>LNFM01003087.1_pt1 | contig 35297 bp, 36 predicted proteins | sample 596031 | NCBI WGS metagenome assembly LNFM01 (sample SAMN04254537, study PRJNA301005) | activated carbon metagenome | isolation source: dual media filters at the Ann Arbor, Michigan drinking water treatment plant | place: USA: Ann Arbor
GCCGCGCGCCGACGCCGCGCTCGCCACCCAGCGCCGCCCCTCCGTCACGCTCAGCACCGCCGAGGGCGGCCTGCTCGCCACCCAGGGCGACCTGTATGGCGAGACGCTGCGCCTGCGCGACATGCCGGCCCACCTGCCCGCCGCCCTGCTGGCCATCGAGGACCGGCGCTTCCGCGAGCATTGGGGCCTGGACCCCCTCGGCATCGCCCGCGCGCTGTATCGCAACGTGAGCGAGGGCGACGTGGTGCAGGGCGGCTCCACCCTCACCCAGCAATTGGCGAAGAACCTGTTCCTCTCCGCCGAGCGCTCCTTTCGCCGCAAGGTGCAGGAGGCGATCCTGGCCGTGTGGCTGGAAACGCGATTCACCAAGGACCAGCTGCTGGAGATCTACCTGAACCGCGCCTATCTCGGCGCCGGCGCCTGGGGGGTGGATGCGGCGGCGCGGGTGTATTTCGGCACCTCCGCTCGGCGCGTCACGCTGTGGCAGAGCGCGGTGCTGGCCGGGCTGCCGCAGGCGCCCTCGCGCCACAACCCGCGCTCCAACCCCGACGGCGCCATGGCGCGCGCCCGCGACGTGCTGCGCGCCATGGCGGAGACGGGGGCCATCACCCCCGCCCAGCGCGACGCCGCGATCGCCGAGATGGCGATCCCGCCCCGCCCTTCGCGCAACGGCGGCTGGTTCGCCGACTGGATCTTCGAGGACGTGCCGACGAAATTCCCGGATTCGCGCGACCTCGTGATCCGCACCACGCTGGAGCGCCGCTGGCAGGACGCCGTGGAATCCCGCCTCGCCGCGCTGCTGGACCGCGAGGGCGCCGCCGCCCGCGTGGGCCAGGGCGCCGTGGTGGTGCTGGACGCCAACACGGGCGCAGTACGCGCCATGGCCGGCGGGCGGGACTTCCGCCGCTCGCCCTTCAACCGCGCCACCGACGCGCGGCGCCAGCCCGGCTCGACCTTCAAGGCCTTCGCTTACCTGGCCGCGATCGAGCGCGGGGCCTCCACGGGCGATCCCGTCGCCGACACGCCGCTGACGCTGGGCCGCTGGTCGCCCTCCAACGGCGCCTGGCGCGCGCGGGGCGCCATCAGCATGGAGGAGGCCTTCGCCCATTCGGTGAACACCGCCGCCGTGCGCGTGATGCAAAACGGCGGCGGCCCGCGCGCCGTGGCCGAGGTGGCGGGGCGCCTGGGCGTGGAAGGCCGCTTCGGCCGCGACGCCTCCGTGGTGCTGGGCACCGGCGAGGCCACGCTGCTGGACATGACGGCCGCCTATGCCGCCTTCGCCAATGGCGGCCGGCGCGTCATCCCCTACGGCATGGCGCGCATCGAGGGGGTGACGCTGGCCATGCCCGCCATGCCGCAGGTGGTGGAGGCCGGCCACGCGGCGGCCATGCGCCAGATGATGCTGGCCACCGTCGCCCGCGGCACCGGCCGCGCCGCCGCCGTGCCGGGCCTGACCGTCGGCGGCAAGACCGGCACGACGCAGGACTACCGCGATGCCTGGTTCATCGGCTTCGTGCAGATGGGCGGTGCCACCACGGCCATCGGCATCTGGCTGGGCAACGACGACAATGCCGGGACGGAGGAGGTGAAGGGCTCCACCCTGCCCGCCCGCCTGTTCCGCGAAATCGTCGAGGCGGCGCGGGCTGGATGAGGCCGGCTGCGCCGGGCCCTTGTCCTATCTCTGTGCGTGAACATCTTCGTATCGCCAGGGAATTGGACATGGACACGATCATCGGCGGCGAGCCCGCGCAGGACCCCATCAAGGACGGCGACCAGCGCACCTTCATGAAGGACGTGATCGAGGCCTCGCGCGAGGTCCCGGTGCTGGTGGACTTCTGGGCCACCTGGTGCGGCCCCTGCAAGGCGCTGACCCCGGCGCTGGAGAAGGTGGTCCGCGCCGCCCAGGGCCGCGTGCGCCTGGTGAAGATCGACATCGACAAGAACCAGCAGCTGGTCGCCCAGCTCTCGCAGATGGGCCTGCCGCTGCAATCCGTCCCCACCGTGGTGGCCTTCGCCAAGGGCCAGATCGCCGACCTGTTCCAGGGCGCCCTGCCGGAGGGCGAGATCCGCAAGTTCATCGAGGGCGTGCTCAAGACCGCCGGCGGCCAGCTGCCGGGCGCCGACCTGCTGGCCGAGGCCAAGGCCCTGCTGGAGGCGAACGACCCCGCCGGCGCGCTGGAGCTCTTCGCCACGCTGGGCCAGCAGGAGCCCGACAACGCCGAGGCGCTGGCCGGCCTCGCCCGCTGCCTGATGCTGCTGGACGAGGAGGAGCAGGCGGCCCAGATGCTCGACAGCCTGCCAGACGCCATCAAGGCCCATGCCGAGGTCGCCGCCGTGCGCGCCGCCCTCGAACTGGCGAAGGCCGGGCGCGAGGCCCAGGGCAAGCTGGGCGAGATGCAGGCCCGCATCGCCGCCGACCCGGACGACCACGCCGCGCGCATCGAGCTGGCCGTGGCGCTGAACGCCGCCGGCCAGCGGCAGGAGGCGGCGGACGAGCTGCTGGCCTCCATCAAGCGCGACCAGGCGTGGAACGAGGGCGCGGCGCGCCGCCAGCTCCTCCAGCTCTTCGAGGCCTGGGGCCTGATGGACCCGGACACGCTGAAGGCCCGCCGCAAGCTCTCGACGTTGCTGAACCGGTGAGCCCCTTCGCCCCCCAGCCCGAGCAGCTGCCGGCCGAGATCGCGATCTTCCCGCTCTCGGGCGCCCTGCTGCTGCCCGGGGGGCGGCTGCCGCTCAACATCTTCGAGCCGCGCTACCTCGCCATGGTCGAGGACAGCATGGCCAGTGGCCGCATGCTCGGCATGATCCAGGGCGACCCGTCGCGGCCCAAGCGGCCGGACGGCGGCAGCGCCCTGTTCGGCACCGGCTGCCTAGGCCGCATCTCCTCCTTCGCCGAGACGGAGGACGGGCGCATGCTCGTCACCCTCACCGGCGTCGCGCGCTTCCACGTGGAGGAGGAGCTGGCGATGCGCCGCGGCTTCCGCCGGGTGCGCGCCGACTACGCGCCCTTCCTGGCCGACCTGGAGCCCGAGACCCTGCCGGTCCCGCAGGCCGAGATCCTGGCCGCCCTGCGCGGCTACTTCGCCGCCCAGGGCATGGAGGCCAACCACGAGGCCATCGCCGCCCTGTCCGGCCCCGCCCTGGTCACCACCCTGGCCATGGTCTGCCCCTTCACTGTGGCCGAGAAGCAGGCGCTGCTGGAGGCCGAGACCCTGCCCGCCCGCGCCGCCACCCTGCTGGCCCTGCTGCGGATGGGCGCGCTGGGCGGCGAGCTTCCGCCCGGCGCCCGGCCAAGCTAGAACCTCCCCATGTCCGACACCCCCGCCCCCGTGGACCCGAAGCTGCTGGAGATCCTGGTCTGCCCCGTCACCAAGGGCCCGCTGCGCTACGACCGCGAGCGCGGCGAGCTGGTGAGCGAATCGGCCGGCCTCGCCTATCCGGTGCGCGACGGCATCCCGATCATGCTGCCCGACCAGGCGCGCAAGCTGGACTGACATGCCCGCCGTCACCGCGCTGCGCTACCGGCGCGAGGACCGCATCCTCGACGTCACCTTCGACGACGGCGCGCAGTTCGCGCTGCCGGCGGAGCTCCTTCGCGTCGAATCGCCCTCCGCCGAGGTGCAGGGCCATGGGCCGGGGCAGAAGGTCATCGTCGCCGGGCGCCGCCACGTCGGCATCATGCGGATCGAGCCGGTGGGCCACTACGCCGTGCGCATCGCCTTCGACGACCTGCACGACAGCGGCATCTTCTCCTGGCCCTACCTGCGCGAGCTGGGCGAGCACCAGGCCGAACGCTGGGCGGAATATGAAACCGCATTGGCCTTGAAGGGCCTCTCAAGGGATCCGCGCAAGGCGCGGTGAAACCACGATTCCAGGCGCGGCGTTGTTTCGCGCATGAACCGTCGCGCCCTTCTCCTCGGACTTCTCCTGGCCCCGGCCGGCGCGGCGCAGGCCGCCATCGGCGACACCTCGGGCCTCGCCTCCCGCCCCGACCCGGATGCGGAGGCGGTGCAGTACGGCCCGCCGCCGGGCCAGTGGCGCCGCCGCGGCAGGCCGCGCTGCCGCCTGGTGCGCCGCCTGGTCCCGGTGCGCGACCGCCGCGGCCGCGTGGTGGGCGAGCGGTGGGAGACGCGGGAGGTCTGCCGCTACTGAGCCTCACCCCCGCAACGGCAGCCCCATCGCCTGCCGCGCGAAGGCGCGCTTGAGCATGGGGATGCGGTCCACCGCCGCGATGCCCAGCCGCCGCGCCAGCCGCACGGGGCCGATGTCGTTGCCGAACAGCTTCTCCAGCACGTGGGTCGCGCCGATCATCATCAGCGCGTCCGGCCGCCGCTCGGCCTGGTAGCGCGCCAGCAGGACGGGGCTGCCCGGGTCCTCGCCGCGCGCCTGCGCCTCGCCCAGCAGGCGCGACAGGGCAGCGACGTCGCGGAAGCCGATGTTCAGCCCCTGGCCGGCGATGGGGTGCATGCCGTGCGCCGCATCCCCCACCAGCGCCAGGCGCGCGGCCACGTAGCGCGCGGCGTGCATGGCGGTCAGCGGGTAGTGCCAGCGGCGCCCGATGGGCTCGATGGCGCCCAGCCGGTCGCCCAGCCGCCGCCGCAGCTCGCGCGCGAAGCCCGCGTCGTCCATCGCCAGGATGCGCGCGGCATTCCCCGCGGCTTCCGTCCAGACGAAGGCGCTGGCGTGCGGCAGCGACGATTCGCCGAAGGCCCCGGCGTCTGAGAGCGGAAGCTGCGCGAAGGGCCCGGCCGGCAGGAACAGCTCCAGCGCTTGGTTGCCGTGCGGGCGTTCGTGCGCGAAGGCGCCGACCAGCCCCACCTGCCCGTAGTCGTGGCGGATCACCCGGATGCCCGCCTGCTGGCGCAGCGGCGAGCGCCTGCCCTCCGCGCCCACCACCAGCCTCGCGCGCAGGATGCGCCCGTCGGCCAGGCGCAGCGTGGCGCCGGACGGGTCGCGCGCCACCTCCGCCGTCATCGGCGCCAGCGCGGTGACGGAGGGAAGCTCCGGCAGGCGGCGGTTCAGCGCGACGCGCAGCGCGCGCGCCTCCACCATCCAGCCGAAGGGCGCGTCCGACACCTCCTCGGCGCGGAAGTCGAGGTCGAGCGAGGAGGGCCGCTCGCCCACCCGCCCGTCGCAGACCTTGATGGCCTCGATCGGGCAGGGCACCACGGGCAGGCGCTCCCAGACGCCCGCCGCCTCCAGCATCTCCTGCGAGGCGCGGGCGATGGCGTAGGCGCGGCCGTCGAAGCCGGGCAGCTCCCTGGGCGGCAGCGGCGCCTGGTCCAGCACGCAGCAGGCGATGCCCCGCGCGCCGAGGCTGGCGGCGAGCGACGCCCCGACGGGGCCGGCGCCGATGATGGCGATGTCGGTGTGCATCTCGGTGGTCATGACCCCCATGTTAGCGCGGAAGCGCCGGCGGGCAGAGGGAGCGGGCGGATTTCATCGCGCCTGCACAGGAAACGGGCAATCACGGCGCGCCCGCGTGATTTCGGCGGTTTCCACCGCTGGCGCAGCGCCCGCCCCGCATGTCACCCGTGATGCCGGCGCCGCGGAGTTCCGCGCGCGGCATGCGGGAGAGAGGCAGGCTGATGAAGCTCGTGATGGCGGTCATCAAGCCCTTCAAGCTGGACGAGGTGCGCGACGCGCTCACCCCGCTCGGCGTGCAGGGGCTGACGGTGACGGAGGTGAAGGGGTTCGGCCGGCAGAAGGGCCAGACCGAGATCTACCGCGGCGCGGAATACCAGGTGAGCTTCCTGCCGAAGCTCAAGATCGAGGTCGTGGTGGCGGACGAGCTGGTGGACGCGGTGGTGGAGGCCATCGGCGCCGCGGCGCGCACCGGCAAGATCGGCGACGGCAAGGTCTTCGTCGTGGACGTGGAGCGCGCCATGCGCATCCGCACGGGCGAGACCGATGGCGCGGCGCTTTGAGCAACTCTCGAACGGGAAAGACGAACGCATGAAGACGATGACGCGCGCGGCCCTCGCGGCCGCGCCGCTCGCCGCGCTGGCAATGCCGGCGCTGGCGCAGGACGCCACGGTGAACAGCGGCGACACCGCCTGGATGCTCACCTCCACCGCCCTGGTGCTGCTGATGACGGTGCCGGGCATCGCGCTGTTCTACGCGGGCATGGTGCGCAAGAAGAACGTGCTGGCCACGCTCGCGCAGTCCTTCACCATCTGCGCCCTGGCCTCCATCGTGTGGATCGTGGCCGGCTACTCGCTCGCCTTCGGCGAGGGCAATGCCTGGATCGGCGACCTGAGCAAGTTCATGCTCTCGGGCATCGCGGAGAACTGGGACAAGCCCTTCACGCTCGGCAGCGGCGACGCGGCGGTGGCCTTCACCATCCCCGAGACGGTCTTCCTGATGTTCCAGATGACCTTCGCCATCATCACGCCCGCGCTGATCACCGGCGCCTTCGCGGACCGCATGAAGTTCTCCGCCATGGTGGTCTTCACCATCCTGTTCTCGCTGCTGGTCTACGCGCCGGTGGCCCATTGGGTGTGGCACCCGAACGGCTGGATCTTCGCCCTGGGCGCGCTGGACTTCGCGGGCGGCACGGTGGTGCACATCAACGCGGGCGTCGCGGGGCTCGTGGCCGCCCTCGTGCTCGGCAAGCGGCTGGGCTACGGGCACGACAACATGGCGCCCTACAACCTGACCTACGCCGTCATCGGCGCGGGGCTGCTGTGGGTGGGCTGGTTCGGCTTCAACGCCGGCTCCGCCGGTGCCGCCGGCGGGCGCGCGGGCATGGCCATGCTGGTCACCCAGGTCGCCGCCGCCGCCGCCGTGCTGTCCTGGCTGGCTGCCGAGTGGATGACCAAGGGCAAGCCCTCCGTGCTCGGCGCCGTGTCGGGCGCCATCGCGGGGCTGGTCGCCATCACCCCGGCCGCGGGCTTCGTGCTGCCGGGGCCCGCGCTGATCATCGGCGTGGCCGCCGGGCTGTCCGGCTTCTGGGGCGCCACCGCGCTCAAGCATTGGCTGGGCTACGACGACAGCCTGGACGCCTTCGGCGTGCACGGCGTCTGCGGCATCCTGGGCGCGCTGCTGGTGGGCGTCTTCGCCTATGGCCCGCTGTCGGCCTCCACGGCGACGCCGGAGGGCTATGGCGGCTCGATGGACCAGCTGCTGATCCAGGTCTATGCCACCGTCGCGGTCTTCGCCTTCACCGCGGTCGCCACCTTCATCATCCTCAAGGTCGTGGACGCCATCATCGGCCTGCGGGTGAGCGAGGAGGAGGAGCGCGAGGGCCTCGACGTCACGCAGCACGGCGAGCGCATCGCGTAATCCTTCCAGGGGTTGCGACACGAGGAGGGCCGGGGCGCATGCTCCGGCCCTTTTTCATTTCACGCTTGACCCGGCACCTCCGCGTCACCTTCTCTTGCCCCATGGCCGATCTCACGCTGGTGAAGCGCGGGGACGAGGACACGCTCTGGGCCGTCCTCGCCCACCTGGAGAAGCAGACGCGGGTGGCGGAGGTCTTCCGCTCCCGCGACCGCGCGGTGCAGGACCGCGACTGGCGCGCGCGCGAGGTCCGCGCCTACGAGGATTTCCTGCGCCGCTCCGCCCAGCCGGTGCCGCGCTACTCCGTGGCGCCGATCCGCCGCTCCGACCTGCCGCGCAAGTGGACGCCGCTGCCCGCGCTGGGCTTCCTGCGCGGGCAATGGGCCTGAGCGGTCAGACCGCCGCCTCCACCGCCGCCGCGATCGCCAGCAGCCGCGCATCCGCCATGGCGGGCGCCATCAGCATCAGGCCGGCCGGCGCGTCGCCCGGCGTGTGGACCGGCAGGCTGATCGCGCAGATATCCAGGAAGTTGGCGATGGCCGTGTTGCGCAGCAGCAGCAGGTTGATGCGCCCGTATTCCGCCTCGTCCTCCACCTCGGCCAGCGCGGGGGGCGCGATGGGCACGGTGGGGCAGACCACGGCGTCGAAGGGGGCCATCAGCGCGGCACACTCCGCCTGCACCTGGCGGCGCGCCGCCTGCACGGCCAGGTACTCGACGGCCGTGACCCCCTCGCCGCGCCGGATGCGGACCAGGATGCGCGGGTCGTAGGCATCCGCCGCCGCCTCGATGATCGGCCCGTGCAGCGCCATGGCCTCCGGCGCCGTCAGGCCACCCTTGGCGTTGATCGTGGGCATCAGCTCCAGCGCCGGCAGCGCGAGGTCCGTCAGGCGCGCGCCCGCCGCCTCCAGCCGCGCCAGCGCCCGGCCGACGGGGCGCGACACCTCGCCCACCAGCCCTTCCTCCACCACCGTGTGCAGCACGCCGATCCGCAGCCCGGCCAGTTCCGCCGGCAGCAGCGGCGCCACCTCCTCCGCGCCCGCGATCACGGCGTCCAGCGCGTGGCAGTCGCGCACGGAGCGCGCCAGCGGACCGACCGAATCCAGCGAGGCCGAGAGGGGAAAGGCGCCGTCCAGCGGCACCCGCCGCGCCGTCGGCTTGAAGCCCACCACGCCGCACAGCGCCGCGGGGATGCGGCAGGAGCCGCCGGTGTCGGTGCCCAGCCCGCCGAAGCCCATGCCGTCCGCCGCCGCCACCGCCGCGCCCGACGACGATCCGCCTGGCAGCCGCCCCGTCGCGCGGTCCCAGGGGCTCAGCGGCGTGCCGTAGTGGGGGTTCACGCCCAGGCCGCTGAAGGCGAACTCGCTCATGTTCGTGCGGCCCAGCACCACGAAGCCCTGGCGCAGCAGGCGCTGCACCGCGGGCGCCGTGCGTCGCGCGGGCGCGCCCGACAGCGCCTTGGAGCCGGCGCGGGTGACGTGGCCCGCCTCGTCGAACAAATCCTTCACCGTGACGGGGATGCCGGCGAAGCGGCTGGGCGCGCGGCCTGCCCGGCGCAGGGCGTCCATCGCCAGCGCGCCGTCCCGCGCCGCCTTGGCGTGCAGGGTGGTGAAGGCGCGCGGCCCCTCGCCCTCCGCCGCGCGCCCCAGCGCCTCCTCGACGAGGGCGGAGGCGGTGGTCTCGCCGCGCTCCAGCATGCGGGCGGCGTCGGACAGGGTGGGGAAGGCGTGGCGCATGGGGGCTCCGGGCGATGTCGGTGGCGATGATGGACGCAGGCGGGGGCGGGTGGAACCCGGCGCGGGCTGGGCTAGGCTGGCGCAGGAATCGAGGGGGAGGCCGCCATGGCCGATGACGGGCCGGTGCTGCTGACCGGCGCTTCCGGGGCGCTGGGGCGCGTGCTGGCGCGCGGCCTCGCCGATGCGGGGGTGCGCCTGGTGCTGTCCGACATCGCGCCATTCCCCGAAGCGCTGCCGCGCAACGCGCGCTTCGAGGCGGCGGACCTGTCGGATGGCCCGGCGATCCTGCGCCTCGCCGCGGGCTGCCGCGCCATCCTGCATTTCGGCGGGGTGAGCGTGGAGCGCCCCTTCGAGGAGGTGCTGGGCCCCAACATCCGCGGCCTGCACCACGTCTTCGAAGCGGCGCGCCACGCCGAGGCGCGGGTGCTCTTCGCCTCCAGCAACCACGCCATCGGCTTCCACGAGCGCGCCACGCCGCTGGACGTGGATTGCGCCCTGCTGCCCGACGGCTTCTACGGGCTCAGCAAGGCCTATGGGGAGCTGATGGCCCGCCTCTACTGGGACAAGCACGGCGTCGAGAGCCTGGTGGTCCGCATCGGCTCCTGCCTGCCGGCGCCGGTGGATGCACGGATGCTGTCCACCTGGCTGTCGCCGGACGACCTGCTGCAGCTGTGCCTGGCTACGCTGGCCGCACCCGCGCTGGGCCATGCCCGGATTTGGGGCGCCTCCGACAACCCGGCCAGCTTCTGGCGGGAGGACGACCGCGCGCGCATCGGCTGGGCGCCGCGCGATTCCGCCGAGGCCTTCCGCGCCCAGGTCGGCCACCTGAGGACGGACGACCCGGTGACGGAGCGCTTCCAGGGCGGCGCCTTCTGCGCCCAGGGCTACACGCGCCGTGGCTGACCTGCCCGGCGGCATGACGGACCCGGCGCGCGACCTGCGGGGCCACATGGGCAGCCCGCCCGATCCGCGATGGCCCGGCGGGGCGCGCCTCGCCCTGTCCTTCGTGGTGAACGTGGAGGAGGGGGCCGAGCTGTCCCTGACCTCCGGCGACGCGCGCAACGAGAGCGTCTACGAGGCGCGCGAGGAGGTGGAGGGCCACCCCGACCCCTGCATGGAATCGCACTACGCCTACGGCGCGCGGGTGGGGCTGTGGCGCGTCCTGGACGCCCTCGATCGCCACGGCCTGCCCGCCACCTTCAGCGCCTGCGGCCGCGCGGTGGCCGCCAACCCGCATCTGGCCGCCGAGCCGCACCGCCGCGGCCACGAGGTCAGCGCCCATGGCTGGCGGTGGGAGCGCCACGCGGGCATGGAGGAGGCCACCGAGCGCCGCGTCATCGCCGCCACCGCCGAGGCCATCCGCGCCGCCACCGGCGAGGCGCCGCTGGGGTGGCACACCCGCAGCGCCGCCAGCGCCAGCACCCGCCGCCTGCTGCGGGAGCATGGCGGCTTCCTCTACGACAGCGACGGCTACGACGACGAGCTGCCGCGGATGGTGGCCCCCGGCCACGTCCACCTGCCCTACGCCTTCGACACCAACGACATGCGCTTCCAGCCCGGCGGCGGCTTCGTGCAGGCGAGCGATTTTTCCCGCTACTGCACCGGCGCGATGGACTGGCTGCTGGCATCCGGCCAGCCGGCCATGCTGAGCATCGGCCTGCACCTGCGCATCATCGCCCGCCCCGCCCGCATGCCGGGGCTGGAGGCGGTGCTGCGCCACGCCGCCGCCACGCCCGGCATCTGGGTGGCCCGAAGGCGCGACATCGCGCGCCACTGGATGGAAAGGGGCCTGCCATGACGCGCATCCTCGTCGTCAACAGCAACACCACGGATTCCGTGACCCGGCGCATCGCCGACGCCGCCCGCGCCGCCGCCCGGCCGGGCACGGTCATCGAGGCCGTCTCCGCCCCCTTCGGCCTGCCGCTGATCGTCTCCCGCGCCGACTGGCTGCTGGCCGGCCCGGCGACGCTGGCGGCGCTCGGCGCCCGGCGGGGCAGCTACGACGCGGCGGTGATCGCCTGCTTCGGCGACCCCGCGCTGGACGCGGCGAAGGAATTGCTGGACGTGCCCGTGCTGGGCATCAGCGAGGCCGGCTTCCACGCCGCCGCCATGCTCGGCCGGCGCTTCGGCATCGTCTCCTTCACCGCCGCCCTGCGCCCGATGTTCGAGGAGGTGCTGGACCACCACGCCATGCGCGCCCGCTGCGCCGGCTTCCGCATGGGCCCCGCCTTCAGCGGCGACCCCGGCCGCGTGGCCGACGAGCGGCGCGACCTGCTGCTGGACCTCATCCGCCAGTCGGTGGAGGAGGACGGCGCGGAAAGCGTGATCCTCGCCGGCGGCCCGCTGGCCGGGCTGGCGCCCGTGCTGCAGCCGCACGTCCCGGTGCCGCTGGTGGACGGCACCGCCGCCGCCGTGCGCCTGGCCGAGGCGCTGGCCGGCCTGGCCCCCCTGCCCCCGCGCGGGCGCGACCGCCGCCCCACCGGCTTCGCGCCCGAGGTCGCGGCGCTCTTCGGCCCGTAGCGCCCGTTCAGGCGGCGGCCAGGCGCCCGCGTTCCGCCGCCCAGTGCTCCACCCGGTTCCGCCCGCCGCGCTTGGCGGCGTAGAGCGCCCGGTCGGCCCGGGCCAGCGCGACCGCCAGCGCCCGGCCCGGCCGCCCCCGCGGCACCTGGGCCAGCCCTATCGAGGTCGTCACCACCTCGCCCGCCCCGCCTGGATGCGGCACGGCATGGGGCACCGCCGCCAGCAGCCGCGCGGCGATCGCCGTCGCCTCCTCCGGCCCGGTGGCGGGCAGCAGCACGGCGAACTCCTCGCCGCCCAGCCGCCCCGGGACGTCCTGGGCGCGCAGCCCGTCGCGCAGGACCACGGCCAGGGCGCGCAGCACCGCGTCCCCGGCCGGGTGGCCATGCCCATCGTTGATCCGCTTGAAGCGGTCCAGGTCGAGCGCCAGCAGCGTGCTGGGCGCACCCGTCCGCCGCGCCGCCTGCAAGGCCGCCGCCGCCCGCGCCTCGAAGCCGCGGCGGTTGGGCAGGCCGGTCAGGGGGTCGCTCTCGGCCAGCGCCAGCACGGCGTCCATCGCCACGTCGCGCTCGCGCATCAGGCGCAGCGCGTAGAGCGCCAGCACCGGCACCGCGAAGTCGAAGGCGAGCCAGGCCCAGGACATGCCGGTGAGGGTGACGGGCGACGTCGCGTCCAGGCTCAGCCGGGCGTCCTGCTGCGACAGCGCCGCGCCCAGGACCAGCGCCGCGAGCGCGCCGGGGGCCCAGCGGTCCCGCCGCAGCCGCCAGCGCCGCAGCGCCGCGATGGCCGCGACGGCGCAGAGCGCGACCATCAACAGGCGCGCGGCGAGGTAGAGCGCGTGCTCCGCGGTCAATCCAGCCGCGCCCCGCCGGCCACCCAGGCCATGAGCTTGCCGCGCTCCTCGTCCGTGATGTCGGTGAGGTTGCCCGGCGGCATCGCCTCGCCCGCCACCTGCTGGCGCATCGCCTGGGCCCAGCGGCGGATCTGCTGCGGGCTTTCCATCACCACGCCCTTCGGCGCGGCGCCGATGCCGTCGAAGGTCGGGTTCGCGGCGTGGCAGGCGGCGCAGCGCGCGGCGACGATCGCCTGCACCTCGGCGAAGGGCGGCGCCTCCGCGCCCGCGAAGCGCGCATCCGGCCGCGGCGCCACCAGCAGCGCCAGCACCCCCAGCGCCACCGCGCCGCCCGCGGGCAGCGCCCAGTTGGAGCGCCCGGAATGGCGCAGCACGAAGAACTGGCGGATCAGCGCACCCGCGACAACCAGCAGGATCAGCGCCACCCAGTTCCACCGCCCCTGCGTCAGCATCGGGTAGTGGGGCGAGAGCATCATCAGCAGCACGGGCATGGTGACGTAGGTGTTGTGCACGCTGCGCTGCTTGCCGGCCTGGCCGTCCTTCGGGTCGGGCTCCTGCCCCGCCTCGATCGCCTTCACCATGCGCCGCTGCCCGGGGATGATGACGTGCGCCACGTTGGCGGCCATCGCCGTGCCCATGGTGACGCCGATCACCAGGAAGGCGCCGCGCCCGCTGAACAGCTGCGTGGCGACGACGGCCAGCACGGCGATCCACAGGAAGGACAGCGCGGTGATCAGCCCCTCGCGCCCCCACAGCCGCTTGCAGAGCTGGTCGTACACCACCCAGCCGGCGACGATGATGGCGATGGACAGGGCGATGGCCGTGCCCACGCCGATGTCGGCCACCTCGGGGTCCACCAGGTAGGTCTCGGCCCGGCCCCAGTACAGCAGCGCGAAAAGGGCGAAGCCGCTGATCCAGGTCCAGTACGCCTCCCACTTGAACCAGTGCAGCGTGGCGGGCATCGCGGGCGGGGCGCCCTTGAACTTCTTCTTGTAGTAGAAGCCGCCGCCATGCAGCGACCATTGCTCGCCGCGGACCAGCGGGTCGCCGTCCTTCGGCGCCTCCAGGCTGTTGTCGAGCGCGATGAAGTAGAAGCTCGCCCCGATCCAGGCGATGGCGGTGATGACGTGCAGCCAGCGCAGCAGCAGGCTGGCCCATTCCCAGGCGTAGGCGGCGTCCATGCGCGCTCAGCTCCCGCGGTAGGTGGTGTAGCCGAAGGGGGATACCAGCAGCGGCACGTGGTAGTGCCGGTCCTCGCCCAGTCCGAAGGACAGCGTCACCTCGTTTAGGAAGGGGGGCTCGGGCAGGTCCACGCCCTGGGCGCGGAAATAGGCGGCGACCTGGAACACCAGCTGGTAACGGCCGGTGCGGAAGCCCGCGCCCTCCAGCAGCGGCGCGTCGGCGCGGCCATCGGCGTTGGTCACGCCCTCGGCCAGCGCCTCGCGCGCATCGCCCTCCAGCCGGAACAGCGTGAAGCGCATCCCGGCGCCGGGGCGGCCATGCGCGGTGTCGAGGACGTGGGTGGAGAGGCGGCCCATCGGCGGCTCCTGCGTGAGGGGCTTTTGTGCGGCGCAACCGCGCGCCGCGCAAGCGTGGTTTCCACGCAGGCGCGGTTGATTTCCCCCTCGCCGCGCCGCACAACCGCCCCATCGCAGGAGGCCCGCATGCCCGACACCGTCGCCCCCAACCTCGTCGCCGCCGTCAGCGAGAGCCGCCACTGGGACCGCATGATGGAAATGGCCGCGATCGGCGCTTTCACCGACGCGGACGGCAACATCGGCGTGAACCGCCCCTGCCTGAGCGAGCTGGACCGCCAGGCCCGCCGCCTCCTCATCTCCTACGCGCAGCAAGCCGGCCTGCCCGTTTCCGTGGACGCGCTGGGCAACCTGTTCCTGCGCCACGAGGGCAGCGACCCCACCCTGGCGCCGGTGTTGACCGGCAGCCACATGGACAGCCAGCCCAATGGCGGCCGCTTCGACGGCATCTGGGGCGTGATGGCGGGGCTGGAGGCGGTGCAGGCCATCCGCGAATCCGGCGTGGCGACCAGGCGCGCCATCGAGGTCGTCGCCTGGACCAACGAGGAGGGCGGCCGCTTCGCGCCGGGCTGCATGGGCTCCATGGCCTATGCCGGCTTCGCGAAGCCCGACACCTGGGACGCGGTGACCGACCTGCAGGGCGTCACCGTGGGCGACGCCCTGGCCGAGCAGCATGCGGCGGAGGCCGACCTGCCGCGCCGCCCGCTCGGCGTCGTGGACGGCATCGCCCCCCACGCCTACCTGGAAGCCCACATCGAGCAGGGCCCGATCCTGGAGATGGAGGGCGACGAGATCGGCATCGTCACCGGCATCCAGGGCTCCCGCTGGTTCCTGGTGGAGATCCAGGGCCGCACCGACCATGCCGGCACCTCGCCCCTGCGGATCCGGCGCGACGCGATGCAGGACGCGGTGCGCGCGATCACCGCGCTGAACGCGCTGATGCACGACCCCGCCGACGTGCTGCGCTTCACGGTGGCGTCCATGGAGGTGTTCCCCAACACCTCCAACACGGTGGCCGACCGGGTGCGCTTCACCATAGATTTCCGCCACCCGGACAACGAGGTGCTCCAGGCCCGCGGCAACGCCATCGCCGGCGTGATCCAGGCCGCGCTGCAGACCTGCCGCTTCACCCTGACCGAGCGCTTCCACGCCGTCCCGGTCAACTTCCAGCAGGAGGTGCCGGCGGCCGTGGAGCGCGCGGCGAAGGCCCAGGGGCTGCGGGCGCGGCGCATGCCCTCGGGCGCCTTCCACGACGCGCAGTTCATGGTGCCCCTCTGCCCGACCGGCATGCTCTTCGTGCCCTGCCGCAACGGCGTGTCCCACCACCCGGCGGAATATTCCACCGCCGCGCAGCTCGCCGCCGGCACCCGCGTGCTGGCCCAGGCCCTCACGGAATTGGCGAACACCTGAATGTCCGACCTGCTGTCCCTGCCGAAGAACCGCATCCGCACCCTGCTGCTGGAGAACGTCTCGGAGACCGCCACCGCCCTGCTGGCGGAAGACGGCTACACCAACGTGACCCGCGAGAAGAAGGCGCTGGAGGGCGATGCCCTGCATCAGGCCCTTCGCGGCGTGCACATGCTGGGCATCCGCTCGCGCACCGAGGTCACGGCCGAGGCGCTGGACCATGCCGACCGGCTGATGGCCATCGGCTGCTTCTGCATCGGCACCAACCAGGTGGACCTGGCCGCCGCCCGCGCCCGCGGCATACCGGTGTTCAACGCCCCCTTCTCCAACACCCGCAGCGTGGCCGAACTCACCCTGGGCGAGATCGTGATGCTGCTGCGCGGCATCTTCCCGCGCTCCGTCTCCGCCCATGCCGGCGGGTGGGACAAGTCGGCCGACGGCTCGCTGGAGGTGCGCGGGCGGACCCTGGGCATCGTCGGCTACGGCAACATCGGCTCGCAGCTCTCGGTGCTGGCGGAATCCTTCGGGATGCGGGTGCTGTACTACGACCACTCGGCCAAGCTGCCGCTGGGCAACGCCTCGCGCTGCGCCACGCTCACGGAGCTGCTGACCTGGGCCGACATCGTGACCCTGCACGTGCCCGAGACGGCCGAGACCCAGGGCATGATCGGCGCGGAGCAGATCGCCGCCATGAAGCCCGGCGCCTTCCTGGTGAACAACGCGCGCGGCACGCTGGTGGACATGGACGCGCTGGCCGCGGCGCTGCGCTCCGGCCACCTCGGCGGCGCGGCGCTCGACGTCTTCCCCGAGGAGCCGAAGCGCAACGGCGACCCCTTCGTCTCGCCCGTCCAAGGCATCCCCAACGTGATCCTCACGCCCCACATCGGCGGCAGCACGGAGGAGGCGCAGTCGCGCATCGGCGAGGAGGTGGCGCGCAAGCTGGCCGACTACTCCGACACCGGCAGCACGGTGGGCGCGGTGAACTTCCCGCAGGTGGCGCTGCCAGCGCGGCCCACCGGCACGCGCTTCATGCACGTGCACCGCAACGCGCCGGGCGTGCTGGGCAACGTCAACCAGGTCTTCGCCCGCCGCGGCGTGAACATCGCCGGCCAGTACCTGCAGACGGATGGCGAGATCGGCTACGTCGTCGTGGATGCCGGCGCGACGCGCGAGGCGGACGCGATCATCGCCGAGCTGCGCGCCCTGCCCCACACCATCCGCGCCCGCCTGCTGTACGAACGCGACTAGCGACGCCGCCCGCGGCTTTATCGCCCACGCCGCCCGCGGCGATGCCGCCACCAGTCCTGCGCCGGCCCCAGCAGCAGCGCCGGGCTGGCCAGCAGCGTCAGCAGGGCCAGCACCGCCGCGGCGCCGCGCGCGCCCGAGGCGAAGGCCGCCACCGTCGCCCCCGCCAGCGCGCCCACCACCGTCACCGCCAGGAAGAACAGCGCCAGCACCAGGCGGTGGCGCGGCGAGAGCCATTCCGGCGGCCCTTCCGGCAGGGTGCGCCGCGCGCCGTCGCGGCTGGCCTCCCAGGTCCGCGACGGGTCCAGGCCGAAGGGCAGCTGCCCCGTCAGCGGCGGACCACGACGCGGAAGATCCGCGGGTCGAGCCCCTGGCGCCGCATCCGCCGCGCCCGCCACCACAGGGAGACGAAGGCGACCGCGCCCGCCGCCACCACCACCGGCAGCAGCAGGGCCGCGAAGAACACCGCCACCGCCGCCAGCACCAGCCCGCCCGTGGCCAGCAGCACCAGCACGGCGATGCCGCCGGTCTTCGCCAGGATGCGGTCCAGCCGCGAGGGGCGCGGCGGGTCGCGGAACTCGCCCTCGGGCGTCATGTCCAGCAGGGGCGGGTGGCGTGGGTCGCGCATGGCGGGCATGTTGCGCGCAACTGCCCCGGCTTCAAGAGGACCGCCCCCATGCCCCTGCTCGGCTGCATCGCCGACGACTTCACCGGCGCCACCGACCTGGCCTCCACCCTCGTCCGCAACGGCATGAGCACCGTGCAGGTGATCGGCGTCCCCGACGGGGCGCTGCCCGAGGCGGACGCCGTCGTCATCGCCCTGAAGTCGCGCACGATCCCCCCCGCCGAGGCCGTCGCGCAGTCGCTGGCCGCCTGCGAGGCCCTGCTGGCCGCGGGTGCCAGGCAGATCCTGCACAAGTACTGCTCCACCTTCGACAGCACGGATGCGGGCAACATCGGCCCGGTGGCCGAGGCGCTGCTCCAGCGGCTGCAATCGGGCTTCGCCATCGCCTGCCCCGCCTTCCCGACCAATGGCCGCACCGTCTTCCAGGGCCACCTCTTCGTGGGCGGCGCGCTGCTGAGCGAGAGCGGCATGCAGGACCACCCGCTGACGCCGATGACGGACCCCAACCTGGTCCGCGTTCTCGCGCGCCAGTGCGGCGGCAGCGTCGGCCTCATCCCCTTCGCCGTCGTCGAGGGGGGCGAGGCGGCGATCCGGCGCGAGATGTCGAAGCTGGCCGAATGGGGCAAGCGCCTGGCCATCGCCGACGCCGTCACCGACGAGCACCTCATGGCGCTGGGCGCGGCCTGCGCGCAGCACGCGCTGGTCACCGGCGGCAGCGGCATCGCCATGGGCCTGCCGGGGAACTTCCGCCGCGCCGGCCTGCTGCCCGAGCGCGCGGACGCCGCGGCACTTCCGCCCGCGCAGGGCGCCTGCGCGGTGGTCGCCGGCTCCTGCTCGCGCGCCACGCTGGGCCAGGTGGGGATGGCGCGCAACGCGGTGCCGGTGTTGGAGCTGGACGCGCTCGCCACGCCCGACGCGGCCGCCCTGGTCGCGCAGGCCGAGGCGTGGCTGGAGGGCAAGCTGTCCGACGCGCGCCCCGTCGTCATCGCCGCCTCCGCGCCGCCCGAGCAGGTGCAGGCGCTCCAGGCCAGGCTGGGGCGCGACGCCGCCGGCGCCCTGGTGGAGGAGGCGATGGCCGGCATCGCCGCGCTGCTGGTGGCGCGCGGCGTGCGCCGCCTGGTGGTGGCGGGCGGCGAGACCTCGGGCGCCGTGGTGCAGCGCCTGGGCGTGCGGTCCCTGCGCATCGGCGCCGAGATAGACCCCGGCGTGCCCTGGTGCTGGAGCGAGGCGGGAGGCGGCATCCACCTCGCGCTCAAGTCCGGCAATTTCGGCGCGCGCGACATGTTCCTGAAGGCCTTCGACCATGTCTGAGGAGGCGCTGCGGCACGAGCTGGTCGCGCTCGGCGCCTCGCTCTTCGCCCGCGGATTCAGCGTGGGCAGTGCGGGCAACATCTCGGTGCGCCTGCCCGACGGCTTCCTCATGACGCCGACCAATTCCTCGCTCGGCCGGCTGGACGCCGCGCGCATCAGCAGGCTGGACGCGCAGTGGAACCACGTGGCCGGCGACCGGCCGAGCAAGGAGGTGTTCCTGCACCGCGCCGTGCTCGCCGCGCGCCCGCAGGCGGGTGCGGTGGTGCACCTGCACAGCACCTGCGCCACCGCCATCGCCTGCCTGGCGTCGCCCGGCGACACGGCGCCCATCCCGCCGCTGACGCCCTACTTCGTCATGCGCGTGGGCCGCACGCTGCCGGTGATCCCTTACTGGCGCCCGGGCGATGCGGCCATGGAGCCCGCGATCCACGCCGCCGCGCTGGAGGCGCGCGCCATGCTGCTGGCCAACCACGGCCCGGTGGTGAGCGCCGCGACGCTGGCCGATGCGGTGGCGGCGGCGGAGGAGCTGGAGGAGGCGGCGAAGCTGGCGCTGATGCTGCGCGGCGCGCAGCCGCGCGCGCTGACGGCGGCGCAGGTGGAGGAGCTGCTCGGCGCCTTCGCCTGACGAAGAGGGGCGCCTGACGAAAAAGGCGCCGCCTCCTCGCGGAAGCGGCGCCCTGCCGTCGTCACGCAGGCGCGTGGGTCAGGTCGCGGGCGTCTCGCCCGCGGCGGGGGCGGCCGGCGCGGAAGCGGCGGCGGCCGCGGCGGCCTTCTTGGCGGCGCGGGTGGCGGCCGCCTTCTTCGCGCGCTCGACCAGCGCGGGGTCCTTCTTGGGCGCGGCGGCCTTCTTCGCCGGAGCAGCCTTCTTGGCCGGCGCGGCCTTCTTCGCGGCGGCCTTCGGCGCGGCCTTCTTCGCAGGAGCGGCCTTCTTGGCGGCGGTGGCCTTCTTCGCGGGCGCGGCCTTCTTCGCGGGCGCAGCCTTCTTGGCGGCGGCCTTCGGCGCGGCCTTCTTCGCAGGAGCGGCCTTCTTGGCGGCGGTGGCCTTCTTCGCGGGGGCGGCCTTCTTCGCGGCGGCCTTCGGCGCGGCCTTCTTGGCGGGCGCGGCGCGCTTCGCGGGCGCGGCCTTCTTCGCGGGCGCCGCGCGCTTGGCGGGCGCCGCCTTCTTCGCGGCCGTCGCCTTCTTGGCGGGCGCGGCCTTCTTCGCGGCGGGCGCCGCCTTCTTCGCGCCGGCGGCGGCGACGCGGCCGCGCGCGGTGGAAGCGGGCTTCTTCGCCGAGGTGCGGCGCGTGGTCGCCATCGCCATCGCCATGGCGCGCGGCGTGGTCTCGGTGGTGTCGGTCATGGGAAGATCTCCTTGGCGCGCGGCGCGCGCGTGGCATGCCGCGACGCGATGCCGCGGCCAGTGGTTCGGGGAGTGGCGGAGGAAGCGCCCGCACGCCGGGCGCGGCGGCATCGTGCCATCCACGTGGTCCGTCGCGAGGCGTGATCCAGGTCGAGTGGCAAGGATCGTCCTTCCTGCTGCGCGTTCGCCTCCACGTTTCCTCGCCACCTTCTCGCTCTCGCGTTGCTGGACGAATCGACGTGCGATGCGCACACGCGGAACGCTATCTGAATCGGCGAGTTGCGTGTCAAACACAATCTGCACCTGCACCTGCATTTTCGTCGCGCGCGAATCAAAAAGGCCGCGCGAGTCACCTCGCACGGCCCTCGTGAATCGCAGGTGAATCAGCCGCGCTGCGCGATGGGAGTCACCTGCCGCTGCTCCACGCCCGTGTAGAGCGAGAGCGGGCGGATCAGCCGGTTGTCGCGCCCCTGCTCGATCACGTGCGCCGCCCATCCGGTGATGCGCGAGCACACGAAGATCGGCGTGAAGAGCGGGATGTCGAAGCCCATCAGGTAGTAGGCGGGCCCGGCCGGGAAATCGAGGTTCGGGTGGATGTTCTTGCGCGTCAGCATGATGTCGGCGAGCACGGCGGAGGTGCGCATCCACCGCTCGTCGCCCACCACGCGCGCCATCACCTCGGCGTACTTCTTCATCGTCGGCACGCGCGAGTCGCCGTTCTTGTAGACGCGGTGGCCGAAGCCCATCACCAGCGCCTTGTGGTCGAACTTGCCCTCCAGCCAGGACGACGCCGCCTCCGGGCTGGGGATCTCCTTGAGCATGTGCATCACCGCCTCGTTGGCGCCGCCGTGCAGCGGGCCCTTGAGTGCGGCGATGCCGCCGGTGATGGCGCCGTGCATGTCCGCCATCGTCGAGGTGATGGTGCGCGCGGTGAAGGTGGATGCGTTGAAGGTGTGCTCGGCATACAGGATCATCGAGACGTCGAAGGCCTTGATGACCTCGGGCTGCGGCACGCGCCCGAACACCATGTGGAAGAAGTTCTCGCAGAAGGGCAGCGCGGCGTCGGGCGCGATCGGCTCCTCGCCCTTGCCCAGCCGGTGCGCGGCGGCCACCGCGGTCGGGATCTTCGCCAGCAGGCGCATCGCCTTGCGCCGCTGCGCGGGCTCGGACACGTCGGCCGTGTCCGGGTCTTCCATGCCCATGAAGGACACGGCGGTGCGGATCGCGTCCATCGGGTGCGCGTCGCGCGGGAAGTCGCGCAGCACGCGCAGGAGCGCGGGCGACAGGGCGCGGTTCGCCTTCTCCTTCGCCTGGAAGGCCGCCAGCTGCGAGGCAGTGGGCAGCTCGCCGTTCCACAGCAGGAAGGCGGTCTCGTCGAAGGAGGCCTCCTCGCACAGGTCCTGCACGGCGTAGCCGCGGTAGGTCAGCGAGTTGGTCTCGGGCATCACCTTGGAGATGGTGGACTCGTCGGCATAGACGCCGACCAGGCCCTTGCGGACCTCGATTGCTTCGCTCATCGGCTTTCCTCTCCTCGTTGGGGGTGGGCCGGGCGGCGATGCGCCCGGCCCAAGTCACACGTCAGAAGATGCCTGGCTTGCTTTCCTCCAGCGCCCCGCGCGGCATGGCCACGTTCAGCACCGCCAGCTCCCCGGCCGGGATGCGCGCCAGGTCCTGCACGTCGGCCAGGAAGCGGTTCGCCTCGCGCGCGGTGATCAGGCCATCGGTCAGCATGCGGAACTTCTGGATGTACTGCTCGCGCGCGAAGGGCCGGGCGCCGCGCGGGTGGGCGTTGGCCACGCCCAGCTCGTCCACCACCGTCGTGCCGTCCTTCATCACGATCTCCACGCGCCCGCCGAAGGCCAGCGTGTCGGGATCGCGCGAGTGGTAGCGCTCGGTCCACTCGGGGGCCTCGCGCGTCTCGATCTTGCGCCACAGCCGCACCGTGTCGGCCCGGCCCGCGCGCTTGGGGGCGTAGCTGTCCACGTGGTGCCAGGCGCCGTCCTGCAACGCGACCGCGAAGATGTACATGATGGAGTGGTCCAGCGTCTCGCGCGAGGCCTTGGGGTCCATCTTCTGCGGGTCGTTGGCGCCGGTGCCGATGACGTAGTGCGTGTGGTGGCTGGTGTGGATGATGATCCTCTCGATCGCCTCCATGTCCGCCACCTGCTCGCGCATCCGGAAGGCCAGGTCGATCAGCGCCTGGGACTGGTACTCGGCCGAGTGCTCCTTGGTGTAGCTGTCCAGGATGGCGCGCTTGGCCTCGCCCGGGGCGGGCAGCGGCACGGTGTAGTACACGGGCTCGTAGACGGTGTTGCGGCCCTTGCTGTCCGCCTGCGTGCGGCCCGATAGCACCCAGGCGATCACGCTGTCCTCGCCCTCGTAGATCGGGGACGGCGCGCCCTCGCCGCGCATGCAGCGGTCCACCGCCTCCACCGCCAGCTTGCCGGCATGCGCGGGCGCGTAGGCCTTCCACGAGGAGATCTCGCCCTTGCGGGACTGGCGGAAGGTGACGGAGGTCTGCAGCGCCTGCTGGATGGACTGGAACACCACCTCCTGCTTCAGCCCCAGCAGCGTGCCGATGCCGGCGGCCTGGGCGGGGCACAGGTGGGCGATGTGGTCCACCTTGTGCTCGTGCAGGCAGATGGCGCGCACCAGGTTGATGTGCAGCTCGTAGCCCGTCGCCAGGCCGCGCAGCAGGTCCTTGCCCGAGCGGCCCATCGCCTGGCCCACCGCGAGGATGGGCGGGATGTTGTCGCCGGGGTGGGAGTAGTCGGCCGCCAGGAAGGTGTCGTGGTAGTCCAGCTCGCGCACCGCGGTGCCGTTGGCCCAGGCCGCCCATTCGGGGCTGACCGTGGTGCCGGCCGCCAGGCCGAACAGCGTCGCGCCGCCCGCCTTCTTCGCGTGCCCCAGCGCCATGCCGCGCGCCGAGACGACAGGCCGGCGGTTGACGGAGGCGATGGCGACGGAGGCGTTGTCGATGATCCGGTTGATGATCATGTCGGCCACGTCCTTCTGGACGGCGACCTTGTCGGTGGCGACGCCGGCCATCTTCCAGGCCAGCTGGTCCTCGCGCTTGAGCAGCGCCTTCGAGGGGTGGACCTTCACGTCGTGCATCTGCATGGGGTTTCTTCCTCTCCCGATGGGTGTGCCCTTTTCGGCCCGCCGCGCCGCTTCGTCCATTCCGAAGCCGCCGTCTTTCCGATACGGCTTTCGTATCGCATCATACGGCCATGGTGGATTTCCGCTCGCTGCGCCGGATGGGCCACTTCCTCGCGGTGGCGGAGGAAGGGCATTTCGGCCGCGCCGCCGCGCGGCTCGGCCTCTCGCAGCCGCCGCTGACCGCGCAGATCCAGGCCCTCGAAGCCGAACTCGGCGTGCGCCTGCTGGAGCGCGGCCGCAACGGCACCCGCCCGACGCGCGAGGGCGAGGCGCTGATCCCCATCCTGCGCCGCATCGTCGAGGACGCGAAGCGCGCCGAGGCCCTGGCGATGGAGCTGCGCGCCGGCCGCCACGCGCCGATGGCCATGGCCTGCGTCACCTCCGCCCTGTTCGGCTTCCTGCCGCCGCTGGCCCGCGCCCTGCGCGCCATCCGCCCCGATGCGGCGCTGAGCGTGCAGGAGATGGACACCACCGACAGCCTGGAGGCGCTGCGCCGCGGCGAGGTGGATTTCGCCCTGGTCCGCCTGGACGCCGCGCACCCGCCCTTCGGCGTGCTGCCGCTGGGCGCCGACCGCCTGCTGGCTGCCCTTCCGGAGGGCCATCCCCTCGCCGCCGGCCCCGGCCCCGTCGCCCTGGCGAAGCTGGCGGGCGAGCCGCTGGTGGCGCTGCCCCGCTCCATCTCGCCCGCCTATTTTGATCGCCAGGTGCAGGCCTGCCGCGACGCCGGCTTCGAACCCCGCGCGATGCGCGAGGCGGGCTCGGCCATGGCGCAGCTCGCCTTCGTCGCCGCAGGCTTCGGCGTGGCGCTCGTCTCCTCGGGCATCGCGCAGCTCCGCCCGCCCGGCGTCGCCTTCCGCGAGCTCGCCGGCACCGTCACCGCCGTCGGCGTGGCGCTCGCCTGGCACGAGGACCGCGAGACGGAGGCCGTGCGCCTGGCGCGCGAGGCCGCGCAGACCGCCTTCCAGACAGGAACCCCCGCATGAGCGAATACGACCGCGTGATCCGCGGCGACCTGGTGCTGCCCGACGGCGTGCTGCCCGATGGCTGGATCGGCGTGCGCGCCGGCGCCATCGCCGCCATCGGCACCGGCACGCCGCCCGCCGCCGGCGCGGTGGCCGACCATCGCGGCATGCTGGTCTTCCCCGGGCTGGTGGACGGGCACATGCACACCTCGTCGAGCACCGGCTGGCCGGGCATCGAGGGCGCCTCGCGCTCGGCCGCCGCCGGGGGCGTGACCACCTGCGTGGACATGCCCTACGACGTGCCGCGCCCCGTCACCGACGCCGCGATCCTGGCGGAGAAGGTGGAGCACGTGAACCGCCTGTCGCACGTGGACATGGCGCTCTACGGCACCATCCGGAAGGACGGCAACGTGGAGGACATCGCGGGGCTCATCGAAGGCGGCGTGTGCTCCTTCAAGCTCTCCACCTATGAATACGACGCCGTGCGCTTCCCGCGGATCGACCACCCGACGATGCTGCGCGCCTTCCGCGCCATCGGCCCCTCCAACCTCATGGTCGCCATCCACAACGAGGACCAGGAGCTGGTGGAGCGCCTCTCCGCCCAGGCGAAGGCGGCGGGCGAGACGCACCCGATCATGCACGCACGCACCCGCCCGCCGATCACCGAAAGCATGGCGGACCTGGAAATCTTCGAGATGGCGCTGGAAACGGGCTGCCACGTCCACGTCGCCCATTCCTCCCTGGCGCGCGGCTTCGAGCTGGCGGCGATGTTCCGCGCCCAGGGCGCGCGCACCACGGGCGAGGCCTGCATCCAGTACCTGTGCATGACGGAAGACGACCTCGTCCGCCTCCAGGGCTTCGGCAAGTGCAACCCGCCCTTCCGCAGCGCCGGGGAGGTGGAGCGCATGTGGGGCGCGCTGCGCGCCGGCAGCATCGCCTACGTCTCGACCGACCATGCCCCCTGGCCCAGGCCGCGCAAGGAATACGCGGGCGACATCTTCGCCGTGGGCGCCGGGCTGACGGGCATGCAGTCCTTCGCGCCGCTGATGTTCACCCTGCTGGAGCGGCGCGGCCTGCCGGTCGAGACCATGGCCTCGCTCTGCGCCGAGCGGCCGGCGCGCTTCCACGGGCTGTTCCCGAAGAAGGGCGCCATCCGCCTGGGCGCGGATGCGGACCTGTGCGTGATGCAGCGCGGCGACTTCACCTTCGACGCCGCCGCGATCCAGGACCGCGAGGACGCCCGCTGGTCGCCCTATGACGGCATGGCGATGACGGCGCGCGTGGCCGCCACGTATCTGCGCGGCGAATGCGCGTGGGATGGCGCGCAGGTGCTGGCGAAGCCCGGCACCGGCCGCTTCGTGCCGCGCCAGCACCGCGAGGGGTTCCTGGGCTGATGGCGCGCGTGCTGACGCTGGCCGGCGCCCAGACCGGCCCGATCCAGCGCGCCGACAGCCGCGCCCATACGCTCGACCGGCTCATCGCCCTGCTGGAGCAGGCGGCGCGGTCGGGCGCGCAGCTCGTCGTCTTCCCCGAGCTGGCGCTGACCACCTTCTTCCCGCGCTGGCTGCTGTCCGACACCGAGCGCGACGCCTTCTTCGAGCGCGCCATGCCCAACCCCGCCTGCCAGGCGCTGTTCGACCGCGCGCGGGAGCTGCGCGTGGGCTTCTACCTCGGCTTCGCGGAGCTCACGCCCGAAGGGCACCGCTTCAACACCGCCATCACCGTGGGGCCCGACGGCGGCGTGCTGGGCACCTACCGCAAGGTGCACCTGCCCGGCTCGGTCGAGCCCCGGGCGGGCGACCGCTTCCACCAGCTGGAGAAGCGCTACTTCGAGTATGGCGACCTCGGCTTCCCCGCCTTCCGCGGCCCGGGGGAGTGGCACCGCGCCATCATGGGCATGCTGGTCTGCAACGACCGCCGCTGGCCCGAGGCCTGGCGCTGCTACGCCCTGCAAGGGGTGGAGCTGATGCTGATGGGCTACAACTCCGCCGCCTACGACCCCAATGGCGGCAGCACGGAGAATGAGGCGATCCGCACCTTCCACTCCACGCTCGCCGCGCAGGCCAACGCCTACATGAACGCCACCTGGGCCGTCTCCGTGGCCAAGGCGGGCAATGAGGACGGCTCGGGCCTCATAGGCGGCTCGGTGATCGTGGACCCGAACGGCGTGGTCGTGGCCCAGGCCGCCACGCTGGGCGACGAGGTGATCCTCGCCGAATGCGACCTCGACCTGTGCAGGCAAGGCAAGGAGAAGATGTTCCACTTCGCCAGCCACCGCCGGCCCGAGCACTACCGCCGCATCGTCGATCAGGTGGGCGCCGAACCGCCGCCTTGACGCCGCCCCCCCGTGGCGCACCATGCGCGCAACGGGGAAGGACACGCGATGCTGCGTCTCGATGGCAAGGTGGCGCTGGTGACGGGCGCCGGCACGGTCGGCCCGGGCTGGGGCAACGGCAAGGCGACGGCGGTCCTCCTGGCCCGCCAGGGCGCGCAGGTCTTCTGCCTGGACATCAACGCCGATGCGGTGGCCGAGACGGTTTCCATCATCGCCGCCGAGGGCGGCGCGGCGGCGGCCCACACCTGCGACGTGACGCGCGGCGACGACGTGGCCGAAGCGGTCGCCGCCTGCGTCGCACGCTTCGGCGCCTTGGACATCCTGGTGAACAACGTCGGCGGCTCGGCCCCCGGCGGCGCCGTTTCCATGCCCGAGGAGGCGTGGGACGCGCAGATGGACCTGAACCTGCGTTCCGTCTTCCTGGGCTGCAAGCACGCCCTGCCCCACCTGCGGCAGCGCGCGCCCAGCGCCATCGTGAACCTCGCCAGCATCGCCTGCCTGCGGATGAGCGAGGACCGGCCGCACATCGCCTACAGCGCCTCCAAGCACGGCGTCATCGCGCTGTCGAAGTCGGTGGCCATGGAGAACGCGCGCGCCGGCGTGCGTTGCAACACCGTCATCCCCGGGCTGATGCACACCCCGCTGGTGGAGCATCGCCTGGTCCGCCAGCTCGGCGCCAACGACGCCGCAGCCTTGATCGCCAGGAGGAACGCGCAGGTGCCGATGGGACAGATGGGCGACGGATGGGACGTGGCGCATGCCGTGCTCTTCCTCGCGAGCCACGAGGCGAAGCACATCACCGGCACGGAGCTGCTGGTGGATGGCGGCATCTCGGCGAGGATGCCGTGATGCGCCGCCGCACCCTGGTGATGGCCGCGCTGGCCACCCCCGCCCTGGCGCAGGACCGCGCCATGACGATCATCGTGCCCTCGCCCGCCGGCGGCGGCACCGACTTCAACGCCCGCATGGTGGCCGAGCCGCTGGGCCGCCTGCTGGGCGCCACCGTGGTGGTGGAGAACCGGCCCGGCGGCAACGACGTGGTGGGGCTGCAGGCCGTGCTGTCGGCGCGGGCGGACGGCACCACGCTGCTCTGCGGCTATGCCGGCACGGTGGCAGGGCGTGCGGCGGTGGGCGGGCTGGGCGCCATCGTGCCGATGCGCGACTTCGTGCCGCTCGGCCTGATCTCGGACACGCCGCAGCTCGTCGTCGTGCACCCATCCGTGCCGGCGGCGACGTTGCCGGAGTTCGTGGCGCATGCGCGGGCGCGGCCGGGGGCGCTGGCCTATGCCTCGGCCGGCAACGGGTCCATGCACCACCTGTCGGCCGAATACCTGAAGCTGCGGACGGGGATGGACCTGCTGCACGTGCCCTATCGCGGCACGGGCGAGACGCTGCGCGACCTCATCGCCGGGCGGGTGCAGTTCTACACCAACTCGCCCCCGCCCCTGGTGCCGCTGGTGCGCGACGGCCGGCTGCGCGCGCTGTGCGTGACCTCGGACGCGCGCCACCCCGGCCTGCCGGACATCCCGGCGGCCAGCGAGCAGGGCTTCTCCGGCCTGCCGCTGAACGTCTGGTTCTCGCTCTTCGCGCCGCGCGGCGTGCCGGATGCGGTGGCGGCACGGCTGTCGGAGGCGCTGCACGCCACGGTGTCCACGCCCGCCTTGGCCGCCCGCGCGCTGGAGGCCGGCGCCATCCTCGCCCCCTCCACCGCCGCGGAGCTGGGCGAGCGGCTGCGGCGCGAGACGGCGTCCTGGACGGAGGTGGCGCAGCGCGCCGGCATCACGGGGTAGCCTGCTCGTCCCACCCCTCGCGCAGCGCGGCGCCCATCCGCAGCGCCTGCACGGTGGCGGCCACGTCGTGCACGCGGACCATCTGGGCGCCCATCGCCGCGGCTTCCAGCGCCAGCGCCACGCTGCCCATCACCCGCTCGCCGGCCGCCGCCACGCCGGTGACGCGGCCGACGAAGCCCTTGCGGCTGGCCCCCACCAGCATGGCGCAGCCGAGGTTGGCCAGGAGGGGCAGCCGCGCCACCAGCGCCAGGTTGTCTTCCACCCGCTTGCCGAAGCCGATGCCGGGGTCCACCGCCACCAGGGCGCGCGGCAGGCCCAACGCCTGGATGCGTGCCTCCAGGAACCGCGCCACCTCGCGCGGGGCGTCGTCGTAGTGGATGCCCTGCTGCATGGTCCGCGGGTCCGGCGTGCGGGCGTGCATCAGGATCACGGGGCAGCCCGCTTGCCGCAGCAAGGGCGCCATGGCGGGGTCGTGCAGCGCCGCGCTGACGTCGTTGGCGATGGCCGCACCCGCCTCCAGCGCCGCCGCCAGTGTGCGCGCGTTGCGCGTGTCCACCGACACGGGCGCGGCGTGGGCCAAGGCACGCACCACCGGGAGGATGCGCGCCATCTCCTCCTCCGCCGGCACCGGGTCGGCGCCCGGGCGCGTGCTCTCGCCGCCGATGTCGAGGATGTCGGCCCCCGCCTCCAGCATCGCCATGCCCTGGCGGATGGCGGCGTCGTGGGTGGCGCCCAGGCCGTCGCCGCTGAAGCTGTCCGGCGTGCAGTTGACGATGCCCATGACCAGCGGCCGCCCGCGATGCGGCGCGATGCCGGCGAAGGGCGGCGGCGCCTGCACCAGGGCGGGCGGGGCGGCGCCCAGCGGCAGCCAGGCGCCATCCGCGCCGCGCAGCAGGGAGAAGGCGGCGGCGGCGCCCTGCAAGGGCCGGGCGCGCCCGTCGCGGATGGCGTCGCGCGCCGCGGCGCCGTGCAGCAGGCCGAGCGGTTCGGGCAGGTCCATCAGGTGATCCCCGGAATCGAAACGGGGCGCCGAAGCGCCCCGTTCCCCGTATCACCCCACCGGTTGCGGGCTGAAGCCCCCCGCATCCGGCCGCGGGTTCCGCCCCGAGGACGGCACCGAGCCACGCCCGGCATTCACCGGCTCGTCCGGGCGGTTGCGCACCACCGGCTCGCCGCGCATCACCAGGCGGATCTCGTCGCCGCTCAGCGTCTCGTGCTCCAGCAGGCCCTTGGCCAGCCGCTCCAGCTCCTCCCGGTTCTCGGTGAGGATGCGGGTGGCCCGCGCATAGGCGTTCTCGATGATGGAGCGGATCTCGGTGTCGATGATCCGCGCCGTCTCCTCGCTGAGGTTCTTCGACTGCGTCACCGAATGTCCCAGGAACACTTCCTGCGAGTTCTCGCCATAGGCGACCATGCCGATCTTGTCCGACATGCCCCATTCGGTGACCATCATCCGGGCCATGTTGGTGGCCATCTTGATGTCGCCCGAGGCGCCGTTGCTCACCTTGTCCGAGCCGAAGACCACCTCCTCCGCGACGCGCCCGCCCATCGCCATCGCGAGCTCCGCGTGCATCTTGGACTTGTGCTTGGAGTAGCGGTCTCCCGCCGGCAGGCTCATCACCAGGCCCAGCGCGCGGCCGCGCGGGATGATGGTGGCCTTGTGCACCGGGTCGCACTCCTCCTCGTGCATCGCCACCAGCGCGTGGCCGGCCTCGTGGTAGGCGGTCATGCGCTTCTCGTCGTCGGACATGACGAGGGACCGGCGCTCGGCGCCCATCATCACCTTGTCCTTCGCGGCCTCGAACTCCGCCATGCCCACGGTGCGCCGGCCGGTGCGCGCGGCCAGCAGCGCCGCCTCGTTCACCAGGTTGGCGAGGTCCGCGCCCGAGAAGCCGGGGGTGCCGCGCGCGATGGTCTTGGGCTCGACGTCGGAGGCGAGCGGGACCTTGCGCATGTGCACGCGCAGGATCTTCTCGCGCCCCACCACGTCGGGGTTGGGCACCACCACCTGCCGGTCGAAGCGGCCGGGGCGCAGCAGCGCGGGGTCCAGCACGTCCGGCCGGTTGGTGGCGGCGATGATGATGACGCCCTCGTTGGACTCGAAGCCGTCCATCTCGACGAGCATCTGGTTCAGCGTCTGCTCGCGCTCGTCGTTGCCGCCGCCCAGGCCGGCGCCGCGGTGGCGGCCCACCGCGTCGATCTCGTCGATGAAGATCAGGCAGGGGGCGTTCTTCTTGCCCTGCTCGAACATGTCGCGCACGCGGCTCGCGCCCACGCCCACGAACATCTCGACGAAGTCGGAGCCGGAGATGGTGAAGAAGGGCACGTTCGCCTCGCCGGCGATGGAGCGCGCCAGCAGCGTCTTGCCCGTGCCGGGCGGGCCCACCAGCAGCACGCCCTTGGGGATCTTGCCGCCCAGCTTCTGAAACTTCGCGGGGTCGCGCAGGAAGTCCACGATCTCCTCCAGCTCCTGCTTGGCCTCGTCGATGCCGGCCACGTCCTCGAAGGTGACGCGGCCGTGCTTCTCCGTCAGCAGCTTGGCCTTGCTCTTGCCGAAGCCCATGGCCCGCCCGCCGCCGCCCTGCATCTGGCGCATGAAGAAGATCCACACGCCGATCAGCAGCAGCATCGGGAACCAGGAGATGAGGATCTGGAAGAGCGGGTTGACCTCGCTTTCCTCCGGCCGCGCCACGACGCGGATGCCCTTCTCCGTCAGGCGGCCGACCAGCGAGGGGTCCTCCGGCGTGAAGGTGCTGAAGCTGCGCCCATCGGCGAGCTGGCCCGACACGGTGCGCCCCTGGATCACCACGTCGCGGACGTGGCCGGCATTCACCTCGTTCAGGAAGTCGCTGTAGGCCACCTGCATGGAGGCGCGCCCGCCCTGCCCGGAGGGCTGGAACAGGTTGAACAGCGCCACCAGAAGCAGCGCCACGATCACCCACAAGGCCAGGTTGCGGCCGAAATTGCTCACGTCGCGCGTTCCCCTTTGCCGGTCATCATGCCGGAGAGTGGTGAACATAGGGTGTCCGCCGCCATTTGGCACGGGGTGACGGGCGGAACGAAGCACATCGTCGCCGGTCCGGCGCCGCTGTCAAACGGAAGATGGGGGGTCGCGGCGGCATTTCCACTCTCGGGCCGCAGCAGGCCGTCGCGCCGCAGCACCGCCCCGCCCAGCGTGCCGTGGCCGCGCGCCAGCAGCGCCGCGGCGGCCACGGGCGATGGCGGGTGGGCCTTGCCGCCCACCACCTGCACCAGCCGCGCCAGCGCCATCCGCCCCACCGCGTCCCGCCCCAGCGGCGCCATGTCCAGCCATGCGGCGCCATCCTCGCGCAACGCCGCCGCGAGGCCGATGCGCCGCGCCACCGCCGCCTCCAGCCGCGCCCGCCGGCGGGCGAAGGGCGCGGCGTCCAGCCGCATCCCCACCCCGCGCAGCCGCGCGCGCAGGAAGCGCCCGTCGGCGTTGGAAGGGTCCTCGACCGGAACGAGCCCCGCCGCCGCGCAGGTGGCGCGCAGCCGGGCCTTGGGCAGCGCCAGCAGGGGGCGCAGCACCAGCGCCTGCGCCGCCGGCGCCAGCGCCGCCATGCCCGAAAGGCCGCGCGCCCCGCTGCCGGCCAGGGCGCGCATCAGCAGGGTTTCCGCCTGGTCCTGCGCGTGATGCGCCAGCAGCAGGTGCAGCGCGCCCGCCTCGCCGCAGGCGGCCAGCAGGGCCGCGCGCCGCGCCTGCCGCGCCCGGGCCTGCATCGCCGGGCCCGGCGGCACCGCCAGGGGCAGCACCCGTGCGGCGATGCCGTGCCGCGCCAGCTGCGCCGCCACGCCCGCGGCCTCCGCGCCGCTGCCCGGCCGAAGCCCGTGGTCGCAGACCAGCGCCAGCACGCGCCCCCGCGCCCAGCGCCGCGCCATCCAGGCCAGGGCCAGCGAATCCGCGCCCCCCGAGCACCCCACCGCCAAAAGAGGCCCGAAGGGGCCGAGCGGCGCCATCAGCGCCGCGAATTCCCCAGCCGAAACCGGCTCAGCCAGCGTCCGTCACCGGCATTGCGCCCGCTGGCGCGCGGCCTGGGCGCGCTCGGCCACCGGGCCGGACAGGCGCGGGAATTGCGAACGCAGGTCGTCCAGCGTCTCGCAGGCCTCGCGCCGGCTGTTGAGGCCGGAGAAGGCCGTCGCCAGCCCCACCAGCGCCTCCGGCGCGCGTGGGCCGGTGCGCGCGCGGGTGAAGGCCTCGTTGTAGGCGATGGCCGCGTTGCCCCAGTCGCGCCGGCCGGACAGCGCGTCGGCCAACAGCAGCTGCGCGTTCACGTTGCCCGCGCCGCCGCGCGTGCCGATCACCTCGCGCGCCGCCGCCTCGGCCGCGGCGAAGTCGCGCCGGCCCAGCGCCGCCTGGCCCTCGCGCAGCGCGACCTCGGGCGTGCGTGGCGGGGGGGCGCCGGTGCTGGTGGTGGGCGGGCCGGCGACCGGCGGCGCGGCGGCCGGTGCGCCACCCGCGGCGGGCGCGCGGCCGGCGGCGCTCAGCCGGTACTCGATGTCGCCCTGGAGCTTCTCCAGCTCGGCGCGCAGGCGGCCGTTCTGGTTCTCCAGCACGTCGGCGCGGCCGCGCTGGCGGCCCACCTCCTCCTCCAGGCGCTGCACGCGCTCCAGCAGCTGGCCGACCAGCTCGCCGCCGCCGCCGCCGCCGCGCGCCACCGGCGGGGCGACCGCGCCGCCGCGCCGCATCTGCTCCATCTCCTGGCGCAGCTGGAGGATCTGGTTCTGCAGCGCGATCCCCTCGCGCGAATCCATCTGCGCCCAGGCGGGCGCGGACAGCAGCAGGAGGCCGCCCAGCATGCCGCGCAAGGCGGCGCCGAAGCCGGCAGGATGAAGCGCCATGGTCAGCCCCCCGCAGCGGTCACGGATGCGTCAGCGCACCACCGTCACGGCGCGGCGGTTGCGCGCCCAGGAATCCTCGGAGGAGCCCAGCGCGTCCGGGCGGTCCTTGCCGTAGGAGATGGTGGTGATCCGCGCGCCGCTGGTGCCGCCGGCCACCAGCAGGTCGCGCGCCGCATTGGCGCGGCGCTGGGCCAGCGCCAGGTTGTACTCGCGCGTGCCGCGCTCGTCGGCGTGGCCCTCGACCATCACCTGCACGGCGGCGTTGGTGCGCAGCCAGGCGGCCTGGCGCTCCAGCACCGGGCGCTGGTCGCCGCGCACGCTGGAGCTGTCGGTGTCGAAGAACACGCGGTCGCCCACGTTCGCCACCAGGTCCTCCTGGCTGCCGGGGCGGATGGCGCCGCCGGCCGCCGACGCGCCGCCTGCCCCCGTCGCCGCCGCGTTCTCGTCGGTGTTCGAGCAGGCGGCGAGCAGGCCTGCGGCCATGAGGGCGGCGAGCAGGGTCTTCGTGGCGGCCATGGTGATCTCCTTCGGCGCCGCGGGGCGCAGCCCACGGCCATGTTGCGCTGCAATACGATGCGGATACGGGTAGACCCGGCCTGTGGCACAATCAAGGCCGAAGCTTCCCGCCCGGTGCAAGCCTGTCACCCCAGCAACGGGGACCAGCTCGGGTCGGTTGCGTCCGTGGGCGTGGGCACCGGGCGCTCGTTGAACCCCGCGATGTCGATGGAGGCGAGGCGCGCCGAGTAGCCCTCCCCGCGCGCGCCGCGCGACTGCGTCTCGCGGTGGAACATCAGCACGCGGCCGTTGGGGGCGAAGGTCGGCGCCTCCATGGACCAGCCCTCGCTGAGGATGCGCTCGCCCGAGCCGTCGGGGCGCATCACGCCGATGGCGAACTGCCCGCGCGCGATGCGCGTGAAGGCGATCAGGTCCCCGCGCGGCGACCACACCGGCGTGGCGTAGCGCCCGTTGCCGAAGGAGATGCGCCGCGCGCCCCCGCCGCCCGCGCCCATGACGTAGAGCTGCTGGTCGCCGCCGCGGTCCGAGTTGAACACGATCTGCGCGCCATCGGGCGAGAAGGAGGGCGACACGTCCAGCCCCGCGCCCGAGGTCAGCTGCCGCTCCCGCCGCGAACCCAGGTCCACCAGGTAGATGTTCGCGTCGCCCCCGCGCATGGCGGACAGCACGACCGAGCGCCCATCCGGCGAGAAGCGGGGCGAGAGCGTCATGCCGCCGAAGGAGCCCAGCGCCTCCTGCCGGCCGGATTGCAGGTTGAAGAGGTAGACCCGCGGCTCGTTGCGCTCATAGGACATGAAGGCGATCTGCTGCGCGTTCGGGTGGAACCGCGGGGTGAGCGCCTGGAAGCGCCCGTCGGTGAGGAAGCGATGGTTCTCGCCATCCTGGTCCATGATGGCCAGGCGCCGTACCCGGCGGTCGCGCGGGCCCGTCTCGCTGACATAGGCGACGCGGGTGTTGAAGTAGCCGTCCTCGCCCAGCATCCGCTTGTAGATGTCGTCCGAGATGATGTGCGCGACCTGGCGCCAGTTGGCGGAGGTGGTGTTGTAGGCGGTGCCCAGCGCCTGCTGCTCGGGCAGCACGTCCCACAGGCGGAACTCGACGCGCGAGGCGCCGCCGGATTCGACCACGCGCCCCGTCACCAGCGCGGTGGCGCCGATCACGCGCCAGTCCTGGAAGCGCGGCGTGGCGGCGGCGGCCTCGGCGCTCTGGATGAAGGCCGCGCGTTCCACGGGGCGGAACAGGCCGCTGCTGCGCAGGTTGTTGGCGATCACCCGGCTGATCTGCGCGCCCAGCGGCCCGCCGGCCATGTCGGGGATGGCGATGGGGATGGGGTCCGTGCGCGCGCGGGTGATGTCGATCACCGTGGACTGCGCCAGCACCGGCAGGGGCGCGGCCAAGATGCCGGCCGCGGCGAGCAGGTGGCGGCGGCGAAGCGAAAGGTCGGTCACGTCGGCAGGGCTCCGCGAAGCGTCGGGAGGAGCAACTGCGACCTTGGCGCGGCATGGTCAAGGGAGGGTTGGGGCGTCAGCGCAGGCCGAGGTCGCTCGGGCGGAACCGGAAGACGGCGTCCCGCAGCGCGGCCAGCCGTTCGCGCGGCAGGGGCAGCGGGTTGCAGCGCGGGTCCAGCAGGGCGCGCCGCGCCGCCTCGAACACCATGCGCGCGCGCGGGTCCGTCGGCGGCGCGCCGTTGGGGCGCACCACGCGCACCACGCCGCCGGCATCCACCTCCACGCGCAGCTCCACGGTGATCTGGTTCAGGCCGGGCGCGCCGGCATCCACGCTCCAGCACTCGCTGATCTTGTCGGCCAGGCCGGCGCGCTCGCCC
>LNFM01002877.1_pt1 | contig 35291 bp, 34 predicted proteins | sample 596031 | NCBI WGS metagenome assembly LNFM01 (sample SAMN04254537, study PRJNA301005) | activated carbon metagenome | isolation source: dual media filters at the Ann Arbor, Michigan drinking water treatment plant | place: USA: Ann Arbor
GTTTCACCTCGCACAGGCCGAGCCGCACACCGAGCGTTACGGCCCGACCGGCGTGACTTACCTGGTCGGGCGCAAGTAGTTCAGCCCCGCTGCGGCAAGACGGAAGCCGACACGCGCACCTCCGGCGCCGTGCCCACATAGGCCTGCTGCACCACCCCGGCCACCATGTCAGCCGTCACGGCCGAAAGCGTCCAGCCCAGATGACCGTGGCCCGTGTTGTAGAACACGTTGGCAGAGCGGCCACGGCCCACGCGCGGCATCATGTCCGGCATCATGGGGCGCAGGCCGGCCCAGGGCACCACGCTGCGCGTGCTCACCCCCGGGAAACACTGGTTGACCCAGTCGATCAGCGGACGGATGCGGTCGGCGCGGATGTCCTTGTTGTAGCCGTTGAACTCGGCCGTACCGGCGACGCGGAAGCGGTCGGCGCCCAGGCGGCTGGTCACGAGCTTGGTCTCGTCGTCCAGCAGGCTGACGATGGGCGCGCTGGCCTGGCTCTGCGCGTCGGGCAGGTTAACCGTGATGGAGTAACCCTTGACCGGGTAGACGTTGACGCGGTCACCCAGCTGCGCGGCAAAGCGGCGGCTGAGCACGCCGGCGCAGACCACCACACCATCGAAGCGGTGCGTCTGCGGCAAGCCGTCCACGCGCGCGGTCACGCTGGCGCTGCGGCCATCGCTGCCAAGTTGCTGCACGTCCTGCCCGTAAAGGGTGCGCACGCCCAGGCGCTCGGCCGCGGCGGCCAGGCCCACGGTGAACTTGTGGATGTCGCCTGTGGCGTCGCTCTCGGTGTAATAACCGCCGTAGTAGCTGCCGGCCAGGGTGGGCTCGATGGCGCGCATTTCCTCGGGCGTCACCGCACGCCGCGGCAGGCCGCCGGCGGCCAGCAGCGTGGAGACCTCGCCCGCATGGTCGAAGCCCTTCTTGTCGCGGTAGATGTGCAGGATGCCCTGGCGCTTGAGGTCGAAGTCCACGCCCTCGGCCTCGGCCCAGGCAAACAGGTGCTCACGCGCGGCCACGGCGAGCCGGGCGGTGGCAATGGTGTTCTTGCGGTAGTTCGGGATGCTGGCGATGAACTCGGCGAACCAGCTCAGCTTGTGCCAGCCGGGTTTGGGATTGACCAGCAGCGGCGCATCGCTCCTGAGCATCCACTTGAGGCCCTTGAAGATGGTGGAGGGGTGGTTCCAGACCTCGGCATTGGAGGCCGAGAGCTGGCCGCCGTTGGCGAAGGATGTTTCCATCGCCGCGTAGCGATGTTTCTCGAACAGGGTGACGGCAAAACCGCGTTTGGCCAGGGCGTAGGCAGTGGTGACGCCGGTGATACCGGCGCCGATGACGGCGATCGACTTCATGAGAACAGGCTCCAAACGTCATAGGGGGTGGGGTGCCCCGCACACCATGTGCGACACACGCCCCCTCTGTTTGGTACCTGAGAGATTCACGCAACCGTGTCGGCAGCGCTTGCTCCTGCGGTGGGCCGGGTGACGAGATCCGGCCGCTCTTCAGAGTTCAAACCACCCGATCGGTCCTTTTGCCTGAGAGTTTCCGGGGCGGTTGCTCCTTCGGCGCTGCCAGGTGCGGCAGTCTCTCCCGATCGGGTCTGGCCATTTGCATGACCTGACCGCATTCTAGCGCCCCCGGCCGGACCCGCCCCATCTGCAACGGGATGTGAACGCTGGCCCGCCGCGTTAACAAATGCACACCATCTGCCGCCCGGGTCCCGCGCCCGGGCCGCGGCGCTTAAGGTGCGCTTAATTCACCCCCGCCAAGATCAGCACCCATGCACAGGCTCGATGGAGCCACAAGGAGCAAGCATGCTGGCCATGGCCACGTCCCCTCAGCACTCTTCAGGTTTACCGGTGGCAGCCCAACCAGCCGGCCGCCACCGACTCGCCGTCCATGACACGCAGGATGCACAGCGCGAGCGTGTTGAGCGTTTCATCCACGCGGTCTACCAGGCCCGTTATGGCGCCCAGGTGCGCCACTACGCGCCCATGCTCGTTAGCCTGCGCGACGAAGACGACCAGATCATCGCCGCCGCCGGCTACCGCGTGGCCGAAACCGGCCCGCTCTTCCTCGAACGTTATCTGCAGCAGCCGGTCGACGTCCTGCTGGGGCAAGGCAGCGGCCAGGTGCAGCGCACCCGGATCGCCGAAGTCGGCCATCTCTCGGCCGTGCAGGCCGGCGCGGGCAAACGCCTCATCCATCTCATGGGGCCGCAGCTGGCGGGCCTGGGTCTGGAATGGGTGGTCAGCACGCTGACGCAGGAACTGCAGCACCTCTTCGTGCGCCTGGGCATCACGCCGCTGGCCCTGGGCGTGGCCGATGCGGCCCAGCTCGGCGCCGCGGCGGCGGACTGGGGCAGCTATTACGACCACCGCCCCGTCGTCGTGGCCGGTCGCATCGACCTGGCGCTGCGCATGCTGGCCCGCCGCCGGAGCGCCGCATGAACGCGGCCCTGTTCGACGGCCAGCGCGACTGGAGCGCGGCCGAACTGCATGACGCCAGCCGCGCGGCACAGCAGTGGCTGCAGGCGCAGCACACCCGCGTGCTGGCCACGCTGCTGGACAACGGCGCCGCCTTCGTGCTGCTGGACGAGGCCGCCGCCGGCGCCGGCCTGGTGCACATCCCCCTGCCCCCCTTCTTCACGCCCGCACAGCTGCAGCACGCCCTGCAGTCGGCCGGTGTGGACACCCTGCTCACCTCCCCCGGCACGGCCGCCGCCTGGGCCAACCTGCCCTGGTTGCCATTGACACTGGCGGGGCTGGAACTGCGCGCTGCGCGCCTGCCGGCACACAGCGTCCCCATGCCGCAGGGCACGGCGAAGATCACCTACACCTCGGGCAGCACGGGCAGCCCCAAAGGCGTGTGCCTGCGCCAGGACGCCATGGAGCGCGTGGCCGACGGTGTGGTGCAGGCGCTGGGCCCGCTGGGCATCACACGCCACCTCAGCGCCCTGCCCTTTGCCGTGCTGCTCGAAAACGTGGCCGGCCAGATGGCGGCCCGCCGGCAAGGCGCCACGCTGCTCACGCCGCCGCTGGCCGAACTGGGCTGGCGCGGCTCCTCGCAATTCGACGTGACGGCCTTCCATGCCGCCGTGCTGCGCTACCGGCCCGACAGCATGATCCTGCTGCCGCAGATGCTGCGCGCCTGGTGCGGCTACCTGCAGCAGACCCGGCAAACCGCCCCCCCCGGCCTGAAGTTTGTCGCCGTCGGCGGCGCGGCCGTGGGTGCGCCACTGATGGCGGCAGCGCACGCCCTGGGCATCCCCGCCTTTGAGGGCTACGGCCTGTCGGAAGGCGCGTCGGTACAGACGCTGAACCTGCCAGGTGCCCACCGGCACGGCAGCGCCGGCCGACTGCTGCCGCATGCGGGCATGCGCGTGGCACCCAATGGCGAGCTCGAGATCGCCGGCAGCCTCATGGCGGGGTATCTGGGCGATGAGACCCCGGCCCCCGACTGGTGGCCCACGGGTGACCTCGGCCACATCGATGCACTAGGGTTTGTGCACATCCAGGGCCGCAAGAAGAACCTTCTGATCAGCTCCTACGGCCGCAACATCTCGCCCGAATGGGTCGAGACCGCGCTGGGCAGCCAGTCTGCCATCCGGCAGGCCGTGGTCTATGGCGATGGCGAACCCAGCCTTTGGGCCGTGCTCTGGCCGCTGCAGGACAGCACACCCGACAGCACGCTGCAGGCGGCCGTCGATGCGGCCAATGCCACGCTGCCCGATTACGCGCGCATCGCCCGCTGGGCCCGCGCCCGCGCTCCCTTCACGGTCGCCAGCGGTTACGCGACCGCCAACGGCCGCCCGCAACGCGCGGCCATCCTCGCGGCGCACGCCGATGCGATGCCCGCTGAACCCCTTTCCCAACTGATGAGCACCCCATGAGCTTCTACCAACGACTGATCCAGGAAAGCAGCGGCGCCCGCATGGGCCTGCTGAGCGCCCCCATCATCCAGGGCGTGCTGCAACGCGGCGAGGTCTCGCTGCCCAGCTACGTCGCTTTCCTCACCGAGGCCTATCACCACGTCAAGCACACCGTGCCCCTGCTGCGCGCCGCCAAGGCCGCGCTGCCGGCGCGGCACGCCTGGCTGAACCCGGCCATGGACGAGTACATCGAGGAAGAAGCCGGCCACGACGAGTGGATCCTGGACGACATCCGCGCCTGCGGCGGCGACGCCGAAGCGGTGCGCCACGGCCAGCCCGCGCACGCCACCGAGGTCATGGTGGCCTATGCCTACGACACCATCGCCCGCGGCAACCCCCTGGCTTTCTTCGGCATGGTGCACGTGCTCGAAGGCACCAGCGTGGCCCTGGCCCTGCAGGCAGCCGATGCCATCCAGCAGCCGCTGGGCCTGCCCGATGCGGCCTTCAGCTACCTGCGCTCACACGGCACGCTGGACCAGGAACACACGGCGCATTTCGCGCTACTGATGGACGAAATCACCGACGCGGCCGACCAGGCTGCCATCGTCCACGCCGCGCGCGCCTTCTACCGCCTGTATGGCGATGTGTTCCGCGGCCTGCCCATGCCGGTGCGGGCGGAGGCCCTGGCATGAAGGCCGCCCAGGCCTGCGTGCTGCTCACCGGCGCCAGCGGCGGCATCGGCCAGGCCATGGTGCAGGCCCTGCTGCAGGCTGGTGCCCAGGTAATGGGGGTGAGCCGCACGCCGCAGCCAGCACAAGCCGGACTCACCTGGATCACGGCCGACCTCGGCAACGCCGCCGACCTGGCCCGCATCGCGCAGGCCGCCGACAACTGGGGCGCCAACGTGGTCGTGCACGCGGCCGGCCTGCCGGCCTTCGGCGCGCTGCCACAGCTGGAGGCCGCGCAGATGCAGGCCGTGCTGCAGGCCAACCTGCTCGCGCCCATGCAACTCACGCAGGCGCTGCTGCCGCGGCTGCGCCAGCTGCCACACGCCCAGATCATCTTCGTCGGTTCGGCCCTGGGCCGCATCGGCCTGCCCGGTTTCAGCCTCTACACCGCGAGCAAGGCGGGGCTGCACGGTTTTGCCGAAGCCCTGCGCCGCGAACTGGGCGACACGCCGGTGCGCGTGCAGCTGCTGGCACCGCGCAGCACCCGCACCGCCTTCAACGACGCCGCGGCCCAGGCCTACAACACGGCCACCGGCACGGGCAGCGACGCCCCTGCCGTGGTGGCGCAGGCCCTGCTGACGCTGATCGAGAGCGAGGCCGCCGAACGCTACCTCGGTTTTCCGGAACGCCTGGCCGTGCGCCTGAACAGCCTCATCGGTCCGCTGCTCGACGGCAGCTTCGCCAAGCACAGGCGCCAGGTCGCCATCCCCACCCCCACGCAAGGAGTCACCCCATGAAAAAAATGCTCACAGGCCTGCTGGCCTGCGCCCTCTTCCTGCCCCTCGTGGGCATGGCCGCACCGGTCGACGATGCCGTGGCCGAACTGCAGCGTGACTGGGAAGTCATCCGCTACCAGACGCCGCCCGCGGACCGCCTGAAGCGTTTCGAGGTGCTGGCCGAGAAGGCACACCAGGTCAGCCTGGCCCACGCGGGGCGCAGTGAGCCCCTGGTCTGGGAAGGCATCATCGTGAGCACGCTGGCCGGTGAAAAAGGCGGCCTGGGTGCACTGGGTCTGGTCAAGCAGGCCAGGACGCTGTACGAACAGGCCATCGCCATCGACGGTCGTGTGCTCGACGGCTCGGCTTACGGCAGCCTGGGTGTGCTGTACTACAAGGTGCCGGGCTGGCCCATCGGCTTCGGCAGCAAGGCCAAGGCCGAGGAGATGCTCAAGAAGGCGCTGGAGATCAACCCGGCCGGCATCGACCCCAACTTCTTCTATGGTGAATTCCTGATCGAGACCGATCGCCGCGCAGAAGGCATCAGCCATCTGGAGCGCGCGCTTCAGGCGCCGCCACGGCCTGCCCGCCAGATCGCCGACACCGGCCGGCGCGAGGAAATCCGCACCCTGCTGGCCAAGGCCAAAGGGCAGTGATCTGATCAGTTCCTGACGAGTTCGGCCACCACGCCCGTGCCATCGGCACGCGCGTGGTATGTCAGGATCAGGCCATGCAGCGCGGCGATGCGCCGGGCAATCGACACACCCAGGCCGCTGCCGCTCTCGGTCTGCCCCTCGGGCCGATGGAACCGTTCACCGAGTTGCGCCACCACCTCGGGGGCCAGGGCCGGCCCCTCGTTCTCCACCGTCAGTCTGTCGTGGTCAAAACGCAGGGTCACCGTGCTGCCCTGCGGCGCATAACGCGCGGCGTTGTCCAGCAGGTTGCGCAGCAGCACGGTCATGAGATGGGCATCCCCCAGCCAGGGCGGGGCCGTCTGGGGCGCGGGCGGCCACAGGCAATCGAACTGGATGTTGCGCCGCTCGGCCAGCGGCAGCACCTCGCTCATGGCCTGGCGCGCCAGTGCCGGCCAGTCCAGCGACGCGGTCTGCGGCAGGCCGCTGGCCGCCTCCAGGCGCGAGAGCCTGAGCAGCTGGTCCACCAGCCGGCTCATGCGCTCGATGCCCGCACGCAGGGCGGTCATGGCCTGCTCGCGCTCGGCCGCCGCGCTGGCGCCGTGCAGGCGGTCCCACTGGGCGCTGAGCACCGCCAGGGGGGTACGCAATTCATGGGCCGCATCGGCCGTGAAACGGCGTTCACGCGCCAGCGTGGTTTCAATGCGCTCGAACAGGCCGTTCATGGCCAAGAGCATGGGCTGCAGCTCGACCGGGGCACTGGCCACGGGGATGGCCTGCAGGTCGTCGGCGCCGCGCAGCTGCAGTTCCGTGGTCACGGCACGCATGGGCGCGAGGGCCTCGCGCACCGCCCAGCCCATGGCCAGCAGCAGGATGGGCAGCATTAGCAGCCAGGGAATGAGCTGGCTGCCGATCAGGTCGTAGACCAGTTCGTCACGCTCGTGCAGGCTCTGCCCGGCCGCCACCACCCACTGCCCATTGGGCGACTGCAGGTAGTAGGCACGCCAGGGTTTCGCATTCACGACCAGGTCCACAAACCCCACCCCGTCGGGGCGCAAGGGCAGTTGCGCGCCCTCGCGGTCTACCAGCACCACCTTGCCTTGCCGGTCCCAGACCGCGATGGCCAGGTCGTCCAGGTCGGCCTCGCCACCCAGAGGCGACGCCGGCACGCCCGGCGCATCGCCTTCAGCGCTGACGCCGACCAGGGTCAGCTGCACCTGGCGCGCCAGGCGGATCATCTCGGTGTCGAACAGTTCATTGACCTCGGCCCGCGCGCGGAAGGTCGAGGCCGTCACCGCGATCAGCCACACCAGCGGCGCGCAGACCAGCAGGTAGAGCATCAGACGACGTCGCAAACTCATCGGGTGTCCTCCTGCGCACCGAGCGCATAACCCAGGCCGCGGATGGTCCGCACGATGCCCGGATCGATCTTGCGGCGCAGATGGTGGATGTGCACCTCCAGCGCATTGCTTTCGGGTTCGCCACCGCTCCAGTCGTAAAGCTGCTCCTGCAGCTGCGTCTTGGAGAGCACCCGCTGCGGGTTCTTGAGCAGCACTTCCAGCAGGGCGATCTCACGGCCCGTGAGCTCCACCGGGCGGCCCTGCCACTGCACCTGCTTGCTCGCCGGGTCATAACGCAGGGCCCCATGCACCCATTCGGACTGGGTGCGGCCGGTGGCCCGGCGCAGCATGGCGCGCAGGCGTGCGGCCAGCTCACCGATGGCGATGGGCTTGATCAGGTAATCATCGGCGCCGACGTCCAGCCCTTCGATGCGCTGCTCCACCGTGTCGCGTGCGGTGAGCACCAGCACCGGCAGGTCCACGCCGCGCTCGCGCCAGCGCCTGAGCCAGACCAGGCCATCGGTCACGGGCAGGCCCAGGTCCAGCACCATGGCGTCATACGCCGTGCCCTGGACGGCGGCATCGGCCTGCTCGCCGCGGGTGAACCAGTCCACCACATGCCCCAGTTGCCTGAGGCCGCTGCTGAGCGCCTCGCCCAGCTGCAGATCGTCTTCGAGGATCAGCAGGCGCATGGTGACTTTCCCGGACAGACCCGCATCAGGCCATCCAGTCCTGCGAGACGATGCTGTCGCGCCCCATGCGCTTGGCCTGCTCCAGCGCCGCTGCGCACGGCGCCACCAGCGCCTCGGGGCCGGTCTCGCCCGCCGGCGTGAACGCGGCCACGCCGATGCTGACGGTGACGATGCCACCCTCGCCGCCGCTGTGCGGCATGGCCAGGGTGTTGATGAGCATGCGCACGCGCGCGGCCACCACACGCGCGCCCTCCTCATGCACGGCCGGCAGCAGGATGGCGAATTCGTCGTCGCCATAACGTGCCACGACGTCGGCCGGGCGGAACACCGCGCGGCCCAGGGCGGCGGCAATCTTCTTCAGGCGGTCCGGCCCCAGCGTCGCCACATGCGTGTCAACGTAAGCGCGGAAGTGATCGATGTCGATGAGCAGCAGGGACAGCGGTGTCTGCTCGCGCCGGGCGCGCGCCCATTCCACGGCCAGCCGCTCGTCGAAGCTGGCTCGGCTCAAGACGCCGGTCAGTTCATCCGATCTGTCGGCGGCAAGCTGCGCCGCGTCCCGCTGCTTCTGATCGCTGGGCTGGGCGGACATGGTCTGACCGGGAGGCCGGGCTCAACGGGGCTGCTGCAGCTGCTTGAGATCGGCCACGATCTCGGCGGAATGCTTGGCTGTGTCCACCGAGCGGTAGGCCTTGGCGAGGCGCCCCTGGGGATCGATCACGAAGGTGTAGCGCCGGGCGTACTTGAAGACCACCCAGTCCGACAGGGTGCCGTAACGCGCCGCCACCTCGCCCTTCTCATCGGCCAGCAGGGGGAAGGGCAATTTGTATTTCTGCGCAAAGGCCGCGTGCGAGGCGCTGCTGTCCACGCTGATGCCCACCACCTCGGCACCCAGGGCCTGCAGCTGCAGCCAGTCGTCACGGAAGGTGCAGGCCTCTTCGGTGCAACCGGGCGTGTCGTTCTTGGGATAGAAATAGAGTACCAGCCACTTGCCGCGCCAGTCGGCCAGCTTGCGGGTCTTGCCCTGCTGGTCGGGCAGCGCAAAGTCCGGCGCGGGCTGGCCGGCCTGCGGCACCGCAGCCTGCGCCAGACCGGCCGGCAACACCACGCTGGCGGGCAGCAGGCACAGGGCACGGCGCAGGCGCGAGGTCATGGCCGCAGTTCCTTCAGGCCGCCCATATAAGGCTGCAGAGCGGCGGGAATTTCCACACTGCCGTCGGCGCGCTGGTAATTCTCTAACACCGCCACCAGGGTGCGGCCCACGGCCAGGCCCGAGCCATTGAGCGTGTGCAGCAATTCGTTCTTGCCCTGGGCGTTCTTGAATCGCGCCTGCAGGCGGCGGGCCTGGAAGGCCTCGCAGTTGGAGACCGAGCTGATCTCGCGGTAGGTGTTCTGTGCCGGTAGCCAGACTTCCAGGTCGTAGGTCTTGGCCGCGCCGAAGCCCATGTCACCGGTGCACAGCGACATCACGCGGTAGGGCAAGCCCAGTTTTTGCAGGATGGCCTCGGCGTGGCGCGTCATTTCTTCGAGCGCGTCGTAGCTTTTTTCGGGGTGCACGATCTGTACCATCTCGACCTTATCGAACTGGTGCTGGCGGATCATGCCGCGGGTGTCGCGGCCATAAGAACCCGCCTCGGAACGGAAGCAGGGGGTGTGGGCGGTGAGCTTGATCGGCAGGTCAGACTCCGCCACGATCTCGTCGCGCACGAAGTTGGTCAGCGTGACCTCGCTGGTGGGGATCAGGTAGAGCGCCACGTCCTCGGCTGCGCCTTCCTGCCCGCCCTTCTTGGCGGCAAACAGGTCTTCCTCGAACTTGGGCAGCTGGCCCGTGCCGCGCAAGGTGTCGGCGTTGACGATGTAGGGCGTGTAGCACTCGGTGTAACCATGCTCCTGCGTTTGCGTGTCCAGCATGAACTGCGCGAGCGCACGGTGCAGGCGGGCGATGCCGCCCTTCATGACCGTGAAGCGCGAACCGGTGAGCTTGGTGCCGGTGTCGAAGTCCAACCCCAGCGGCTCGCCCACGTCCACGTGGTCCTTGACCGTGAAGTCGTAGGTCTTGGGCGTGCCCCAGGTCCGGGCCACCACATTGCCGTGTTCGTCGCTGCCCACCGGCACGCTCTCGTGCGGCAGGTTGGGCACGGCCAGCAACAGGGCCGCCATCTCGCCCTGCAGCTGCTCCAGGCGTGTCGCCGAGCTGTCGAGCTCGCCCTTGAGCGCGTTGACCTCGGCCTTGGCCGCCTCGGCCTCGTCCTTTTTGCCCTGGCCCATGAGCGCGCCGATCTGCTTGCTCAGGGTGTTGCGCTTGTTCTGCAGTTCTTCGGTACGGGTCTGCAGGGTCTTGCGTTCGGCTTCCAGGGTACGGAAGGCGTCGGCATCCAGAAAGGGCTGCGGGTTCTTGCGCGTCTGCAGACGGGCGAGCACGCCGTCGAGGTCTTTGCGGAGCAGGGTAAGGTCTAGCATTTGGGTATTGTAGTTTTCGTTTTCCTGGCTCTGGTTTTCTCGCCTTTTCTCTTCCCGGGCCTCTTCGCTCCGCGACCTTTTCTTCCCCCCCTATCCCCCCAGCCCCCTTCCCACCCCCGCCGGGGCGGGAAGGGGGAGCCCGATTTGGTGGTTTGTCGCCGGCTATGCTTCTACGGTGAGGAAGGTCACGATCCGGGCTTGGGTGCCTGCATCTCTGGGAGACGGTCGTAGTCAACGGCTCCGGGCCTGAGCTCCCCTGGCTGGCAGCTGCGCGCCAGCGACGAGACAAAGCGCTGGGCTCGTGTGCGGCCGGTCGAAACGACCGCCGCTAGTCGCGTAGTGTCGTAGAGCCGTTCACTACGACCGGATCTACAAAGTATTGGCGTGGAAGGGTCGTGGCGACGCCCCGTTCCATAGAAGCGTAGCCGGCGCGACGAAACAGAATCCAAGCTCCCCTTTCCACCCCGGCGGGGGTGGAAAGGGGCGGGGGGGATAGGGGGGGATTACAAAAGCGCCGCCAGGCAAAACCCAACGAGCAAAAAATCAGACGTCCGTCTTCAAGCCCTTAGGCAAAGGAAACTTGATCGTCTCCTCAATCCCATCCATCTTCCGCACCGACACCGCCCCCAGTGCCCGGATCCGCTCGATCACCTGCTGCACCAGAATTTCCGGTGCCGAGGCGCCGGCGGTCAGGCCCACGCGGCTGCGGCCATCGAACCATTCGGATTTCAGCTCGTCGGCGCTGTCCACCATATAGGCATCGGTGCCCAGCTTCCTGGCCACTTCGCGCAGACGATTGCTGTTGGAGCTGGTGGGGCTGCCCACCACGATGACCACGTCCACCTGCGGGCTCAGCAGCTTGACGGCGTCCTGCCGGTTCTGCGTGGCGTAGCAGATGTCCTGCTGCTTGGGTTCACGCACCTGCGGGAACCGGGCCTTCACCGCGGCCATGATGCTGGCCGCATCGTCCACGGAGAGCGTGGTCTGCGTCACCACGGCCAGCTTGGCCGTCTGCGCCAGCTGCACGCGGGCCACGTCGGCCTCGTCTTCCACCAGATGGATGCCGGAGTCGAGCTGGCCCACGGTACCTTCCACCTCGGGGTGGCCCTTGTGGCCGATCATGATGAACTCGTAGCCTTCCTTGTGCAGCTTGGCCACTTCCACGTGCACCTTGGTCACCAGCGGGCAGGTGGCGTCGAAGATCTGGAAGCCGCGCGCTTCGGCCTCGCGCTGCACGGCCTTGCTCACGCCGTGGGCGGAGAACACCAGCGTGGCACCGGGCGGCACGTCGCTGAGTTCCTCGATGAAGATCGCGCCCTTGGCCTTGAGGTCGTTCACCACATAGGTGTTGTGCACGATCTCGTGGCGCACGTAGATCGGGCGGCCAAACTTCTGCAGGGCGCGCTCGACAATCTCGATGGCGCGGTCCACGCCGGCGCAGAAACCGCGCGGTTCGGCCAGGAGGATCTCGGCCTGTGTACTCATGGTCATAACACCCCGATCAGTTGCACTTCGAAGCTCACCGGCTGGCCTGCCAGCGGGTGGTTGAAGTCGAACAATACAGCCTCTTCGCCCAGCTGGCGCACCACGCCGCCGAATTGCCCCTTGCGATCGGGTGTGGGGAACTGCACCACGTCGCCCACCGCGTACTGCTCGTTGGGGTCGCCCAGCTCGCGCAATTCCTTGCGCGAGAGCCACTGCTGCATGTCGGGGTTGCGCTCGCCGTAGGCGCCCGGCGGCAGCTGCAAGGTGGTGTGCACCCCCTCCTCCAGGCCCAGCAATGCCCGCTCCACGCCCGGGGCCAGTTCGCCCGTACCGATGGTCAGCGTGGCCGGCTTGCCACCGAAGGTGTTGATGATGTCGCCGGCCGGCCCCGAGAGGCGGTAATGCAGCGTGAGGAAGGAGCCGGGCTGGACCCGGACAGGGGTGGTGGTCATGGAAGTCCCGATAAACTGGGCTCCATTGTAAAAACATGGCGTTTCAGCCCCTGGCATGCCCCTTAAAGACCTTCCCCCCGACGCGCGCCCGCGCGAAAAGCTGCTGGCCCGCGGCCCGGAGGCGCTGTCGGACGCGGAATTGCTGGCCCTACTGCTGCGCACCGGGCTGGCTGGCAAGGGCGTGCTGCAGCTGGCGCAAGAGCTGCTGGACAGCTTTGGGGGTCTGTCCGGCCTGCTGCACGCCACAGCCGATGACCTGAAACGCATCAAGGGTCTGGGTCCGGCCAAACGCGCCGAATTGGTGGCGGTGCTGGAACTGGCCCGCCGCGCCCTGGCCGAGCAGCTGCGCGAACGGGCCGCGCTGGACACACCGCAGGCCGTCAAGGACTACCTGCAGCTGCACCTGGCCCACAAGAAACACGAAAGCTTTGCCGTGCTTTTCCTGGACAACCAGCACAAGCTGCTGGCGCTGGAAGAACTGTTTCGCGGTACGCTAGCGCAGACCAGTGTCTACCCGCGCGAAGTGGTGCTGCGCGCCCTGCACCACCACGCCGCCGCTGTGGTGCTGGCGCACAACCACCCCAGCGGCACGGTGCAGCCTTCGCGCGCCGACGAGGCGCTCACGCAAGCCCTCAAAGCCGCACTGGCCCTGGTCGACGTACGGGTGCTGGACCATGTGATCGTGGCGCCGGGCCTGGCGCTCTCGATGGCCGAGAAAGGCCTGATCTGATGGTCAAGATCAACTCGTTGGCCGAGCTCAAGCAAGTCAAGAAGGCGATTGAGGCGCAAGCGAAGCTGGAAGCCGAGCGCAAGATCGAGGCGGCGAAAAAAGCCCGCCAGGCCACCGCCGACAAGGACCTGTTCCAGCAGGCCGCCGGGAAAGTGCAGCCTTTGCAACAGCCGGCCAAGGCACAGCTCAAGAGCGTCAAGCCTGAGCCCGAGCTATTGCAGCACCAGCTGGACGAACAGGCCGCGCTGCAGGAAACCCTGAGCGACGAATTCGACATCAGCACCCTGCTGGAAACCGACGAACACCTGAGCTACCGCCGCCCCGGCATCGGCCCTGACGTCACGCGCAAGCTGCGCCGCGGTGACTGGGCCATCCAGCGCCAGCTCGACCTGCACGGCCTGCGCACCGAAGACGCCCGCGAAGCCCTGGGCCAGTTCATCCGCGAAGCCCATCAACACGGCATCCGCTGCGTGCGCGTGGTCCACGGCAAGGGCCTGGGCTCACCGGGCAAGACGCCCGTACTCAAGGGCCGGGTGCAGAGCTGGCTGGCGCAGAAGAAGGAGGTGCTGGCTTTTGTGCAGGCGCGGCCGGCGGAGGGGGGCGCGGGAGCGTTGGTGGTGTTGCTGCAACCCGCGAGCTAACGAAAACCGAAGGCACCATGATGATGGTATGGATATGGCTCGGACCGCTACTCGGAGGCCTTGTCACCGGTCTGCTTGTCGGGCTGCGCCCCATGCTGATCCTCGCTGGCGTCGTGCTGGCCATCGAGCTCGGGATATTCCTCTACGCGTACTCTGTGCGGGATTTCGTTGTCGCGTGGGGGGCGGTCATCGCGTTGATCGCCCCACCAATCTATGGCGGCGCGATGCTTCTGGTCGCCTTGCTCGGCGCAAATCTGCGGTCAGACTGGCGCGCCGCGGGAAAGGGGAGCACCAGTCCAGGGAGTGGAGAAACCGGGACAGCCTGATCAACCGGGCGTGTTTCTCATCCAGTCCGCCGTCCCCGCGAAGGACTCGCGAAGCTTGCCGCGCAGTTCTTCATCCACCCCCACCTCGCCCATGGCCTGGTCCATGCAGGCCAGCCACTGGTCACGTTCGATGAGACCAATCTTGAAGGGCATGTGGCGTGCGCGCAGGCGCGGGTGGCCGAAACGCTCGATGTAGTGATTCGGGCCACCAAGCCAGCCCGTCAGGAACCAGGTCAGTTTCTGCCGCGCATCGGCCAGCTCGCTGCCGTGGGCAGCGCGCAGCTCCTTATAGCCGGGCTCCAGGTCCATGAGGTCGTAGAAGCGTTCGACCAGGGCGTGGACCTTGGCTTCACCGCCTATCCATTCAAAGGCGGTGGCGGGCTTGGGGTTCTCTTCGGATGTCATGCCCGGATTATCCCAGCCGCACCGGAATGCGCGATTGCTATCATTTAAATAGCAATCAAGTAGCTGCCTGGCGCAGCGTATGCACCACCGGGCGGCGCAGCACGCTGCGCAAACCCCACCAGCCGGCCAGCCAGGCCAGCAGCGCGCCGCTGACCGCGCCGACCGGTAGCAACCACCAGCTCACGGTCCATTCGAAATTGAAGGCGTAACGCGCCAGCGCCCAGCCCACCGCGGCCGAAACCACGGCCGCCAGGGCACCGGCCAGCGCGCCCACCCCAGCGAGTTCGGCGCGTTGCACCTGGCGCAGCAGGCCGCTGCTGGCGCCCACGGCACGCATGATGGCGTATTCGCGTGCGCGCTCCTCTCGCGTCGCGGTGACGGCAGCAAACAGCACCACCAGACCCGCGGCCAGCGTGAAGCCGAAGAGGAACTCCACCGCGCGGCTGACCTGCTCCAGTACACGCTGCACCTGGGCCAGCGTGGCGCTCAGGTCCACCACGGTGATGTTGGGAAACTGACGCACCAGGGCGCTGTCGAAGCCGGGCTTTTCAGGCGCGCGCAGCGCGGCCAGATAGGTGATGGGCAGCTGGGGCATCTGGCTCACCGGGTACAGCGCGAAAAAGTTGGCGCGCATGGAGCCCCAGTCCACCTTGCGCAGCGAGGTAATGGTGCTCTCCTGCTGAAGGCCGGCGATGTCGAAACGCAGCTTGTCGCCGAGCTTGAGGTTCAGGGTCTTGGCGATGCCCTCTTCCATGCTGATGCCGTTGGCATCCTCCGCTGTCCAGCGGCCGGCCACGATAGGGTTGTGGCCCGGCGGCTGCGCGCTGTGAGACAGGTTGAATTCGCGTTCCACCAGGCGCTGGGCCCGGTCGTCCGTGTAATCCTGCGCCTGCACAGGTCGGTCGTTGATGGCCACCAGGCGGCCACGGATCATGGGGAACCAGTCGTAGCCGCTGACACCGGCCTCGCGCAGCTGGCGCTGGAAGGTATCGGCCTGGTCGGGCTGGATGTTGATGACAAAACGGTTGGGCGCATCGGCCGGCGTGGCCTGGCGCCAGCTGCGGATCAGGTCGGTGCGCAACAGCACCAGCAGCAGCAAGGCCAGCAGGCCCACGGCCAGGCTGCTGACCTGCAGCACGGCGTAGATCGGCCGCGCCGAGAGCTGGCGCGTGGCCAGCACCAGCCAGCGCGGCGCGGTGTTCTCACGCACCACACGGCGCAGCAGCAGCACAGCACCCCAGCTGGCCAGCGCAAAGATGGCCACGGCAGCGCCGAAGCCCCCCACAGTGATCAGGCCCAGTTTCAGATCGCTGCTGGCCGCCAGCAGCAGCACGGCAAAACCCAACACCCCCAGGCCCAGCACGCCGATGGACATAGGCCGCAGCGTGCCCAGGTCACGACGGATCACGCGCAGCGCGGGCACCTGGGCCAGTTGCAGCACCGGCGGCAGGCCGAAGGCCAGCATGAGCGTGAGGCCCATGCCCAGGCCGAAGAAGACGGGCCAAAGGCCGGGCGCGGGCAGCGCCGTGTCCACCAGGCCCGCCAGCAGCAGCACAAAGACATGGTGCACGGCCCAGCCCAGGGCCACGCCCAGGGCACCGCCCGCCAGGCCCACCAGCAGGAACTCCAGCGCATGGCTGCGCGCGATGGTGGCTTGCGACAGGCCAAGCACACGCAGCATGGCGCAGTCGTCTAGGTGCTGGTTGGCAAAAGAACGCGCAGCCAAGCCCACGGCCACGGCACTCAACAGCGCAGCCAGCAGGGCCACCAGGTTGAGAAATTTCTCGGCGCGCTCCAGCGTCTGCGCCATCTCGGGCCGCCCGCCCTGCAAGGCCTCGATGCGCACGCCGCGCAATTGCTCGCGCTCCACGGCCTCGTTGGCGCGCTTGACGAAGGCGTTGACCACCTTGTCCTCACCGGCCACGGCCAGGCGGTAGACCAGGCGACTGGCAGGCTGGATCAATTGCGTGGCCGCCAGATCGCTTTGATGGATCAGCGCACGCGGCGCGAAGTTGATGAAACCGGCACCCCGGTCGGGCTCCACCCCGATCAGGCGCGTGATACGCAGGGCCGCCTCGCCCAGCAAAAGCTGGTCCCCCACCTTGAGGCCCAGGGCGTCGAGCAGGGCCGGATCAACCCAGACTTCACCCGGCGCGGGAATCTCGCGCGTGGCCGCTGCCGGTGTGCCGACGTCCGCACTGATCGTCAACCGGCCACGCAAAGGGTAGCCCTTCTCCACCGCCTTCAGCGATACCAGCCGCGTGGCCCCGCCCTGCGTATCGCCGGCGCGCGCCATGGTGGGAAAACTCAGCGATCCGGAGGCCTGCAAGCCACTCTGTTGGGCCAGCGCCAGCAGGCTGGCCGGGGTGGCGTTGTCGCTGACGATCACCGCATCACCGCCGAGCAACTGGCGCGCATCGCGCTGCATGCCGCCCTTGAGCCGGTCGGCGAAGAAACCCACGGCAGTCAGTGCCGCCACGGCCAGCGTCACAGCCAGGATCAGCAGGCGCAGCTGGCCAGCACGCAGGTCACGCCAGAGGGTTTTCCAGGCGAGTTGCCAGAAGGAGATGTTCATGAAGCTGAGCTTAGGGGATTTTGGGGTCTTGTTGTTGTTACGGGGTTTTCGCTTGGCCTGCGACATTCGTACGCCGGCAAGCCGGGTCTCGCCCCGGCAGGCGAGGTCCTTTTCTTTGCTTCGCCAAAGCAACGGACCCAAAAGAAAGGCGAGCCGGGTTCGTCGTCCCTCCGCTACGCTACGGGCACGCTGCGTTGCTCGGCGAGGGCGGGCGTTGTTTGAGCGCAGCGAGTTTAGCCCGACCCCGCACGATGCGAGCAGCGCAAGGAACCCCGCAGGGGCCCTGACTTCGGCTCGCCTTCTCTTTGCCTACTTTCTCTTGGCGACGCAAGAGAAAACGTAAAAGCAAAGAAGCTAAGCCGCCGCCCGCAACTTAGGCCCCGCCAGTTCAGGCTGCCGCACCAACCGCGCCGGAGCCGTATAGCAATAGAAGTGCCGCCCCGTAGCACGACCAATGGCACACAAGCCCACACGCTCAGCCACCGCATGCCCCATCTGCGTGATCCCGCTACGGGACACCACAATCGGCACCCCCATCTGCGCCGACTTGATGACCATCTCGCTGGTCAAGCGGCCAGTGGTGTAGAAGACCTTGTCGTCTCCATTCATGGCGGAAGCGTCCTGCAGCCACATCCACCCCGCAATGGTGTCGATGGCGTTGTGACGCCCCACGTCTTCCACGAAGAGCAGCATCTCCTCGCCGCGGAACAGCGCGCAGCCGTGCACCGAGCCGGCCGACTTGTAGGTGCTCTCCTGCAGGCGAATGGCGTTGACGATGCCGTAGAGCTGGGCCTGGGTGAGCGTGGCTTCGGGCAGCTGGATCTGGTCCACCTCGTCCATCATGTCGCCGAACACACTGCCCTGGCCGCAGCCGGTGGTGACCACGCGCTTGGACGTGCGTTCCTCGATGTCGGTGATGCCCTCGCGGGTCTTGACGGCGGCGGCGCCGACGTCCCAGTCCACGGTGATGGACTCGATTTCTTGCACCGAACGCACCAGGCGCTGGTTGCGCAGGAAACCGAGTACCAGCAGTTCGGGGTGGCCCCCCAGGGTCATGAGCGTGACCAGTTCGCGCTTGTCGACATAGACGGTGAGCGCCCGCTCTGCGGGGATGGAAAGGGGCATGGCCTCACCGTGCTCGTTGATGGCCGTGACTTCGCGCGTCATAGGCGCCTGGGCCCGGGTGAGGTGTGGCAGGGACATGGATGGCAGCGTACAACAAAACGGGCCGGGCTTTGCAGCCCGGCCCGTGAGACCGCAACAGGAAGCGGGGATCAGGACTTCTTGGCGGGCGCTGCAGCAGGAGCAGCCGGAGCCGCGGCGGTTGCCGGCTTGTAGACGAAGGGGCCCGGATCGGCGCACGGGGCGGTCGCGACCGGCTTGGCGTCCTTGCCGGCCTTGCCCGACTTGCGGTACTGGGCAGCAACCTTGTCTTGCGACTTGCACAGCTTGTAGCCGTCGACCTTGCCGGCGTGGGCCGTCTTGGCGGCGGCCTCGGCAGCCTTGGCTTTGGCTTCGTCGTTCGGAGCGGGCAGCTTGGCCAGCGCGGAAACGCTCAGGGCGCAGGCGGCGATGAGTACGGCGATGGATTTCATGGTGGCCTCTCTTGTGGTGGGGTCAGGCTTTGACGGGGGCGCCGGGCGCAGTCGGCTGGGTACGCTGGGCCGGAATCTTGCCGGCCTTGATGTCGTCGTACCAGAGCTCGTGGTGTTCCTTGGCCCAGGTCTCGTCAACGTAGCCGGTTTTCATGGCGGTGTAGGCGCCAGCCATGCCGACCGTGCCCATGTAGATGTGACCGATGAACATGGCCATCATGAGCACCGTGGCCACAGCGTGGACCATGTGGGCGATCTGCATGTCACCACGCAGGTAGTCCAGGCCCGGAACCAGCTTGTCCAGCACCAGGCCAGAAGCCACGACGATCAAGCCCAGCACGAACACGCCACCCCAGAACAGCACCTTCTCGCCTGCATTGAAGCGGTGCGAGGCGATCTCGTGCCCGGACAGCAGGCCACCGCCCTTGACCAGCCAGGTGATGTCTTCCTTGCGCGGCAGGTTGTCCTTGACGAAGGTGACGATGACCACCACCAGCGAAACGGCGAACACCGGACCGGCGAAGTTGTGCAGGTTCTTCAGCACATAACTCAGCCAGCCAAACAGCGTGCCACCAATGACCGGGTGCAGGAAGTACTTGCCGAAGGCCATGACCAGGCCTGAGACGGCCAAGATGACAAAGGCAATGGCGTTGGCCCAGTGGGCCGAGCGCTCGAACGGGGTGAAACGCTCGATCTTGCGGCCGGTCTCGGCGCCGTGCAGCTGCATGGTGCCCTTGCGCCAGTAGAAGATGCCCACGGCACCCAAGGCGATCAGGATCAGTGCGCCGCCATAGGGAATGATCCAGTTGTTGCGCACCTGGCGCCAGGCTTCACCAGCGTTGGTGAGCATGGAGCCCGGGTACTGTACGAAGGGCTGGATCAGGTTACCGGCTTCCGGCGCTTCGCTCTTGGGCAGGCTGCTGAAGCCCGTCACCCCGGCACCGACCGCACGCCACACGGGCGCGTTGTTGCCGGGCTGCAACTTTTCGCGCTCGGCATTGGTCTGCGTCGCGTAACCCGGCTCCTCGCTGGCGTCGGGCTTCACGTCGAAGATGTTCTGACCCTTGATGCCACCGGTGGGGGCCGGTGCCACCTTTGCAGGCGGTGCATCAAGCTTGAGTTTGTCCTGCTGGGCATGGACCGGTACGGCCCAGCCCAGGGCCATGAGCATGGCCACTGCAAGCACTTTTTTCATGAGGCGTCCGATCTTCAGTTGACCCGGTTGTACTCGTTTTGGCCATACTGGCCACGTGCCTTGAGCTTGGACTCCCAGCTGGCCTTGTCACCCGTCTTCCAGCCCGGCTCGACATAAGCCTTGCCGGTGCCGTTGAAGGGGGCAGCGTCCTGCTTGACGCCGGCCAGGCTCTGGTCGACCTCGCCGCAGGCGGCGAGCAGCAGCGTGGCGCTGGCAATGATCAGTGCTTTTTTCATCATGACTTGGCTCCTGCGGGTGCGGGTTGGCCGGCCTGGCGCGAGCCGTAGGCGGTGCCCCAGCCCCAGACTTCGGCGCCCTTGCCACGCTGCAGCACGCGGGTGCGGAAGATGTCGGCCACCATGTCGCCGTCACCGGCGAGCAGGGCCTTGGTCGAGCACATTTCGGCACAGGCCGGCAGCTTGCCTTCGGCCAGGCGGTTGCGCCCGTATTTCTCGAACTCGGCCTGGCTGCCGTTGGCCTCGGGGCCACCGGCGCAGAAGGTGCACTTGTCCATCTTGCCGCGCACACCGAAGGTGCCCTGCGAGGGGAACTGCGGTGCGCCGAAGGGGCAGGCGTAGGAGCAGTAGCCGCAGCCGATGCAGATGTCCTTGTCGTGCAGCACCACACCTTCGTCGGTGCGGTAGAAGCAGTTGACCGGGCAGACGGCCATGCAAGGTGCGTCACTGCAGTGCATGCAGGCCACAGAGATGGATTTCTCGCCGGGTACGCCGTCGTTGAGGGTGACCACGCGGCGGCGGTTCACACCCCAGGGGACTTCGTGTTCGTTCTTGCAGGCGGTGACGCAGCCGTTGCACTCAATGCAGCGCTCGGCGTCACAAACAAATTTCATTCGTGCCATGACGTTACTCCTCAGGCTTTCTCGATGTTGCAGATGGTGGTCTTGGTTTCCTGCATCATGGTCACGCTGTCATAACCATATGTAGTTGCCGTGTTGACCGCTTCGCCGCGCACGATGGGCGCCGCACCCTTGGGGTAGTAGGCCAGCATGTCGGCGCCTTGCCAACGACCGGAGAAGTGGAAGGGCATCCAGACCGTGTCGGGCGCGACGCGCTCGGTCACCATCGCCTGCACGTTGATGCGTGCGCCCGTGGGGGAGGTCATCCATACGCGCTCGCCGTTGCGCACACCGCGTTCGGCCGCCGTCTTCGGGTTGATTTCCACGAAGGACTCCTGCTGCAGCTCGGCCAGCCAGGGGTTGGAACGGGTTTCCTCGCCGCCGCCTTCGTACTCAACCAGTCGACCGGAGGTCATGATCAGCGGGAACTTCTCATGCAGCTTGTCGGCCAGGTTTTTCTGCTGCACGCTCTTGTAGAGCGTGGGCAGGCGCCAGAAGGCCTTCCTGTCGTCGTGTGTCGGGTACTTGGCCATCAGGTCCGGACGGGTGCCGTACAGCGGCTCGCGGTGCTGCGGCACCGGATCCGGGAAGTTCCAGACCACGGCGCGCGCCTTGGCGTTGCCGAAGGGATGGCAGCCGTGGTTCTTCATGAACACGCGGATCATGCCGCCCGAAGAGTCGGTCTTCCAGTTCTTGCCTTCGGCCGCCTTGGCTTCGGCCTCGGTGAGCTCACCCCACCAGCCCAGCTTCTTGAGCAGCACGTGGTCGAGCTCCGGGTACCCGGTGGTGAGGTCGGCACCCTTGGAATAGGAACCGTCCTCGGCCAGCAGGCTCTTGCCTTCACGCTCGACACCGAAGTTGGCGCGGAAGTTGCCGCCGCCGTCCATGACGTGCTTGCTGGTGTCGTACAGATTGGGCGAACCCGGGTGCTTGAGCTCAGGCGTGCCGTAGCAGGGCCAGGGCAGACCGAAGTAGTCACCCGACATGTCGTAGCCGGTTTCCTTGTCGACCACGGTGCCCTTGCACTTGAGCGTCTTCACGTCGAAGGCGTTCATGTTGCGCATATGGGCCTTCAGGCGCTCCGGGCTCTGGCCGGTGTAGCCGATGGTCCAGACGCCGCGGTTGATTTCGCGCAGGATGTCTTCGATCACGGGCTCGTCCATGCCCTTGACCTTCTGCATCTTGTAGTTCTTGGACAGCTCCTTGGCGAAGCCGAGTTTCTCGGCCAGCTGGTGCATGATCATGTGGTCGCTACGGCTCTCCCACAGCGGCTCAATGACCTTCTCACGCCACTGCAGGGAGCGGTTGGAGGCGGTGCAGGAACCGCTGGTCTCGAACTGGGTGGCAGCCGGCAGCAGGTACACCGCACGATTCGGGTTGAGGTCTTCAGCCTTGCCGGGCATGGCGGCCATGGCGGCCGTGGCCGACGGGTAGGGGTCGACCACCACCAGCAGGTCCAGCTTGTCCATGGCGCGCTTCATCTCCAGACCACGGGTCTGCGAGTTGGGTGCATGGCCCCAGTAGAAGACGCCGCGCAGGTTGGAGTCCTGGTCGATCAGTTCGTTCTTCTCGAGCACACCGTCGATCCAGCGCGACACGGTGATGCCGGGTTTGGTCATCATGGCCGGCGAGGCGTACTGTTGCTTGATCCACTCGAAGTCCACGCCCCAGACATTGGCGAAATGCTTCCAGGAACCTTCGACCAAACCGTAGTAGCCCGGCAAAGAATCCGGGTTGGGGCCGACGTCGGTCGCGCCCTGCACGTTGTCGTGACCGCGGAAGATGTTGGTGCCGCCGCCACTCTTGCCGACGTTGCCCAGGGCCAGCTGCAGTATGCAGGAGGCGCGCACCACGGCGTTGCCGGTGGTGTGCTGGGTCTGGCCCATGCACCAGACGATGGTGCCGGGACGGCTCTCGTGCAGCATCTTGGCGACCTTGGCCACCTGGGCTTCGGGCACGCCGCAAGCTTCTTCAACGGCGGCCGGCGTCCACTTGGCCATGATGTCCTTCTTGACATCCTCCATGCCGTAGACGCGGTCGTTGATGTACTTCTTGTCTTCCCAGCCGTTCTTGAAGATGTGGTACAGCACGCCGAACAGGAAGGGGATGTCCGAACCGGAGCGGATGCGCACGTACTCGTCGGCCTTGGCGGCCGTGCGGGTGAAGCGCGGGTCGACCACGATCATCTTGCAGCCGGTTTCCTTGGCGTGCAGCATGTGCAGCATGGACACCGGGTGGGCCTCGGCGGCGTTGGAGCCGATGTACAGGGCGACCTTGCTGTTCTGCATGTCGTTGTACGAATTGGTCATGGCGCCGTAGCCCCAGGTGTTCGCCACGCCGGCCACCGTCGTGGAGTGGCAGATCCGCGCCTGGTGGTCACAGTTGTTGGTGCCCCAGAAGCTGACGAACTTGCGCAGCAGGTAGGCCTGCTCGTTGTTGTGCTTGGAGGAGCCGATGAAGTAGACGCTGTCCGGGCCGCTGGCCTTGCGCAGCTCCATCATCTTGGCGGTGATCTCGTTGAGGGCCGTGTCCCAGCTGATGCGCTCGTACTTGCCGTTGACCAGCTTCATGGGGTAGCGCAGGCGGTACTCGCCGTGGCCGTGCTCGCGCAGGGCAGCTCCCTTGGCGCAATGGGCGCCCAGGTTGATCGGGGAGTCGAACACCGGCTCCTGGCGCGTCCACACGCCGTTTTCAACAACAGCGTCCACGGCGCAGCCCACCGAGCAGTGGCTGCAGATGGTGCGCTTGACTTCGATTTTGCCGTCGCCCACGCCGACCTTGCTGGCGGCATTCGCCTTCTTCACCAGCGTGAGTTGCGAGGCCGCGAGGCCGACGCCCAGACCCAGGCCCGAGCGGCGCAGGAAGGCACGGCGGTCCATGGTGGGCAGGGCTTGCGACAGGCCGCGTCGCAGGCTGTGCACGAAAGGCGAACGAGCGATGGTCTCGGTCGCCGGGGACTTCTTGGTGAGCAACATGTCTCTCTCCAGCTTTGATTAGAGGCGGGTGGTCTGGTAGTAGTGCTTGACGTGTTCGGACAGGTGGTAGCCACCGCCCTTGGCAGGGGCCGCCTTGGGTTCGGGGGCAGCCTGCTCGACCGGCTTGGCCGACGGCATCAGGCTGGCCACGGCGGCCACGGCACCGGCGGTGCCTGCACCCGCAAAGAGGGTGCGTCGTGACAATTTCCCTTGGGATTGGCTCATGCTGGGTCTCCTGTAAGGTTCCACTTAGGAACAGAACTACATAACTGAACTCCGTGGAATTTAGCAATGCTGAGACGTTTGAGCAAGCGAGGTCTCCCTTGGTGCGAAACACCTCCCGCCAGGACGCACGATACGAAAAATTATTAGTTCAGAGGTCACTGATATATGCACACACACTCGCAGCTGCCCGGAATTTGCACCACACGCGATTAATCAAGGGCTTGTGTGATTGCTGCACCGCCGCAATCATCTGTATGTACGACAAGGTGGCGAAAGATTTGCGACAACTTGTCGCACACCCAATCTCGCAGATAAGAATGGTTCGCAGGCCCATCGCTGTGCGCGCTGTTGTTCGCGCATCAAAACCTGGATACCCGACCAAATCACTCGGCCGCGATCGATAGAATTGCGCTACTTTCATCGCCCCACCGTGACCACAACGTCCTCCAATCCCGAAGCGAACAAGCTGGCCGATGGCTGGCCCTACTGGTCCATCCTGGTCGTCGACGACGAACCGGGCATGCGCAACTTCCTGGTCAAGACGCTGGCGCCGCGCTGCCAGACCGTGATGGAAGCCGGCAGTGCGGAGGAAGGCGCCGAGCTGCTGCGCGGCAACCACATCGACCTCATCATCCTGGACATCGCCCTGCCCGGGCGCAACGGCGTGACCTGGCTCAAGGAGCTGCGCGAGCACGGCTACACCGGCCAGGTGATCCTGATCACGGCCTTCGCCGACCTGGACACGGCCATCGAGGCGCTGCGCGCCGGCGCCTCGGACTTCATCCTCAAGCCCTTCCGCGTGCCGCAGATCCTCAACGCGGTGCGCCGCTGCTACGAGAGCGCCCGGCTGGCGCGCGAGAACTTCGTGCTGCGCCACGCCCTGTCGCGCAGCCAGTTCGCCGACAACGGCCTGGTAGGCCGATCGGTCCAGATCGCCGAGCTCTCGCAGACCGTGCGCCGCATCGCCACCGTCAACAGCACCGTGCTGCTGCAGGGCGAATCCGGCACGGGCAAGGAGCTGGTGGCACGTGCCCTGCATGCCCTGAGTCCGCGCGCGCAAGGGCCCTTCGTGCCGGTGAACTGCGCCTCGGTCTCACCCGACCACATGGAGAGCGAGCTGTTCGGCCACGCCAAGGGCGCCTTCGCCGGTGCCACCCGCGCGCGCGATGGCCTCTTCTACTACGCCCAGGGTGGCACACTCTTTCTCGACGAAGTGGCCGAGCTGCCGCTGCCGCTGCAGGCCACCCTGCTGCGCGCCCTGGAAGACCTGAAGATCCGCCCGGTCGGCAGCCAGCAACTGGTGACGATGAACGTGCGCATCATCGCCGCCACCAACCGCTCGCTGCAGCAGGCGGTGGCCGAAGGGCATTTCCGCAAGGACCTGTACTACCGGCTGCAGGTGGTGGAGCTGGCCCTGCCGTCCCTGCGCGAACACAAGGAAGACATTCCCGACCTGGTGCAGCACTTCATCGCCCGGCTCGCCCCTGTGCTGGGGGCCGCGCCGCTGCAGATCACGCCGGCCGAGATGGACTACCTGATGCAGTACGACTGGCCCGGCAATGTGCGCGAGCTGCGCAACCTGATCGAGCGCTCGCTGATCCTGGGCTCGCTCAACGTCTCGGCCCTTTACACCCTGGGGCAGCGCTCTGGCGCGACGGCCGGCGACAGCGATCGCGCCGTGACCGATCTGCACACGCTGGAGCAGCAGCACATCCGCGCAGTGCTCGATTCGGTGCACGGTGACAAGACGCAGGCCGCGCAGCTGCTGGGCATCTCGCGCCGCACGCTGGAGCGGCGCTGCGCCGAATGGGCCCTGTCGTGAGCATCCCCGCCAGCCTGCCCGCCGCCCTGGCGCCGCGCTGGCTCACGCATTCCATCCGCAACAAGCTGCTGGCCATGGCGCTGCTGCCCTTGCTGGTGGTGCTGCCCCTGCTGGTCGGTGCGCTGCTGATCTGGGGCAATGCCGCCTACGACCGGCTGCTGATCACCAAGGTGCGCAGCGACCTCGCGGTGGCCCGCGGTTACTTTGAGCAGGTGCTCTCCGAGGTGGGCGCCGGCACGCATGGGGTGGCGGCCTCGCACGCGCTGTACCAGCCCTTGCAGCGGCGCAACCTGCCGGCCGTGCAGGCCCTGCTGGCACGCGAGAGCCGGCGCCTGGGTTTTGACTTCATCAACCTCTACCAGCTCGACGGCCGGCTCATCACGGCCGACTGGCTGCCCTCGGCCGTCCCGTCCACGGAGATCCGCGCGCCGGCGCAGGGGGCGGGGGCGATCCACGCCCGCATCAGCACCGACCAGGCCAGCCTGGCGCGGCTGGAGCCGGCCGACCTGCTGGCGCTGGCGCCGCACCTGGCGCCGCGCATCCACATCCCGCTGATCCCGACGCGCAGCGCCGTGCCCACCACCCGAAACGTGGAAGACCGCGCCCTGGTCATGCTGGCCACCACCCCCGTGCGCGGTGCCGACGGCAATATCGTGGCGCTGCTGCGCGGTGGCGTGCTGCTGAACCAGAACCTGCCCTTCATCGACCACATCAACCGCATCGTCTACCCCGAGGGCTCCCTGCCCTTCGGCAGCCACGGCACGGCCACGCTCTTCATGGACGACGTGCGCATCACCACCAATGTGCGCCTGTTCCAGGACGAACGCGCCATCGGCACGCGCGTCTCGCAGGCCGTGCGCGAGGCCGTGCTGACCCGCGGCGAAACCTGGCTGGACCGCGCCTTCGTGGTGAACGACTGGTACGTTTCGGCCTACGAGCCCTTGCTGGACGCCGCCGGTGAGCGCACGGGCATGCTCTACGTGGGTTACCTGGAAGAGCCCTTTCGATACGTGAAGTACGGCATGCTGGCGCTCATCGTGGGCATCTTTGGGGTGGTGATGGTGCTGGCAGCGCTGTTTTCGCTGCGCTGGGCGCGCAGCATCTTCCGCCCGCTGGAGCAGATGAACCAGACCATGCAGCGGGTGGAGGACGGTGACACCGGCGCGCGTGTGGGCCTGGTCAGCGCACGCGACGAGATCGGCGCACTGGCCGGCCACCTGGACCAGCTGCTGGACGTGATCGACGAAAAGACCCGCGCCCTGCAGCGCTGGGCGCAGGAGCTCGACGCCAAGGTGGTCGAGCGCACACAGGAGCTGGCGCAGAGCAATGCCTCGCTGCAGCAGGCACAGGAACAGCTGGTCAAGTCGGAGAAGCTGGCCGCCATCGGCCAGCTCACGGCCAGCGTGGCGCACGAGATCAACAACCCCATTGCCGTGATCCAGGGCAACCTGGACCTGATGCGCGAGACCCTGGGTGCGCAGGCGACACCCGTCAGCGCCGAACTGAGCCTGCTGGACCAGCAGGTCGAACGCATGCGCCTGATCGTCACCCAGCTGCTGCAGTACGCACGCCCCACCGAATACGCGGGTTACGTGGAAGCGGTGGACGTGAACCAGACGCTGGAAAACTCCCTGGTGCTGGTGGCGCATCTGCTGGCACGCACCCGCATCGAGGTCGAGCGCGACCTGTTGGCCACGGCGCGCGCCGGCGTGAACCGGCAGGAATTACAGCAGGTGGTGATCAACCTGATGATCAACGCCATCCAGGCCATGCCCGAGGGCGGGCGCCTGCGCCTGCGCACGCGCAACCGCGAGGACGGCAAGACCGGCGTGCTGCTGGAGATCAGCGACAGCGGGCCCGGCCTGAGCGAACGCGTCAAGGAACGCCTGTTCCGTCCCTTCTTCACCACCAAGAACGACGGCAACGGCCTGGGCCTTTGGATCAGCGTGGGCCTGGTGGAGCGCTACGGCGGCAGCATCGAAGGCCTGAACCGCCGCGAACTCGGCGATGAGGCTGATGGTGCGGTCTTCCGCGCCTGGCTGCTGACCGAGCCGCTGGTTCCGCAGGATGGTCCGACGGGCCCGATGGAAGCGCGGCGGGCCTGAACGGGAAGCTGGCTTTACGCCAGCATGTCGAAGCCCTGCATCTCCACGCTCAGGAAAGCACGCGTGAAACCGGCCAGCGCCGCATAGAAACGCGCCGAGGGGCTGCCCTCGATCGCATCGCACATCGGGTTGACCCAAGGCTGCAGATGCGCGGCGAAAAACTCGCGCTGTTTCGTCAGGTTGGCCACGGCGACGTCATCACCGGCGATCAGGTAGCGCATCACCTCGCAGAGGTAGGCGATGTGGTCCTCGGTCTCGGGCATGGTTTCGTCGCGCGCCAGGCCCAGGGCGGCCAGGTCATCGCGCAGCTTGGCCAGCGGCTTCTCGTTGAGGAAGCCGCTCAGGTAGTGCGAGCCGAAGAGGTAGACCTCGGGTTTGCCGACGCCGCCGAACAGGGCGTTGTACTCGGTGGTGACGGTCGCCAGATCCAGATCGCGTGCCGCACTCACCAGGCCGCGCCAGGGCTCTTCCAGGAATCCGCCCTCGGCCGGCGCCTCGGTGGCGGCCACCCGCAATTGCTCCAGCAGCTCGGCGCCCGGGGGGGCGTAATACAGCGCAGCCAGCAGGCCATAGACCTCGGCGCGGGCGGTTTCCTCGTCGAGCGTGCCGCCCTGGGCCAGCAGGGCGTCGTTGGATTCGGGTTGGGTGCTCATGATGGCGACGCCTTCACAGGTCGGTGATTTTCGATTCGTTCGGGTTGCTGTAGATGTCGATCACACGGCAGTCGCCGCACATCTTCAGCCGCTCCAGGGCCGCGCCCTGGAACATGGAGTGTCCTGCCAGCTTGCCCAGCATGCCTTCGATGGCCTTGAGCGTGCCGAAAGGCTTGCCGCAGCGCACACAGGCGTAGGGCTGCATCTCGTTGATCACCACGGCTTCCTTGCGCTGCGGCGTCAGACGCAGCTGCGGGATGAGCGACAAGGCCTTTTCCGGGCAGGTCTGCACGCACAGGCCACACTGCACGCAGTTCTTCTCGATGAACTTGAGCTGCGGTGCGTTCGGGTTGTCCTGCAGCGCGCTGGCCGGGCAGGCGTTCACGCAGCTCAGGCACATCGTGCAGCTGTCCTTGTTGATGGCCAGTGCCCCCAGCGGCGAGCCCTGGGCCGGCAAGGCGATCAGCTCGGGTTTGGGTTCGGCCAGTGTGGCGTGCGTCAGCAGATGGTCCAGCGCCAGTTCCAGCGTGGCGCGCTTGTCGGCCTGCACGGCAAAACCGGCGGGCTTGGCCACGCCCTGCGCGGCCGGCAGTTGCAAATCGGCGTCCAACGCGGCCAGGTCACGCGCATCGCGCGCGTGCAGGATGCGGAAGTGTTCGCCCTTGTAGCCCAGGCCGGTGAGGATGGCCTGCGCCACGTCCATCTGGGCGCGCACGGCCTCCAGGTACTGCGGCGCTTCCTCGCCCGTCATCAGCACCCAGACATTCGTCGCGCCGTAGGCCACGGCGGTGAGCCAGACGTCCAGACCGAGCGAGGCGGTGTGCCAGACCGGCACAGGGATCACGCGCGCCGGCACGCCCAGCATGTCCGGGTCCACGCGTGCGGCGCGGCCCAGGTCGCCGATCATCCGGGTGCCGCCTTGCTGGCTGTGCAGCAGCAGGGCAGGCTGCTTGCCGCCGGCACGCAGGTAGGTGGAGAGCAGGGTCTTGAGCTTGACGCCCTGCTCGCCGGCACGCGGGTAGGCGAAGGTGAGCGCACCGCTGGGGCAGACCGTGGTGCAGGCACCGCAGCCCACGCAGAGGTTGGGGTTCACCTTGATCTGCTGGCGTTCGTAATCGGAACTGATGGCCGAGGCCGAGCAGACCTCGATGCAGGCATTGCAGCCCACCTTCTCGTTGCGGCTGTGCGCGCAGAGCTTCTGCTTGTAGACAAAGAACTTGGGTTTCTCGAATTCGCCCACCAGGCCGCGCAAGTCGATGAGGGTGCGCTGGTTCTGGCCGTCCCACTGGAAATAACCCTGGGGCTTCGCATGCTGGGTGAAAGCCGGCGTGGCCCGCAGGTCCAGCACCAGGTCGTAGGTCTCGCTGTCGGATTGCGGCTCGCGCGTGAAGTCGATGGCCCCGGCCACACCGCAGGCCTTGACGCAGGCCCGGTGTGATTTGCACAGATTGCTATCAATTTGATAGTCGAAGCCGATGGCGTTCTCAGGGCAGGCGTCGATGCAGGCATTGCAGCGCGTGCACAGGTCGAGGTCGATGGGGTTGTTGCGCTGCCACTTGAGCTCGAAGGCACCCAGCCAGCCGGTGAGCGCCTCGATCTTGCCGGCCATCACGGGGTAACGACGCTCCTGCAGGCCACCGTCGGTCCCGGGACCGGTGCTGAAGATGCTGACATCCAGGGTGTCGGCCAGCAGCTCGGCGGCGCGCTCGGCCGCGTCCAGCGCGCCGATGATGAGCAGGCGCCCGGCGCTCTTGTAGGTGACGGTGGGCACGGGTTCGGGGTCGGGCAGGCGTGCGGCGGCCAGCAGCGCAGCCATTTTCGGCATGGCCTTCGCCGCGTCCTTGCTCCAGCCGCCGGTCTCACGGATGTTGACGAAGCGGATCGGCACCGACTTGGCGCCCTCGGTCTGCGCCGCGATCTCGCCGAAGAGGCGGGCTTCCTGCGTGCAGGCCACCACCACGTCCTCGCCCTGGCCCAGCGCCTGCTGGAAGGCGCCGGCCTCGCGCCGGCACAGGGTGCTGTGCAGCGTCAGGTTTTCATTGAGGACCGCGCCCAGACCCTTGGGGTCCAGCGGCATGGTCTTGTTGCAGTCGCAAATCAGGGTCGACATGGTCTTGATCGTTCAGTTGGGCCGTGGCGGCAGGGGGTGGCAAACCGGTGTTCACCGCCGCCGTGGATGGATTATCGGTCTGCAAGGCAGGCGCTGGGTCAGGGGTCGCCCCGGCTGCGGCTTTCTTGCCGTTCTCTTCCTCGTCATCGAAGAGGTTCAGGAATTTCGCGCTGGCCATCTGGCGCAGCATGGATTGCGGCAGCGGATCGGGGATGGAGTAGTCGTCGATGTAGATATCCAGACGGTCCATCACATTGAAGTGCGGGTCGGTGAAAAGCTGCTTCATCGCCGCGTTCCTGACTTCGGGGTCCACGTCCGCGGCCATGAAACGCTTGAAGTCGGACTGAGGCGTCAGGGCCTGCGCGTCCTGCAGCGTGGGCGGTGGCGGCGCCGGCTCGACCACGGCCGCAGGCTGCGGTGCGGCGGCCACAGGCTCGCTGGATGTGGACACCGGCGGCGCCGGCGTTGCGACAGGCGCGACCGGCTCGGCTATGGGCTTGCCCTCGCGCACCGCCTGCTTGCGTTGCGCCCAGCGGCCCAGGAAACCGTCAGCCATGCCCGCCCCCGCCGAATTTTTTCTCCGTGCTCACCGAGGCCGGGTTACCGAAGCGATCGGTCAGCGGTTTGAAGCTGTCCGGCCGCTTGCGCTTCTTGGGTTCCAGCTTGTAGTGCTCGTCGGCATAGGCCCGGAACCAGGCCACCACCTCGGGCGGCGCCGGCACCTGCTCCACGGTTTCCTGCGCGTCGAGCCAGCGGCCGGCGTCGTGGTAACTCACCGAGACGGCGGCCGGGCGGGGAATCGGCTCATCGGACAGCGTGGCTTCTTCGTCCATGCGCCAGAGAACGAACCAGCAGGGCGCCGGCGTGGTGGCGTTGAGGTAATACCCTTCCGCGTCGTCGCGGAAGAGTTCCACCGTGAAGTTCGGGTGCAACCACTGCTCGCCGTTCTCGTCCTGGCGCAGCCGGCGCGGTTCGGTGCCGAAGGCCGGCTCGTGCATCACCACGTCGGCCAGCTCCCAGCGCCAGGGCTGCCAGCGGCTCATGGGGCCGGTGATGCGCACCTTGCGCATGACGACGGCCACTTGGAGGGAAGGCTGCTTGGTATTCATGTCAGGCGACACTGTAGCGGATAGGAAAGACCCTTCATAAGGGTGCGTTGCGACAATTTGTCGCGACACTTCTTCCTGTTTTCAGACCTCCGTACGCTCACCGGCCAGACGCGGCCCGTCGATGTACTGCGCCAACATATCCAGATCACGCTGTGTCACGCCCTGCGTCCTGAAAAAATCCCTCCAGCCACTCACCACACCGCAAATATCGCGCACGACCGCTGCGGCTACGTCATGCGCCAGGCCGAATGACCGGCACTCGGACAGCGCGTTGTCCAGCGTGGACTCGGTGCCGCTGCGGCCCACGCGCAGTTGCTGGTAACCCAGGCCCTGCGCCGAGGGCACGATGTCGAAGGCCTCGGACAGTTCGTAGTGCCCGTCTTCACCGCAGACCAGCGCATGGTTCTTCTCGTGGTCGTCGGTGTTGTCGATCAGGATGTTGAACACCATGCGACGGAACAACTCCTCCTGCTGGGGCTTGATCTGCTCAGCACGGCCCAGCCGGCGCAGCAACTGCGCGAGTTCCGGGTAGCCCATCTCCTCGCCCGCGGCGCGCAACGCCACATGAGCCGACAGAACATGCAGCCGCCGCCCCGCAGCCCGGTCGAAGCGACGCACCGCCACCGCATGTCCGCCGGCCACCGGCAAGGCCCGCGTCTCGGCAACGCGGATGCCACAGCGCTGAGCCAGCCGCATGGTTGCGTATTCGACCAGCGGCGTGTCCATCTCGGCACTGTCGGAAAACTTCACGATCCACTGCTGCCCATCCATCTGCATCAGAGATTTAGGCCGCATGCCACCGAACGATGCGCCCGGACGCAGCAGCCGGGCCTGCGGCTCGGGCACCCTGTCGCCGGCCATCACACGGCGCACGGCCTCGTGCATCTGCTCCAGCCCCGAGAAGACCGGCACGCTCCCCCGTTCGCGCGGTCGATAGGCCTGCGAGTCGAGGGAGACACCCATTGCACCAGCGCGATCATCGCCCGCGAAATAGAGATATTCCAGCAGGGAGAGGCGTGCCGGCCGATCAATCAGGCGGATCACCCGCTCGCCCCAACGGTCAGGACGCGCATCGTCCACGGCGCCCGCTGCCATGTCGCGCTCCGGCGGCAGAAAGAGGCCTGTCTGCAGGGGCAGGTCTTCACTGAGTGCAAAACCACTCGCCCCTCGCGCCAGCCACTCGGGCGCATACTGTAAACCCACCTTGCGCGCGCTGTCGGCAAGCAAAATCGCCCCCACCAGCCTGGGCGCGGCCGGTTCACCCAGCCACCAGAGGCTCATCCGATCCTGCGGCTGGTAATTAGCGCTCATGGCCCTCTCCTGCCTGGGCCTTGCGGGACAGGCGCCGGCCCTTGATGGCCTGAATGTCGAGTTCCAGCGCACCCAGATCGTGCTGCGGCGCGGAGATATCGGCCAGGGCCTGATGCTGCCCCATGAGCCAGAGCGCCGTGGCATACACCCCCATGCCCACTGCCGGGTCACCCCTCTCCATGCGAGACAGCGTAGGTACGGATACCCCCATGCGGCTGGCGCGCACGCGTAGCGATTCGCTACGGCGCTGGCGCGCCAGCGCCAGGTTTTCACCCAACGTCTGGAGCGCCCGCAGCACCGAAGCTGGCAGCTGTTCTACGGCATTCGATGACTTTGGCATAACGCAAGATTACCAAATAATTAATATTTGTACAATCTTGTATTTACATAATGCCAGATTAAAAGTGCGCCGGCAAGCCCGGCCTCCCAGTTCATTACCGGCTCTCAGGTCACTGAAGTGGGCTTGGGGTCACTCAGCCCAGCATCGCCGCGCCGAAGCCCTGCGACCGTGTTCGCGAGTCGCTCCAGCGTTGCCCCCAAGTCGTAGCGTTGGTACTTTTGCTGCAGGTCCCTTGCGGCGGCCTTGTAGGCATCATCCTCAATAATTTCGACAGTCTTCCTCACGAGATCAGCATTCAACCGGCTCAGCAGCACGCCACTGCCGGTACCGGCACGGCGCAGGCAATCCGCCATCAATCGCTGCTCGATGTACAGGGGGATGACCAGGGCGTTCACACCAAACAAGACACAGGCGCTCATCAGGCCGTGGCCGCCGTTGCTGATCACCAGATCGCAGTCCTGAAGCACGCATTCGATACTGACAGGCCCCTCTGCAAGGTGGAACTGTTCTTTTGAAAAGGCACTGCGTTGCTCAGCGCTCAGGTCGGGGCAGAAGACAATGTATTCCGCGTCCAGCGTTTCGAGTTGACGCAGCGCCTGATCCACCTGTGGAATCCCGTGCAGGTAGACAAAAATCCTGTAGCGTCTGTTACTGCGCCACCTCACCTCGACACCACTGTTGAACGATTGTGCCGGGCCGACATACTTACCGCCACGACGCTGCGGATAGTGATCCAGCTCAGGAAAACTCGTCAGCAGGGGAACGTCGGAACGAACCGCGTCTGCCAGCGACCCGAAGCAAGATACATCATGGAGAGTGGCAAACTCGTTCAGTACCTGCAGGCAGGCAGCCTCCCGCTCCAGCAGCTGCCCGCGCTGCGCGTTCTCCCAGGGCCGAAAACTGGGAAAGGGAACCTGACTGGGTGGGCAATAGAAACCGTTGTCCAGACCTAACGTCTTGACTCCGCAGCACTTCGCTGCAAACAAGGCCGCTGGCGCATGATCAAGCAGCACAACATCGGTCTGGCAAAGCTCGAACAAATCACTCCACGCATGCAAGAGCGGCAAGCCAGTCGCCTTGTCCGCGATGCCGTGGTACGCGAGAATATCCGCGTAGCTGAGAATGGGCTGCGACGGCCTTTGAGGCCGCGCAATCTGCGGCGCCTGCAAACAGCGAAAACCGGCGCCCCGCAGCAAGGTGCTGGCAAGGCGCAGGTCCTTGAAGATGAACGTCACGCTCATCCCTCGGCGCACAAGCACTCGCGCCAGATCAAGATGACGCCCCACATGCCCCATCCCGGAGCCCAGCTCCCAGGCAAACACTACGTTCAATGAGCGCACAGCTGGTCTTCTTGCCTGGTCAGCGCAACCGCATCGCCCACCCGCTCCGGGTTGGCGATGCGGCCCCTTCACGAGCCAACACTAAAGGCGAACGGCACCCGTCATCTGCGCGTTCAATGACGAGACTTCCTGCTGCGCTTTGCCCAGCATAGCGTCGCCCAAGGTGACTTGCGCAACGCCAAGCGACAGCCCGCTCATGGTTCCCTGGTGGGTGTAGTAATGCGCCAGATCGCCTCCCGTCATCAGGTCATCAGAACCGCCAAGGTGGAATTCCATCAAGCTCGCTGCAAGAGACCAGGATTGCGAGTAGCCCGAATGTCCATATCCGCAACCCGCATCATTTTCGGCGTTGAAGCGGTTGACCAGCGCCCCGAAATCAAAACTCTGCACCTGCTTGCCCAGAAGGACATCCAGACTGCTTGACTGATAAGCATTAGAAGTGTCGATAGCGATCTCCAGGCGATCGATGGTCCGGTTCCCCTCATACCAATCGGCAAATCGGATCTGATCTGGATGGCAACCCTCCTGGCCGATATTCAGCACTAGGTCACGGCCATCGCGGCGGAAAGACAGATCCTCGTACCGAATACCACCGCCGAGCACCA
>LNFM01002878.1_pt1 | contig 35290 bp, 27 predicted proteins | sample 596031 | NCBI WGS metagenome assembly LNFM01 (sample SAMN04254537, study PRJNA301005) | activated carbon metagenome | isolation source: dual media filters at the Ann Arbor, Michigan drinking water treatment plant | place: USA: Ann Arbor
AGCAAGTGCCGACCGACGCCCCACCCCTCGACGCCGCCGCCGGGGATGTTTCGCGAGCCGATCACCAGGTCCGCGCCTTCGTCGATCGCGCGCAGAAAGTCCGGGATGTACTTCGGGTCGTGCGAGAGATCCGTGTCCATCTCGAACACGACGTCGTAGTTGTCCTCGAGCGCGCGACGAAACCCCGTGAGGTACGCGGTCCCCAGGCCCATCTTGCCGGGTCGGTGCATCACCTTCACCCGCGGGTCTTTGGCGGAGATCTCGTCGGCGAGCGCCCCCGTTCCGTCCGGCGAGTTGTCGTCGACGACCAGCACATCGACCGAAGGCGCGACTCCGAACACCAGCGAGAGAAACGTCTCGAGGTTGTCCTTCTCGTTGTATGTCGGCGTAATGATCAGAACGCGTCGAGCCATGAATCGCGCGGACTCTACCCCATCCGCTCGGGGCCAGCGCGACCGTTCGCACTCGCCGCGCGACCGTTCGCCGCAAAGGCGCGAGTCTCTACTGCATGCGCGCCGCGCCGTGTACGCTCTCGCTCTCGGTCGATGCGCGCGTTGACGGCACTCCACAGCACACCCGCGGCTCGCGCGACCCCTCGCCTGCCCCGGGCCGTCCCCGCCGCGCTTGCGTTTGGATCGCTGCTTCTCTGCGCGCGATCGAGCGTCGCGTCGCCGCAGGACCTGTTCGGATTCGGCGCCCGTGCGTCCGCGATGGGCGGAGTGGGCGGCGCGATCGCAGACGATTTCGCAGCGGTGCACGCGAACCCTGCAGGCCTCTCGCGCGCCCGCGAAATCGCCTTCTCGCTCGGCTATCAGGGCGCCGGGTTCATGCTCTCGCAGCAGCGCTCGGGCGCCGCTGCGACTCCGGTGCGGCAAGACATCTCGCGGGGAACGCTCATCGGCCTCGCCCTTCCGCTTCCGTTCGGAGGCGTGCTTCGCGAGCGAATCGTGATCGGCCTCGGGTTCTACACGCCCACCGACGTGGTCGTCCGCGGGCGCATCTTGCGGCCGGAGACCGAGCAATTTCTTCTGCTGTCCGACCGAACGCAGACCGTCGCGATCCAAGCCGGCGTCGGCGTCGCGCTGCCGTGGGGCCTCCGTATCGGAGGCGGATTCGTCGCGCTCGCGGCCATTCGAGGCGGCGTCGTCATCGCGCAGGACAGCACGGGGCGCGTCGGATCGAGGGTCGACAACCAGCTCGTCAGCTCGTTTGCGCCCGTCGTGGGAGCGAGCTTCGAGCATTCGATCCTGCGCTCGAGCATCACCTTTCGGGGCGCGAGCGTCGGACGCTTCTCGGTCACCATCGAGGCCAGAGACATCGGCCTGCCGCTCCCGGTCTTCAACATCTCCGGGATCGCACAGTACGATCCCTGGCAAATCGCAGCGGAAACGGGAGTGCAGCTCGAGGGCTGGTCGTTGCTCGCCGGGCTCACGTTCAAGCGCTGGAGCGAGTATCCCGGGCCGCTCGAGCGAACGACCGAACGATCGCCAGAGCCGCCGAGGCCTGCGACCAGCGACACGTTCATTCCTCGCTTCGGCTTCGAGAAGCAATGGGCGCGAAGGACGCAGCGTTGGTCGCTGCGCGGCGGATACTTCTACGAGCCCTCGCCCCTGCCCGCGCGGACACAGGGCGCGAACTACCTCGACAACGACCGGCACATCGTCACCTTGGGCGGAGCGGTGTCGGCAGTGTGGAGAGGATCTCGCGCCGGGTTCGAGCTGTTCTCGCAAGTGCATGTGCTCGCGCCCCGTGATTTCACGGACGGAACAGTCACAACATCCGCCTCCCCAATCATCACCGCGCGCGGCGTGATCATCGCTGCCGGCGTGCAGTCCACGGTGACGTTCTGATGCGCAGCACTCGAACGCCTCTCTGCTTCGCCGCTCTCGGCCTGACCTTCGCGCTCGCTCGCGACGCGCACGCGACCCCTCCGGGCACCTACGGGTTCGGCGCTCGAGCCGCGGCGCTCGCGGGAGCCGTGAGCGCGGACGGCGGCGACAGCTCGTCGGTCTACTACAACCCAGCCGGGCTCGTGCTCGCGCGCGGCGTCCGCGTCGACGTCGGCTATTTCTATGCGCACCACAACCTGGCGGTAAACGATCGCGACAGCGCCGTCGACCCTGCGCACGGCGTGGTCGGGGGCGTCGTCGCGCCGGGACGTCTGTTCGGAATCCCTTTCGCGTTCGGCCTCGCGACGCACCTTCCCGACGATCGACTCTCGCGCTCGCGCGCGCTTCCACAGCTGCAACCGCGGTGGGAGCTGTTCGACAACCGCGTCCAGCTCCTCTACCTGGCGGCAGACGTGGCCGTCGCTCCGTGGCCGTGGCTGCGGATCGGCGCCGGGCTCTCGTTTATCTCGTCGACGCGCGGGAGGCTGGACATCTACGGCGACATCGCCTTTCCGCAAGCGGCGCGGTCGGAGTTGCGGCACGCGGTGGACGCGGATCTTCGCGCGGTGCGGTACGCGCAGGTCGGACTGCAACTGGATGTGACAGATAATGTCACGCTCTCGTTTGCGTACCGCGGGGAGTTTCGACTCGCGCTCGAGATCGACGCCGCGGTCGTGGGAAACGTCTTGGTCGGCTCGGGTCCGAGCGCGACGCGCGTGCCGGGACGCTACGACCTCGGCTCGTCATCGACCGCGGTATTTCTGCCACAAAACGCCGTACTCGGCGTTCGATGGAAGGCCGCCCGTTCGCTGCTCGTGCTCGCGGACATGACCTACCAGAACTACGCGGCGTACACGAACCCGAGCGCCCGCCTCGACGTCGGCCTCGACCTCGCGCCGCCGCCCGGTCTCAACATTCCGATCCCGGCGCTTCCGCCGGGAGTGAACCCTGCGCCCGCGAGATTCAGTGACACGGTCTCGGCGCGGCTCGGCGCCGAGTACAAGATCGCGCTCGGACAACACGAGCTCGCCCTGCGTGGAGGCTACCGCTACGAGCCGACGCCGGTGCCCGAGCAGACCGGACGAGAGACCAACTTTCTCGACAGCGACCGTCACGCCGTCTCGCTGGGAACAGGCTTTCGCTTGGGCGGAATCGCCGCGGTCGCCGGAGGGATCAGCCTCGATCTGTACGGCAGCGTTCAAGCGCTCGCGCCGCGCAGCTACCGCAAGGCAGACCCAACGGACCCTGTCGGCGACATGCGACTGTCGGGAGCGGTGTTCGACGGCGGCGCGACGATGTCGCTCTCGTTCTGAGCTTCGCGCTACGCCGACTCGACGATGGGCGCGCGCAACGTTGCATCCGCGAACAGCGCTGCGCTTCGACGGGAGAGATCGAGCAGCACGTAGCCCCGCAAGAGCAGCAAGAAGAGAGGCTCGAACGGGTCTGGCAGCTCGCTTGCTTTCACCGTTCGAACGACCCACTCCCCTTCGGTCGCGCCGGGCATCGTCGTCTTGACCACGCGTCGATCGCGAACCGCTTCGGCCCACGCCTCGTGCGCTCGGATGAGGTTGACCACCGGCCGCGCGATGTCTGGAGCCCACACGCGCGTCAGAAACTCCGTCGCCGCTGGACTGAGCGGCGCCTCTCGCCGAGTGACCGCACGCCTGCGCACGATCGTCTCGACAGAAACAGGCACCGAGTACCCGATCGCCGCGAGCATCTCGTGCATCGCGCCGCCGCCGGGCAGCGCGACCGGCAGGCGCGCGTCGCGCTCGTCGGGCCGACCTTGCGTGATCCATTCGGGTCGGCCGCCAACCCACCAAACCGGTCGCGTGCTCTTCGACGCCCCCCACTGGACCAATCGGCTGGCGACCTCGCGCGCGAGTCGCTCGGCCTCGATGATTCCCTCGGGATCCGCGGCGATGGCGATCGCGCCCGCCAGCGTGTGCGGCGCGGACGCGAACTGCCCTCGCGCGAAGCGACGCGCTTGCGAGCCGACCCACTCTTCAGGGATCACTCCTCGCGCTGCGAGCGACTCCCATGCCTCTCTCGTTTCGCGGACTCGATCCCCGGGAGCGCGCTCGCTGAGGCTCGTCGTCGAGCCGTCAGCCTCCTTCTCGGCCCAGTGAAGCTCGCATCGGTCTCGGCTCAATTCGAGGCTCCATCGCGACCCTGCGAGCGCCCGCTCGATGTGCGCGCGATCGATCGCCGTCACGACCTCGAGCGCGTCGGCCAGCCTCGGGCGACGCGGGCGCAAGAACGCGTCCGCGAGCGCGCGCGCCCGAACGATCGCGTCACCAGCCTCGTCGCTCACTGCAACGCACAGTAGCAGCAACGCGACATCGATCGCCGAACGATTTATCGCCGACGATCGTCCCCATCGAGCGCTACACATTCACTCGTGAGCCAGACTGAACACCTCGCCCGCGCCGCCGCGCTCATCGTCGCGATCGCGCTTCCGTGCGTCGCCATGGCGCAGCAGGCAGCACCGAACGCCACGCCGATCACAACAGCGAACCCCGACGCCGCAGCCCCGTCCGACGCGAGCACGCTCGCGAGCGCACCCGCGCCCTCGATCAGCGCCGATGCTGGCACAGTCCCGTCGGCGGATCGCATCGTGCTTCGCTCGACCATCGCGAGCGGAGCGGCGCAACCGGCGACGCGACTCCCGGCGCTGGCGGAGCCCGTGATCGACGAGTTTCGACGACCGGGCCCCGGACGCGCGCCGGTCCGGCTCGAGCACTCGAGCGCGGAAAGAGCAGAGTTCCTTCTGATCCCGTCGGAAGACGACATTCCGCTCTCGCTGAGGCGCAATCGAACGCCCGCGCCGCGCGCGCTTTGTCGAGGAAATTGCCTGCTCTACGTGCCCACGTCACGGACGACGCGCGTCTCTGCGCGAACCGACGGGGTCGAGGTGAGCACAGAGCTCACGCCGACCCCAGAGGGGCTTCGAGTGAGCTTTCAACAGCCGTCGCGCAGCGCGCTCGTCGCCGCGTACGCGCTCTATCCCACCGCCGCGCTCCTCGGAATCGCCGGCGCGATTACAGCGGTCCTCGTTCAAGACCCTGGCGCGCGCCTCGGCAGCGCGGTCGGGCTGTTCAGCGGCGCGACCCTGGTTCTCGGCGCAGGAATCGCGACCAACGCCTTCGCCTTCGCGGGAACAGTGCGCACGCAGCCGCTCGTCCCCACCCGTACCAACCCGTGAGAGGCCGATCATCGAATCCGTCTATTCCGCGCCAGATCGCCGTACAATCGCAGCACCCCATGAGACGCATCGGGACCATCGCGCTCTTGGCGCTCTCGACCTCGTGCGGCGCGCTCGGAGCTCCAGCGCGGGGTGATCGCGACCTCCCTTCGTCGTTGTTCGGCGGCTACGCGGTGGTCGGCGGCCCGACGAGCCCCAACGGATCGACGGCGCTCGTGGCCGCAGACGACGGCTCTTTCGACGAGCCGTCCGTGATCCGCGGCGCCGAGGGCCGCAGAGCGCTCTACGTGACCCATCGCAGCGGCGATGGTCGCGTACGCATCGCGAGGCTCACCGAGCGATCGGCGAACCACCTGCGCTTCGACGAACTGCAAACCGTGCTCGAGCCGGCGCTCCCCTGGGAGGGCACCGCGGTTTCGTCGCCGTCGGTGCTCGCGATCGACGGCGTCCTGTGGATGGCCTACGCCGCAAACGGCGCGATCGGGGTCGCGCGTTCGAGCGACGGAGCGCGCTTCGAGCGCGAGGCCGAGCCGATCCTCCGCGCGAGCGCGATGCACGACGAGGGCGCGACGCTAAGCGCTCCATCCCTCGCGCGGCTGTCGGACGGGACCTTCGCCATGGCGTACGCGAGCAGCGGCAAGCTCTTTCTCGCGCGGGCGTCGAGCGTGTCGGGGCCCTGGACGCGCGTCGGTTTCGGTGCGATCGCGACGCCGAGGGCCCTCGAAGAGGGCGGCGTCGAGTCCTTGGGCGACCCTGCCATCTTCGCGGATACCACCGCGGCGGGGCGCTCGATCGTCGTGATCGCCGCGACCGTGACGAACGACCCCCGAACGCCGACGGCGATCACCGCGTTCGCGAGCTACGACGCGACGATCGATCGACCCACGTTTTCAAGAGCAGAGAGGCCGCTGTACGCCGAGCGCTCGGCGTCGGTGTTCGCGGGCTCGTTCGATCGGGTCGATCCGAGGACGACGTTGCTCTGGGTCGCGCGAACGGACTCGGGGCGCCGCGTGATCGGAGCGCTCATCACGCCCGGCGGTCAGCGCGCGGGCAACCCGCTTCAGTGATCGACCGAGCAGTCGACGCGCCGACGTCGATGCATCGAAGCGGGCGGCGTTTCAGCGTCCGCCGCTCGAAGAACGAGCGGTTCGCGACGACTCTGCCGGGCGACGAGCCTCGGCGCGCGAGGCGCTCACCGCGAGGTCGCTCGCTTCGTACGCTTCCTGCCAGCCGGGGACGTCTTCTCGCGCGAGCAGCGAGTCGCGGCCGACTCTGCGAGCGACGCCGCTCCATCGGCCTCGAAGCAACGGGTCGTCCGCGCCGTCACGCGGCATGAGCGCGGCTTGAATCGTCTGGGCTTCACCCGCCCGTCGACGAAGCGGCGCGTTGATCGTCCAGAGCGGAACCCACCCCGCGCGAGACACCTCGAGCATCCCTGCGCGCGCGCGGCGGAAGCGCAGCACCGCGAGGATCGACTCTCGCGTGCGAGCGTCGAAATTGACGTTGTGCGTCCCCGCGGCGCTCCGAACGCCTGCCTCGGCGGCCGCGCCTTGGTTGGACAGAAAATTTCCTAGCGAATAGAAGATCGGAACGACGCGGCTCGAGCCAGACACCCGGTGCATTTCGACCGGGTGCGGCGTGTGCGAGTGGTGACCGATCACCACGTCTGCGCCGGCGTCCGCACAGCGGCGAAAGAACGTTCGATCTCGCGACTCTGGCTCGTCGGTGTACTCGGTCCCCGAGTGGAGCGACACGAGCACTGCCGCGCAGCGGTTGCCCTTGGCGCGGCGCACAGCGTCGACGAACGCGTCGCGCTCGGCGCGCTGAGACTCCCGTGCGATGCCGAGCCGCGGACGACCCGCGGTGGGAACAACCATGTCGAAATTGAGCAGCCTCGTGGCCGCCATCACGCAGAGCGTCTCGCCGAGCAGCGTGAACCGCGACGGCTCGAGGGGGTCTTCGTCCTGGAGCGCGCCACCGACGGGGACGATGCCAGCTTCGCGCAGCGTCCTGACGGTCTCGCCAACGGCGTCGATTCCCGCGTCGTAGCCGTGATTGTTGGCCACCGAGACCGCGTCGATCCCCGCCTGAGAGAGCGCGCGAACGAAATCCGCGTGCACGTTGAACTGCATCTGCGACGTGGGAATCGGCCGCGAAGGGGCCGCTGGCGTCTCGAAATTGAGCATCGCCAGGTCCGCCGCGCGCAGCGCCGCGACGATCGGCGCATACAACGACGCGCCGCCCTTGGCGGCGAACGACCGCAACACGTCTTGATGCGGAACGAGGTCTCCACCCCACACCACGACAGCCTCACGTGGGGCCCCTGGTGCGGCGGACACCGTCGCGCTTCGAGCGTCGGACACAGCGTCGGGCCGCGTAACATCGAGCACGGCAACGTGCGTCGGCGGCTCGATGCGCCGAAGACCTGCGTCCGCGCCAAGGCTCAGGCCGGGGCTCGTTCGCTGCGTCGAAGCCTGCGCCACGACGCGGGCGGACATCGCCCCGAGAGCGACGACCGCCAACGCAGAGCTCCAGCGTACGAATGAGCTATGTCCGCGCACGATACGCGGCGGTTAGCACGGACCGCAGCTGCCCCACCAATTCGTGGCTCACATCGCGCGGCAGTCCGCGGCATAGCGCCCCGGAAGCGCGGCGCACCGACGAAACGCTGCGCGCGCTGCCGCTGGGTCTCTGCGCGGACCTTCCATCTTCGCCGCGCCGAGCACGTACCAGCCGAGCTGGTTGTTTGGATCGAGCCGCGTGGCGCGTTCGGCCCAGTCGCCAGCGCGCCCCAAGTCACCGCGGTTGGCGAGCGAGTACGCGAAGCGCGCGATGGCAGCGGCGTTGTTGCCGCCGGCATCGAGGTAGGCCTGATACGCAGTGGCGGCCGCGGCGGCTCCCCGTCGCTCGGCGCGCTGCGCGGCGACGAGCAGCTCTTCGGGGCCGCTCGGAGCGGCAGCGACGCCAGAGTCTTCCGCTCCCGTGCCTGCGTTGCTCGACGCGGTGCTCACGCCCGAGTCCGTCGTCGCGGGGCTCGTGTTGCTGGCGGTCGCGGCGTCTTCTTGGCTCGGCGTCGCGTTGCTCGCGGTCGCAGCAGCGTCCTCGCTGCTGGCGCTCGCCGCAGCGTCATCCGCGCTCTGGCTCGCGACGGTGGCGCCCGAGTCGTCGCTCGAAGCGCTGGTGTTTGCGGCGACTGCAGAATCGTCAGCGGACGAAGTGGTGGTCGCAGCGACGCCGGAGTCTTCCGTCGAAGCGCCGGCGCCGCTCGTGCTCGAGCCGCTGTTGTTCGAGCTGCTGTTGCCCGAGCCGCTGCCGAGCAGCGAGCCGCTCTGCGAGAGCTGCGCGTCCTCGACGCCCCAGAACTTCTTGTAGATCGCGAGGCTGCCAACGACCGCGACGATCGCGACGAACAGCGACACCGTCACGTACATCAACTTCTTGTTCGAGCTCGCCTCGGGGTGAGCCTCGGGCTTGAGGTCTTCGAACGTGTCGTGCGTCCGCTTGTAAGCGACCTCGAAGGAGTTGTCCGAGAAGAAGGCCTTCGCCTCTTCGCCGAGATCTCCGTGGCTGTCCTTGCGTTCGCGCTTGCTCTCGGACTTCTTGGGATCTTTTTTGGCGTCGGCCTTCTTGTCGTCGGCCTTCTTCTCGTCGGCCTTCTTCTCGTCAGGCTTCTTCTCGTCGGCCTTCTTCTCGTCAGCCTTCTTGTCGTCGGCCTTCTTCTCGTCAGCCTTCTTCTCGTCGGCCTTCTTCTCGTCGGCCTTCTTCTCGTCAGCCTTCTTCTCGTCGCCCGAGGGTGCCTTGGCTTCGTCCCCGCGGGGCGAGCGAGGAAACTGGATGATCGTGCCGCCTTCGGTCTTGCTCTCGTCCGACCTGGCCGCGTCGGTCTTCACCGCGTCGGCCGTCGCCTGCTCCGAAGCGGCGTCTTGCTTCTGGGTTGGCTCGGCCTTCGCCGCGTCAGCGAGCGAGGATATCTCGATCTTCTCGTCGTCACCCTTGGGAGCTTCGGGCTTGCTGGCGTCGCTCTTCGGCGCTTCGACGGCGGCGCTGCTCGCCTGCGCGGGCTCGACGGCTGCAGCCGGTGCGTCGGGCGCTTTCGCCGCGGCGGACTCGCTCACCGCGGGCTGCGAACCAGACGCGTCGGATTCTTTTGTCTCCGCGCTCTCGGCCGGAGCGCTCTTGGCGGTCTCTGCGCGAACCGCAACATCCTCGTCGTCCGAATCGTCGATGACGGGGGCGGTCGACGCCGTCGCGGGCGCAACCGACGAACTCGCGGTTGAGGCGGTACTCTTTGCAGCGGTCGAATCGGCAAATTCGCGCTTCGAACGGCGGTTCTTTCCACGTTGCTTGGCCACAGCAGGCTCCTGCGAGATCGACGAACCCCGCTCGAGCGGGGCGCTTGGTGGGTCAGGGAGGATAGCAGCACCCGTTCCGTCGAAGGCACGCGGACTCGGGGAAGCTTCAGTGAGTGCTCCGTTGGATGCAGCGCCTTCGTCCGCCGTCGCGGGGGACAGAACGTTCGTCGGCGAGCTAGCCGGCAAAACAACGTCGTCGTGGCGCTCGTCCGGAATCGGAGGCGGCAGCGACGACTGAACGTCGGTGTCGAAACCGATGAGGGTGTCCCGCTTTCGGTCATCCTGCAGCGCGACACGCGTGTCCGTCGTTGTGCCACTGCTGGTTTGCGCGGGCACGATCAAGCCTTCGAAAAAGAGCTTCGTCAGCGTCGCGAGCGCCTCGAGGTCATCGATCGCGCTCTCGTCGACGACCTCCATCAGCGTTCGCTTTCCGTCGAACGCCCGCAGAATCGGGTTGATCTCGTCGGGAATCTCACCGATTCGAGCGAGGACCTCGGGCACGTCCACTTCGAACACCGAGTCGAGCGGGGGCAGCTGCTCTCGCATTCGCTGCCACTCGTCGATCCGACGCATGCCCTCCATGAGCAGGCCCTGCGTGGACATCTCGATCACTTCGTTGGCCGAGCACGGACCGAAGCGGATCTCGAAGCGCCCATCGGTCCAGAGCAACATGCGGTAGACCGCGCTCGCCCCAGAAATCTTGTTGATCTTTGCGTCGACGACCCTGCCGTCGCGAAAGAACACCAGGCCCCGTCCCTGCGGAGCCTCGAGCTCGAGCACGCCGCTCTTGCGACCGAGGTCGATCGTCGAGAGCAGATCCACCAGCCCCATCTCGCTGAGCAGCCCGGTGAAGCTGGCGCGGGACGTCCGTCCCTCCATGCCTTCGCGCTGCTTCTTGGCGAGCACGAGCTGGATCCTCGTGATGATCTCGCGCAGGTAGATCGGCTTGGTGAGAAAGTCCTCGACCCCGAGCTCGAGCCCGCGAATCTTGTCCTCGATCGACGCGCTCGACGTCAAAAAGATGAACGGAATCGCGTACCAAACCGGGTCGTCCTTGAGCCGACGACAGAGCGAATAGCCATCGTTGAGCGGTGTGCCGCCCTCGAGCACCTTCGACGGCGCGAGTCGCGTGTCGGAAATGACGAGGTCCGGGATCGCAACCTCGATGGCCTCGACCGCCTCGGTGGCACTTTGGACGTGAGTGACGCTGTACCCTGCATTCCGCAGGGAAACCTCGAAGACCCGCGCGCTTCGGGGGTCAGCGTCGACGAGCAAAACCGTCTGCCTGGCCAACGATCAATCTCGCTTTGCTGGAGCCGTTTCGCGTCGGATCCTCCCTTCCTACCCCGCAAAGTCAAGCCTGGAACCATTCAGACCGCCCATTCATCGACCCGATGTCCGCGCCTCGCGCACTTCGTCGAAATGCGCTTGGGTCCCGACGGCGATTGAGAGTAGCTTTGCCGCCGCCATGCGCGCAGGTATCGCCACTGCCATCGCTCTCGCGGCCCTCGCTTCGGCCGGCTGCAAGAACCAGAAGCTCACCTTCGAGAGCGTCAATCCGTCTTCCGGTCGCCTCGGCGGCAACGAAGAGGTCCGCATTCGCGGGACTGGCTTCGGCCAGCTCGGCAATTTGCAGGACGTTCGCTTCGGTGGCCGCGCGGCCACCAACGTCGGCGTTCAGGGCGACGACACGATCGTGTTGACCTCGCCCGAAGCGCGCGACGAAGACGCCAATCGCGCCATCGACATCACGCTGCTCTCGTCCGACGGCCGAAGCATCGTGCTGAAGAGCGCGTTCACGTATCGACCGGGCGCCGCTGGCGGCCCGGCGGGCCCCAACGACGACCTCCGTCGTCGACTCTGATCCGCGTCTACCTCGGATAACCGAGGATGTAGACGACGAAGATCGAGTTCGGTGCGACGCCGGCGCGCGATCCCTGCGCGACGCCAATGCCGATCCCCGAGATCTCGTAGTTGAGCAAGGGCTCGAGCCCCGTGGCGTCTTCGAGGTTTGTCACGATCGTGGCGAGCACCTCGATGCGGCGAAACATCAGTCCGCCGCGGGACGCTTCGCGATTGGCGTTTTGCACCACGGTCTGTTGGCTCGGAGCGCCGGCGCTAAAGAACGACTGCGCGGTGCGCGCGGCGATGTCCATGAGCTGCGGACGCGCGACGAGCTGCGAGACGCCTCGGCGCTGCCGCGTCTGGTTGACGCGATCGATGATTCGCTGCGGCGCCGCAGCGGTGTCGAGCGCGGCGGCGACCTCGATGAAGTTCTGCGTCACGATGAAGCCTCCGGACGAGCCGGGGTCGACAACGGTCCCGATGCCAACGTGCGTGACGCGATCGTTCTCGATGTTGGCGCGGTGTCCTGGGGACTCCATCAGCCCGTGGTGGATCTCTTCGCTCGAGGAGCCGCGGCCGATGTTCTCGAGGACGATTCCGCTCTGGATTCCCGCGGCCGCAATGCGATCGCCTGGAGTTCGTCCCGCTTGATTGTTGTGCGCGAAGTATCGGCTGCGCGCCATGTCTTCGCTGTGCGCCGCCGCCACTTGCGAGAGCGGCGGCATGAGCTGCAGCGCGGGGCGACCACGGGTGCGACGAACCTCGTTGATCCGCGCGAACAAGCGCTCGGAGACCTGCGCGGGCTGCTCGTTCGATGGCGTGACCGTCTCTTCGATCGCCGACGGCGGCTCGACGTCGACGTACACCGGAAAGTTCGCGACGACCGTCGTCCCGCCAGCGCCCGAAGCGAGGATCTCCACCTGCCAGGTCCCGCGCGTCCTGGTCGGAAACTGCGCGACGAACGACGGCCCCTCGCCCAGCCCGAAGCGCTCGTTGCGGCCCGATGGGTCGGTGATGGCGAGCTCGGGGTTATTGTGATTCGCCAGCAAATTTCCACGAAGTTGCACACGAGCCCCCGTCACCGCGCGCCGAGGGACGTCCCCCTCGAACGTCACGCGCCGCTGCGCCAACAAGACAGCGACGACGCGCGTTCCGTCGGAGGCGCGCGAGACGCCAACTCCGACGCGGTTGTAGCCCTGCCCTGCAGCGTCGCGCGCGACCGCGTCGGCGACAGCAGACGGCGGAACATCAGCGTTGGCCGTCACCAGCGCGAGCGCCGGCTGCGGATCGAGCACCCCGACGTTCCACGAAATCGACTGCACTGCGCGCGCGGTCGGAGCGCGATGGCCGCGGTCGTTGCCCACGCGCTGCGCCACGATCGCCGCCGCTTCCGTGAGCCCGCGATCGACCGCGAGGCGAAGCTGCGCGCGGGTTCCGCCTTCGATCGCGCTGGCGAAGTACGGCGCGAGCTCGCCGTTCGGCGTCGGATCCGCGTCGCTCAGCGCGCGATACCCGGGCCCCGAGGCGAGCTGCCCCGGTCGCCCCACGACGCCCGTCGCGCTCGAGCCCGGACAGCCAGCGACCAGCACGAGCGCGAGCACCGGCGCGATTCGGTATCGACTGCTCGGGTGTCTCACGCGCTCGCTCCGACTTCGCGCAGCCCCGCGTCGGTCTTCTCGAAGCGACGCTGACAGACCAGACACTGGAGGCTCTCGTTGAGCTTCTCGCCGCACCGGCACATCCAGCCGATTCGCTTCGCCGGAACGCCCGCGACCAACGCAAACGCAGGGACATCCTTGGTCACGACGGCGCCCGCTGCGACGAAGGCGCCCTCTCCAACCGAGTGTCCACAGACGATCGTCGCGTTGGCGCCGATCGAAGCGCCGCGACGCACGACCGTGTCACGAAAGTCGTCTTTGCGTGGAAAAGCGCTGCGCGGATTGTTGACGTTGGTGAACACCGCCGAGGGCCCCACGAACACGTCGTCCTCGAGCGTGACGTTGTCGTAGACGCTCACGTTGTTCTGGATCCGCACGTTGTCGCCGATGCTGACTCGATTGCCGACGAAGCAGTTTTGACCGAGCACGCAGCGCTTGCCGATCCGGGCGCCCGCGCTCACGTGACAGAAATGCCAGATCTTCGTCCCCTCGCCGATCGTCGCCCCATCGTCGGCGTACGAGCTCGGATGGACGAACACCGTGGAGTGCTTTTCGTTACTCATGATCTTTGCTGTCGATGCCGCTGAAGAACCTGAAAAAAGAGGCTCTTCGCGGATCATACCATTGCCGCAACCGCGGCTCAGCGTCTACGCGGGACCCGCACGAAGGCGCGCAGCGTCCGATGCGCGGTCACCGCGACGCCCCCGTCCTCGACGCTCAACACGATCGAGCTGGCCCCTTGGTCCGCGCTCACCCCGAGGTGCGGCGGCGGCGGCGACGGCGGCTCGCTTCGAGAGCGCTCGCGAATCCCCGCGTCGTTCGGGAGCACGCCGTGACGAATCACGCCCTGGATCTCGTCGCGGGTTCGACCGGCGACGCGCTCGCCGGCCACCCGCATTTCGTCGCCGAATTCAACGGCCTCTGGCGTCGTCGCGATTCGCTTGGCGTGATCGAAGAGCGTTCGTCGACCGATCGGAACGAAGAAGAAGACGTACGCCGCGACGAGCGTCACAAACGCAGAGCCGACCCAGCGCGCGAGCTTGAACATCGATCGCTGACCGGTACGCGCGCGCGGGGGATCACGGCAAATTTTCGACAGCGATCGGCCGAGCGCGAAGCTCGCCTAGCGTGCCAGCGTCCGAAGCCTTCGCGCAGCCTCGTCGAGGACTGAGTCCTCTTTCGCGAAGCAGAAGCGAGCGAGGGTCTCGCCGACCGGGTCGACGAAGAAGGACGTTCCCGGGACGCTCGCCACGCCGCACCGCTCGAGGATCGTCATCGAGGCTTCTTTCGCTGTTCGCTTTTCGAGCGAGCGCACGTCGGCGAGGACGTAGTACGCCCCTTGCGGCTCGAACGGCTCGAGCCCCGCGTCTCGCAGCGCGTCGCAGAGCACTCGTCGCTTGCGCGCATACGACCGCTGAAGCTCTTCGTAGTACTCGCCAGGCATCGAGAGGCCCGCGACCGCCGCCCACTGCAGCGGCGTCGGCGCGCACACGTAGAGCAGGTCGTTGCACACGTTGATCGCCCGAGCGGCCGCTTCGGGCGCGCAGAGATACCCGAGCCTCCAGCCAGTGACGCTGAAGGTCTTGCTGAACCCGCCCAGCAACACGCACCGCGCTCGCGCGCCCGGACGCGTGGCGAAGGGGACGTGCACGGCGCCGTCGTAGACGAAGTATTCGTAGATCTCGTCGGTGATCGCCCACAGCTCGTGCGCCTCGAGGCGCGCCGCGATCGCGTCGAGCTCGTCGGGAGAGAACACTTTTCCGCTCGGATTCGAGGGAGAACAAAGCACCACGCCGCGGGTCTTGGGAGTGATCGCGCGATCGAGCGCCGCGAGGTCGAAGCGCCAATCGGGCGGCAGCGTGGGCACGAGCACAGGCCGCAGCCCCATCGCGACGACCGTGTTGTAGTGATAGCCGTAGTACGGCTCGAACAAGATCACTTCGTCGCCGGGCTCGAAGAGCGCCATGCACGCGGCGGCGAAGCCTCCCGTCGCGCCCGCGGTCACCAGAACTTCGCTCCGAGGGTCGTAGCGAAGCCCGTAGCGGCCGTCGAGCTTGCTCGCGATCGCCTCGCGAAGCGGGGCGATTCCCTCGGGCTGCGTGTAGATCGCGCGTCCGTCGTCGATCGCTTGCTTCGCGCCGAGCGCGACCGGAGTAGGCGTCGGCAGGTCGCACACTCCCTGTCCGAGGTTGATCCCGTTGACGGCGTCGCACGCGCGCGTCATCGAGCGGATGTCCGAGATCGCGAGCCCCTCGATTCGCCTGCCGATTCGCATGGCGCCGAGCGTACACCCGTTGCGAGCGATCGGACGACTCAGCGAGTCGCGAGCCTCGGCGGGACCGGCCGCATCACGGAGAGCGTCTTCATCGAGGCTCGCTCGAGCTCTTCGGAGGTGCCCGCGTGCAAACCGTCCGGCACCTCGACGCGATATCCCCGCATCAGCGCGTCAGCCGCGGTCGTAAACACCTGGAGCTCCGTCGCGCATCCCGTGATCTCGAGGGTGCCGACCGACAGGCGCTCGAGCTGTCGATCGAGATCCGAATCGAAGAAGCCAGAGTACGTTCGGTGCGGAACGATCACGTCTCCGTCCTGCGGAGTCAGCTCGCTCACCATCTGCCAGCCCGTCGTGCCAGCGACCGCGTGGATCGGCCAGTGCTCGAGATCCGGGTCGCCCTCTTCGTGAAAATCGTGGACGAACACGATGGGATCACCGTCGCGCCGCGCTCTGGCCACGCGGTCGGCGAGCGCTCCGATGATCTCACGCGCCCGCGGAATAAAGAGCGGACGCCCCGGCGTGAGATAGTCTTGAATCATGTCGATGATCACGAGCGCCTTTCGCGCCGTGACCGGTCGCGCGGCGATGGCATCGATCAATCGCGCCCGAAGCGCGGGCGGAGGATCGGTCGCACGGGTCGTGGCGAGCGCGTACTCGGCCAGCGCTTCGCGGGTCGCGTTGACCTCCTCTGCCAGCGAACGCGCTGGCAGCACAGCGTCGAGCACGCGACGAGGCGTCGCGCTCAGCGCAAGGTCCAAGGTGAGGTCATCGTCAGGAGCAACCATCGGAGATCCAAAAGACCGATAGGTCGATTGTCGCACGTCGAGCGGCCGAAGTCCCGCGGATTCTACACCTCGAACACGAGGCCAACGCCGGTCGGTTGAGCGCTGTACGCTTGCGCCGTCACCGGTGGATTTCCTTCGCCAGCTCCGAGCCGTCACATTCGCCGCGAGCGCGTGGTTTGTGCCGCTCAGCGCCCAGGCCCACGACACGTCGGTGGCCTTTCTCGACCTGACGATCGACGCCGACACGGTCCGTGTCGAGGCCAAACTGCACGGAGACGACCTCGGCGCCGCTGTCGGACGATCTCCGCTCGAGCGCCCCTCCCGTGAGATCGCGCTCGCCCGCGCCGAGAGCGCAACGCGGTACGTCGCTGCCCGCGTCACCATCACGCACGCGTCGCGTCCGTGCGAGCTCGTCACGACGCGCCCCGCCGAGGTGCTTTCTGCGCAGGACGGATCGTATCGACTCGCCGTCCGCTACGACGTCCGTTGTCCGAGGGTCATCGACGACCTCGAAATCCGCGACGACCTCTTCTTCGACATCGACGACAACCACCGAGCCTTCGCGCGAGCGCGAGCATTTGGCGCGACCTTCGAGAAGGTCTTCGGGGTCTACGACCGACGCTGGCGCGTGCAAGGAAGCCCGTCCACCGTCGCCGTGGTTCGTCAGTATCTCTGGCTCGGCGTCGAGCACATCGTCACCGGCTACGACCACCTCGCGTTTCTACTCGCGCTGCTCGCCTCGCTCGCGGCTCGCGGAACGCGCGCCGGCCTCAAGCCCGCGCTCGCGGTCGTCACGTCGTTCACGCTCGCCCACTCCGTCACGCTCGCGCTCGCTGCGCTCGGGATCGTTCGCCCTTCTTCGCGCATCGTCGAGAGCACGATCGCGCTCTCGATCGCCGCCGTCGCCGCGATCGACCTCGCGCGGCTTCGCACGGATCCCGCGGCGAACACTCGCTCGGCCGCGCCCCGGGCAGCGCTCGGATTCAGCTTCGGCCTGGTGCACGGGTTGGGCTTCGCCGGAGCGCTCGGCGAGCTCGGACTGCCGTCGCGCGCCCTCGTTCGAGCGCTCGCCGCGTTCAACGTCGGCGTCGAGCTCGGACAGCTCGCGCTCGCGGCGCTCGTGTTTCCGCTGCTCGGTTCGATCGCGACGCGCCTGGGCGACGCGCGCAAATATGAGCGACGCGTCGTTGCGCCCATCGCGCTCGCGCTCGTCGCGCTCGGGCTCTATTGGTTCGTCTCTCGCGTGCGCGGGGCGTGATCGCCGTCGAACCACGATTGATCGGCGGACAACTGCGGTAGAGTCCCGCGATTCGCTCGACGCGGACCGCGCTTCGAGCGCTCGGCGCACACGATGTCTGTCTCCTGGCACCGAAGGGCACCCCTCCCCTGGCTCCTCGCGCTGTGCGCGATCCTCGCGCTGTTCGGCGCGCATGCGGGTCGGAGCTCCTCGGTGACCGTCGACGACGCAGCGATCACTGTCGCGTACGCGCGCAACATCGCAGACGGCTACGGGCTCGTGCTCTCTCCGAGAGGCGAGCGCATCGAAGGCGTGACCAGCTTGCTGTGGACGATCGCGATCGCGCCGTCGCGCGTGTTCGGCCTCGGCTTTGCGGCCTTCGCGAAGCTGCTCGGAATCGCGCTCGCCGCCGTTGCAATCGCGGGGATCGCCTTCTTTCCCGCCGCGCTTCGCAAACGAGCGCCGCGCTATTTCGACCTGGTCGCGCCGCTGCTCGTGGCGCTCATGCCCAACTACGCGCTGTGGGCGGGATCGGGGCTCGAACACGGCCTCTTCGCCGCCCTCGCCGCCTGGTCGCTTCACGCAGTGGCGATCGAAGAGCGTGATCCCGAGCGATTTCCCTGGTCCGCCGCGCTCTTGTGGCTGCTGTTTCTCACGCGACCCGACGGCGCTCTCTACGCCGTCGCCGTCGGGGCCGCGAAGCTCTTTCGAAGCGTTCCTCCGAAGCGGCCGCGACGACAAGACGTGCTGTGGGCCATCGCGCTCGCGGTCAGCATCGGCGCAGTCGAGCTCTTTCGATTGGCGTATTTCGCCTGGCCGTTACCGAATCCAATCTACGCCAGACTGCGCTGGTCAGGCCTCGGCGACGCGGTCTTCTTCAGCCCGAGCCGAGGATGGAGTCACCTGCGCGCCTGGCTCGATGCGTATCGATTGCTGTCGGTCGCGCCCCTCGCGCTAGCCGCCATCTTCGGGCCCAAGCCGCACGGCGCGAGATTCGCCCTCGTCTCGAGCACAGCCGTCGCGCTGCTCGCTCCTGTGGCGGCGCAAGACGACCCGCAGAGCGAGTTTCGCAGCCTCACCAACGGCTCGCTCTTTCTCGCGCTGTGCCTCTGCGAGGGCGCCCGAAGCGCGTTCGCCCTCGCCTCGCGCCTGACGCCTCGATCGGCTCGACCCGCGCTGCGCTTGCTGGCGACGCCCATCATCGCCGTCGCCATCCTCCGCTACGGAGCGCGCTTCTACACAACTCGCTGGACGGCCGCGATGCAACGAAGCCCCGTCGGAGCCGGCTCCTACCCTGCCCCCGCCCGAGAGTTCGAGCGAGCCCGACGCCAGCTCGCGATCGACGGTCGCCCGTCGCTCCTCACCGCGACCATCGCCGAAGCCGCGCTCGAGAGTGACCTCACCGTGGTCGACATGCTCGGCAACGCCCACGTCGGCGCCGCGCACTCCTCGCCCGCAGATCCTGCTGGGTTTCGTGAGGCTCTTCTCGGCGAGGACCCGCCGACCTTCGCGCGCATCGACCCCGCGATCTCCGGCGCGTTCGAGCTCTCGAGGCTCGAAGAGCTCTCGCAGCTCTACTTCGCGTTGCCCGCTTCACACGCCAACAGCGCGCACCGGCTCTACGTTCGACGCGCGGACGTGGCCGCCCCCTGGGCGCTCACCGCAGCGCGCGTCGCGTCGAGCAGCGGCGCTACGCCAGACGGAGTGACCCTCTCGCACGAGCGCCCAGAGCCGCGATCGACGGTGCTCGTCGACGTCGCGTTCGCGCGCGTCGATCCATCCATGGCCAGCGCGATCGTCCTGCAAGACGATCACGGAGCAGAAGCGCTGCGCGTCGAAGCTCCGGTCTTCGGCGGGCTGCTCGAGCCAGGCGCCGCCCTGCCAGGCGAGCGTCCGCGCGCGCGCGCTCGCCTGGTGATCCCGAGGGCAGGTCGATTTCGTGTGCTGTGGATCGGGGCCGGCGGCGCGACCGTCGCGATCGCCGAGCTCGACGCTCAGCTCGGCGCCAACGCGAGCGAATCGCGCGCGCTCGACCAGAAGATGACCGAGCATCTCCAGAGCGACCGCTACGACCGCGCGTATACGCTCGCTCGAACGCTCTCGCTCCGCGTCGTCGCGGCCCCTGCGGACGCCGTCGCCCGATCCGCCGTCGTACGGCTCGCCCGCGCGCTGGCCGACCGAGCGCGCTCAGCCGCCGACGCCAGGGCGTATTCGATCAGCGCGTCCATCGCGCGCGAAGCCCGCTCGCTCGCGCCGTGGGACCTGCAGACGGGGGCGGTGTGCGGCGCCGTCGCCGAGCGACTGGCAGACGCCGCGGCGGACGCCGAAGGTCGCGGAGAGCTTGCGCGAGCCTTCGAGCACGCGCGCGACGCGGTGCTCGTCGATCCGCGCAGAAGCTGGTCGCGGCGGAGAGCAGAACGACTGCGAAATCGCCGGTCGCACAGCTACGATGCGGGACGTTCGCTCGCCGCGTATCGCGCCGCCGCCGCCGCGGTCGCCAGCCACGACCCAGCAGAAGTCGATCGAACGCTGGTGTTCATGGCGAGCGCGGCGCAGTGGATCGAGGCCGCGCGACTGAGTGAGCGACTGGGACACACTCCGAGAGATCCGGCGGCGCGGCGCGCAGTCGCAAGGGGCTATTTGTCGCAAGGTCGAGCGCGAGAGGCGCTGGCGTTGGTGAGCGGAGTTCCGTGCCGAGAAGCCAGGGACCCCGAGGTGACCCGCGCCCTGCGCGCGATCATGGGCGCCGCTGCGTATCGACCCAACGACGATGCGTGCGACACCGTCGTGACTGCGCCAGAAGCGTCGTTCGACGATCTCCGAGGGTCCTTCGAGAGCGAGCGGTTTTCGCAGTGGACCGCGGTCGGCGCCGCGTTCGGCTCGGGCCCGGTCTCATCGCCGCGCTGCGAAACCGCGTGGATCAACGGTTGGCGCGGGCAGAGATACGCCAGCTCCCTCGCCCGCTGCGACGCGCGTGCGCGAGGGACGCTGCGCTCGCGGGTCTTCGAGGTGCGCTCCGAAGGGCTCTCGTTGTTGGTCGGTGGAGGGGCGGACGTCGGACGCACCGGCGTGCGCGTCGCGCTCGAAGACGACACGACCGTCGCACAAATCGCAGGACCAGGGCACGACGGAATGACGCGAAGGTTCGTCGACCTCCGCGCGCTCATCGGTCGTCGTGTGTTCATCGAGGCGTACGACCGAGCGACCGATGGCGCGCTCGCTCATGTGATGATCGACGACGTGCGCGAAGAGCCGGTCGTCCCCGTCGGCGTCACGGCAGTGCTCGTCGCAGCGCCACGCTGAGCCGTCAGCTTCCGCAGTTGGCCGCGGGAACGCACGGTCCCCAGCAGCTGCCCGCCACTGATCCGACCCAGCCCGCAGGACACGTCGGCGGAACGCGGTCGCACAGGACGCTCGACGCGTCGCAGTTCCACCCGGTGCAGCACTCGGGCGCGAGCGTCGCGCCGCTCGCGTTCGTGCACTGCCTGCGCATCGCGTCGAGCATCGCACCCGCGCATCGAGGAGCGCCGGCGTCTGCAACGCCGCCGTCGGGCACCATCGGACATGCTCCAGCCGCGCGCGTCGGCCGCGTCGGAGCGTTGGGACACGCGCGATAGGTCGCCCCATCGCACGAGCAAAACTCCGCGGTGGCCGCGCAGTCGGTGACGCCGCGGCAGACTCCATCGACCGCGCAGGCGCCGACGGGGTAGACGCACTCGTCCGTCGGCGGACAAGCCATGCGCGAGTTGCACGCTCGCACGACGGAGCACGGGCCCATCGCACGCGTGGGCTGCGTCGGCCTGCAGCTGCGGTACGTCTCGCCAGAACACGAGCAGTACACGCGCTGCTCCGCGCAGGGAGTGGGCAGCTCGCAGGTCCCGGTCGAGTCGCAGCTCGACGTGCTGAAGACGCACTCGCGCCCGTCCGTACAGTCATCGGCCGAACGACAGCCCGCCGGGCCCGCGTCGCGGCAGGCGATCAGCGTGCAGCCCGCAAACATCTGGCCTCGCATGCACGAGCACGTGTTGCAGCCGTCCCCTGCGGGGCAGCTCGCGCCGACGGCGCACGTGCCGCCGTTGGGCAGAAGACACGTGTCGGGCCTGAGGACGACGTCCATCGTGGAGCCATCGCCGCCGCCGTCCGCCGGAGCGACCACCGAACCACAACCGGACACGAGCACACCAAGGACGAACACCACAGTCGTCGCGATTCTGGAAATCATCTTTCGTCTCTCTCTCGAAGTCGGACACGCCCTTCGCGGTGCGCGGTCCGCACGGCTCAGAGGGGCACAATTCGCGCGGAGCGCGACCTCGATCGCTGATCGAAGCACAGCGCGCGCCAGCGATGGCGCTCAGCCGAGCTCGAGCGCCGCGCGAACAGCGCGATCGATGGCGTCGGCGACGACGAGCAGGTCATGTGTGGCCGAGAACGCAGGCGTCGATGCGACGCGAGACTCGCGATCGACGACGATCGACCTGGCTTCACAGCGCTGGGGCGACGCTCCCCACGAGGCGCAATCGGCGTCGATGGCTGCGTCCCAGCCGAGGGCGACGCGCACGCGTTGCGCCCCGAGCGCGCGCGCGACGAGCACGTTGCCCATGCACATCGAGACGATCGGCGCGCGGCGCTTGGCCACCGCTGCGACGAGCGCGGCGACGTCGCGCTGCACCGTCGCGGACCTTCCGCGCAGGGCGTAGTCGCACAGCGTCTTGACCGCGCCGTATCCGCCGGGAATGACCAGCGCATCGACGCTGGACATCGCGAGGGTCGAGAGCGGCTCGACTGGTCCGCGGGCGATGCGCGCGCTCTCGATCACGACGCTTCGAGTCTCGGCGCGACTGATGTCTCCGCGCTGATGGTCGACGACGTGCGGAAGCGCGACGTCGGGCGCACAAAACGAGAACTCGACCCCGGCGCGCGCGAGCGCGAGCTCGGCGAACGCAGCCTCGTGCAGCTCTGTTCCGTCGTGCAGCCCGCAGCCCGACAGGAGGATCCACGCCTTGCGCTTCACGACGGAGGAAAGCACGCCACGCCGTTGCCGGGAGTGAAACCGATGGCGCACACATGCGTCCCGCGAGGCGCTGGGTAGTAGTACGCCCACAAGAAGCACATCTCTTCGTCGACGCTCTCGCCGAAGGTCACCGTTCGATTGCTGGTGTTCATGTAATTGCAACGAAGGTGCAGCCCTTCGCCGACAGGAAAGGTGATCGGCGGATCGAAGAGCGTGAGCGGCGGGTCGGACCAATTGCGATTGTCGTGCAGGAGCTGCCCGTCCGTGACGTTGCTCCAGACCACGGGGGTCGTCGTGCTACGCGTTCCTGTCGCGCGGTGAATGGTCGAGCGAACGCCGAAGTGATGGGTGTGGGATGTCAGGCCGAACACGCGCACGCCTGGCAGCGGCGTGTGAAAGAAGTCGACGGTGCCCGGGGACATTGGCGCGAGCGAGATCCTGGTGTTGCCCCAGAACATCAGGTTGGCGCTCGTGAGCGGCACGCGCTGATCGACGGTGTCGACGACGACGCGCGCGGTCGCGCGAATCGGCGTCGTTCGCAAATTCACCGCGTGAAACTCCATGCGCACGTACTCGTCGCTGTCGATCGGAAAGCCCACGCCCGGGGGGAAGTTCAACGTCGTCTCGCGCTGCTGCGCGATGACGATCGGCGGATCGAAATCCATGATGCTTCGAACGCCAGAGAACCCCTGACAATCGCGGGGTGTCGTCTGCTCGGTGCGCCTGCTCGACTTGTAGAAGATCAGGTGGTGGCTCGCGTCGCCGAGGTCGGCGTACACGCGACGAACGAACTGCGCCGACGTGTTGCCCAATCGAATGATCGTGCAGCGAGTGACCTCCTCGCCGGGCATCAGGTCGAGCGAGATCGAGACCTCGTGCCGAAAGGTCTGGCCTCCGTCGTACGCCGAAGCGTCCTCGGGAGGGGGCGGCATCCCCGCGTCGCTGTTGGCGTCCAAAGGAGGCGCGGTCACGTCCGCGGACGGCGACGCCGAATCGACAGCGCCGCTGTCCGACACGGGTTGTTGCGGGCTGCACGCAGCGACGAGCAGCAGCAGCGCGGTCGAACGACGGAACAATGAACGGTCATTCATCGTGTTTTCTCCAAGGCACCAGGGACGGGAGCGCCCCGCGCGTGGCGGTCACTTTCGGGCGACGCTCCAAACGAAGAAGAGCACCGCGGTGAACAAGAACAGCGCCACGAACATAAGTGGCTTTCGGTCCGCGGACCTTCGCCGGCTGCGGTCGATCGACGATTCGTCCTGCGAACGCTCAGCGTCGGTCTCCGACCCGTCCGGAACCGTTTGATCCGCCCCCGCGGGAGACTGAGATTCGCGCGGCGACGAGTCGTCTGCGGACGGTCCGATCGGGAGCGTCGCAAACGACCCGAGCCTGGGCGGCGGCGGGAGCTTCGAAGGCAGCGGCGTGGCGTCTGCGACGGTCAACGTCGCGCTGTCGGACGCGATCGGGGCGCCGTCCGGTTCGGTGTCGACGCTCGAGACGGGCCCGTCGATGATGGCCGTCGCCGTTGAGGAACCCGACGTCGAGCCGATGGGGTTGGTCGCGGTCGCGCTGTCGGTCGCAAGCGGGGCCGGCGCTTCGATCGGCTGCCCGATCGGCGCGGCGGAGGGCGCGTCGCTCGCACCGTCGCGGGTCACTTCTCGCACGAGCCTGGCGACCACTCGCCGCGCCGCAGCGCGGTTGAGCGGGACGAGCAGCGCCTCGAGCTCGCTCCGCGCTTTGTTGATCGAGGCGATCGAGCCGTCCTCCGTGCGGAGCACGAACTCCTTTGCGATCGCCGGAAGCGGCTCGCACAACACGCGAACGAGGGCGCCGATCGAGCGAAGCACCGCGCGCTCATCGGCGCTCGTCGCACAAGCAGAGATGTCCACGGCGCCGTCGGCGTTGACGCGAACGGGGCGTGGATCGAGCACGCGCGGCTCGCTCTCGGCGAGCGCTTCGGCGCACTCGAGGGCGACAAAGAGCGCGCTCTCGGACGCGAGCGGAGTCCCGCGTCGTCGGAGTCCGCCGACCAGGGCGTCGAGCGTGACCGATGCCATCTCTTATCGCAGCTCCACTTTCGATTGACGACGCGCGCGTTCGGAGCGTCGCCGAACGAGGGCTTGGGTTCGATGTCGCATGCTCTGGTAGCGCCCTCGGCGTGGCGCCGACGAGCCCTGAAGTTCTACACAGACGCGCCGCGCACTGCGAGCCCCGCCCGTGCGAGAAACGCCCGCGCTTCGGCGATCGAGTGTTTGCCGTCGTGAAAGATGCTCGCGGCGAGCGCGGCGTCTGCCCCGCCGCCGCCACGAGAAGCCGGGGAGAGGCCCTCGACCATATGCTCGAGCGTACCCACACCGCCCGACGCGATCACCGGTACCGACACTGCCGCCGTGACCGCGCGGAGCAATCCGAGGTCGTAGCCTTCGCCCGTTCCGTCTCGATCCATGCTGGTGAGAAGGATTTCGCCTGCTCCTCGCGCGGCTCCCTCCCGCGCCCACGCCACGACGTCGACGCCCGTCCCGCGTCGTCCGCCGTGCGTGAAGACCTCCCAGCCGTCGCCGTCGGCTCGGCGGCGAGCGTCGATCGCGAGGACGAGGACCTGCGTTCCGTACGCGCTCGCGACCTCGTCGATCAACGTGGGCTGCGCGACCGCGGCGCTGTTGACCGAAACCTTGTCAGCACCGGCTCGCAACAGCGCGTCGACGTCGGTCTTTTGCTTCACCCCGCCGCCGACCGTGAGCGGAATGAACAGCGCATCCGCGGTCTTTCGCACGACGTCGAGCATCGTCGCTCGCCCCTCGTGCGACGCCGAAATGTCGAGCAGCGTGAGCTCGTCCGCGCCGCCCTCGTCGTAGGCGCGCGCGCACTCGACGGGATCTCCCGCGTCTCGGAGGTTTTCGAATCGCACGCCCTTCACGACGCGCCCGTCCCGAACGTCCAGACACGGAATGATCCTCGATGCGACACCCATCGTTCGCCCTGAGAGTAGCTGCCCCACCCCACCATCCCCAACGACGAAAAACGGACGCGCTGCCGTCAGTAGCCCATGGCACCGAACGCGTCGGCGTTGGCTCCGAGCGCCGCCCCGCGGCTCAACGAGGGACGCGACACCGCTTCGGCCGCGCGAGCGCGGGAGCGTCGCACGCCCTCAACCTGCCTCGCGATGTTGTCCCTCACGCTCGCGGGCGCAGACGCGGCGACCGCTTGCACCTGCTGCAGTCGCCGCTCGACGAGCTCGAACTGCTGCGCCGCCTGCGCGGCTTGACCGCGATTGAGCATCTCGACCGCGCGCAGCTGAGACTGCGCAGCCTCGTTGCTCGCGATCATCGCGCCAACGCGGGCGTCTTGAGCGGAAGCCGCTTGCACCTGTGATCGATCGCTGCTCGCGCGGACCTCGAGCGCGACGCGCTGAGCGCGCTCTGCCCGCGCACCGCTCGGATCGCGGTACACGAGGCGCGCGGTGGCCACGGCCATCGAGCCCTCGCGCGCAGCGTTGACCCTCGTTCGGACGAGCAGCTCGCGGTGTTGCCCCGAAAACAGCGCGCCGAGCGGAACTCGGAGACGTCCATCCGACTGCCTTTCGAACTGCGCGCTCTCGACGCCAACGAGCTCCGAACCAGGCGCCGGCGTCAGCTCGACGTACGCGTCCGTCGCCGCGGTTTGCGAGAGCCGATCGAACTCGGTCCTCAGGATCTGCGCCATCTGCGAAGGCTGCTCGAGGTGATAGAGCCGACCCGCAGAGCGCATGGCGAGCGCGCCGAGCGTGCGCTCGTCGTATTGAAGCCCGACTCCGATCGCGCTCACCTGCACGTTGCTGTCCGTTCCGCGCGCGGCGAGCGCGCCGAGCTCCTCGGGCGAGCTCGGACCGATGTTGGCCATCCCATCAGAAATGACGATCACGCGACGCACAGCGTGCGTGGCCGGCGCGGCCATCGCGCGCGCCTCGCCGGCTTGCAGCCCGGCATAGAGATTCGTTCCGCCCATGGTCTCCATGCGCGCGACCGCCTGCACGAGCGCGCCGCGCGTCTCGCGAGACACGACCGTGGGCGCCGCGTACTCGTACACCGCGTCGCTGAACGCGTAGATCGAAACGATGTCCCCATCGCGAAGGGTCTCGAGCATGCTCGTCGCGGCCATCTTCGCGTGATCGAGCCTGTTTTCGGCCATCATCGAGCCAGAGCAATCGACCACGAGCGCGAGGTTGATCGGCGCACGCGCGGCCACTTGCACTTGCGGCACATCGATCCAGAGCCCCAGGTGCGTCTCGGTGTTGTCTCCGACGAGCACAGTGTTGGTGCCCGCTGCTCCACCGATCCATCCTTGCACCGCGACGTTGACCGTCGCCTGCACCGTCTGCCCGGGCGCGACGGCCACGAGCTGCTCGGACCCTGCGGACTGCGTCACGACCGACGCAACTCTGACCTCCGCTGACGGCGGCGCGCAATGCGCGACCGTCAACGCGAAGGCGGCACTCAACCACCGATGCGCTCTCATGTTGGACCTCAGGCCGGTAACAGACGGACGCGCTCGAACCGCGGTCTACTTTTTTTTCGCGACCGTCAGATCCCCGCTCCCGCACGCCCCTCCCTCACGGATTCGTCGCGGCCTCAACTGGCGCGCGTCACGGCGCCCTTTCTCCAAGACGCGTCGAGCGCGTCGACGAGCATCCCCTTCAACACACGCGCGGCGTCCGAGCTCACGCCCTGCAGCGCGAGCTGGTCGATCTCGGTGAGCGCCGCCTCGATGCTCGTTCGCCACGCTTCGAGCGCTGCCCCGGTGTCTGGGGTCGTCGTTCGCAAGAGCAAGCGAGCCTCTTGCGTGACCGCTTCGAGCCGGACCGCTTCCGTGCCGAGCGTACGCCGTTTGGCCGGTCTTTCTCCGGTGGTTACCAGCTCGGGTTCGCGCTGTTTCGGTCGCTCGGTCTGCTTCGGTCGCTCGGTCTCCGCGGGTGGCGTCGCGAGGCGAGGCTTTTCGAAGGCGGCGAAAGCCTTGGTCTCCTCCAGCTTCGACGGCCCGACCTTCTTCGCTGCGGGAGGAATACTCGCGCGCCGGTAGCTCTCGGGCATCGCCGCGCGACCCATGCTCGGCGGCGCGCTCGATCGCCGTGACGGCGGCGGCAAGCTCGGCCTCGCCTTCGCGTTCATCGCAGCTCGGTCGTCGTCGGACGACGGGGCTGGCAACGCGCTTCGTGGCCCGCTGTCTCCGTCTGTCACCGGCGAAGGCGCGAGCATCGCTCTCATCTCTGCAGCGCTGTAGCTCTCGGTTTGCACGAGCGCCCGCGGACGGCCAGGCCTCGCTTCGTCGTCGATCGCGGCGGGCGCGGTTGGTTTCGTCGCCATCGCTGGCGGCCTGTCGAGCAGCGACGATGGACGCAGCGTGTGCGGCCTCGGGCTCGTCGCCAACCGCCGCGCCGCTTGTTGTCCATCGAGCGTGCGCACTACGAGCGCGACGTCATGGATGTCCTCGAGGCTCACCGACGATCGTCCCTCGAGCACCGTTCGAGCAGCGATCAACCGCTGCGCACGGACGACGCGAGAGTCGGACAGCTCGACGCCTTCGGCCCGGATTCGACGAACGAGGTCCACGAGCGCGCGGCGAACCTCGACCGGCCACTCGATGGTCTCGACCGCTGCCGCCAGTCGATCGGTGCGCGCGAGCCCAGCGACGATCGGCGTCTCGTTCTTGCGCGACCAACCGTCGGACAAGAGCGACTCGAGTCGCTCGTCGGCCATCGGTTGCACGAACATCCGAACGAGAAATCGCTCGTCGTAGCTGCGAAGCGCGGGGCTCTCGTCGAGCGTCGATGCCGTCCCGACGCACACCTTCAGCGCGCACGGGAGCTCCGCAGCCCCGCGACGAAACACGCGCTCGCTCAAGAACCACTGCAAGTGGTTGAGCATCGTCGTCTGCACCTCGAAGACCTCTTCGAGAAACGCCACCTCGGCGTCCACGAGCATGCCCGTCCGGTCCTCGAAGCTCGCGCTCGCTCCACCCCGACGCTCGATCGGGCCGAACAGCTCGAGCGGGTCAGCGCTGCGCCCGAGCAGGTACTCGAAGTAGCGCCCGCCCAGGATCCGCGCGACTCGGCGCGCCGCGACGCTCCTTCCGGTGCCCGCCGGGCCCACAATCAAGACGTTTTCCCGCGCGAGCGCTGCAAGAACGATGGTCTCGATGAGCTGCCGTCGCTCGACGAAACCCTGGCTCGCCTGATGAATCGCGTCACGCAGCACGCGAGCGTCCTCCCCCGCAGGAGGTACATCAGTCATTAGCCCTGCATTGTCGACGAATCGACACGTCGATTGCAAGGCGCGTCCTGTAGCATCCGCGAAGAACGCGTCATGACATCTCGTCGAATCGCCGCCTGGTCGGTGGCGCTCTTTTCCGTTGCGTGCACCACGAGTCGTTCTCGACCACCGCCCGAGTCGGGCAACGTCGTGCGCGCAGACAATCGCGAATTCCTGGTGTTTGCCTGCCGCGGCGCACGCAGCGCCGGCCTTCGATGCCCAGCGCAAATGCCCACGGCGACGTATCTGCGCGGTGGACTCGTTTGCCAGGCCGCCCGCGCGAATACAACCGAAGCGACGGTCGACAGCCTCCCGCCGAGCGTGTGCGAGGGGCTGTTCGGCGGTTGCGTCGCCGCGAAGCCCGCGCCGCCAAGAGCAGCTCCCTACGCGCTGAGCGCGGCCGAGCGGACGCGCATCGCCAACGCTGGATTTCACCTCGTCCCCTGCGGTGACAACCAGTTCAGGCTCGACTCCAACGAGCCCGAGCCTGCCCCGCCGACCTCGCAGCCTCCGCAACCCATGGCGGACGTGGACGCGAGCGTTCCATCCACCGAGCCCGTCGCGCAGCCGCCGGCCGATCCTCCGCAGCCTCCTCCTCCGCCGCAACCGCGAAGCGAGGACCCAGACCTCGTAGCGCGAACCAACGACGTTCTAACCGCGCTGATGCAAGAGAGCATCACGCGCTCGACGGGCGTCGGTCTCTGCCACACCGCGCCCGGAGAGTCGCTGCCAACCGGAGCGCTCTGCGTCCGCATCGAGGTCGCCGACAACGGCGCGCGGCCCGCCGTGATCGCCGAGCGCTTTCAACAGATCGCAGCGACCAGCGGTCATCCGCTGCGGCTGTCGTTCTCGATCGACACGCCAGTGCCGTCGCGATGCGCAGCGGACGACCAGGACTGCGCGCCGATCGTCGGAGCGCAGGTGTGCCCCGAAGCCGTGGGCTTTCGACAGGGCGCAGCGCGCAGCGCGCTCTCGACGGCCGTCAACGCCGGGATGGACCTCAGTCGCTACGAGTCGGGTCGCTGTCGAAATGACGGCGAGTGCTACGTCGGCGGGTGCGGACAGCACTGCGTGTCGATCTCCACGCGCTCGTTCGGGAGCACGTGCGAGGGCGTCGAGGCGATCGAGAGCGCGGCGTGCGGATGCGTCCGCGGTCGCTGCCGTTGGTTTCTTCCTGCGAGCAACTGAGTCGCGACACGTCGCACGCCGCGGGCTCGGGGTCTTCGCGTCACCAGCGCGGTCGTTGGTGCGGCAACAACGGCAATCGAATCAATAGGTTGCGGTGCAGAACAGGGGGATCTAGCCGCGAAGTACAGGGGGCGTAGATCTTTTCACCGAGGGGCGCGTCTCAATCCCCCGCGCCACCTCGAGCACGAGGGTCCTCCGGCTGCCGCGGTCCTGCGATCGCGGCGCGACGGTCTCCTTTTGCATCGCGGTCGCCCATCGTCCGCCACGGAGGTCTCGCCATGCAAATGCACACGTTGTTCGCTCGCAAGAAGTACGCTCGCGCGGTCGCAGCTGGAGCCGTCGCGCTCGCGGCAGGAGGCATCGTCCTGCTGCGCGCAGAGCACAAGGGACACAGCGCGACCGGAGGGTCTGTGTTCACGATCCGAACGCCCTCGGCGACCAGCGCGCCGAGCGCCGAGTTTCGAGGCCCCGCAGCGCACGGGCGTATCGCCCTCTCGCAGGGAGCGGTCGCGGCCAGCGGCGAGCAGCACGTCTTCGCAGAGATCCGCGTCGGCGCAGAGCGCGGGGGCGCTGTCGCGGCGCCGAGGCCCGTGGCCATGGCGGTCGTGCTCGACATCTCCGGCAGCATGTCCGGCGAGAAGATCGAGCAGGCGAAGCGCTCAGTGTTGGGCCTCGTCGAGCGGATGCGAGCCACGGACCAGATCGCGCTCGTCACCTACTCGGATACCGCGCGGGTCATTCAGCCGCTCGCGCCCGTCGCGCAGGTCCGCGACTCGCTCCGCATGACGATCCCGACCATTCAAATCGAAGGCGGAACCAACATTCCCGCGGGCCTCGCGACCGGAGCCAACACGCTCGCGTTCGCGGCGACCGGACTCGTCCGCCGCATCGTGCTGGTGAGCGACGGACAGGACACTTCGGGTCGTCCGCTCGACGGGGTTCGCGCCGAAGTGCGCGGACGCGCGGACCAGGGCATCACGGTCTCGACGCTCGGCATCGGCACGGACTACTCCGAGCCGTACATGACGGCGCTCGCAGACTCGGGCCGCGGCAACTACGAGTTTCTCCGCACAGGCTCCGAGCTCGCGAACTTTCTCACGCGCGAGCTCGAGCAGGCCAACAACACCACCGTCGAACGAGCGGTCGCCGAGGTCACCCTCCCCGCGGGCTGGCGCTTGGACCGCGCGATCGGCTCCGAAGCGGTCGGCCGCACCGGCACGATCTCCCTGCCGATCGGCTCGCTCTTCGCCGGCGACGAGCGCCGGGTCGTGCTCGACATGGTCGTCCCGGCCAGCGTTCAGGGCGCTCAGTACTCCGTCGGATTCCGCGCCAACTGGCACGCGGTCGCGCAGCAACAAGACGTTCGCGTCGGCGACGGACAGCTCGCGGTCCGCGTGGTCGCGACCGAAGGAGAGGCGATCGCGTCTCGAGACATGACCGTCTTCGCCGAGAGCCAGAGCGCCGTGCTCGCGCTCCGTCAGCGCGAGGCCGTCGAGGCGTGGCGTTCGGGCGACGTCGCCCGCGCGCAGTCCATCGCGACGTCGAACATCGCAGCGCTGAACTCGCTGCAGGCCGCTGCCCCGACCGCCGCTCCTGCGCTCCTGCGCCAGGCCCGGGCGTACGCCTCGGACAACGCGGCGTTCGGCTCGATGTCGGCCGCGTCCGAGTCCGGTCGCGCGTTCGGGCTCTCTTCCAACGCCGGGCATCGCCGCGCCGCGATGCGCGCCGCTGCCTACTGATTCGCGCGCTGCGAGGAGATCACCATGAGACCCATCGCAACAGTCATCGTCCTGGGACTCGCGCTCGCGGCGCTCCCGTCGATCGGCGCGCTTGACGCGCTGTCGGGCGGAGCGCTCACCCTTTCGATCGGAGTGCTCGCCGCCGTCGTCACCTCCGGTCGCGGCGCGCTCTCGATCGCGCTCGGCGCGCTCGGCGCCCTCGCGTACACCTACCTCGCGCGCAGCGCTCCGGAGCTCGCGGCGGCGGTCTTCATCGCGAGCGCGCACGGAGCTCGCGCGCTTCGCGGACGCAACACGGCGTTGCGTGGTGCGCAAACCCTCGCCTCGCTCGTCGCGGGCCTCGGCGCGGGCTATGTGCTCTCGCGCTACGCTGGCGCCGACGCCGGCGTGCTCGCGGCGGCCGCGCTCGTCGCGGGGCTGCTCGCGGCGGCGCCGTTGGCGATCCCCGCAGACGACCCTGTCACCTTCGCCCTCGCGGGGCTCGCCTCCGAGAGCGACGAGCCGACGCGATCGATGCTCCTGCGCGCGGTGGCCGTTCGTCGTCGCGTCGACGCAGCGACGATCGAGGTCCTTCCGCGCAAGGTGACCGAGCAGCTCGAGTCGGCGTGGGGCGCGCTCGTCGAGACCGCTCGCGCCAGGGCGACGGCGCGAACCGCCGCGGCGCTGTTGCTCGACAAGCGCATCGCTCGATTCATCGAGGTGCTCGAGCGGATCTACACGGCCGCCGAAGAGCGCGCGGCGCGCGCCGCGGGACTCGACGAGCGGGCGCTGCTCGAAGCGAAGAGCGAGGGCGACCGCCTCGAGGCCGAGGTGAGCGCGCTGATCGACGTGAGCACGAGCGTTCGGGTCGACAGCGACTCGACGAGCGCTAAAACCCCTGCCCCCGTCGTCAAGGCAGAGCCCATCGCGTCAGCGCCTGCGACGGAAGCGGCTTCACCCAAGGCCGCGTCCAGCGAAGAGCCGGCGACGAGCTCGGTGAGCGCGTCGGCGACGCTCGCGAATTGACCTTCGTGCGCTACTTGCCGAGCTCGGGGATCGTGAACCCGTTGCTCGTGAGCAGTCCGCGCATCTCGCCCTTGTTGACGGCCTTCATATAGGCCTCCTTCGGGTCGACCAGGCCTCGCTTGCAGAGCTCGAGCAGCGAGTCGTTCATCGTCTGCATGCCGACGTTGCGAGAGGTCTGCATGATGCCGGGGAGCTGAAAGGTCTTTCCTTCGCGGATGAGGTTGGCGACCGCGGGCGTTCCGATGAGCACTTCGTATGCTGCGACGCGCCCGCCGCCGATCTTCTTGCAGAGCACCTGCGCGATCACGCCCTTGAGCGACTCGCTGAGCATCGTGCGGATCTGCGCCTGTCGATCCGCGGGAAACTGGTCGATGATGCGGTCGACCGTCGAGGGCGCCGTGGTCGTGTGGAGCGTTCCGAAGACGAGGTGTCCCGTCTCGGCGGTCTCGATCGCGATCGAGATCGTCTCGAGGTCTCGCATTTCGCCGACGAGCACGATGTCGGGATCCTCGCGGAGCGCGGCGCGAAGCGCGTCCTTGAAAGAGTCCGTGTGCATGCGCACCTCGCGCTGATTCACGAGGCAGAGCTTGTTGTCGTGCACGAACTCGATCGGGTCTTCGATCGTGATGATGTGGTCTTCGCGGGTCTGGTTGACCACGTCGATCAGCGTCGCGAGCGTGGTGCTCTTTCCCGAGCCGGTGGGTCCGGTCACGACGACCAGCCCCTTGGTCAGGTTGCACAGATCGAGGACGGGCCTCGGCAACCCGAGCTTTTCGGGCGACAAAATCTCGAAGGGAATCTTTCGAAACACCGCGCCGATTCCGCGACGGTCCATGAACGCGTTGCCACGAAAGCGGCAGAGGCCTTCGATCTCGTACGCCCAGTCGGTGTCGCGGCGTCGATCGAACTCCTCGCGGTTCTTCGGCGGCATGAGCTGAAAGAGCATCGACTTCAGCTTGTCGTGCTCGAGCATCATGGTCTCTTCGAGGAGCTGAATCTCGCCGTGCAGCCGCAGCTTCGGATAGTTGCCGCACGACAAGTGCAAGTCCGACCCGTTGAGCGCGGACAGCATCCGAAGCCATCGATCGACGCCGATCGGGCCGAAGTCCTGCCCTGCGAGCGAAGAGGCCGCGGCGCGTTTGGCGCCGTGATCGTCCTGCGCGGCGGCGTGTGGCTGGGCGTGCGGCGCCGCGGGCGGAGCGTCGATGACCCCCACGGCCGCGGGCCGAATCTGCCCTCTCGTCTGCGCATTGGGCACTGGCGCCGGCGCTGCTGCTGCAACGGGGGCAGGCGCTGATCCGCCAGGCATGATCGTCACCTGCCACGCGCCGGGCGTGGGCACGACGTCGACCGTTACCAGCTGCCCCGTTTCGTCGAAGGAAAACCGCGACGGTCGCCCCACGCGCAAGTCCGCGAGCGCCTCTGGCGGCGCTGCCTCTTGCACGATCGAGACGAGCTGGGCGTGGTCGATCGGCGTGTTCGACGCGCGATCGCCGGTCGCAAATCGGGCGGTTACGGGCGCGCCAGAGGCGAGCACCAGAGATTGAGCTTCGTATCGCAGCAGGTGCTGCACGTACACGCTGAGCCGCTTCACGTCGGACCGTACGGTACCGTGAAGTCGTCGCCCATCGCGAGCGCTTCTTCCACGGTCAGCACGTGCAACGGTCGCCAAGATCGTTCAGGTCGCCATTCGTCCGCAGAGCTGCCATACAATGCGAAGCGAGCGTGAAGGATCCCGGGGTCGACCGCGGCATCGACAACATCATCCGCAACTACCTGCGCGTCGTCGCGGGCGAGCGGGTGGCCGTGCTGCACTGGAAGGCGCCCGAGCTTGTGACGTTGTTCGACGATGCGATCGTTCGGCAAGGCGCCGCGACGGTCCGCGTCGATCTGGGCGGGCGCGGTTCGATTCCGCCTGGATCGAGCGCGACGATCGGCGGTCAGCTCCGCGGCTGTGCGGCGTCGCTGCTCGTGGCCGCGCAGGAGTGCCCCATGTCGTTGTCGTACGCGACGCGCGAGGCCGTGCGCTCGGCAGGGACACGACACCTGCACCTCGCGGGGCTCGATTCTCGGGTGCTCGCGCAGAGCGCCCGAGCAGAGCCAGCCCTGCTCGAGCTCATCGGCACGCGGGTCGTCGACATGATCAGCGCGGCGGGCTCGGTCACGGTCACCTCGGAGAGCGGCACGTCTCTCGAAGTGCGCTGCGGCAAGGGCGCGCCCCTCATCATCAGCACCGGCTGCCCGACCGCGGGAAACTCCGAGAATATCCCGGCGGGCTTCGTCTATTGGAACCCGAGCGACGTGCGCGGGACGTTCATCGCGGACCGCGGCCTCGCCTTGAGCGGCGTGCGAATCGCCACGCGCCGCGCGCCCATCAAGCTGGTGATCGAGGCGTCGCGGGTGCGCGAGTACGACTGCAGCGACGCCGAGACGTGCGCGAAGCTCGACGAGTACTTTCTGTCGCACGCCAACGCCGCGCGCGTGGGGACCCTGGTTTTTCCCACGAATTATCTCGTGCGCTCGGAGATCGGCGTGCACGCGCAGGACGAGCTGGCGCCAGGCCTCAACGTCAACCTCGGCTTCTCGCACTCGGCGGTCACCCGCGCTGCGTGGGACGCTCCGGTGCAAGCGCGGCTGCTCGCGAGAAAGCTCTCGGTCCGCGCCGGCGACCGCGCGCTCGTCGAGGCGGGCCGTCACGCTGACGCGCTCGTCGAAGGCGTCTCACCGTTTCGCTGAGCGATCGGACAACCGCGCGACCATCGGCCGACGGGAGCTGCGATTCAACGCGCGCAGCTCGTCGCGCGAAACACCGCTGTC
>LNFM01002879.1_pt1 | contig 35290 bp, 33 predicted proteins | sample 596031 | NCBI WGS metagenome assembly LNFM01 (sample SAMN04254537, study PRJNA301005) | activated carbon metagenome | isolation source: dual media filters at the Ann Arbor, Michigan drinking water treatment plant | place: USA: Ann Arbor
GTGAAATCCCCGCTCTCGTCCTTACGGCCCTTGCCAAGCAGCAGCTTCACGCCCTCGACACCGAGCCGGTCCAGCTTGTCGATGGCGCGCAGCACGGTCAGGCGCTTGCCGGCATTCTCGTCGCCGCCGATGCCGATGGCCTCCATCACGCCGTCGAGAACCTTCCGGTTGTTGACCTTGATGACGTATTGACCGCGCGGGATGCCGAGCGCTTCCAGCGCGTCCGCAGCCATCATGCACATCTCGGCGTCGGCCAGGACGGACGGCGCGCCGACCGTGTCGGCGTCGAACTGCAAAAACTGGCGGAAGCGGCCGGGGCCCGGCTTCTCGTTGCGGAAGACGGGGCCGAAACGGTAGGTACGGAACGGCTTCGGAATGCGGTCCCAGTTCTCCGCCGCATAGCGGGCGAGGGGCGCCGTCAGGTCGTAGCGCAGCGACAGCCACTGCTCGTCGTCGTCCTGGAAGGAAAACACGCCTTCGTTCGGGCGGTCCTGGTCGGGCAGGAATTTGCCGAGCGCGTCGGTGTATTCGATGAAAGGCGTTTCCAGCGCCTCGAAGCCCCACAGCTCGTAGACCCCGCGGATGGTCTCGACCATCCGGCGGGTGGCGGCGAGTTCGGCGGGGCCGCGATCGGCAAAGCCGCGCGCAAGGCGCGCTTTCAGGCGGTTGGATTCTTTAGAAGACATGGTCGCGCGTGGTAGCGCGCGGTTGCCCGAGGGGCAAGGGAAAGGCGCCCCGGACCGCGCATGCGAAGCATGTCGCGTGATCCGGGGCCCAGCATTTGTATGCGGCGGAGCCGCTCCTTAGAGCGCCTGCGGCGCGCTTTGCTCCCGGGTCCCGGATCGGGGCTCGGCTTCCGCCTCGCTTGTCCGGGACACGCCGAAGGTCACGCCGCGAGGCGTGTCGCCTCGACCGCCTTGCCGAGCTGGGCTCGGGCCGAGGCGAGGGCGCCGTCGACATCACCCATTCCGAGCTTTTCGGCGCGCACGAACGAGACGTCGGCGATGCCGACAAAGCCGAGCATTGTCCGGAGATGCGGCTCCTGCGAGTCCAGCGCCTGCGCCGGGCCTTCGCTGTAAAGCCCGCCGCGGCTCTCGACCACGATGGCCTTCTTGCCGGGCAGGAGACCTTCCGGGCCGTTCTCGCCGTAGCGGAACGTCACGCCGGCGCGCAGCACATGATCGAACCACGCCTTCAGCGTCGACGGGATGCCGAAATTGTACATCGGCGCGCCGATGACGATGGTGTCGGCGGCCTTCAGCTCCGCGATCAACTCGTCCGACAGGCGGCGGGCGCTCAGCTGCGCGTCGTTGGCGGGTTCCGCGCCCCGGATGGCGGCGGTCGAATCCGCCGTCAGATGCGGGATCGGGTTGGCGCCAAGATCGCGCGAAACGACCCGGAGGCCCGGATTGCCCGCGCGCAGACGATCGACGGCCTCGCCGACAAGCTGGTTGGAAATAGAGGCATCACCGAGCGCGCTGCTGGTGAGGACAAGAACCGAGGACATTGTGAAACCCTCCAAAAATCTGGTTCCACAGAACTAGTGTTTCATAAATCGCGCCACTAGGCGTATAAAATGCACCAATGTGTTGCGGATAAGGGAACACTCGTGAACGATCTCGATGACCTCAGGGCCTTTGTCGCCGTGGTGGAAAACGGCGGGCTGAACCGGGCGGCCGAACGGCTGGGCATGTCGAAATCCATCGTCAGCCGCCGCATCGCGCGGCTGGAGGACGATTTTGGTGCCCGCCTCCTCAGCCGCACGACGCGCGGCGTGACCCCGACGGAGGCCGGACTTGAACTGAAGGGGCGCAGCGAGCGCATCCTCGCCGAGCTTGAGGAAGCGCGGGAGGCGGTCGCGCAGCAGAGCGGCGAGGTGATCGGGCGCCTGCGCGTGTCCGCGCCGCTGTCCTTTGTGAACTTCATCGCGCCGATCCTGGGCGACATGGCGTGCCGCCATCCGAAGCTCGAACTCGATGTCTCGTTCAGCGACCGTTCGGTCGATCTTGTCGGCGAGAAATTCGATGCGGCGATCCGCGTCGGCAATCTGCGCGATCCGAACCTCATTGCCCGCCGGCTCGCGGAAGTGCAGGCCATGGTCGTCGCGAGCCCGGCCTTTATCGAGCGGCGCGGCGCGCCGGAGACGCCGCACGATCTTCTCAAGCATTCCTGCATCATCTACAGCGGCGCGGCGGTGCCGGAACTGCGCTTCCGGAAGGGCAAGGACATCATCGCAGTGCGGCCGGAAGGGCGGCTCCGCGCCGACAATGGCGATGCGCAGGTTGCCTGGGCCGTGCACGGGCTCGGCATTGCGGTTCTGCCGGCGTTTTTCCTGATCCAGCCGCTGGAGGACGGAAAGCTCGTGCGGCTGCTGCGCGACTACGCGCTGCCGGAACTCGGCATATACGTCGTCCGTCCGCCGGGCGCCTATCTGCCCGGCAAGGTGCGCGTGCTGATCGACACGCTGGTCGAACATTTCGAACGCTTTCCGATTCCCGACAGCTGCAAGCTGCCGGAGGGTGCGTCGTAACGACAGGCCACCCGCCGCAAGATCCGCGTCCCGGCGCGGCACGCGCCGTTAACCGGCCTGCAGCCCGGATCGTCCCTGCGAATGGCCGGACATATGCCAATCCATGTGATGCGGCACAGCATCTGGTATGGACGGACCGGGAACATCGCAGTGTCAGCGATTCGTGCGGCCTATGTTCCCGCTCCCGGCCAAAGCTTAACGGTAGTCCTGAACCGCGGCGGTTGTGGCCGAGCCGCGCATTCCGCACGGCGCACATGTTCCATCGTGGCACGCGCCGTTAACCTCCCGGACCGCCCACGAACCCGATTTCCGAGCCGCCGGATGTGTGCCGGAAAGCCTGACGGCACATCATCTTGTGCGGACGGACCGGGAACATCGGAAGATCGGTGATTCGTGCCGCGTTCGTTCCGGTCCCGTCCCGGAGCTTAATGCGCCTGCGTGATGCGGCGCATTCCCTCCGCTTATGATTGGGCGTATGAGGGCGAGGGGAACGCTGGGGGACACCCATGACCGATACCGCGCTGGCCGCGCCGAGAGCGCTCGGCCGCAACGATTACCGCACGCTGGGGCTGGCCGCGCTCGGCGGCGCTCTCGAATTCTACGACTTCATCATCTTCGTCTTTTTCGTCACCGTTCTGTCCAGCCTGTTCTTCCCGCCGGAAGTGCCGGAATGGCTGCGCGACCTTCAGGCTTTCGGCATTTTCGCCGCCGGCTATCTGGCGCGCCCGCTCGGCGGCATCGTGCTGGCGCATTTCGGCGACCGCTTCGGACGGAAACGCATCTTCGCGCTGTCCATATTCCTGATGGCGGTAGCAACGCTCGGCATCGCGCTGCTGCCGACCTATGCGACGCTCGGCGTCGGCGCGCCGATTTTGCTTCTTCTGTTCCGCGTTCTTCAGGGCGCGGCCATCGGCGGCGAGGTGCCCGGGGCCTGGGTATTCACGGCCGAGCATGTGCCCGAGCGCCATATCGGCTATGCGACCGGCACGCTGACCTGCGGCCTCACGGCCGGCATCCTGATCGGCTCGCTCGTCGCGACGGCGCTGAACACCGTCTACACGCCGCAGGAAGTGCACGATTTTGCCTGGCGTTATCCGTTCGTGCTTGGCGGTGTGTTCGGCCTCGTGTCGTTCTGGCTGCGGCGCTGGCTGGAGGAGACGCCGGTGTTCGAGGCGATGCGCGCGCGCAAGGCGCTGTCGGCGCAGCTGCCGCTGAAGATCGTGGTGCACAAGCATCTCGGCGCCGTCGTCGTTTCGATGCTGCTGACCTTCCTGCTGTCAGCTGCGATTGTTGTGGTCATCCTCATGACCCCGACGCTGCTGCAGAAAGTCTATGGTTTCGACGCGCTGTCGGCACTGAAGGCAAACAGCGTGGCGACGCTCGCCTTGACCGTTGCCTGCGTGCTGGCCGGCCTCACCATCGATCGCATCGGGGCAGGGAAGTTCTTCGTATTCGGGATGGTGCTGCTCGCCGCCGCGACCTTCGCCTTCTACTATCTTCTGTTCGATCACCCGCAGCTTCTGATGCCGCTGTACGGACTGGCGGGTTTCGCGGTCGGCACGATCGGCGGCGTGCCTTATGTTCTGGTGCGGAGTTTCCCGGCCAATGTGCGCTTTTCCGGCGTGTCGTTCTCCTACAACGTCGCCTACGCGATCTTCGGCGGGCTGACGCCGCTGATCGTCACCGGTCTGCTGCAGCTCGATCCGCTGGCGCCGGCCTATTACATACTCGCTGCTAGCGCAGTCGGGTTCGGAGTCGGCGGGTATCTGCTGTCGAAGGAGTGATGTGTCCCGGAAGCGGCGCAGCCGCTGTCCGGGACCCATACTCTGCAGCAGCAGAGATTTAAACCGCAGCTTCACCGCGTATGGGTCCCCGGCTCCGCTTCGCGGCCCCGGGACATGCTTACTCCGCGGCCGCCTTGCGCGCCCCCGTCTGCCGGCGGCGGTAGATCGTCGAGGGGTTGATCTCGAGCGCCGCGGCGGCGCGGGAGATGTTGCCGCCGAAGGCCGCGAGCGCCTCCTCGATGATGCGCTCCTCCTGCACCCACATCGGCAGGATCTCGCGCGACGTTCTCTGGCTCGCGTGCGGCTGGCGCAGCACCGAGGATGCGATCTCGTCCGGCAGCATGTCGCCGGTGACGAGGCTGCCGTCGTTCAGCACGACGACACGGCGGATGACGGCTTCGAGTTCGCGCACATTGCCCGGCCAGGCGTAGGAGGCGATCAGCCGCTCGGCCAGCGGGTCGAAGCCGGCGAAGCTGCGGTCTTCCTCGCGCGACAGCCGCGCAAGAAAAGCCCGCGCCAGCATCACGGTGTCCGTACCGCGATCGCGCAGCGGCGGAAGATGGACCGGCAGAACATGCAGCCGGTAGAACAGATCCTCGCGGAAGCGCCCGGCCTTCACTTCGGCCTTCGGATCGCGGTTGGTGGCGCAGACGATGCGGACATCGACCTTCTTCGACTTGGTGCCGCCGACCCGGCGGACTTCGCCGGTCTGCACGAAGCGCAGCAGCTTTGCCTGCAGGGCGAAATCCATCTCGCAGATTTCGTCGAGGAACAGCGTACCGCCATGAGCGGCCTCGGCGGCGCCGATGCGCTCTTCGACCGCGCCGGTGAACGCGCCGCGCATATGGCCGAAGATTTCGCTCTCGATGAGTTCCTTCGGGATTGCGCCGCAGTTCAGCGCGATGAAACCGCCGCTGCGTCCTGAACGGGCGTGGACCGCGAGTGCCGCGAGTTCCTTGCCGGTGCCGCTTTCGCCGGTGACGAAGACGGCGGCCTTCGACGGCGCGACGCGGGCAATGGAGGCGTAGACATCGCGCATGGTGGCGGACGCGCCGATGAAGCTCTCGAACCCGGATTGGCTCTCATGAGGAATATCGGCGACGGGCCTGGCCGCGATGCAGGCGACCAGCTGTTCGATCAGGAGGCCGGGCAGGGCAATCGGCAGCGCGGCATCGGCGCCCTGTTGCAGCGCTTTCGCCGGATCGGCGATGCCCGCCACGACAAGCGGGCCCTGCATCAGCGGCCTGAGCCGCGCGATGGCCGCGGTGCCGAGCGTTCCGCCGGCGACGAGCGCCGAAAAGCGAATGCCGCGCAGCCGTGCTTCGGCCGATTCGAGGCTGTCCGCGATTTCGACCTCGGCGTTGAGAAGTCCGGCTGCCAGAGCCGCAGCCATTCCCCGCGCGGCGATGGCGTCCGTCTCCGCCACCAGAATCCGCAGCCGCGCTGGCCCGAACGAGCCCGCCATGAAAACCATTGTCCTGAACTCCCCGCGCACACGCGGCCCTCAGCCTGGCCGCCAACGCTCGAAATCATCCCCGCAACACTTTCTCCCGTCAGGGTAAAGGAAGCGTCAAAGCGCTTGATTCGCGGATGTGGGGAAGCGTGGCTAAAGCATGGCGGCGCACGCGCGAATCTGCACATAGTTTCCGGGTTTACCCTTTGCGCCGGACCACATGCTGAAACCCGGGTCGATTTTCATTGCCTTCTGCATGGCGCTGGTCGCGGCTTCGCTGGCTGCAATTCTCGTTGTGGGCCTGGGTATGCATCTGCCGATGGCAATCGCCGGCGGCATTGCCGGCGTCACGGTCATCGCTCTCGTCAACAAGCTTGTCGTGCAGGGCGGCATGGCGCGCCCGGCGACGCTGCGCTTTTTCGAGCTTGAGGAGCGCATCGGGCTGATCGCCGAGCGTGTGCTGACCATCGAGCCGCGCCTGATGCGGATCGACCAGGCGGCGCAGGACACCGCGCGCCGCACCGTCGAGCCGATCGAAAAGGAAGTCGCGGAACTCGGCACGCTGGTGCGTTCGCTCGCCGAGCAGGTGCAGGCGCACGAGACGGCGCTGCAGGAACTGCCGGCCCGGCAGGCGGAGTGGGCGGTGGCGGAGCTGTCGCGCATTCCCGCAACCGAGCTGATGCGTTCGACGCATGCGCAGATCGAGGAAGATTTCTACGCCGATCCTGTTCCGACGTCCGCCACGGCGAGAATGACGACTCTCGATCCCACAAGGGCAAAGCAGATCCGCCGTGCGATCGAGACCGACGGCATCGAGCTTCATCTGCAGCCGATTGCGTCGCTGCCGCAGCGGCGGGTCATTCAATACAGCGTGCTGCCTTATCTGCGCGACGATGACGGTGTGCTGCTGCCGCCGGCCGATTTCCTCGCCGACGCGCGGCTGGCGGGTCTCCTGCCGGCGCTCGATGCGTTCGTTGTCGACAGGGCCATCCGGATCGCGCGCCGCCTGAAAGAACGCGACCGCGAGATCGTGCTGACCGTACATCTCGACGCAGTGACACTGAGCGCGCCGACCTTCACCCAGGACATCGCCAAGCGGCTCGACTCCAATGCCGATCTTGCAACGCATCTCGTCATCGGTTTCTCGCAAGAAGCGCTGTTCGGCTTCGGCAATGTCGAGGCGGAAATTCTGTCCAGCTTCGGCGAACGCAGCTTCCGTTTCGCGCTGACGGGCGTGCATGAACCTGATCTCGACGGCCAGGCGCTGCACACGCTCGGCATCCGCTATATGCACATGTCGTCCGAACTTCTGACCAATCCCGAACTCGCCAGGAATTCGGATATCCATCCGGCGGATCTGCCGGGCCTGATGCGCCGTCACGGTATTCTCCTGATTGCCGAGGGCACGGACACCGAAGCCAAGGTCGCCGACCTGCTCGACATCGACGTTCGCGCGGCGCGGGGGGCGGTTTTCGGCCTGCCGCGCCCGGTACGGCCGGAAATCTTCACAGGCGAAGAATCGGTGAAGAGGCCGGCGGTCAGTCCGGCCGCCCCGGAGCGTTCGGCGCAGCAATACCGGCCATTCCGCTCCATCTCCCGCCGCGCTTGACCCTGCGCCCCGGCTGGGGCACCTCCACTCCATGACTCAGACCTTTGTTTTGCCGCCCGGAGCGGGCCTTCGTTCGCTCGCTCCTCGATACGATGTCATTTTCTGCGACGTGTGGGGCGTGCTTCACAACGGCCTGTCGGCATGGCCGTCGGCTTCCGAGGCGCTTGTGAAATATCGCGAGCAGGGCGGCACCGTTATCCTTTTGTCGAATGCGCCGCGTCCCGCCGAGGCTGTGATGACAATGCTGGCGCGTCTCGGCGTTCCTCGCGAAGCCTATGACGCCGTGGTGACCTCCGGCGATGTGACGCGCATGGAACTCGACCGCCGCGGCACGAAGCTTCTCCATCATATCGGCCCGGCGCGCGATGTCGATCTGTTCCACGGCATCGAACTGGTCAGCGGCGAGGATGCATCCATCGTTGTCGTTACAGGGCTCGATGACGACGACGTCGAGACCCCGGATGACTATCGCGATCAGCTTCAGAAGATCGCCGAGCGCGGCCTCGAACTGATCTGCGCCAATCCGGATCGCGTGGTGGAGAAGGGCGGCACTCTCATCTGGTGTGCGGGCGCGCTGGCCGACGTCTACGAGGAGTATGGCGGCCGTGTCCTGCATATCGGCAAGCCGTTCCCCGGCGTGTACGAACAGGCGCTGCGGTTCGCCCTGAAGAAACGCGGCCAGGTTACGCCGAAATCGCGCGTTCTGGCGATTGGGGATTCGATCATCACCGACGTCGCCGGCGCCAATACATTTGGCATCGACTGCCTGTTCCTGACCGGCGGCATACATGCCGAGGATATCGGCCATCCGCCGCGTCACGCGGACTTTGCGAAAGTTCTCGAACCGGCGGCCTCACTGCCCGTCGGCTGGTCGCACCGCCTGGCGTGGGATTTCTAGCCGAACAGATCGTTCTGCTTCGGCTTTGCGGCCGGTGCGGTTTTCGCGGTCTGTTTCGGCATTGAGCCGCCGGTCGCGACCGCGCCGACATCGCCGTCCTTGAACCTCAGTGTCAGCGCGTCTCCTGAAGAAACCGCCGTGGCCGCGCGGACAAGCCGGCCGTCCGCATGCGAGACGAGGGCAAATCCGCGTTCCAGCACGCCGTTATAGGAATAGGCGCGCAGCAGGCCGAAGGCGTGGTCGAGGCGGCGGTGAGTGGCGGCGGCATAATGTGTATGCGCGCGCTTCTTGCGTTCTCCCAGCGCGGCAAGCCGTTCGCGGCAACGCTCCACCCGAGATATCAATACATGGCGCTGCAGCCGCCCGGCGGCATGCGAGAAGGCGATGCGCTTGCGCTGTGCATTGGCATGCAGGGCGGGATCGAGCCTCGCGCCGAGATTGTCGAGCCGCTGACGCGGCGTGGCAAGCAGGGCGTCGCGCGAGGGCAAGGCGCGTGCGGCGGAGCGGTATTCCGTGCGCCGCCGCTCGACGAAACGGCCGAGCGCGCCGATCAGCCGCCCGCCGCACGAGCCGACATTGGCCATGAGTTCGGTGCGTACTGGAACGGCGAACTCCGCCGCGCCGGTCGGCGTCGGCGCGCGGAGATCGGACGCGAAATCGATCAGCGTCGTGTCCGTCTCGTGGCCGACGGCCGAGATGATCGGGATCTGGCTGGCGGCGACGGCGCGCACCAGCGCCTCGTCGTTGAAGCCCCACAGGTCTTCCAGCGAGCCGCCACCACGCGCGACGATCAGCACATCCGGACGCGGAATCGGGCCGCCGGGGTCAAGCGCGTTGAAGCCCTGGATCGCGGCTGTCACTTCGGCGGCGCTGGTTTCGCCCTGCACGCGCACCGGCCACACGAGGACATGGCGCGGAAAACGGTCGGACAGGCGATGAAGGATGTCGCGGATGACGGCGCCCGTCGGCGAGGTGACGACGCCGATGACCTCTGGGAGGAACGGGATGGGCCGTTTGCGCTCGGGCGCGAAAATGCCTTCGGCGAGCAGGCGTTTCCGCCGCTCCTCGAGCTGGGCGAGCAGCGCGCCGGCGCCCGCGGGCTCGATGGCATCGACCATGATCTGGTAGCTGGATTTTCCGGCATAGGTCGTGATCTTGCCGGTGGCGATGACCTCAAGCCCTTCCTCCGGCTTGAACTTGAGCCGGCCGAACGTGCCCTTCCAGATGACCGCGTCCAGCCGCGCGGAATCGTCCTTCAGGGTGAAATAGCAATGGCCGGAGGAGTGCCGTCCGCGGTAGCCGGAGATTTCGCCGCGCACCCGGACATAGCCGAATGCGTCTTCGACCGTGCGCTTCAGATTGGCGGAAAGCTCGGAAACCGTGACTTCGGGAGCATTGGAGGATGTGGATGTTTCGGACATGGTGTGACCTTACCACCGGCGGCATAGCGGGGAAAATGCGCGCGGCTTGGTTTCCGCTGCCACTCCCACGCGTTAAGAGAGGCGCATGAACGTTCTTCTCATCGGTTCCGGCGGTCGCGAGCATGCGCTCGCCTGGAAGCTCTCGCAAAGCCCGCGTCTCACGAAGCTCTACGCGGCGCCCGGTAATCCCGGCATCGCGCAGCATGCCGAGATCGTTGCACTCGATGTGAACGACCCGCCCGCCGTCGTGCGGTTCTGCGAGGCCGAGCAGATCGGGCTTGTGGTCGTCGGGCCGGAAGTGCCGCTTGTCGAAGGACTGGTGGACGAACTCGAGGCCGCGCAAATCCCGGCGTTCGGGCCGACGAAAGCCGCCGCCCAGCTCGAGGGCTCCAAGGCCTATACGAAGGAGCTGTGTGCGACCTACGACATTCCGACCGCGCGCCATCGCAGCTTTGTCGAGGCGGCGGGCGCCAAGGCCTATGTCCGCCAGCAGGGCGCGCCCATCGTCGTGAAGGCCGATGGCCTCGCGGCGGGCAAGGGCGTTGTTGTGGCCATGACGGTCGCCGAGGCGGAAGAAGCGATCGACATGATGTTCGCCGGTGGCCTCGGGTTGGCCGGTACGAATGTCGTGATCGAGGAGTTCATGACCGGCGAGGAAGTCTCCTATTTCTGTCTCGTCGATGGCGAGAACGTGTTGCCGTTCGGTTCGGCACAGGATCACAAGCGTGCGTACGAGGGCGATGAGGGGCCGAACACCGGCGGCATGGGGGCCTATTCGCCAGCGCCGGTTTTCACTCCCGATCTTGAAGAACGCGTCCTCAAGGAGATCGTCCATCCGACCGCACAGGCCATGAGCGCGCTCGGCAATCCGTTTCGCGGTGTGCTCTATGCCGGGCTGATGCTGACGCCGGACGGGCCGAAGCTCGTCGAATACAATGTCCGGTTCGGCGATCCCGAATGCCAGGTGCTGATGCGCCGGCTGCAATCCGACCTGCTCGAGATTTTGCTGGCGACCGCCAATGGCACGTTGGGACAGGCGCAAGCGGAATGGTCGGATGATCCGGCGATCACCATCGTCATGGCGACCAGGGGCTATCCGGGCGATGTCGACAAGGGCTCGGAGATTCGCGCCGTCGAGGCGGCGAATGCCGTCGAGGGCGTGACGGTGTTTCAGGCCGGAACGAAGGCAGACGGAGAAACGCTGCGGGCCTGGGGGGGGCGCGTGCTCAATGTCACGGCATCCGGCAAAACCCTGAAGGAAGCACGCGAGCGCGCCTATGAGGCGGTGGACCGGGTCGATTGGCCGGAAGGGTTTTGCCGCCGCGACATCGGCTGGCGGGCTCTCGCGTCAAACTGATTGACGGCTGAGGGGGTTGCCCGTGCATACTGATGCGCCCTCTCAAGCGAATCACGCATGGAACACGGCTCGGCCCTACCGATAGAACTCATTGTTTTTCTCGCGGCGGCCGTCATTGCTCCGCCATTGTTCAATCGGCTCGGGCTTGGTGCGATTGTCGGCTATCTCGCCGCCGGGCTCCTGATCGGCCCTTCGGGTCTCGATATTTTCCATGATGCCGAAGGCACGCTGAAAATCGCCGAACTCGGCGTCGTTCTGCTGCTGTTTCTGATAGGCCTCGAACTCGAACTGTCGCGCCTGCTTGAAATGCGGCGCGATATTCTCGGTTTCGGCGCCGCACAGCTCGGACTCACCACGGCGGTCCTTACAGCCTTCGGCTGGTGGATGGGCCTTGATATAGACGGCGCGATCGCCGCCGCCTTCGCTCTCGCCCTGTCATCGACGGCAATCGCGACAAAAATCCTGGACGAGCGCGGACATTTCACCCGGTCGTATGGACAGCGGACGTTCTCGGTCCTGCTGGCGCAGGATCTCGCCATCGTTCCGGCTTTCGCGCTTATCCCGGCGCTTGCGGTCGGTGAGCAGAATTTCATCGATCCGTCCGCGGTCGCGCTTCACGTCGCGGCGGCGATCGGCGTGCTGTCGATCATTGTCGTGTCCGGACGCTACCTCATCAATCCTATCCTGCACTTCCTTGTCCGCAACGGCGGTCATGAAGTGATGATTGCCGCGGCCCTGCTGCTCGTCTTCGGCGCGGCGATCATTTCGGAGTCGGTCGGCCTGTCGATGGCGCTCGGCGCGTTTCTCGCCGGCCTGCTGCTGGCCGAGTCGAACTACCGGCACGAGCTTGAGGTCAATGTCGCACCATTCCGCAGCCTTCTGCTGTCGCTGTTCTTCATGGGCGTCGGCATGACCCTCGACCTCGGGATCGTGGCGGGCGCCTGGCATTATCTTCTGTTTGCGCTGGTCGTGGTGACGGCGGTGAAGTTTGCCATCGCTTCCGGCGTGGCGCTTTGGCGCGGCTCCTCGCGCGCCGACGCCATTCGGGTCGGTTCGCTGCTGACACCAAGTTCCGAATTCGCTTTCGTCCTGCTGCCGCTTGCGGTCTCCACCGGTCTTTTCAATCGCGATATCGGTCAGCTCATCCTCGCGCTCGGCGTGCTGTCGATGATGATTGGCCCGCCCATGATCGCGATTCTTGAGCGTGTTGCGGTGCGCCTGAGAAAGCCCGTAACGACGGAAGGGATCGAGAAGGCCGAAGCGCTGGATGGTCACGGGCGCGCCGCGCTCGTTATCGGTTTCGGCCGTTTCGGCCAGGCGGCGGCCCAGTTCCTTCTGACCGAGGGGGTCGAAACGACCCTCGTCGACAACAATGTCGAAGGTGTACGCCTTGCCGCACGATACGGGTTCAAGGTCTATTACGGCGACGGGTCGCGTATTGACGTTCTGCGGGCCTGCGGCGCGCAGGATGCGCGGATCATACTGGTCTGCGTTCACGATCCCGAATTGTCGCTGCAGATCGTCGATCTCGTGGCGCGCGAGTATCCGCTGGCGAAGATATTCGTGCGTGCGATCACCCGCGAGCACGCCATCGAACTTCACAATCGAAACGTGGAATTCGAAGTCCGCGAAACGTTGGAGAGTGCGATGCAGCTCGGCCATGCGGCGTTGCGCGCTCTCGGTTTCAGCGAGGACCGGGCGGCGAAGGTCGAAGCCGATATCCGCCGCCGGGATTTCGAGCGATTGGAATTGCAGCGCGCGGAGGGGCTGGATGCCGGCAAGCACCTTTTGCACCGAAGTCCGGACGAACCGCTGCTCGGAACAGCGCAGCCCGGTATTGCTCTCAATCCTGAAGCGGAGGCGGTGCTGGGCGGAAAACAAAATCCACGCAAGAGACCAGCCGGGAAACATCTCGCCGTAAAGACAGGAACCGCGAAGAAAAAGCCGGCGCGGTCCAGCAAAAAAGCGGGCTGAAACCCGCTTTTTTGTTACTCGGCAACAAGTTCGGGCGTTTTGCCCGTCATCGCCTCGCGGCGGCGGGCCCGGGCCGCGGCACGGCGCTCGATGGCGATAACCGCGAGACGCCGGGTCGGATCGCGCCACAGCGGTTCGGAGAAGGCCGTGGCGATATCGCTTTCGGTCAGGCCGATATCGGCCAGCATGCGGCTGTCGAAACGCGCCAGCGTGCGTCCGGCCTCATACCGGTTCACAACGGCATTCAGGGCGGCGGCCACCGCAAGGCCGATGTCCTGAACATATGACAGAGCGGAACTCAGGGAGCCCGCGCTGCGATGGAGTGACTGTGCCATCTGGTGCTCCTTTCAATGGGTTGGAGACGCTCTCAGGGGCGGAAGCCATCCGGCGATTCGACCCCGAACCGCATAAATGCTCCTCGGCCATTGATAAGTGAAACGAATAGTTTTAATGCTATCCATTAGCAAAGCTGATACGGAGCCAGGTGCCATGAGCGCGCTTCTTGATGTCGACCAGCTCAAAACCTTCGTAGCGATCGCCGATACCGGTTCGTTCACTAAAGCGGCGGATGTGGTTCACAAGACGCAGTCTGCCGTGTCCATGCAGATGAAGCGGCTGGAAGAGCGCATCGGCAAACCGATCTTCTCCCGAGACGGCCGCCAGTCGAAGCTGACGGAGGAGGGCGAGCGCCTGCTGGATTATGCGCGGCGCATCGTGAAGCTCTCGGCCGAGGCCGTCTCCGCCCTGGCCGACGCCGACCTCGCGGGACATGTCCGGCTCGGCGTGCCGGACGATTATGCGGATCGTTTCCTGCCGGAGATCCTGGCGCGCTTTTCCCGCTCGAACCCGCGCGCGGAAGTATCGGTGCTCTGCGAGCCTTCGCTCTCCCTGAAAGACCGGATATCGGCCGGCAATCTCGATCTTGCGATCGTCACGCACTACCAGGACCTTTTCAGCGACGCCCAGATCATCCGGCAGGAACAGCTTTACTGGGTGACGTCGCAGCGCTCGACCGTTCATGAGGAAACGCCGCTGCCGCTGGCGATGGCCGGAGTCACCTGTGCGTGGCGCAAGGCTGCCGAGGAACGTCTCAAGGAAGAGAGCCGCCCGTTCAGGGTGCTGTACGCCAGCCCGAATTCAACCGCCATCAACGCCGCCGTTCTTGCCGGGCTTGCAGTGTCTGTATGTGCAGAAAGTTCGCTCCGCCCCGGCATGCGGGTGCTCGGTCCGGCCGATGGCTATTCGGCGCTGCCGCCGATCAGGATCGCACTGCTGCGCTCGCCGCACGGCAAGTCGCCGGTGCGGGAGGCGCTGGCCGATCACATCGTCTCCAGCCTCGACAACCTGTCCGAAAGCCGCGTTGCGGCGCAGTAGCGGTTAGTGAGTCGCCGGCGCCGGACTGCGCCACAGCACCAGCACATTTCCGGCGGCCACGAGGGCGAGGCCCAGGAACGACCAGGCCGTCCATTCATAGCCTTCGTACTGACCGGAGATCATCAACGCGAAAACCGGAAACAGAACGGTCATGTATCCGGCGCGCGCCGGGCCGATCCGCCGGAGGAGCGACAGGTAAGTCCAGAAGGCGATGACGGAGGCGACCAGCGCGAGAAATATCAGGGCGCCGATATAAGCCGCGGTCCATTCGATCTGGAATGCATGGCCACGCAACAGCGAAATCAGGAACAGGAAAACGCTGCCATAGGCCATGCCCCACGCGGTGGCGGGCGCGAGCGCAATGCCGTGCGTCTGTATCTTTGCCGATATGAAATTGCCGGTGCAGAAAAACAGCGTCCCGGCGATACACAGCATCAGGCCGCCGAGATGTCCGTATCCGAACTCAAGGATTTCCGGGAGGAAAAGGGCGGAGACACCAACGACGCCGATCACCGATCCCGCTGCCACTTTCCATGGAACGGGGCGCCTCAAGAATGCCGATTGCATGATGACATTGATCGGCGCCGCCAATGCGAACACGACCGCCATCATGCCGGAAACCAGTATCAGGCCGCTGTAGTAGAAGAGGACGAAATTGCTGGAAAACAGCGTGATCCCGAGCGCGGCGAACATGGCATGTTCCCGGCGCGTATAGCCGCCGAGCCTGTCACTGCGCCATGCGCACCACGCAAACATGAATGCGCCGGCGATCAGAAAACGCCATAGGATAGAGACTTCCGGAGCGACAATGCCGAGCTGAAGGCGCACGCCGATCCAGCTTGTCGACCACGCAAAGAGCAAGAGCGCGGCGAGCGTGAGATCGGTGCGGCCGATGACGGCGCCCGGTTTGGTGTCCGGTGTCATGCCGCATATGCCTCCCGGCGATGACGGGGCGCAAACAAGCTCTGGTGATGGCTCTCATTCATGCCTGTGATGACGCGCGATCCGCGCCTGCCACAGGCACAGGAGCGGCGTCACGATCAACTCCATGCCGAGACCGAACACCATGGGCGCGGGCGGAACGCCGTAGGCGAGGCCGGCGAGGCGCGCAACGCCGCCGACGAACACGATTGCGGTCAGGAGGCGAAAACGCCTGCCGTGCGTCTCAATTCGCGGGATGCTGAACCAGAACGCAAGGCCGATCGCGAACAGCAGGCCCGACAGATAGCGGACATGGCTGTCGAGCGAGAGTCCGTCCGCGCCATCCGGCACCATCGAGGCGCCCTTGATCATGCCAAGCAGCCCGGCAAAGACCGGAACGCAGCCGGCGATGGCGACGACGAACTGGAGGAGGCGCCGCTCGGCGCTCAATAGGCTTCCTCGAAGAAGGCCGGATCGACCGAGCGGGCCCACGGGCCGCGCCAGCGCGCGAGCAGATCCTCGGCATTGGAGGCGCCGCCGTCGACGATCTGGTCCAGTGTTGCGAGATAGATCGTCTCGTCATCGCCAAGACCGTTCTCGCGGGCGCGGGCGACAAGTCCTGCGCGCGACAGATCAAGCGCGTCCTTCGCGACATCGCGCAGGGAGCGGTTGCGGATACGCGCCGAAAGGCCAAGCTTCGGAACGTCGCGGCGAAGCTGGCCGCGCTCCTCCGCCGTCCAGTCCTTCACAAGTTCCCACGCTCCGTCGAGGCTCGGCTGATCGTAAAGCAGGCCGACCCAGAAGGCGGACAGCGAACAGATGCGGCTCGTGCGCCCGACATCGGCGCCGCGCATTTCGAGATAGCGCTTGACGCGCACCTCGGGAAAAATCGTCGTCAGGTGGTTCGACCAGTCCGACATCGTCGCGCGTTCGCCCGGCAATGCCTCAAGTTTTCCGGCCAGAAGATCACGGAAGGAAGCTCCGGCAACGTCGTGGTATGTATCGCCGCGCTTGACGAAATACATCGGCACATCGAGCGCGTAATCGACATAGCGCTCGTAGCCCATGCCATCCTCGAAAGCGAAGGGCAGCATGCCGGTGCGGTCGCCGTCGGTGTCCAGCCAGATCTGCGAACGCATCGAAAGAAAGCCGTTCGGCTTGCCGTCGGTGAAGGGCGAATTGGCAAAGAGGGCGGTTGCGATCGGCTGCAGCGCCAGCGAGACGCGCAGCTTCTGCACCATGTCGGTTTCGGACGAGAAGTCGAGGTTCGTCTGTACGGTTGCAGTGCGGAACATCATGTCGAGACCATGTCCGCCGACCTTCGGCATATAGCCGGACATGATCTCGTAGCGTCGCTTCGGCATCACCGGCGTTTCCGCCAGCGTCCATTTCGGCGACATGCCGAGCGACAGGAAGCCGATGCCGAGCGGCTCGGCGATCTGGCGGACCTGAGCGAGATGGGAGTGCAGCTCGCGGCACGTGCCGTGGATGGTTTCGAGCGGCGCGCCCGACAACTCGAACTGGCCGCCTGGTTCCAGCGAGATCGCTCCGCCGCCGGTCACATCGAGAAGGCCGATGATGTGGCCGTTCTCCATGATTGGCTCCCAGCCGAGCAGGGCCTGCATACCCTCAAGCAATGCGCGGATGCCGCGCCTGCCTTCGTAGGAAACCGGCGTGTGGTCGGCTTTGCAAAAGGGGATTTTTTCGTGCTCGGTGCCGATGCGAAAACCGGCTTCCGGTTTGGCTCCCTTGGCGAGCCACGCAACCAGCTGGTCGCGCGACTCGACGGGGGTCATGTCGATCTGATCGCGCGCCATGGTCCTCTACGCCTTGCGGGGAGAGAGACCTAGGCGCTCCGAAGCCTTACGTCCAGATGGGCGTTAAGCCACACCGGACTGCGAGACGACAACTTCCGTGCCGATCGGCACGCGGTTGTAGAGGTCGATGATGTCCTGATTGAACAGGCGGATGCAGCCGGACGACATGGCCTGGCCGATCGAGCGCGGCTGGGTCGTGCCATGAATCCGGAAATAGGTGTCCTTGCCGTTCTGGGCGAGGTAGAGCGCCCGCGGTCCCAGCGGATTGGTGATGCCGCCGGGCATGCCTTCAGGCCATTTGGCGGCCTCCGGATCGCGCTCCATCATTTCCTTCGGCGGATGCCATTTCGGCCATTCCTGCTTGCGGTCGATGACCGCGCGGCCGGACCATGCAAAGCCCTCGCGGCCGACGCCGACGCCATAGCGCATCGCCGTGCCGCCCTTCTCGGTCAGATAGAGGAACTTGTTGGCGGTATCGACGACGATCACGCCGGGTTTTTCACCCGTGATGTTCGGCACGCGTTGGCGCAGATATCGCGGGTCGACGCGCTTGGTGTCGATTGCCGCGATGGGCCAGGGTTCGCTCGCGATCGGCCCATATCCGCTCGCATAGACCGTGCCGACCGGTTCGGAAACGGCAACACCCAGGCTGTTGCCTCCCCCGCTCGTCTGACAGGCGGCGAGAAAGAGCGGCAGGCCGGCGACAAAGGCGCGGCGGCTCATGCGGCCGGCGGAATCGGACATGTTGGTCATTGCGAAAAGGACCCTCGGATGCGGCGGAAGTCTTGGCCAGCAGTAGCCACGCATATGCGACGCCCGCCAGCCGAAAACCTCTCACGTCCCCGTGTAGATGCGAGAGGTTTCGCCCGTGTTGCGCCCGCGACACGGAATTGAAATCCACAAATGTGGAAGATCAGAGGTCGCCGAGACTGGCCTGTACCAGAGCGAGAGCTGCGACAGCGGCGGTATCCGCTCTGAGGATGTGCGGTCCGAGAGAGATGGCCGTGACGCTGGGATGTTTGAGCAGCAAGCTGCGCTCGGATTCATCGAAGCCGCCTTCCGGGCCGACCAGGACGGCCAGCGGCCCTCTTTGAAGCGTGTTCAGGACCGCGAGCGGGTTGTCCATATCAGCGCCCTCATCGCAGAAGATCAGGCGGCGATCTTCATTCCAGTTTGAGAGAACCTGCTCAAGCTTTTGCGGTTCCTCGATTTCCGGAATGTTGAGAATGCCACATTGCTCGGCGGCCTCGATGGCGTTGGCACGCATGCGGTCGAGATTGACGCGCCCGGCCTGGGTGCGCCGTGTCATGACGGGCTGGAGGCGGGAGGCGCCCATCTCGACGGCTTTCTGCACCATGTAGTCGAGCCGTGCATGTTTCAGGGGAGCGAACAGGTACCAGAGATCGCCGGACGGGGTCTGGCCCCGCATCCGGTCGCGCAGTGCGAGCACAGTTTTCTTCTTGCCGGCTTCGGCGATTTCCGCCCGCCACTCGCCGTCGCGCCCGTTGAACACCAGGACGTCGTCTCCGGCGCCGAGACGCAGCACATTGCGGAGATAATTCGACTGATCGGGCTCCAGCGGTATGGTGGCGCCCGTCGTCAGATCGTCGTCCAGAAAAAGGCGGGGCGCCGCGAAATCATAATTGGTCATGTAATGACGTCAGGACCCGCCGCCGGCGACCTTGCTGGCGAAGAGCGCGATGGCCTTCTGATAATTCGTGCTCTTGTTCCAGCCGGCGAGCGCGGGCTGGTCCCAGCCGCCGCCTTTCGACCAGCCATAGCCCCGCAGATAATTCGCGGTGGAGGCCAGCACATCGGCCTGGCTGCGGATCAGATCCTTCTTGCCGTTGCCGTCGAAGTCAACGGCGAAACGTACATATGACGACGGCAGGAACTGGGTCTGGCCGATCTCGCCATGGCCGGCGCCTTTCAGTTCTGCCGCGCTCATGTCGCCGCGGTCGATGATGGTGAGCGCGGCAAGAAGCTCGCGCTGGAACAGATCGGTGCGCCGACAGTCATAGGCGAGGGACGCGAGACCCGGGAGGATCGGCTTATTGCCGACGAAACCGCCAAAATCAGTTTCCATGCCCCAGATCGCCAGGAGCACCGGCGCCGGAACGCCGTATTGCGCCTCGATGCGCTGGAACAGCCCGGCATGCGATTTCAGATATTGCTTGGCACGGCTGACGCGCGCCGCCGTGACTCGCTTGGCGGCGAATTGTTCGAACGATCCCTTGAAGCTCGCGCGCACCTTGCGGTCGAAGGCGATCGTCGCGGTATCGAGTTTGATGCCGTTGAGGGCGGAGAGTCCGCGCTGTCCGACACCCTTGGCTTTGGCCTCTTGCCTGAAACTGTCGATGAAAGCCGAGAATCCCCCGGGCGGTTCGCACTGGACGGCCAGAGCCGGAAAAGCGGAAGCGACAAGTACCGAGGCGGCGATCAGCAGGGCCGGCAATGCGGGCATGTGGCGGGTTTCCGGTGGATGTTCCTGCCGAAGATAGCCTTTTTCAGCAGGACGGCTAGAGTTCTGCTTCTCATGGTTTCAACTTCGGAATCCGTCGCCGACGCGCCGTCAGGCAATTGGGTCGACCGGTATGCGCCGGCCTGGCTGAAACCGTTCGCGCGCCTTGCGCGTTGGGACCGCCCGATCGGCGTATGGCTCCTGTTCTGGCCATGCGCCTGGAGCGCGGCGCTCGTCGCGACCGCCACAGGGAAGCCGGCGCCGAACGTCCTGCATCTGATCCTTTTCCTTATAGGTGCGTTCGTCATGCGCGGCGCCGGCTGCACCTGGAACGATATCGTCGACCGTGACATCGACGCCAAGGTGGAGCGTACGGCGCGGCGGCCCATTCCTTCGGGGCAGGTCGGCGTCAAACAGGCGCTGGGCTTCCTGGCGCTCCAGCTTGTCGTCGCCCTGGTCGTGTTGCAGCAGTTCAACCTGATCGCCATCGCCCTTGGCTTTGTCGCGATCCTGCCGGTTGCCACCTATCCGTTCATGAAGCGCGTCACCTGGTGGCCGCAGGCCGTGCTTGGCATCTGCTTCGGATGGGGCGCGCTGATGGGCTGGGCGGCGTCCGAGGCCAGCCTGTCGGGCGCATCCAACCTTCTGTTCCTTGGCGCAATTCTCTGGGTCATCGGCTATGACACGATCTATGCGCTGCAGGATATCGAGGACGATGCACTGGCCGGCGTGAAGTCCACCGCGCGGCTGTTTGGCGCGAGGGTGAAGCCGTGGCTCTGGGGCTTTTATGGCGGCGCGGTGTTCATGATCGGCGCCGCGCTGGTCTCGGCGAATGCCGGGTTTGCCGCATGGCTCGGCCTGATCGCCTTTGCCGCGCATCTGTTCTGGCAGGTGCATGTGCTTGACCCGTCGGATCCGGCGCATGCGCTTGCCTTGTTCAGATCGAACAAGACGGCGGGGTTGATTCTGTTTGCCGGGTTCGCGGCGGATGCTGCCCTGCGGGCGATCTAGCGATCACTCGCGCGCGATGATCTCGCGTTCGTCGCGGTGCACGAACGGCACCAGCGGCAGTTTGGCCGTGCGGCGGCGGCCGAGAAAACGCGGACGCCGTCCCGATAGCAGCGAATGCCGCCGGCGCGGGCGCGGACGGCCGACCTGCACATCGCCGAGCTTTGTTTCGGCGCAGACCGTGTTTCCGTCCATGCCTTCCATCAACAGCGGCAGGCCAAGGGTCGAACCCCATTTCCGCCATTCGGCAATGACGTCGGTATCGTCGTCGGCCTCGAAGAGAATGACTTCAAGGCCCGTGTCGGCATGCGACAGCACCACCGAGACGCGGTCTTCGAACTCCGTTTCACCCTGCAGCAGGCGGATGGCGACACCGCGATACGCCGTGAGCGGCAGATTGATGCGCATCGCCACATCGCTGATGCGGCGCGCCAGCACGACCCGGTCTGTCTCGAGCGTGACGGCGCGTTCTCCGCCGTCCGCCGAAGCATCGTGATTCTTGAAACTCAGAGGAAGCTGCGTCGGGTCGAGCCTTTTGGACCTGACCCGCGCGGCGGCTTCGAGAATTTCCGTCTGACGCCTCACAAAACTACTCCCTGACTGTCTCTTTTCTTGGACAGTGCTTTTGTATGCGGGAGATTATGCTTCTTCAGCTTCCAAAAGGCCTTAAGGTGTCTAGTTAATCAAAGCTGACCTTCGGTTTTGGTGTAAAATGCTTTGATGTCGCAATAAGAATACCTTTACCTTGTAAAGCGCGCTCGCGACCTTGCCCCCGGGAGAACAGGGGGTTAACTCCCGTGACGCCCATTTTCTGCCGGAGCCCCTCTTGGCCGCCTCTCGCGCCGAGCTCGAACAACTGAAATCCTCTCTTGGCGGAATAATCCGTGAAGCCGGAGAGATCGCGCTCGGCTTCGCGCGCTCGGGCGCAAAGCGCTGGACGAAGGGGGATACCTCGGTCGTCACCGAGGCGGATCTCTTCATCGACAACTTTTTGCACGACAAGCTCGGCGCGCTCGACAGCGGCATAGGCTGGCTGTCGGAGGAAACCGCCGACACGCCCGACCGGCTGGACCGCGAGCGGGTCTGGATCGTCGATCCGATCGACGGCACGCGGGCTTTTGTCGAGGGCGTGCCGGTTTGGGTGATCTCCGTTGCGCTGGTCGAGCAGGGCCGGCCTGTCATGGGGATGATCTACAACCCGACCAAGAACGAGATGTTCGAGGCCATCACCGGCACCGGCGCCTTTCTCAATGAGAAGCAGATCAATGCCTCGCCGCGCGAACTGCTCGCAGGCGCCGAGATCATCGGCCCGCGCGCGATGATGGAGGATCTCGATGGCATCGGCGCCGAGATTGCCCGCGCGCCTTATGTTTATGCGCTGGCCTATCGCATCGCCGGCGTCGCGGCGAACCGGGTCGATGCCGCGGTGGCGTCGACGCGCGCCAAGGATTGGGACATCGCCGCCGCCGATCTCATTCTTCAGGAGGCGGGCGGCAAGCTTCTTGAAATCGACGGCGAACTGCCGCGTTACAATCTGCCCGCGCCGGTGCACCGGCCTCTTATTGCAGCAACCGAACCGCTCAACGCCGCGATCCGCTCCGCGCTGCTTCTTGCCGGCGCGACACCGCGAAGCTGGGCGGGGTGAGGACAGACATGACCGACAATGCGACCGACAAACCCCAGCTTCTCCACCTTGTGTTCGGCGGCGAGCTGGAAGACATCTCGGGCGTCACCTTCAAGGACCTCGCCAGCCTGGATATTGTCGGCGTCTATCCCGATTATGCCAGCGCGCAGAAAGCCTGGAAGGCCAAGGCGCAAGCGAGCGTCGATAACGCGCAGATGCGCTATTTCGTTGTTCATCTTCACAGACTTCTCGATCCGTCTTCCAGCCAGCGCGGTTGAGATTCAGCGGTGCGCAAGCAGTTCAGAAAAAAGATAAAGACGCTTGCCCGCCATCCCGTTGCGCTGAACGCGGCGGGCTCGCTTATCGCGCTGTATGTGCGCTTTGTCGGCATCACGACGCGCTGGCGGCGCGACCCAGCGGACGCCGTTGCCGTGCTCGGCGACGATGTGCCGGTCATTATCGCGATGTGGCACGGCCAGCACCTGTGCATTCCGCTCGGCTGGCCGAAGCAATGGCCCGGCTATGCGCTCGTGGCACGGCATCGCGACGGCGAGATCAATGCGATCGCACTCGAAAAGCTCGGTATTCGTCAGGTGCGCGGGTCCGGCGCGAACGAGGCAAGCGGGAGGGCCGTGGCGCAGCGCGGCGGCGTTGCGGCGCTGCGCGCGATGCTGCGCACGCTGCAGAACGGCGGCTCAATGGCGCTGACGGCCGATGTGCCGAAAATCGGCGGTATCGTTGGGCCAGGCATCGTGACTCTTGCTGCAATGAGCGGGCGCCCGATCTATCCTGTCGCTGTTGTGACGCGGAACGCGATCCATCTCGATACGTGGGACAATGCAAGCATTGCCTTGCCATTCGGCAAAGGCGCGATCGTTTTTGGTGAAAAGATTTTGGTGGCACGGGGTGCGAACGCCGAGGAACTTGAGGAGGCTCGCAAGGAAGTGAGCCGGAGCCTCGACCGCGTCCATGCGCGCGCCTACGAACTTGTCGGCGGCAGGCCCTGGCGGGTACGGAATGGCGAGTAAGCCTTTTCTCCTTCGTCTTTACACCTCGACCCTGGGGGTCGGAGGACCTACGGCCGCATGGGCCCTGCTGAACTGGCGGCTGCGCGCCGGAAAGGAAATGGCGACGAGGATCGGCGAGCGGCGGGGCAAGCCCAGCCGCCAGAGGCCCGATGGGTTTCTTGTCTGGGTGCATGCCGCCAGCGTCGGGGAACTCATTTCCGTGCTGCCGCTGATCCAGCAGCTTGTCGATCGCGGCTTCTTTGTTCTCGTCACGTCGGGAACCATCACATCCGCGCGGCTCGCCGCGGTGCGGCTGCCGCCGGAAGCGGTGCATCAATTCGTGCCGCTCGATATTCCGCGTTACGCGCGCCGTTTCTTCGACCATTGGCGGCCGAATCTTGCGATCTTCACCGAGTCTGAACTCTGGCCGAACCTGTTCGCCGAGGCGGAAAAGCGCGCGGTGCCGATGGTGATCGCCAATGCGCGCATGTCGCAGCGTTCGTTCAACAGATGGATGAAGGCGCGCCCCGTCATCCGGCACATGCTGGAGAGCATCGATCTGTGCCTCGCGCAGTCGAACACTGACGGACGGCGGCTCGCGGCGTTGGGCGCCCCCCGGGTCGAGACCGCCGGCAATCTCAAATTCGATGTGCCGCCGCCGCCGGTTCAGCAACAGGCACTCGACCGACTGAAGAATGCGATCTTCGGTCGGCCCGTCTTTCTCGCCTCATCCACGCATCCGGGCGAGGATGAAATCATCGTCCGCGTTCATGCCCGATTGAAGCAGCGCGCACGGAACCTCTTGACCATCATCGTGCCGCGGCATCCCGAGCGGGGTATGGACATCGTGGAAGCCGCGCAGGAAATAGGCCTCGATGCCGATCTGCGCACACGCATCGAACTTCCTGACTGGAACAACGACATCTTCGTCGCCGATACGATCGGCGAGCTCGGCCTGTTTTACCGCATCGCGGACGTGGCTTTCGTCGGCGGCTCGCTGGTCGAGCATGGCGGGCAAAATCCTATCGAGCCGGCCAAGCTCGGCGTGCCGATCCTGCATGGTCCCTATGTCGGCAATTTCGTCGATATTTATCGCGCGTTCGACGAGGCGCAAGGCGCGCTGGAGATTACCGACAACGAGACGTTCTCCATCGCGGTGTCCGGACTTCTCGCGGATGTCTCGACGCGTGAAATGATGCGCCGCGCCGCGTTCGGCGTTCTCGAAAAGAGCTCCGGCGCGCTTGAGCGGACGATGGCCGCGATCGAGCCGTATCTGATGCAGATGACGCTGACCCGGTCCTGATGCGCGCGCCCGGCTTCTGGTGGCGCACGCCGCCGTCATTCACCGCGCGGCTGCTCGCTCCACTTGGTTGGGTTTATGGCGGCATTGCACGGCGGCGGATGGAAGGGCAGGGCGAGATCGCGTCCATACCGGTGATTTGTGTCGGCAATCTTGTGACCGGAGGTGCGGGGAAGACACCCGCGGCAATCGAGATCGCGCGGCTGCTGGCTCTGGCGGGTAGAAAGCCGGTGTTTCTGACCCGCGGCTATGGCGGCCGGGAACGTGGGCCGCTTGCCGTCGATCCGGCGCGGCACGCGGTCGCCGATGTCGGCGACGAGCCGCTGCTGCTCGTGCGCACAGCGCCCTGCGTCGTTGCGAAGGATCGCGCCGCCGGTGCGCGGCTTGCCGCCACTTTGGGCGACGTGATCGTGATGGATGACGGCTTTCAGAACCCGTCGCTCAGAAAAAATCTTTCATTCCTTGTGGTCGATTCAGAGGTCGGCATCGGCAATGGATTGTGCATGCCGGCGGGTCCACTCCGCGCGCCGCTCGAGCCGCAGCTTCGCCGCGCCGATGCAGTGATTGTTGTCGGAGACGGCGAGGCCGCGAACCGGCTTACAGCGCGCAAGCGCCCGCCGGTCCTGCGCGCTCGTCTTGTCCCGGACACGAAGGCCACGGGAGGTCTGAAAGGAAAGAGGGTGCTCGCTTTCGCGGGAATCGGACGGCCGCAGAAATTCGCCGGCACCCTGAAGGGGCTCGGCGCGGATGTCGTGCGGCTGGCCGATTTTCCGGATCATCACGTCTTCACGGCAAGCGAAGCACGCGATCTCCTAGAGGAAGCGCGGCGCGGCAAACTCCTTCTGGTGACGACGGAGAAAGACAAGGCGCGGCTCGCCGGGGCCGCGCTGAAGGAACTGCGCGAGGCAACGATCGCCGTTCCCGTGCGGATGGCCTTCGACAAGCCGAAAATGCTGACCGCCGGCCTGGCCAGGCTGTGGAGCTGATTACAGCTTCGGAAGAAGCTTCAGCTCCTCGAGACGCTGCAGCGCGATCTCGGGGCTGGCATAGGCCTCCTGCCTCTCGGCTGACCAATAACGCAGCTCATCCAGCGGGATCGCTTGCCCGGTCACGGCACAGCGCACATGGCTGCCCGGTCTCAGGACGCGAAAATCGCCATCGAGATAACGGACCTCGGCCTCTGTGGCCGGGCGGGGAGGGATGCGTTCATGCCGGTTCATGCGTCCCGCCTAGATAGCGCGCCGGGACGCATTTCGCCACATCGCCCGTTCAGTCGTCGCTGAACATGTCGTCGACCTTCTTCTGGTCGACGCCCTTGCCTGCCAGCTGCGGACCGTTGAGGAGCAGTTTTTCGGCGCGCTTTGCCCGGGCCGCTTCACGTTCATCAAGGAAGCCCTGGACATCCTTGGCCTGGACCGCTTCGGCAAAGCGGCCGACACGGGCCTCGATCATCTGCAGCGTTTCGACCACTTTGGCGACGCGCTGGCCGGTGATGTCCTGGAACGAGCAGGCCTCGAAGATCTTCATGACGTGGTCGTTCACCAGCGCCTGGTAGGTCTTCATATCCTTCACGTCCGCTGCCATCAGGGCCTCGGCGTTTTCCATGATCGTATTGGTGGCGTCTTCCGTCGCCTTGATGATCGCGTCGAGCTCCTGCCCGGCGGCCGGAATGCGGCTTTCTTTCAGATCGTTGACCTGAAAGACGCCGATTTCCTGCTTCATGTTCTCGATATAATGCGCGATGTCGCGCAGTTCCTTGTAAGTCGTCGCGTCCATGCTTTCGCAGAAGGACTGCATGCTTTCAGCGGCAAGGGCCGCCAGCTTCATGACTTCCGCGAAGCTGGGTTCAGCCTTTGTTTGCGCGCTTGCGAAATCGCGCATTTCTTCGAAGTGGACCTTTTTTGCCTTTGCCATGATGGCACTCCATAGCGGCCGGATTTTTCCGGTCTTGCTTCAGTCCCCGAAAACAGCGTCGATCTTGGATTTCAGCGTCTGCGCGTTGAACGGCTTGACGATGTAGTTGTTCACGCCGGCCTTTTTGGCGGCGATGACATTTTCCGTCTTGGATTCGGCGGTGACCATGATGAACGGCGTGCGCGACAGTTTCTCGTCGGCGCGAACTTCCTTGAGAAGCTCGTAGCCAGTCATCGGCTCCATGTTCCAATCGGAGATGACAAGCCCGTACTTCTTCTCGCGCATCTTGCCGAGAGCTTCGGACCCGTCCGCTGCTTCATCAACATCATCAAAGCCGATCTGCTTGAGCAGATTGCGGATGATGCGGATCATTGTCTTGTAGTCGTCGACGACGAGGATCGGCATCGTATGATCGACCGACATGGTGAACCCCCAGATACACGCGTCTTCTGACGCAAATTATTGCCCGCGGGCACCTGTCCTGGGCCCGATGTTCGACAGAAATACCCGCAATCGATTGAATATCCGGTTAACTAGGAACACTGGTTGGGCCCGGCTTGACCTCTGTCGGGGCTCCCGGCAGGTTCCGCCGCGCAATGGTCCCGACCCCGGATTCGCCCCTGTGAACGTGCCGCTCCCCCCCGGATTCAGCCTGGTGCGCAGTCTGGGAGACGTGCCTGAGGCCCTGAGGGGCGGGGCCGTGGCCATCGGAAACTTCGACGGGGTGCATCTCGGCCACAAAGCGGTTCTGGCCGCGGCTCGTGAGGAGGCGGGGAGCGGGGCGCCCGCGCTGGCGCTGACCTTCGAGCCTCACCCGCGAACTTTTTTCCGCCCGGATCATCCGATTCCGCGCCTGACCCCTCCGAGGGAAAAGCGCCTGCTGCTGTCTCATGAGGCGCTGGACGGCATGGTCGAACTGACCTTCGACGCCGGTCTCTCGGGGCTTACGGCCGAAGAATTCGTCCAAACGGTCCTGGTGGATGCTCTGGAAGCTTCCGCCGTGGTGGTCGGCTGGGACTTTCATTTCGGCAAGAACAGGGGCGGCTCCCCGGCTTTCCTTCAGGAAGCGGGAGCGAGCCACGGATTCCGGGTGAAAGTCGTCGAGCCGTTTGGCGGTTCGGAGCCGGTGTCGTCGAGCCGTATCCGGGATCTGTTGCGCGAGGGCGAGGTCGCCGCCGCCAACCGCCTGCTCGGCCATCGCTGGTTTGTGCTCGGCGATGTCATTCACGGCGAGAAGCGGGGGCGCGAACTCGGCTATCCCACGGCGAATATCGCGCTGGCGCCGGAAACCCCGCTGGCTCACGGCATCTACGCTGTCCGGATCGCTTTCGATGGCGTGATCCGTGACGGCGTCGCCAGCTTCGGCCGCCGGCCGCAATTCCATGACGACGCGCCGCCGCTGCTCGAACCTTATGTGTTCGACTTCAAGGGCGACCTCTATGGAAAGACGCTAGGGATCGAGTTTATCGCCCGCCTGCGGGGCGAACAGAAGTTCGACAGTGTCGATGCCCTGGTCTCGCAGATGCACCGGGATGCGATCGAAGCGCGGCGCATTGCGTCAGGTCCGGTCGATCCGCTGGCCCCCAGCGCCATCGGCTAGGCTTTCCCCCGGAGCGCCCCCTTGCTATGACGCGCGCCTCATGACCGATGCCAAGACCGCGCCTGTGCGCGACTATTCCGAGACGCTGTTTCTCCCCAAGACCGATTTCGCGATGCGGGCCGAGTTGCCCAAGCGCGAGCCGGGCCTTCTGGATCGCTGGGCGCGCATGGGTCTTTACCAGCGCCTCCGCAATGCCGGTAAGGGGCGCGAGAAGTTCGTGCTCCACGACGGTCCGCCCTATGCCAACGGTCATCTCCATATCGGTCATGCGCTCAACAAGATCTTGAAGGATCTCGTCGTCCGCTCCAAGCAGATGGCGGGTTTCGACGCGCCTTACATCCCGGGCTGGGACTGCCACGGCCTGCCGATCGAATGGCGCGTGGAAGAGGAATACCGCGCCGCGGGCAAGAACAAGGACGAGGTTCCGGTCGTCGATTTCCGCAAGGAATGCCGCGCCTATGCCGAAAAGTGGATCGGCGTGCAGAGCGAGGAGTTCCAGCGCCTCGGCGTCGTCGGCGACTGGGCCAACCCGTACACGACGATGAAATTCCGTTCGGAGGCGATCATCGCCAGCGAGCTGCTGAAATTCGCAACGTCCGGACAGCTTTATCGCGGCTCCAAGCCGGTCATGTGGTCGATCGTCGAAAAGACCGCGCTGGCCGAAGCCGAGGTCGAGTATCACGAGCACACCAGCCACACGATCTTCGTCAAGTTTCCGGTCGTCGGCGTCCGCAAGGGCGGCGAGGTCGCGCCTATCACGAGCTATCCGGCCTATAACGGCAAGGTCGTGATCTGGACGACGACGCCGTGGACCATTCCCGGCAACCGCGCCGTCGCGTTCTCGCCGTCGATCTCGTACGGACTCTATGAAGTGAGCCAGGCGCCCGACGACAACTGGACCCGCGCGGGCGAATATCTCTATCTTGCCGACGAACTCGCGGAGTCGGCCTTCAAGGCCGGCCGCATCGAGGCCAAGCGCCTGCGGACCATTTCCGCGGAAGAACTGTCGAGCCTGGTTCTGGCTCATCCGTTCCGCGGGCGCGGATTTGATTTCGACGTGCCGGTTCTGTCCGCCGATTTTGTGACATCCGACACCGGCACCGGCTTTGTCCATATCGCGCCGGGCCACGGCGCCGACGACTACAATCTGTGGACCGCGAACCGGCTTGGCGAGGTTCCGCATACGGTTCAGCCTGACGGTACGTACTTTCCGCATGTGCCGGTCTTTGCCGGCCTTGCGGTGTTCGACGAGAAGGGCAAGGAAGGCCCGGCCAACAAGGCCGTTATCGACGCGCTGATCGGCGCCGACGCGCTGCTCGCGCGCGGACGCCTGCGCCATCAGTACCCGCATTCCTGGCGGTCGAAGGCGCCCCTGATCTTCCGCAACACGCCGCAATGGTTCATCGCCATGGACAAGCTTTTGTCCGACAACGGCGTGCCGGAGCGCGGCGACGATGGCGTCGCGGTCGATACGCTGCGCAATCGCGCGCTGGCTGCGATCGATGCCACGACATTCTATCCGGCCGCGGGCCAGAACCGCCTGCGCGGCATGATCGAGGCGCGGCCGGACTGGGTAATCTCCCGTCAGCGCGCCTGGGGTGTGCCGATCTGCGTCTTCGTCAACAAGAAGACCGGCGAGGTGCTGAAGGACGAGAGCGTCAACGCGCGCATCCACGAGGCGTTTGAAGCGGAAGGCGCCGATGCCTGGTTCGCCGACAAGACCGGCGCGCGCTTCCTCGGCAACGACTATGCCGCCGACGATTTCGAGAAGATCAACGACATTCTCGATGTCTGGTTCGACTCGGGTTCGACCCATGCCTTCGTGCTGGAAGGCAATAACGAGCAGACATGGCCGGCGGCGATGTATCTCGAAGGGTCCGACCAGCATCGCGGCTGGTTCCACTCAAGCCTGCTCGAGAGCTGCGGCACGCGGGGCAGGGCGCCTTATGACAGCGTATTGACGCATGGCTTCGCGCTGGACGAGCAGGGCCGCAAGATGTCTAAGTCGCTCGGCAATGTCGTCGCGCCGCAGGATGTCATCAAGCAGTCTGGCGCGGACATTCTCCGCCTGTGGGTCGCGGCATCGGATTATTCCGACGATCTGCGCATCGGTCCGGAAATTCTCAAGACCTCGGTCGACAGCTACCGCCGCCTGCGCAACACGATCCGCTGGATGCTGGGCGCGCTCGGTCATTTCGAGGAGAGCGACCGCGTCGCGTTCGCCGACATGCCGGAGCTTGAAAAGCTGATGCTCCACCGGCTGTGGGACGTCGGTCAGCAGGTCCGCAAGGGCTATGATGAATATGACTACAAGCGGGTCTATGCCGCGCTGATGCAGTTCATGACATCGGACCTTTCGGCTTTCTATTTCGATGTCCGTAAGGACGCGCTGTACTGCGATCCAATTTCCTCGACGACGCGCAAATCGGCGCTGACGGTGATCGATCTCTTGTTCGACCGGCTGATCCGCTGGCTCGCGCCGATCATTCCGTTCACGGCCGAAGAGGCGTGGCTGCTGCGCCATCCGGGCGAGGACGCGTCCGTGCATCTCGAAACCTTCGCCGAAGCGCCGGCCGAGTGGCAGAACGATGCGCTGGCAGCAAAATGGGAAAAGGTGCGCCGCGTGCGCCGTGTCGTGACGGGTGCGCTGGAGATCGAGCGCGCCAACAAGAAGATCGGCTCCTCGCTCGAAGCCGCGCCTGTTGTGTATCTCGAGGATGACGATTTGCGCGCGGCGCTGAACGGCGTCGATCTCGCGGAAGTGTTTATCACCTCGGCGGCCAGTATCGGCACCGGCGCGGCGCCGGCCGGCGCGTTCCGCCTTGACGAGGTGAAGGGCGTTGCCGTCGATCCGCAACTCGCCGAGGGCACGAAATGCGCCCGGTCGTGGAAGATTTCGCCGGATGTCGGTTCGGACAAGGAGTTTCCTGACATCACGCCGCGCGACGCGCGGGCGATGCGCGAATGGCTGGCCGCCCGGGAATGAACGGTCTGCGCCTCGGCCTGTCCGTTGCGGCGGTCACTTTCGTCGCCGACCAGGCCCTGAAACTGTGGATTCTTTTTATTTATGACCTGGCCGCCCGCGGCCGGGTGCCCATTCTGCCATTTCTCGACTTTGTGATGGTGTGGAACAGGGGCATTTCCTACGGCTTGTTCCAGCAGGAAGGCCTTGTGGGCCGGCTGGTGCTCCTCGCCATTTCGGTTGGGGCCTGCATATTCCTCGTGTTCTGGTTGCGGCAGAAGAGCACAAGGGTTCAGTCCGTCGCTCTTGGGCTTATCCTCGGCGGCGCGGCGGGCAACGCCGTGGACCGGGTCGCCTATGGCGCGGTCGCAGATTTCGTTCTGCTCCATGCCGGAAGCTATGAATGGTATGTCTTCAACATTGCCGACGCGGCAATCGTTGTCGGCGTCGTGCTGCTTTTGTATGGTGCGTTCCAGGGGCAGGGCCGGGTGGCATAAAAAAGCCCCTTTCAGACGGTCAAACGCCAAGGCGGCACGGGGCCGCCGCTGACGGGACGAAGCCTTGGACAAGAAATCTCTTTTTGCCTTTATGGCCGCTTCCGCCGCGCTGTCGCTGACGGCGCCGTCTGCCAACGCACAGAGCCTGAAGGAGCTGATGGAAGACATCGGCATCCAGAAGAAGGAAAAGGTCAGGATCGACTATTCGGAGCGCGCGCCGCTGGTCTTGCCGCCGTCGCTCGATGCCCTGCCGCCGCCCGAAGACGGCAATGCGCTTGCCGCAGCAAATCCGAACTGGCCGAAGGATCCCGATGTCGCGGCCGCGGCCGAGCAGGAAGAGATCGACAAGATTCCGCAGCATCTGCGCCGCAAGTACAAAGAGAACGCGGCGAAGGACATCTACAAGATTCGTTCCCAGGACCGCGAGCAGGCGGCGGTCGAAACCGCGCCGCGCGGCTACGACACCATTTTCGATCGCGACCGGGTGATGACGCCGGCGGAGCTCAAGGAAGTTCGCGACAAGCGGGCCGCTGAAGCCGCCAACGCGCCGGCGCAGAACGTCTATGTGGAGCCCGAGCGCAAACGCCTGACCGATCCGCCGGCTGGTTATCGCATGCCATCTCCGGAGCAGCCTTTCGGTCCGGACGCGAAAGAGCAGAAGCGGAAACAGGGCATCTTCTCGAAGCTCAATCCGTTCGATTGACACGCTGCGTCTCCACGAGGCGTTCCCAACGCCCATATAGGACCGGGCGGCGCAGTCTCGCCCGGGGCAAGTCCAGGATATGAAGACGCTCATGACCAATGCACTTGTTGGCGCCGCTCTGGCTGGCGCGGCTTTCGGCGGCGCCGCGGCGCAGAACGGCGGGCCCGCCGCCGGTCCGAAGGTGGAGACCTTCACGCTCGAAAACGGCATGGACGTCGTCGTGGTCCCGGATCATCGCGCGCCGGTCGTGACCCATATGGTCTGGTACAAGGTCGGATCGGCGGATGAAGTGCGCGGCAAATCCGGACTCGCGCATTTCCTCGAACATCTGATGTTCAAGGGCACGAAGAGCCATCCCGCCGGCGAATTCTCGAACACCGTGTCGGAGCTCGGCGGGCAGGAAAACGCTTTCACCTCCTACGACTACACCGCCTATTTCCAGCGTGTTCCGAAGGAGACGCTGAAGACCATGATGGAATTCGAGGCGGACCGGATGACCAATCTCGTCCTGACGGACGATGTGGTGCTGCCGGAGCGCGACGTCGTTCTGGAAGAGCGCCGGTCACGCACCGATTCCGATCCCGCCGCGCAGCTGTCGGAGGCCGTGTCCGCGACGCTCTGGATGAACCATCCGTACGGACTCCCGATCATCGGCTGGGATCACGAGATCGCGGCGCTGGCGCGTGAGGACGCCCTGGCGTTCTATGAGAAATACTACACGCCGAACAACGCGATCCTTGTCGTCGCCGGCGATGTGAACAAGGAAGAGGTCAGGGCGCTGGCCGGCGAAACCTACGGCAAGGTTGCCCGTCGCGCCGATCCGCCACCGCGGGTGCGGCCGCGCGAGCCGCTGCAGGTCGCGGCGCGGCGCGTTGCCGTCGCCGATGCGCGCGTGCGCCAGCCGTCCGTCAGCCGGGTCTATCTCGCGCCGTCCTACCGCACCGCGCAGGGCGACGAGGCCTATGCGCTCGACCTTCTGTCCGTCGTCCTCGGCGGCGGTCCGACCAGCCGTCTTTACCGCGCGCTTGTCGTCGAGAAGGGCATCGCGGCGGGGGCGGGCTCCTGGTATGGCGGCTCCTCGCTCGATGACAGCCGGTTTGTTGTTTACGGCTCGCCGCGTCCCGGCCATTCGCTGGCCGAGATCGAGGCCGCGCTCGACGCCGAAATGCAGCGGCTGATCGACGGCGGCGTCAATACGGACGAGCTTGAGCGCGCCAAGACGCGGCTGATTGCGGACACGATTTACGATCTGGACAGCCAGGCCTCGCTTGCCCGCACCTTCGGGTCGGCGCTGACGACGGGCATGGACGTCCGAGATGTCATCGACTGGCCGGAACGCATTCGCGCCATCACCCCGGGACAGCTCGTCGAAGCGGCGAAGAAAACACTGCAGCTTCGCCAGTCCGTCACCGGAATTCTTGAATCGGCGCCTGCCGGGGATCGGACTTGATCCGGCGCGCCCTTGCCTCCATAGCAATGAGCTTCATGATCGTTTCAACGGCGAGCGCAGCCGCGAACATACAGCGTGTCACATCACCGGGCGGCATCGAAGCCTGGCTGGTTGAGGAGCGCACCGTGCCCTTGATCGCCATGGAGTTCGCGTTCCGTGGCGGCACCGCGCAGGACGCCCCGGAAAAAGCCGGCACGGCGACGATGCTGGCGAGCCTTCTCGACGAAGGTGCGGGCGATCTCGACAGCCAGGCGTTCCAGGAACGCATCGAGGCAAGCGCGGTGGAACTGAATTTCCGAGCCGGTCGCGACGATCTCGACGGCAGCCTGAAAACGCTGGTCGACAAGCGCGACGAGGCTTTCGAGCTGCTGCGTCTTGCGGTCAACGAAGCGCGGCTCGAATCCGCCGATGTCGAGCGCATCCGGGCGCAGATTCTCGCCCGTATCCGCCGCGATTCCACCGATCCGGGCGATGTCGCCCAGGAAACATGGCTCAAGGCGGCCTATCCCGGTCATCCGTATGGACGGCGGGGAATCGGTACGGAAGAGACGGTCGAGCGCATTTCGCGCGAGGATATCGTTGCGTTCCGCGACGCCAATTTCGCGAAGTCCAATCTGGTCGTAGCCGTTGTCGGCGCCATCGATGCGGCAACGCTTGGTCCGATCCTCGACAAGGTGTTCGGCGCGCTGCCGGCGGAACCGGAGCTGAGTCCGGTCGTGGATATCTGGCCGCAGAATGTCGGCCATACCGAGGTCGTCGAGATGGACATTCCGCAGACGACAATCGTGTTCGGTCGCGGTGCGTTGAAGCGAGACGATCCGGACTACATTCCGGCCGTCGTGATGAACCACATCCTCGGCGGCGGCACATTCACCTCGCGCCTGTTCAACGAAGTCCGCGAGAAGCGCGGACTTGCCTACTCGGTCTATTCCTACGTCGATTCGATGGATCATTCCGGCGTGATCGGAGGCGGTGTCGCGACCAAGAACGAACGCGCGGCTGAAGCCATGCAGATCATCGAGGGCGAATTCGCGCGTTTCGCCAAGGAAGGCCCCACCGAAGAAGAGCTGGTGAAAGCGAAGAAATATCTGACCGGCTCCTACGCCCTGAATTTCGACTCCTCCGTCAAGGTGGCGCGCGGCCTCAGGCAGATCCAGCTCAACAACCTGCCGATCGATTACATCCTTGGCCGCAACGCGCTCGTCGACGCGGTGACGATCGAGGATGTGAAGCGTGTCGCGCGCCGGATTCTCGACAATGGCGATCTGCTGGTCGCCGCCGTCGGCAAGCCGCAGGGATTTCGCGAAGGCAGGTCATCCGGCGGCAATTGATCCGGCGGCGGAACGCAATGCCCCTTTCACGGCTTTTGCATTACTCTTCCCGGTAATCTTCCGGAGCTTCCATGCCTCTGACCCAGACCATCGACCGCGCGCTGTTTTCCTCCATCGGCGACGGCGGCATTCCCGATTCCGAATATGACACGCAGCTTCAGAAAACGGCCGATGCGCTGGACTGGGTGCGCAAGGCATATGCCGACGGATCGCTGCCGCTGTTGAAACTTCCAGCCGCGACCGACGATCTGCCGCCGGTCGAGGAGACGGCCAAGCGGCTGCTCGCGGGTGCGAC
>LNFM01002880.1_pt1 | contig 35285 bp, 34 predicted proteins | sample 596031 | NCBI WGS metagenome assembly LNFM01 (sample SAMN04254537, study PRJNA301005) | activated carbon metagenome | isolation source: dual media filters at the Ann Arbor, Michigan drinking water treatment plant | place: USA: Ann Arbor
GCCGGCACGATGTCGAACAGGCGCGACATGCCGACGAGACGGTTCGCTGCAAGCTCGCGCACGGCGAAGGGAAGCTGCTCGCCCTGCTCCATGTGATGGCGCGCGGCCGCGAGATAGTGCGCGGCATCGCCCCGGATCGAATACTGCCAGATGCGCTCGTCGGCGATGGCGGCGAGCAGTTCGGGGATGTGCGCATCGGCCAGCGGTTCGAGCCGGACGATGCGGCCTTCGAGCGGGACGGCGGCGGGGATTTCGGCGCGGGACATGGGGATTGGGTAGCATGGACACCTCTCCCATGGGAAAGGTCGGCCGACCGCGAAGCGGTCGCCGGGTGAGGGGGTATGCTCGTTCGGGTCCATACACCCTCACCCCGCTCGTGCTGCGCACGAGTCGGCCCTCTCCCCACGGGAGAGGGAGGGCACCGGGCCTGCGCCCATCCTTCGAGACGCCGCCGGACCGATGGAAGACCCCTCACCTCGCTCATGGCCGGGGGCCATGAGTCGTCCTCTCCCACAAGGGGAGAGGAAAACCTTGCGCGCCGCGCGGAATGGCGCAATCTGCGCGGCCCTTCCCCTCTTTCGCGAGTTTCCCCATGACGCGCCGCCTGATCTCGTCCGGTTCCGATTTCGAAAAGATCGCGGGCTATTCCCGCGCCGTCGTCCAGGGCGACTGGGTGTTCGTGGCCGGCACCACCGGGTACGACCCGATCACCAAGGCGATGCCGGACAGCGTCGAGGAGCAGACCCGCAACTGCTTCGCCACCATCAACAAGGCGCTGCTCGATGCCGGGGTCAGCCTCAAGGACGCGGTGCGCGTGCAGTATTTCGTGACGAGCCGCGAGGACGCCGAAAAAGTGTTTCCGATCTGCGGCGAATTCCTCGGCGATATCCGCCCCGCCGCCGGCATCTATATCGTTTCGGGCCTCTACCGCCCCGAGATGAAGATCGAGATCGAGCTGACGGCGAAGAAGCAGAGCTGACGGCCGCCCGCCTGCCAGCTTGAAAAAGGGAGGGGGGTTCTTTACGGGAACCCCTCTCTGTTTCCCGCACATTCCAGGAATTTCCGACATGGCTACGCACAAGCTTCTGCTTCTCCCCGGTGACGGCATCGGCGTCGAGGTCGTGGGCGAGGTCAAGAAGCTGCTCGCATGGCTCGAAGGCAAAGGCCTCGCGAGCTTCGCCATCGAGGAGGACCTTGTCGGCGGCGCGGCCTATGACGATCACGGCGAGTCGATCTCCGAAGCCGCGATGAAGAAGGCCGCCGAGGCCGACGCCATCATCTTCGGCTCGGTCGGCGGCCCGAAATGGGCCGGTGTGCCGTTCGACAAGCGGCCGGAAGCGGGCCTGCTGCGGCTGCGCAAGGATCTCGACCTGTTCGCCAATCTGCGCCCCGCCATCGTCTATCCGGCGCTGGCCGACGCCTCGACGCTGAAGCGCGAGGTTGTCGAGGGCCTCGACATCCTCATCGTGCGCGAACTGACCGGCGGCACCTATTTCGGCGAGCCGAAGGAAATCGTGACGCTGGAAAGCGGCGAAAAGCGCGCCGTCGATACGCAGGTCTACACGACCCGCGAGATCAAGCGCATCGCGGAGGTGGCGTTCGAGCTGGCGCGCGTGCGCCGCAACCTCGTGCACTCGTCCGAAAAGCACAATGTGATGAAGTCGGGCCTGCTCTGGAAAGAGGTCGTGACCGAGCTGCACAAGGCGAAGTTCTCCGATGTGAAGCTGGAGCACATCCTCGCCGACAATTGCGCGATGCAGCTGGTGCGCAATCCCAAGCAGTTCGACGTCATCGTCACCGACAATCTGTTCGGCGACATTCTGTCCGACGCCGCCTCGATGGTGACCGGCTCGCTCGGCATGCTGCCCTCGGCCTCGCTCGGCGCCGAGATCAACGGCAAGCGCCACGCGCTCTATGAGCCGGTCCACGGCTCGGCGCCGGACATCGCCGGCAAGGGGCTGGCGAACCCGATCGCCGAATTCGGCTCGTTCGCGATGGCGCTGCGCTATTCGCTGGGCCTCGGCAGTCTCGCCGACGCGCTGGAGCGGGCGATCGCCCGCGTTCTCGCCGAGGGCGTGCGCACCGCCGACATCGCCGCCAAGGGCGAGAACGCCGTCGGCACCGCCGAAATGGGCAAGGCCGTCATCGGCGCGCTGGACAAGGAACTCGCCACGGCCTGAGGGCCTAGCGGACCGGACGCACCTCCAGGAAGACGTCGCCATCGGCGCTGACGCGATAGAGCGCACCGTCGATGGTTTCTTCCAGCGGTTCGTCGCTTGTCGTTGCACGGTCCATCAGCCCGGCGATCGCCTCGGCATGGTCGTCGCCGCCGACCGCGCGGATGACCGCCAGCACGAAATCGCTGGCCTGTTCCGCCGTGTCGACGAACATCTCGTTGTGCACGATCCGCAGCACGATCAGCTCGCCGGTGCTGGTCGCCTCCGTCCGTACGATGAACGAACGGCCGAGAGCGATGCTGCAGGTCTGGTCGAATGTGCCGGTGCATTCCGGCAGGCCCGCGGCATCGCCGGCATAGGCGCGCACATCGTCCAGCACGCGGCGGGCGGTGAATTCCCCGGACCAGACAGGCGAGGCGAGCAGAACGGCGAGAAACGCGAACCCTGACCGTCGCAACGGTCTACCTTACGCGGTCGGGCGCGCGCAGGACATAGGGAGCGGGGTTGTAGGGCAGGTCCAGCGGGTCGGCGAGCGGATAGCGCTCGAAGCCGGGCACGCCGTAATAATTGGCCGACATGAAGGTGTTGCCCGTCAGGTTCGACTTGGCATAGTCGCGGCCCGTCTGCGGGCGGACCTTGGTGCCCGGATCGAGGAACGAGCGCGGCTGAATGGTGACGCGCACGCCCGGAAGATCCGGGCTCTCGTAATATTGCGCGGCGGCGGGGGCCGTGAGGGCCGGAAGGGCGATGGCCACAAGGGCCAGAGCGGTCACGCTACGCATAATCATGCCTCCGGCAGGAAAGAATCTCTTGGAACCAATGTCCTATCCGAGGGAAGGTTCCGCAAGGGATAATGCGCCACAGTTGCTGACGAAAGCTTGACGCCGGGCCGGCCACTGCCGATTTAACCCTTCGGGCCGGGAAAAAGCGCCGCGCGCGGCGGTTGCATTGAACTTGCCCGGATCATCGCCTAGAAACCGCGCGTGCCGTGCCGCATGTGGCGTCGCGGAAATAGGAATATCTCATGGGTTACAGACTCGCCGTCGTCGGCGCCACGGGCAATGTGGGCCGCGAAATGCTGAACATCCTCGCCGAACGGGACTTCCCGGTCGACGAGCTGGTTCCCCTCGCCTCGCGCCGCTCGCAGGGTACCGAGGTTTCGTTCGGCGACAAAACCCTGAAATGCCAGACGCTTGAGAATTTCGATTTCTCCAAGACCGATATCTGCCTGATGTCGGCGGGCGGTGACATATCGAAGGAGTGGTCGCCGCGGATCGCCGCCCAGGGCGCGGTCGTGATCGATAATTCCTCGGCCTGGCGCTACGATCAGGACGTTCCGCTGATCGTGCCCGAAGTGAACGCCGACGCCATCGGCGGCTACACCAAGAAGGGCATCATCGCCAATCCGAACTGCTCGACCGCCCAGCTCGTCGTGGCGCTGAAGCCGCTGCACGACGCGGCGACGATCAAGCGCGTCGTGGTCGCGACCTATCAGTCCGTCTCCGGCGCCGGCAAGGACGGCATGGACGAGCTGTGGAACCAGACCAAGGGCCTGTTCGTGAACGACGAGCCGACCCCGGCCAAGTTCACCAAGCGCATTGCCTTCAACGTCATCCCGCACATCGATGTGTTCATGGACGACGGCTACACCAAGGAAGAATGGAAGGTGATGGCCGAGACCAAGAAGATCCTCGATCCGAAGATCAAGCTGACCTGCACCGCCGTGCGCGTGCCGGTGTTCGTCGGCCATTCGGAAGCGGTCAACATCGAGTTCGAAAAGCCGATATCGGCCGACGAGGCGCGCGACATTCTCCGCGAGGCGCCGGGCTGCCTCGTCGTCGACAAGCGCGAGGCCGGCGGCTACATCACGCCCTACGAGGCGACCGGCGAGGACGCCACCTACATCTCGCGCATCCGCGAGGACTTCACGGTCGAGAACGGCCTGTCGATGTGGGTGGTCTCCGACAATCTGCGCAAGGGCGCGGCGCTGAACGCGGTGCAGATCGCCGAAAGCCTCGTCAATCGCGGCTATCTGAAGAAAAAGGCGGCCTGAGCCGCTCCAGCCAACGAATTCGAGAACGGGCGCGCAAGCGCCCGTTTTTCGTTTGGCCTCACGGCGCTAGGGGCGGAACGAAGCCTTCCCGCAAGCGTTAAAGCCCGATGACGAGTGTTGCGCCCCGCAAAGGCATGCCCGACCCGGAGCTGCCGCGCGACGAGTTCGAGCGGCGCTTCTTGAGTCAGTTCGCCGACCCTGCCTTCGCCCCGCTTGACGCCGAAATGCGAAAGATCGCGGACGCGGCATGGGACGCGTATTCACATCATCGCAAGGCACCGATAACGCGCAAGGCCGGGCCGGAATTCGCCGACCCCGATTACGGCCTCGCCGCCGACTGGCTGGACGCGCGCGCCGCGATCGCGCGCGCCAAGGCCCGGCATGAGGACAAGAACGGCCCGCTGCGCGTCCTCATCGTCAACTGCTCGTCACGCAGCGAGCATACCTGTCCGGGCGAGATGTCGAAAAGCTGGCGTCTGCTCGAGATCGCCGGGGAGGTGTTCCGCACGGACGATGTCGAAACCAGCGTGCTCGACCTCAGCCGGCTGACCTCGGAGTATGGACGCCATATCCATCCGTGCAAGGCGTGCTTCTCGACGGCGGCGCCGCTCTGTCATTGGCCCTGTTCCTGCTATCCGAATTATTCTCTCGGGCAGACGCAGGACTGGATGAACGAGATCTATCCGATGTGGGTCGAGGCGCACGGCATCATGCTCATCACGCCGGTCAACTGGTATCAGGTGACTTCGCCGCTGAAGCTGATGATGGACCGCATGGTGTGCGCCGACGGCGGCAATCCCGATCCGACACGCACGCAGGGCAAGAAGGCCGGGCTCGCCAAGGACATCGAACTCCAGGGCTGGGATTATCCGGCGCATCTCTCCGGACGGCTGTTCGCCGCCGTGGTGCATGGCGATGTCGAAGGCACGCTCGAGGTGCGGCGCGCGATATCGGACTGGCTGTGCTTCATGGGCCTTTGCCCCGCGGGACCACTCGCCGAACTCAATCGCTACATCGGCTACTGGCAGCCCTACGCCACAAGCCATGACGAACTCGACCGCGACCACGCCATCCAGGCCGAGGTGCGCAACGCCGCCCTGACCCTGCTCGAAGGCATGCGCAAGACGCGCGACGGCTTGCAGGTGACCGCCGGAAACGGTCTCGAAGAACCGCGTCAAAAATAGCGCCGCGCCCGTATCTGGCGAGAAGGAGACCGACATGCAGCCGATCCACGAGACACCAGCCGGACTGCGGCCGGAACAGCTGATCGAGGACTTCCACGCCATCCGCGCCATGAGCACCGAGATCGCCAGGGATCTGACGCCGGAAGACCAGACCGTGCAGTCGATGCCCGACTGCAGCCCGACGAAATGGCATCTCGCCCATGTGTCGTGGTTCTACGAGACGTTCCTGCTCGTGCCGCATCTCGCGGACTACGAGATCGCGCATCCGCAGTTCCCCTATCTCTTTAACTCCTATTACGAGGCGGCGGGCGAGCGGCATCCGCGCTTCGAACGCGGCCTGATCACGCGTCCCGGCGTCGAGGAAGTCCGCGCGTACCGCAATCACGTCGACGACAACATGCAGCGGCTGTTCGCGCGCGCGGGCGAGGAATTGTGGGACGAGATCGCACCCATCGTCGCCATCGGAAACCACCACGAGCAGCAGCATCAGGAACTGATGCTGATGGACATCCTGAACCTTTTTTCCCGCAACCCGCTGCACCCCGCGTTCCGTCCCTACAAGCCGAGCGTGGCGCGCGAAACGGCGCCGCTTGGCTGGCACGACCACCCGGGCGGCATTTTCCAGATCGGCCATGACGGCAAAGGCTTCTCCTACGACAACGAAAGTCCGCGTCATGACGTTCTGCTGAGGCCCTACCGGCTCGCCTCGCGGCTCGTGACCAACGGCGAATGGATCGAGTTCATAAAGGACGGCGGCTACGCCCGCGCCGACCTCTGGCTCGCCGATGGCTGGGCGCGCGTGAAGGCCGGCGAATTCTCGGCGCCGCTTTACTGGGACAAATCCGAGGGCGGCTATGAGGCGATGACGCTGAACGGGCGGCACAGGATCGACCCCGCCGCCCCGGTCTGCCATGTCTCGTATTACGAGGCCGACGCCTTTGCCCGCTGGGCGGGCAAGCGCCTGCCGACGGAAGCTGAGTGGGAGGTTGCGGCGCAGCCAGTCGACAGGTCCGGGAACTTCATGGACGGCGGCCATTTCCGTACGCTCGCCGCCGACGACGCCAGCGCCGCGCCACAGCAGATGTTCGGCGATGTCTGGGAATGGACGCAAAGTCCGTACAGCCCATACCCCGGATACAGGCCGGCGCCCGGCGCGCTCGGCGAATACAACGGCAAGTTCATGGCGAGCCAGTTCGTGCTGCGTGGCGGCAGCTTCGGCACGCCGCAAAGCCATATCCGGGCGACCTATCGCAATTTCTTCTACCCGCACCAGCGCTGGCCGTTCGCGGGCCTGCGTCTGGCGGAGGATGCATGATGTCACTTGCCTTCGACTATCGCGGTCCCACGCCTCGTTCCGACACCGAGATCTTTCGCGCCGATGTCCTGAGCGGCCTGTCGGCGCGGCGGAAGACACTGCCCGCGAAATACTTCTACGACAGCGCCGGATCGCTTCTGTTCGACCGGATCACCGAACTCGACGAATATTATCCGACGCGCACGGAAACGGCGCTGCTGACCGATATCGCCGGCGAGATCGCGCATCTCGCGGGACCGGATGCCGTGGTCGTCGAGTTTGGCGCGGGATCGCTGGCGAAAATACGCATCCTGCTCGACGCGCTGCGGACACCGCGCGCCTATATGCCGATCGATGTCTCGGGCGCGCATCTGATGGCGGCGGCGGCCGAGCTGCGCGGCCATTATCCGGAGCTGCATGTCACGCCGATCATTGCCGACTTTACCGAGCCGCTCACAATTCCGTTCGCCGGCAATGCCAATGTGTTCGGCTTCTTCCCCGGCTCGACGATCGGCAACTTCGACCCGCCGGAAGCCCGGAGGTTCCTGCGCCGCGCGTCCGCGACGCTGCCGAAGGGAGCGCTGTTTCTCGTCGGAGCCGACACGAAGAAGGACCGCGCCATTCTGGAACGTGCCTACAATGACAGCGAAGGTGTCACCGCGGCCTTCAACCTCAATCTTCTCGCCCGCATCAACCGCGAACTCGGCGGCGATTTCGATCTGTCACGCTTCCGGCATCGTGCCTTCTACAATCACGAACTCGGGCGCATCGAAATGCACCTGGAAAGCACCGGCGCGCAGACGGTCCATGTCGCGGGCCGCAGCGTCCGCTTCGCGGAGGGCGAGACGATCCATACCGAGAATTCGTATAAATATTCCGCGCCGCAATTCGCGACCCTCGCCGCAAGCTCGGGCTGGACCGCGCGCCGGCTCTGGACCGCCGACCGCAATCTGTTCGCGCTGCACCTGCTTGAGAACGCCTAGTCGGCCTCGACCAGATCGAAGAAATCGCCCGTCGCTTCGTCGAGGACGCGCAGATTGCCGTTGGAAATGTTGAGGTGCAGGCCGGAGATCGAGACAAGCGCCTCGTGTTCGCGGCGCTTGATCTCGGGGAAAGTGCGCAGATTGCGGATCGACAGCCGGATCGCGGCCTCCTCGACCGCGGTTTCGAGCGCCCGGCCGGTCAGCTTCGGATTACGCTCCAGCGCGTCCTCCTTGGCGCCGCCGACCAGATCCATCCACGGGCCGATGAAATCGCCGCGCGTGGAATCGTCGCCGGAGTTCAGATAGGCGCGGATTCCGCCGCACTGCGAATGGCCCATCACCACGATATGCGGGATCGCAAGACCGCCGATCGCGAACTCGATCGCCGCCGAGGTGCCGTGATGCTTGCCGTCCGGCCGGAACGGCGGGACGACGTTGGCGACGTTGCGCAGAACGAACAGTTCGCCCGGCCCGGACGAGAAAATCGTTTCGGGCGAGACGCGGCTGTCGCAGCAGCCGATCACCAGCGCCTGCGGCGCCTGGCCGAGCGCCGCAAGCTGCGCAAGACGTCCTCTTTCATGGGGAAGGCGGTCATCGCGCCAGAGCCGGTAGCCGTCGGCAAGAATCTTCGGAATCATTGCAACCTCGTCCGGCGGGCTTGGTAGAACATGCATCCGCCCCCGGTCCAGCCCCTTCGATGCTGATATACCACGGGAACGTATTGGCATTGGCGCCGCGAGATGCTTTAGGGGGACCCTATGTCCGATACACGCCCCCGCCGCAGCGCGCTTTACGTCCCAGGATCAAACAGCCGCGCCCGGGAGAAGGCGAAGGGCCTGCCCGTGGACGCCGTGATCTTCGACCTTGAGGATTCGGTCGCCGACGAGGTGAAGCGCAGGGCGCGCGACGAGGTCGTCGCGACGATCAAGGGTGGCGGCTTCGGCAGCCGGGAGATCGTGATGCGGGTCAATCCGGCCCGAACCGAGTTCTTCGAGGACGATATGACCGCCGCGGTCAACGCCCAGCCCAACGCCGTACTTCTGTCCAAGGTGGAATCCACCGCCGAGATTTTCGCCGCCGAACGCCATTTGCGCGGCCGGCCGGAAACACAGGGCATCACGCTGTGGGCCATGGTCGAGACCGCGCGCGGCCTGATCGACATCGCCGGCATCGCCGCCTCGGTCAGAAAACCGGAGGGCCACCGACTGCGCGGTCTCGTGCTCGGTACCAACGACATCATTCGCGAAACGGGGGTGAAGGCCGGCGGCGACCGCACGCCGGTCCTGCCCTGGCTGTCGATGGCCGTGCTGGCGGCGCGCGCCGAAGGGCTTTTCGTGCTCGACGGGGTCTACAACGACTTCGAGGACATGAAAGGCTTCGAGGCCGAATGCATCCAGGGCCGCGCGCTCGGCATGGACGGCAAGACCATCATCCACCCCAAGCAGATCGAGATCGCAAACCGCACCTTCGCGCCGAGCGCCGACGAGATCGCGGAAGCGGAAGAAATCATCGAAGCCTTCGCGCGTCCGGAAAACGCCGAACGCGGCGTGATCTCCATCAATGGCCGCATGGTCGAACGCATGCACGAGAGAATGGCCCGGCGCACGCTCGCGCTCGCGGAGCAGATCGCGGTATCCTGATCTCGCCGCGATGCATTCGCCTAAGGATTAGGCGGCGCATAGCAGGGTTGCGTTGCATGCCTGCATCCCGTGCGCTACCAAACGCCGCAGGAAAGGCGGAATCATTCCAATGGCCGACGCTCGTCCGAACCGACCGACCGCCCGGCCGCTGTCGCCGCATCTGTCCATCTATCGTTTCACCTGGACGATGGCGATGTCGATCGTCCATCGCGTCACCGGCATGGCGCTGTATGCCGCCACGCCGCTGCTGGCCGTCTGGCTGTGGGCCGTGGCCGCCGGCGCCGATACCTATGACGCCTTCGCCGGTCTCGCCGCATCATGGTTCGGCATCGTCGTCCTGATCGGATTGAGCTGGGCGCTGATCCACCACGCCATCGGCGGCGTGCGCCACATCGTCTGGGACACCGGAACCGGCGTCGACCGCGCCAGCCGCTTTCTCTGGGCCAAGGCAACGCTCGCCGGATCGGTTGTACTGACCGCGATATTCTGGCTCTTCATTCTCGTGGGAGGCCTGTAATGGTCGCCCGCACGCCCTTCGCCCGTGTCCGGGGCCTCGGCGCCTCCGGCACCGGCACGCGCGAATACTGGCTGATCAAGCTGACCTCGGTCGCGCTGCTGCCGCTGACGCTCTATCTGGCGGGCGCCGTCATCGCGCTGAAGAATTCCGTCCATGCCACGGTATCGGCCGCGCTCGGCGCGCCCTACATTGCCATTCCCCTGTTTGTGTTCGTCATGTGCAACGCGGTCCACATGCAGCTCGGCATGCAGAACATCATCGACGACTATGTGCATACCAAGGGCACGAAAAAGCTGGCCGTCGGCGCCAACATCTTCTTCACCTATGGCTGCGCCGCCGCCGCCCTCTATTTCATCGTGATGATCGGACTTCGTGCATGACCGCCTATCCGATCGAGGAACATACCTACGATGTCGTCGTCGTCGGAGCCGGAGGCGCGGGCCTCAGAGCCGTGCTCGGCTCGGCGTCGGCGGGGCTGCGCACCGCCTGCCTGACCAAGGTTTTCCCGACGCGCTCGCACACGGTGGCGGCGCAGGGCGGCATGTCGGCGGCGCTCGGCAACATGGCCGAGGACGAATGGCGCTGGCACATGTTCGACACCGTGAAGGGCTCGGACTGGCTCGGCGACCAGGACGCCATCGAATATCTCTGCCGCCACGCGCCGACCGCCGTCTACGAGCTGGAGCACTGGGGCGTGCCGTTCTCGCGCACCGAGGAAGGCAAGATCTACCAGCGGCCGTTCGGCGGCATGACGACCGAGTATGGCGAAGGCCCGCCGGCGCAGCGCACGTGCGCCGCCGCCGACCGCACCGGCCACGCCATCCTGCACACGCTGTACGGACAGTGCGTCAAGCACCGCTCGGAATTCTTCATCGAGTATTTCGCGCTCGACCTCATCATGGACGAGGAAGGCCGCTGCCGCGGCGTCGTCGCGCTCAAGATGGACGACGGCACGATCCACCGCTTCCGCGCCCAGATGACGGTGCTGGCGACCGGCGGCTATGGCCGCGCCTATTTCTCGGCGACCTCGGCCCACACCTGCACCGGCGACGGCGGCGGCATGGTGCTGCGCGCCGGACTTCCGCTGCAGGACATGGAGTTCGTGCAGTTCCACCCGTCCGGCATCTACGGCTCGGGCTGCCTCATCACCGAGGGCGCGCGCGGCGAAGGCGGCTATCTGACGAATTCCGAGAACGAGCGCTTCATGGAGCGCTATGCGCCGCACGCCAAGGACCTCGCTTCGCGCGACGTCGTCTCGCGCGCGATGACGATCGAGATCCGCGAGGGCCGCGGCACAGGCCGCCACAAGGACCACATTCAACTGCATCTCGAGCACATCGATCCCGAGGTGCTGCACGAGCGCCTGCCCGGCATTTCCGAAAGCGCGAAGATCTTCGCCGGCGTCGACATCACCCGCGAGCCGATCCCGGTTCTGCCGACCGTGCATTACAATATGGGCGGCGTGCCGACAAATTATCACGGCGAGGTGCTGACCAAGCACAATGGCGACCCCGATTTCGTCGTGCCCGGCCTGATGGCGCTCGGCGAAGGCGCCTGCGTGTCGGTACATGGCGCCAACCGCCTCGGCTCGAACTCGCTGACCGACCTCATCGTGTTCGGGCGCGCGGCGGGCCAGCGCTGCGCCGAAATCCTCAAGCCCGGCGCGCCGCAGCCCGAACTGCCGAAAACCTCCGCCGACCTCGCGCTGTCGCGCCTCGACCGCTTCCGCCACGCCGACGGAGACACGCCGACGGCGCAGCTCCGGCTCGACATGCAGCGCGTGATGCAGTCGAACTGCGCGGTGTTCCGCACCGGCGAGGTGCTGGCCGAAGGCAAGGAGCTGATCCACAAGGTGTGGGACGCCGCGGCAGACATCAAAGTGTCCGACCGTTCGCTGGTGTGGAATTCCGACCTGATCGAGACGCTGGAATTCGACAATCTCATCGCGCAGGCCGTCGTGACGGTCGACAGCGCGCTGAACCGCAAGGAAAGCCGCGGCGCGCATGCCCGCGAGGACTATCCCGAGCGCGACGACGCCAACTGGATGAAGCACACTCTGGCCTGGGCCGATTACGGCGCGCGCACGGTCGCGATCGATTACCGACCGGTGCACTCCTACACGCTGACCGACGAGGTCGAATTCATACCGCCGAGGAAACGCGTCTACTGATCCCGCAGCGCATGGCCGGCATTGCCGTCCTGCGCTTGAACCCCTTGCCGCAACGGACCAGATTTCAGCCATGGCCGAATTCACGCTGCCGAAGAACTCCAGGGTCCAGCAGGGCAAGTTCTGGCCGATGCCGAAAGGCGACAGGCTGACGGAGTTCCGCGTCTATCGCTGGAACCCGGACGACGGCGAGAACCCGCGCATCGACACCTATTTCGTCGACCGCGAGCATTGCGGGCCGATGATTCTCGACGGGCTGATCTACATCAAGAACGAGATCGACCCGACCCTGACCTTCCGCCGTTCCTGCCGCGAGGGCATTTGCGGGTCGTGCTCGATGAACATCAACGGCGCCAATACGCTGGCCTGCACCAAGGGCATGGACGATGTCGGCGACAGCGTGATCCGCGTCTACCCGCTGCCGCATATGGCGGTGGTGAAGGACCTCGTGCCGGACATGTCGACCTTCTATCAGCAGCACGCGCTGATCGAGCCCTACCTCAAGACCGAGACCGCGCCGCCGCAGAAGGAATGGAAGCAGAGCCCGGAGGACCGCGACAAGCTCGACGGGCTCTACGAGTGCATTCTCTGCGCCTGCTGCTCGACCGCCTGCCCGAGCTATTGGTGGAATCCGGAGAAATATCTCGGCCCCGCCGCGCTGTTGCAGTCCTATCGCTGGATGATCGACAGCCGCGACGAGGGACTGGCGGAGCGGCTCGACACGCTGGAAGACCCGTTCCGGCTCTACCGCTGCCACACGATCATGAACTGCGCCAATGTCTGCCCCAAAGGTCTGAACCCGGCGGCGGCGATCATCGAGATCAAGAAGCTGATGCAGGAGCGCGAGGTCTGAGCCTCCACGCACAGTCGTCCACAGGCTATCCACAGCAATCCACAGAAGGGCTGTGGATGGCGGGACTTGAAATGAAAAAGGCCCGGCAGTGCCGGGCCTTGAATCGTTCAGCCGACGGCTCAGTGACGCTGGATATCGGTCTTGGCCGCGGCGTGCTCCGACGGCTTGCCCTGATCGACCATCGGCTCCATCGCCGCCGCCAGAATGGCGTTGCGGAACAGCCCTTCGATCGAGACGCCGAAATTCATGTGCGTCATCGAGAACGGACCCGGACGGTCCGGGTGAGTCGAACGCCAGCCGACATAGATGCCGACCATCGCCGGCTGACCCTTCAGCATGATGGCGCTGCCCGACGCGCCCTCGCCCGCCGAACAGTCGATGGCGATTTCCCGCGGATTGTTGCGTTCGACACGGCTTTCGGTGCGGATCGCGCAGCCTTCGATGGCCTTGCGGCCGTCATAGACCCAGCCGCGATGGCGGTGCGCAAGCATATCGACCGAGGTGCCGACCGGGCCGAGCGTGGTGATGCCGTAGGGCTGCGCCTTCTCGACGGGCTGGACCAGACGCACGACCGCCCAGTCATGAACCGGCGACACCGCGTAGGGATTGCGCGAGCCGACCTGGAGCGATTTCACGTCGAGCGGAATTTCGAGCTGGCGGCCATCGACCATGATCATGAAATTGCAGGTCGCGAGATCGCCGCGCGGATTGCCGTCGGTGTCGTAGAAGGCGTGCGCCGCCGTCGTGACGAGATCGCTCTTCACGGTCAACTGCGCCGTGGAATAGACGCCCGAGCACACGACCATGCCGGTGGCGGCATAGCGGCTCTCGAAGAGGGCAGGATCCTGCCCGGTCTTCTTGGCGAAATCGGTGAGTGTCAGGCGCGCGTCGGTCTCAAGCGTGACCGCTTCGACCTCGGTCTCTCCCGCCACAATTCCCAGCCCGCAGATGATTGCGGCAGCGACTATAGGCCTGTAACGCACGTTCTCAGATCCCCCGCACATCCAGCAGGATGAGGGAATGAGAATTTACGTCAAGTGCACGAAACGCGGCCGCCCGCTTTTCGTTCCGCGTGTCGCAAAAAAGATTCACAATGGCCCCGCGCCGGCCCGGAAGCGTCGCTTTTTTCGGCAGTTTTGATTGTTTTCGGGCTCCATCGCAAAGGAAGCTGAGCGCAGATGCCGCACCCCGTTACACAGGCGTTGCAGGAGCTTGCCGCACAGGGCAAGGCGGAATCCGATCCGGCGCAAGCGGCCCTTGCGGAGCGACTTGACCGGCTGAGCGCGGCGCTGCGCGGCAAAAGCGGCCTGTTCCGCCGGGCAAAGCCGGTGCGCGGCCTTTACATCTGGGGAGAGGCCGGGCGCGGCAAGACCTTCCTGATGGACATCTTCTTCCGCAACGCGCCCGAGACGAAGAAACGCCGGGTGCATTTCCATGCCTTCATGGCGGAAGTCCACGAGCGGCTTCCGGCGTTCCGCTCGACGGACGGCGCGCAGCCGATCGCGGCGCTGGCAAAGGCGCTCGCCGCCGAGGCGCGGCTTCTGTGTCTGGACGAAATGCAGGTCAAGGACATCGCCGACGCCACCGTGCTCGGCCGGCTGTTCGGCGAGCTGATCGACAACGGCGCGGTCATCGTCACGACATCGAACGCCCCGCCGTCCCGGCTCTACTACAAGGGCCTCAACCGCGACCTCTTTTTGCCCTTCATCGCCCTGATCGAGGACAGGCTCGACGTCGTGGAACTGGTGTCGCGGCGCGACTACCGGCGCGAGAGGCTGGCCGCCGGCCCGCTGTGGCTGACGCCGCCGGACCGGGCGGCGATGGACGCGGCCTTCGCCCGTATTGCCGGAGCGCCCAACGGCGGGGAAGCCGTTATCCGCGTGAAGGGACGCAGCGTTCGCGTGCCCGAGGCGCTCAACGGCACCGCGCGTTTCGATTTCGACGATTTGTGCCGGCAGGCGCTGGGCGCGGGCGACTTCGCCGCCATTGCGCGTACATACCATACGCTCCTGATCGACGGCATCCCGGCGCTGGACGAGGCGCCCCAGGACGCGGTGAGGCGCTTCGTGCTCCTGGTCGACGAGCTTTACGAACACCGGGTCAAACTGGTCGCCTCCGCCGAACGCAGCCCCGACATGCTGCTGACGCAGGGCAAGCAGGCCTGGGATTTTCGCCGCGCGGCCTCGCGCCTTGCGGAAATGGGCTCGCAGGACTGGCTTTCGCGGCCGCATGGACAGGAAGTTGACTTGAACGCGGCGCACGAACCGGGATAGTCACTCGCAAAATTTCGGGGGAGACACACACATGGCCCGCAAGAAGATAGCGCTCATCGGTTCCGGTCAGATCGGCGGCACGCTCGCCCATCTCATCGGCCTCAAGGAACTGGGCGACATCGTCCTGTTCGACATTTCCGAGGGCACGCCGCAGGGCAAGGCGCTCGACATCGCCGAAAGCGCTCCGATCGAGGGCTTCGACGCCGCCTATCTGGGCACCAATGCCTATGCCGACATCGAGGGCGCCGATGTCGTCATCGTGACCGCCGGCGTGCCGAGAAAGCCGGGCATGAGCCGCGACGATCTCGTCGGCACCAATCTGCGCGTCATGGAACAGGTCGGCGCCGGCATCCGCAAATACGCCCCGAACGCCTTCGTCATCTGCATCACCAACCCGCTCGACGCCATGGTCTGGGCGCTGCAGAAGGCCTCCGGCCTGAAGCCGAACAAGGTGGTGGGCATGGCCGGCGTGCTCGACACCGCGCGCTTCCGCTATTTCCTCGCCGAGGAATTCGCCGTGTCGGTGCAGGACGTCTCGGCCTTCGTCCTCGGCGGCCACGGCGACGACATGGTGCCGCTGGTGCGTTATTCGGCGGTCGGCGGCATTCCGCTGCCGGACCTCGTCCGCATGGGCTGGTCGAGCCAGGCCAAGATCGACGCCATCGTCGAGCGCACCCGCAAGGGCGGCGGCGAGATCGTCGGTCTCCTGAAGACCGGCTCGGCGTTCTACGCCCCCGCCTCCTCGGCGATCGCGATGGCGGAATCCTATCTCAAGGACAAGAAGCGCGTTCTGCCCTGCGCCGCCTTCCTCGAAGGCCAGTACGGCGTCGACGGGCTTTATGTCGGCGTGCCGACGGTCATCGGCGCGGACGGAGTGGAGAAAATTGTCGAGATCGAACTCAACGGCGCGGAGCGCACGATGTTCGACAAGTCGATCGAAAGCGTGCGCGGGCTTGTCGAGGCCTGCCAGCAGATCGCCCCGCATCTCGGCTCGTAAGACCAAAGCCTGACGCCGAAGCCCGACATCGGGATGCCGTATTGCTGATATACCAACAACGGCATCCCTTTCAGGGTTGAAAAGCGACGCGTAATCGCAGACTTTGCCCATAGAGGGGGAGTTCTTCCCGCGTGCCGGACGGGAGTGGGTTCGGTGCGCCGATGCGGAATGCGATATGTCACGCCAGCAGGCGAACCAGGCTTTTCTCGACACGGCTTTCCTTTACGGCGCCAATGCGCCCTACATCGAAGACCTCTACGCGCGCTATCAGGAAAATCCCGCGAGCGTTGACGCCGGGTGGCGGGAGTTCTTTTCCAATTTCAGCGACCAGCCTTCCGACGCCCTGAAGCTCGCGCGCGGCGCGTCCTGGACGCGGCCGGATTTGCGCGCCGTCGAGGTGGCGGCGCCAGCCGACCCCGCTCAGCGCATCACCGAGGAAGTCGTCTCGCGCAAGATCGAGACCGCCGCCAATCTTCTGCCGGAAGAGGTGCTGCGGGCGACGCGTGATTCCGTCCGCGCGCTGATGCTGATCCGCGCCTACCGCATGCGCGGACACCTCGCCGCCGATCTCGATCCGCTGAAGCTGGAAAAAGCCGCCGATCATCCCGAGCTCGATCCGGAAAGCTACGGCTTCACCGAGGCCGATCTCGACCGCAAGATCTTCCTCGACCATGTGCTCGGCATGGAATTCGCGACGATGCGCGAAATCCTCGCCATCCTGAAGCGCACCTATTGTTCGACGCTCGGCGTCGAGTTCATGCACATCTCCAGCCCGGCCGAGAAAGCCTGGGTGCAGCAGCGCATCGAGGGGCCGGAAAAGGCCATCGAATTCACCCGCGAGGGCAAGCGCGCGATTCTCAACAAGCTGGTGGAGGCCGAGGGCTTCGAGAAGTTCCTCGACGTCAAGTTCACCGGCACCAAGCGGTTCGGCCTCGACGGCGGCGAAAGCCTGATTCCGGCGCTGGAGCAGATCATCAAGCGCGGCGGCAATCTCGGCGTCCAGGAGATCGTGCTCGGCATGGCCCATCGCGGCCGCCTCAATGTCCTTACGCAGGTCATGGGCAAGCCGCACCGCGCCCTGTTCCACGAATTCAAGGGCGGCTCGGCCACTCCCGACGAGGTCGAGGGATCCGGCGACGTCAAGTACCATCTCGGCGCATCGAGCGACCGCGAGTTCGACAACAACAGGGTGCATCTGTCGCTGACGGCGAACCCGTCGCATCTCGAGATCGTCGATCCGGTCGTGCTCGGAAAGGTCCGCGCCAAGCAGGACCAGCACAACGACAGCGAGCGCACCCAGGTGCTGCCGCTGCTGCTGCACGGCGACGCCGCGTTCGCCGGCCAGGGCGTGATCGCCGAATGCTTCGGCCTGTCCGGGCTGAAGGGCCACCGCACCGGCGGCTCGATCCATGTCATCATCAACAACCAGATCGGCTTCACGACGTCGCCGCGCGTCGCGCGCTCCTCGCCCTATCCGTCGGATGTGGCGAAGATGGTCGAGGCGCCGGTGTTCCACGTCAACGGCGACGACCCGGAGGCCGTGACCTTCGCCGCCAAGGTCGCGACCGAGTTCCGGCAGAAGTTCAAGAAGCCCGTCGTCATCGACATCTTCTGCTACCGCCGCTTCGGCCACAACGAAGGCGACGAGCCGTCCTTCACCCAGCCGAGCATGTACAAGGCGATCCGCCAGCATCCGACGACGCTGGAGATCTATTCCAAGAAGCTGATCGCCGAAGACGTCGTGACCGAAGCCGATGTCGAGAAGATGCGAGCCGACTGGCGCGCCCATCTCGAACAGGAATTCGAGGTCGGCCAGGCCTATCTGCCGAACAAGGCCGACTGGCTCGACGGCAAATGGGCGGGCCTCAAACCCGCCGGCAAGGACACCGACGACGCGCGCCGCGGCCTGACCGGCGTCGACGTCGCGCTGCTGCGCGAGATCGGCGAGAAGATCACCCGCGTTCCGGACGGCTTCCATCTGCACAAGACGATCGGCCGCTTCCTCGAAAACCGCAGAAAGGCGATCGAGACCGGCGAGGGCATCGACTGGGCGACCGGCGAGGCGCTGGCCTTCTGCACGCTTCTGCTCGAAGGCCATCCGGTGCGCCTGTCGGGACAGGATGTCGAGCGCGGAACATTCTCGCAGCGCCACTCCGTATTGACGGACCAGGAGAACGACGCGCGCTACAAGCCCTTCAACCATCTGAAGGATGGCCAGGTCCGCTACGAGGTCATCAATTCGATGCTCTCGGAAGAAGCCGTGCTCGGCTTCGAATATGGATACTCGCTGGCCGAGCCGAACGCGCTGACCCTGTGGGAAGCGCAGTTCGGCGATTTCGCCAACGGCGCGCAGGTCGTCATCGACCAGTTCATCTCGTCGGCCGAGCGCAAATGGCTGCGCATGTCGGGCCTCGTGATGCTTCTGCCGCACGGCTATGAAGGTCAGGGACCGGAACATTCGTCGGCCCGCCTCGAGCGCTATCTGCAGATGTGCGCCGAGGACAACATGCAGGTCGCGAACTGCACGACCCCGGCGAACTACTTCCACATCCTGCGCCGCCAGCTGCACCGCGATTTCAGGAAGCCCTTGATCCTGATGACGCCCAAAAGCCTGCTGCGCCACAAGCGCGCGGTCTCGACGCTGGAACAGTTCGGCGAGGGACGCTACTTCCACCGCTGGCTGCACGACGACAATGACGAGCGCGTCGGCGGCAAGGGCCTCGTGTCCGAGGACAAGATCCGGCGTATCGTGCTGTGCTCCGGCAAGGTCTATTACGACCTTTACGAGGAACGCGAGAAGCGCGGCATCGACGATGTCTACATCATGCGCATCGAGCAGCTTTATCCGTTCCCGGCGAAGTCGCTGCTGCAGGAGCTGACGCGCTTCCGCAACGCCGAGATCGTCTGGTGCCAGGAAGAGCCGCGCAACATGGGCGCCTGGTTCTTCGTCGACCAGTACATCAACTGGGCCTCCGACAAGGAAGGCGGCGGACGGCGCGCGCGCTATGTCGGGCGCCCGCCCGCGGCATCGACCGCGGTCGGCCAGATGTCGAAGCATCTGGCGCAGCTCAAGGCATTCCTCGACGACGCACTGGCGTAATGACACGCCGCCCTCCACGGGCGGCGCCCACGAAAACAGGTGAGATATGGCTACCGAAATCCGCGTTCCGGCCCTTGGCGAGAGCGTGACTGAAGCGACCATCGGCAAGTGGTTCAAGAAGCCCGGCGATGCCGTGAAGGCCGACGAACCGCTGGTCGAGCTCGAAACCGACAAGGTGACGGTCGAGGTTCCCGCGCCCTCCGCCGGGGTTCTCTCGGAGATCGCCGTCAAGGAAGGCGAGACCGTGAATGTCGGTGCCAAGCTCGGCGCGATCGACGCATCGGGCGCGGCGGCCGCGCCCAACGGCGCCACCGGCACGCCGACCGAAAAGACCGCGACGACGGCGCCGATCAACGCCGCCGAGGAAGAGCCGAAGCCGCGCGCGCAGCCGAAAGCGGCCGCGCCCGCCGCGAAGGTCTCGTCCGACGATCAGGCGCCGTCGGTACGCCGCCTCACCACGGAAGCCGGCATCGACCCATCGGCCGTCCCGGGCAGCGGCAAGGGCGGCCGCGTGACAAAGGGCGATGTGCTGGCGGTCATCGAGGGCGGCGCGTCAAAGCCGGCACCCGCACCGGCGCCGCGCGCGCCGTCGGCACCCGGCGACGCCGCGCAGGAAGAGCGCGTGCGCATGACGCGCCTGCGCCAGACCATCGCGCGTCGCCTGAAGGAAGCGCAGAACAGCGCGGCGATGCTGACGACCTACAACGACGTCGACATGACGGCGGTGATGGAGCTGCGCAGTCATTACAAGGATGCGTTCGAGAAGCGGCATGGCGTGAAGCTCGGCTTCATGGGCCTGTTCGCGAAAGCCTGCGTCCATGCGCTGAAGGAGATTCCGGCGGTCAATGCGGAGATCGACGGCGAGGACCTCGTCTACAAGAACTACTACCATATCGGCATCGCCGTCGGCACCGACCGCGGCCTCGTCGTGCCGGTGGTGCGCGACGCCGACAAGAAAAGCGTCGCCGAGATCGAGAAGGAAATCGGCGCCCTCGGCAAAAAGGCGCGCGACGGCCAGCTTTCGATCGAGGACATGCAGGGCGGCACGTTCACGATCTCGAACGGCGGCGTCTACGGCTCGCTGATGTCGATGCCGATCCTCAACGCGCCGCAATCGGGCATTCTCGGCATGCACCGCATCGAGCAGCGCCCCGTGGTGCGCGACGGCCAGATCGTCGCGCGGCCGATGATGTATCTCGCGCTGACCTACGACCACCGCGTGGTCGACGGTCAGGGCGCGGTGACATTTCTCGTCCGCGTCAAGGAAGCGCTCGAGGACCCGGCGCGGCTCGTGCTCGATCTGTAATGGCGATGCCAGCTGAAATCCTGGTCCTCGCGCTCGGCTGCGCGCTGCTGATGCTGCATATCGCGCTGCAGGGCATTTTTGCGACGGTCGAACTCGGCTCCAGATGGAACGCCAGCCCGCGCGACGAGCGCCTTCAGGTCAAGGGACCCGTCGCCGGGCGCGCCGAGCGCGCGCTGAGAAACTACCTCGAAACCTTTCCGGCGCTGGTCGGCCTTGCGCTCGCGCTCGTCGTCCTCGGCAAGACAGGCGGCCTCGGCGAGACCGGGGCCTGGATCTGGTTCCTTGCCCGCCTTGTCTACATCCCGCTCTATCTCGGCGGCATCCCGTATATACGCTCGCTCGTCTGGACCGTCTCCGCCCTGGGGCTGACCCTGATGTTCGTTGCGCTTTTCCTGTGAGCTGAAAGATATGCCCGACACCTACGATCTCGTCGTCATCGGCACCGGCCCCGGCGGCTATGTCTGCGCCGTCCGCGCGGCGCAGCTCGGCCTGAAAACAGCGGTCATCGAAAAGCGCTCCACGCTCGGCGGCACCTGCCTGAACATCGGCTGCATCCCGTCGAAAAGCCTGCTCTATGCCAGCCATGCCTTCGAGGACGCCAGCCACAAATTCAAGGATATCGGCATCGGCGTCTCGCCGAAGCTCGACCTCAAGACCATGCAGGCCTTCAAGCAGAAGGGCGTCGACGGCAATGTGAAAGGCGTCGACTTCCTGATGAAGAAGAACAAGATCGACGTCCATTACGGCGTCGGCACGATCACCGCGCCCGGCAAGATTTCGGTACAGCCCGAGAAGGGCAATGCGACCGAGATCACGGCGAGGAACATCGTGATCGCCACCGGATCCGACGTGGCGCGGCTGAAAGGCGTCGAGATCGACGAAAAGCGCATCGTGTCCTCGACCGGCGCGCTCGAACTGTCGAAGGTTCCGGGCAAGCTGCTCGTCGTCGGCGCGGGCGTGATCGGCCTTGAGCTTGGTTCGGTGTGGCGCCGCCTCGGCGCCGACGTGGCGGTCGTCGAATTCCTCGAACGCATCCTGCCCGGCATGGACGGCGAGATCGCGCGCCAGTTCCAGCGCATGCTTGAAAAGCAGGGCATGGCGTTCAAGCTCGGCTCGAAGGTGACGGGCGTCGACACATCCGGCAAGACATTGAAGGCAACCATCGAGCCCGCGTCGGGCGGCAAGGCCGAAACGATCGAGGCCGATGTCGTGCTCGTCGCCATCGGCCGCGTGCCCTACACCGAGGGCCTCGGCCTCGACACGGTCGGCGTTCAGCTCGACGAGCGCGGCCGCATAAAGACCGGCGCGCACTACAACACCAATATTGACGGCATCTATGCCATTGGCGATGTCATTGCCGGTCCGATGCTGGCCCACAAGGCCGAGGACGAAGGCATTGCCGCCGCCGAGATCATCGCCGGCAAGGCCGGACATGTGAACTATGGCGTCATCCCGAATGTCATCTACACCTATCCTGAGGTCGCAAGCGTCGGTCAGACCGAGGAAGAGCTGAAGGCCGCAGGCATCGCCTATACCGTCGGAAAGTTCCCGTTCACCGCGAACGGCCGCGCCAAGGCCAATGACACCACCGAAGGCTTCGTGAAGATCCTGGCCGATGCCGCGACCGACAAGGTGCTGGGCGTGCACATTGTCGGGCCCGAGGCCGGCACCCTGATCACCGAAGCCTCGATCACCATGGAATTCGGCGGATCGGCGGAAGATATCGCCCGCACCTGCCACCCGCACCCGACGCTGAGCGAGGCGGTGAAGGAAGCCGCGCTCGCCGTCGACAAGCGCGCAATTCATATGTAGGCGCCCGTCGCCGCTTTTTGCGGTCGATACGGCTTGCGCGCCGGGAAGCCGACCCCACAATACTCTCAAGGAGAGGGTAACTACAGGCCATGGATTATCTGCTCGCGCTGCTTGCCGATCCTGCCGCGTGGGCGGCGCTTGCCGCGCTGATCGCCATGGAAGTGGTGCTCGGCATCGACAATCTGATCTTCATTTCCATCCTGACCAACAAGCTGCCGAAGGACCGCCAGTCCTTCGCCCGCAGGCTCGGCATCGGCATGGCGGTCGTCATGCGGCTCGGCCTGCTCTTGACCATTGCCTGGATCATCGGCCTGACGACGCCGGTCTTCGCGGTATTCGGCCAGGACTTCTCCTGGCGCGACCTGATCCTGATCGCCGGCGGCCTGTTCCTGGTCTGGAAGGCGACGAAGGAAATCCATCACCATGTCGATCCACCCGATGAGGGTGACATCTTCGAATCGCGCGCGGCCGAACTGACCGTGGCCGCGGCCATCGGCCAGATCCTCGTTCTCGACCTTGTCTTTTCGATCGACAGCATCATCACCGCGGTCGGCATGACCGACCACATCCCGATCATGATCGTGGCCGTTCTGGTGACGGTAACGGTGATGCTGCTCGCCGCCGACCCGCTGGCGAATTTCATCGGCCGGCATCCGACGGTCGTCATGCTGGCGCTCGGCTTCCTGCTGCTGATCGGCGTGACGCTGATCGCCGACGGCTTCGGCGCCAAGATCCCGAAGGGGTACATCTACGCGGCGATGGCGTTCTCGGCGCTGATCGAGGGACTCAACATGATGGCGCGCCGGGGCAAGCCCAAAAGAAAAGGCCCGGCTCATTGAACCGGACCTTTTCAGCCTTCGGGTCTCGAACCTTTTCAGGTTCCCGTAGGCTTGGCCGGGTCTTCTTTCTGCGCCGAGTGACCGGGGGTGCAGTCGGCCGATGCAGTGCCAGCGAAAGCCGCGACGGCAAGCAGCGCCAAGGCGGCGGCAAGAATGCGTTTCATCGGTACACCTTTCCTGAGACCTGAACAGTCTGGCGCATGTGCCGGGAGAGGCAACCCGAACCAGCACCACCTGACGGCTTCGTGAACGCAACGAAAAAACCCGGCCTCCCGGCCGGGCTCTCTCGCATCTCCGAGGGTCTCGAATCCTTGGAAAAGCTCAGCGGCTCATGTCTGCCGCGCGCGCAACTTCGGCGAAGCCCGACGGCGGCCCCTTCGCCTCGATCTGGGCGAACGGCAGCGAAATGAAGATCAGCGCCGTGATATAGGCGGCGAACATCAGAAGATTGCGCTTCAGCGACATGATGGGCTCCCAACCCGCAACTCGTAAGAAAGGTTCCTAGCGGCTTCCTGTTTCCGCCGAATGTCCTCGAATATGTCGCCCGTGAAATGATTCCGGTTCAGGCTCTCGGATGGGCGGCGGCATGGACCGCGATCAGCTTCTCGGTCTCGATTTCGGTATAGATCTGCGTCGTCGACAGGCTGGCATGGCCGAGAAGCTCCTGGATGGCGCGGAGATCCCCGCCGCGGGCCAGAAGATGGGTCGCGAAGGAGTGGCGCAGCGCATGCGGCGTCGCGGTGTCGGGCAGGCCGAGCGCGGACCGCATGTCCTGCATGGCGCGCTGGACGATGCGCGGATTGAGCGGCCCGCCCTTGGCGCCGACGAAGAGCGGCCCGTCCGGCGTCAGCCGCCACGGGCACAGCGCGATGTAATCCGCCACGGCCCGCGCCACGGGCGCAATGACCGGCACCTGCCGCGTCTTGCCGCCCTTGCCGGTGACGGTGAGCGCGCCGGCAACCGCCGGCGCCTCGGCGCGCGTCAGCGACAGCGCCTCGGCGATGCGCAGGCCGCACCCGTAAAGCAGCGCGATCACCGCGGCATCGCGGGCGATGATCCAGGGCTCGCGCTCGTCGCCCGCGCGCGTCTCGACATCGGCCATCTGCCGCGCCGCCGTGGCGGACACCGGTTTCGGCAGGCTTCGGGCGATCTTCGGCGCACGGATGGCGTTGAGCGCCGAGGCCGAGCCCTTGCCGCGCCGTTCCAGAAAGCGGGCGAAGGACCGCGCCGCAGCCAGCATCCGCATCACCGAACGGCTGGTCAGGCCCTCGCTGCGGCGGCGCGCGAGGAAGGCGCGGATATCGCGCGGATGCAGGTCCTTCAGCGCCGCGAGCGAGGGCGGGCCGCCGAGATGGTCCTGCAGGAAAACGAGGAAAAAGCGCACGTCGCGCGCATAGGCCTCGACCGACAGCGGCGACAGGCGGCGCTCATCGGCAAGGTGCGAGGTCCAGGCCGCAAATTCGGCCTGCACATCGCGCGCGGCGGGAAGGTCGATGGAAGCGGCACCGGACATGGCAGGAAGAATGCGCCGGGAGGTTTAAGAAAACCTCATCCTTCGGGACGGCGCTTGGCGCCTCCCCAGGACGAGGGCTTCGGGCCGCGTCCGATCGTGTATTTACGCGATCGACTGCCCCGTCTTCTTCCAGTCGGCGACGAACTGGGCGAGGCCCTTGTCGGTCAGCGGATGGTTGACGAGGCTCTTGATGACGGAGGCCGGGCAGGTCGCGACATCGGCGCCGATCATCGCCGCGTCCTTCACATGGTTCGGCGAGCGGATCGAGGCGGCGAGAATCTCGGTCTCGAAATCCGGATAGTTGTCGTAGATCGTGCGGATGTCCTGGATCAGATCCATGCCGTCGAGATTGATGTCGTCGAGACGGCCGATGAAGGGCGAGATGAAGGACGCGCCGGCCTTGGCCGCCAGCAGCGCCTGATTGGCCGAGAAGCACAGCGTGACATTGACCATCGTGCCTTCGGAACGAAACACGCGGCAGGCCTTCAGGCCGTCCCAGGTCAGCGGCACCTTGATGACGATGTTCTTCGCTATCTTCGCCAGCGTGCGGCCTTCGCTCAGCATGCCGTCGAGATCGGTGGCGGCGACTTCCGCGGAGACCGGGCCGGGCACGATCTCGCAGATCTCCTTCAGGATGTCGCGATAGGGCCGGTTGGCTTTCAGGACCAGGGAGGGATTGGTTGTCACGCCGTCGACCAGGCCGGTCTCGGCCAGATCACGGATTTCACCCACATCGGCGGTATCGACGAAAAATTTCATGGCCTATTGTCCTCGCCCGAGTCGCGCCGTTCCTCGCGCGCCGGGCCTTGTTTTGCAAGAGATATCCGGAATGGCTCCTCACCATATAGATAGCCGGGCCCGGGCCGCCACCGCTTCATGAAACGCGTCGAGGTTCTGCTGCCGGTCGCGCTCGACCGCAGCTTCACATATGCGGTGCCGGACGACATCGACGCCGCACCGGGCGACATCGTCGAGGTGCCGCTCGGCGGGCGCGAGCAGGCCGGCGTCGTCTGGGGTCCGGGCGATCCGGACGTTCCGGCGAAGAAGCTGAAGCCGGTCGCGGCGGTCTACGACCTGCCGCGCCTGACGCCCGATCTTCTGAAATTCGTCGACTGGGTGGCGCGCTACACGCTGGCCCCCGCCGGCATGGTGCTGCGCATCGCGCTCCGGGGCGCGCGGAGCACGGGCGACGAGCCCCCGCGCCGGATGATCGTCGCGACCGGCGAGCAGCCCGCGCGGGCGACGGAGGCGCGCATGCGGGCGCTGGCCGCCGCCGGGGACCGCCAGCCGCGCCCGAAATCCGAACTTGCGCGCGCGGCCAATGTCTCGGCGGGCGTGATCGACGGGCTCGTGAAGGATGGCGCGCTGCGCGTCATCGAGATCGCGCCGGAACCCGTCGGTTCGGGCATGGACGCGAATTTCGCGCCGCCACGGCTGAACGCCGATCAGGCCGGCACGGCGAAGGCGCTGGCGGAAGCCGTACTTACGCGAAAATTTTCGGCCCATCTTCTCGAAGGCGTCACCGGAGCCGGCAAGACCGAGGTCTATCTCGAAGCCGCCGCCGAAGCCCTGCGCATGGGGAAACAGGCGCTCATTCTTCTACCGGAAATCGCGCTGACCAAAAGCGTGATCGACCGCGTGACGGCGCGGTTCGGCGCGCCGCCGGGCGAATGGCATTCGACGGTCGGTACAAAGCGCCGCGCGCGCGTCTGGGAGGGCGCCGCGTCGGGCGAAACGCAGATCGTGGTCGGCGCGCGTTCGGCGCTGTTCTTGCCGTTCCGGGACCTCGGCGTCATCGTGATCGACGAAGAGCATGACGGCGGCTTCAAGCAGGAGGACACGCCGGTCTATCACGCACGCGACATGGCGGTGGTGCGCGGGCAGATCAGCGAGATACCGGTCATTCTCGTATCGGCGACGCCCTCGATCGAAAGCCGCGTCAACGCCGAAGCCGGACGGTACATACATCATGTCCTGCCCGAACGTTATGGCGGCCGCACGCTGCCGGAGATCGAACTCGTCGATCTCAGGAAAGACATTCCGCCGCGCGGACGCTGGATCGCGCCGTCGCTGGAAGCGTCCGTACGCTCGACGCTCGAGCGCGGCGAACAGGCCCTGCTGTTTCTCAACCGGCGCGGATTTGCGCCGCTGACGCTGTGCCGCTCCTGCGGCCACCGCTTCCAGTGTCCGAACTGTACCGCCTGGCTGGTGGAGCACCGGTTCAAGAGACAGCTTGCCTGCCACCATTGCGGCCACGCCGAACCCGTGCCGCCCGCCTGCCCGCAATGCGCCAAGACCGACACGCTGACGCCGGTCGGCCCCGGCGTCGAGCGCATAAGGGACGAAGCGGCGGCGATCTTCCCCGAGGCGCGGCTCTCGGTACTCTCCAGCGACGTCATGGCCGGCCCCGAGCACATGCGCGCCGAACTGAAAGCCGTCGCCGACCGCGCGGTCGATCTCGTCATCGGCACCCAGCTCGTCACCAAGGGCCATAATTTCCCGCACTTGACCCTGGTCGGCGTCATCGACGGCGATCTCGGTCTGTCCACGTCCGACCCGCGCGCGGCGGAACGGACGTTTCAGCTTCTGGAACAGGTGACCGGCCGCGCCGGGCGCGGCGACAATCCCGGCCGCGGCATGGTCCAGACCCACGACCCCGCCCATCCGGTGATGCAGGCGCTGCTGCACCATGACGCCCAGGCCTTCTATCGCGCCGAGATCGACGCACGGGCCGATGCCGGCCTGCCGCCCTTCGGCCGGCTGGCGAGCCTCGTCATATCGGCGCCGTCCAAACCCGAGGCCGAAGCCTATGCCCGCCTCCTGGCGCAGAGCTTCCCGGACGATGGCCGGGCGCGGCTGCTCGGACCGGCCGAGCCGCCTTTTGCGATTCTGAGGGGCCGTCACCGCATGCGGCTGATCGTGAAGGCGCCGCGCACGCTGGACCTGTCCGGCTTTCTGCGGACCTGGCTCGCCTCAGCGCCCCGACATTCGGGTAACGTACAGATACAGGTCGATGTCGATCCGATGAGCTTTGTTTAGAACATCCCTCAATTTACAGGCCATTGCGTCGCATGTTCGCCGTGTTGCGCCCCTCACACCTGTGTGATAGTCAACCGGCGGCTTCCGGGGACGAGCCTCGAAGCTCCGCAGCTCGCTGCAAAAAATTCTAGAAATCCCAAGGGTTTGATGCCATCGCGCCGCGATCGGCCCGCGCCCTCGGACTGGACGACGAAAGACCGTTTTCCGTGCCCGCAGACGACGCCACACCCACAGGAATGGCCGGCCGCTACGCGACGGCCCTTTTCGATCTCGCCGAAGAGGCGAAATCGACCGACAAGGTTCTGGGCGACCTCGAGCGCTTCTCCGCGCTGATCGACGGATCCAGCGACCTTAAACGTCTCGTCAAAAGCCCCGTCTTCTCCTCCGAGGAACAGCTCGGCGCCATCGCCGCCATCCTCGACAAGGCGAAGATTTCCGGCATCGCCGCCAATTTCATCAAGCTCGCGGCGCAGAACCGCCGCCTGTTCGCGGTCGAACAGATGATCCGCGCCTTCCGGGCGCTGGTCGCGAAATCCCGCGGCGAGCTGACCGCCAAGGTCACCGTTTCCGAACCTCTGAGCGATGCCCGTCTGAAGGACGTGAAGGCCGCTCTCAAGGAGGTCACGTCGAAAGACGTCACTCTCGACCTCAAGGTCGACCCGTCGATCATCGGCGGCATCATCGTGCAGCTTGGCAGCCGCATGGTCGATGCTTCCCTGAAAACCCGCCTTTCCGCCATCCAAAACGCCATGAAAGAGGTGCGCTGATGGACATCCGCGCCGCAGAGATCTCCTCGATCCTCAAATCCCAGATCAAGAATTTCGGCGAGGAAGCCGAAGTCTCCGAAGTCGGACAGGTTCTGTCCGTCGGCGACGGCATCGCCCGCATCTACGGCCTCGACCAGGTCCAGGCCGGTGAGATGGTCGAATTCCCCGGCGGCGTCCGCGGCATGGCGCTGAACCTCGAAACCGACAATGTCGGCGTCGTCATCTTCGGCTCGGACCGCGAGATCAAGGAAGGCGACACGGTCAAGCGCACCGGCGCCATCGTCGACGTTCCGGTCGGCCCCGAACTTCTCGGCCGCGTCGTCGACGCGCTCGGCAATCCGATCGACGGCAAGGGCCCGATCAACGCCAAGAAGCGCGCCCGCGTCGACGTCAAGGCGCCCGGCATCATTCCGCGCAAATCGGTCCACGAGCCGATGCAGACGGGCCTCAAGGCGATCGACGCCCTGATCCCGGTCGGCCGCGGCCAGCGCGAGCTGATCATCGGCGACCGCCAGACCGGCAAGACCGCCGTCATCCTCGACACCATTCTCAACCAGAAGCCCATCAACCAGGGCAAGGACGAGAAGGCCAAGCTGTTCTGCGTCTATGTCGCCATCGGCCAGAAGCGCTCGACGGTCGCGCAGTTCGTGAAAGTGCTCGAAGAGCAGGGCGCGCTCGAATATTCGATCGTCGTCGCCGCCACGGCGTCCGACCCGGCGCCGATGCAGTTCCTCGCGCCGTTCGCCGGCTGCGCCATGGGCGAATATTTCCGCGACAACGGCCTGCACGCCCTGATCGCGTATGACGACCTCTCCAAGCAGGCCGTCGCCTACCGCCAGATGTCGCTCCTGCTGCGCCGTCCGCCGGGCCGCGAAGCCTATCCGGGCGATGTGTTCTATCTCCACTCGCGCCTTCTGGAGCGCGCCGCGAAGCTCAACGACGACAACGGCGCCGGCTCCCTGACCGCGCTCCCCGTCATCGAGACGCAGGCGAACGACGTGTCGGCCTACATCCCGACCAACGTCATCTCCATCACCGACGGCCAGATCTTCCTTGAGACCGACCTGTTCTACCAGGGCATCCGCCCGGCGGTGAACGTCGGCCTGTCGGTGTCGCGCGTCGGCTCGGCCGCGCAGATCAAGGCGATGAAGCAGGTCGCCGGCAAGATCAAAGGCGAACTCGCGCAGTACCGCGAAATGGCGGCCTTCGCGCAGTTCGGCTCGGATCTCGACGCCACCACGCAGAAGCTGCTGAACCGCGGCGCCCGCCTCACCGAACTCCTGAAGCAGGCGCAGTTCTCGCCGCTGAAGGTCGAGGAACAGGTCGCGGTGATCTGGGCCGGCACCAACGGCTATCTCGACCCGCTGCCGGTCAACAAGGTGCGCGAGTTCGAGCATGGCTTGCTCGGCGTCCTGCGCTCCAAGCACTCGGACCTGCTCGACACGATCCGCACGTCGAAGGAATTGTCGAGCGAGTCGGCCGAGAAGCTGAAATCCGTCGTCGACGCGTTCGCGAAAACCTTCGCCTGAGGAATTGACCCGGAATGGCCTCGCTTAAGGACCTCCGCAACCGTATCGCCTCGGTCAAGGCGACGCAGAAGATCACCAAGGCGATGCAGATGGTCGCCGCGGCGAAGCTGCGCCGCGCGCAGACCGCGGCGGAAGCGGCGCGTCCCTACGCCGAGCGCATGGACCGCGTGCTGGCCAATCTCGCCTCGGGGATGAAAGACTCGCCCGAAGCGCCGCGTCTTCTGCGCGGCACGGGTTCCGACCAGAAGCATCTGCTTCTCGTCGCGACCGCCGAGCGCGGCCTCGCCGGTGCCTTCAACTCCTCGATTGCCCGTCTCGCGCGCCAGCACGCCGAGCGCCTGATCGCCGAAGGCAAGGACGTCACCATTCTTCCCGTCGGCCGCAAGGGCGCCGATGTCCTGCGCCGCTATTTCGCAAAGCGGCTGCAGCCGACCATCGATCTGCGCGAGGTGAAGCAGGTCGGCTTCGCCAATGCCGAAGCGATCGCCACCACCGTGCTCGACAAGTTCGAGGCGGGCGAGTTCGACGTCTGCACGCTGTTCTTCTCGCGCTTCAGATCGGTGATCCTGCAGATTCCGACCGCGCAGCAGATCATCCCCGCGCAGCTGCCGGAAGGCACCAGCGCGCCGGCGGTGCCGTACGAATTCGAACCGGACGAAGCGGAAATTCTCGCCGATCTTCTGCCGAAGAACGTCGCGATCCAGATTTTCCGCGCTCTGCTCGAGAACGCCGCGTCCGAACAGGGCGCGCGCATGAGCGCGATGGACAATGCGACCCGCAACGCGGGCGACATGATCAAGAAGCTGACGATGAACTACAACCGCACGCGTCAGGCTCAGATCACCAAGGAACTGATCGAAATCATCTCGGGCGCGGAAGCGCTCTGACCGACGAAGGACAGCTATCATGGCGAAAGCAACCACGGCCGCGAAGAAGGCCAGCGCCACCGGCGGCGCGAAGGGCCGCATCTCCCAGGTTATCGGCGCCGTCGTCGACGTGCAGTTCGATGAGCATCTGCCGGAAATTCTCAACGCGCTGGAGACGGACAACAACGGCTCGCGCCTCGTTCTCGAAGTTGCCCAGCATCTCGGCGAGAATACCGTCCGCACGATCGCGATGGACACCTCGGAAGGCCTGACCCGCGGCCAGGAAGTCATCGACACCGGCGCGCCGATTTCGGTCCCGGTCGGCGAAGCCACGCTCGGCCGCATCATGAACGTCATCGGCGAGCCGGTCGACGAAGCCGGCCCCATCAAGTCGGAAGGCGGCATGCGCGCCATCCATCAGCCGGCGCCGTCCTATGCGGATCAGGCGACGGAAGCCGAAATTCTCGTGACGGGCATCAAGGTCGTGGACCTGCTCGCGCCTTACGCCAAGGGCGGCAAGATCGGCCTGTTCGGCGGCGCCGGCGTCGGCAAGACCGTTCTCATCATGGAACTGATCAACAACGTCGCGAAGGCGCATGGCGGCTACTCGGTGTTCGCCGGTGTCGGCGAGCGCACCCGCGAGGGCAACGACCTCTATCACGAGATGATCGAGTCGAACGTCAACAAGGACCCGAAGGAGAACAAGGGTTCGACGGCGGGTTCGAAGTGCGCCCTCGTGTACGGCCAGATGAACGAGCCTCCGGGCGCCCGCGCCCGCGTCGCGCTGACCGGCCTCACCGTCGCCGAGAACTTCCGCGACCAGGGCCAGGACGTGCTGTTCTTCGTCGACAACATCTTCCGCTTCACGCAGGCGGGTTCGGAAGTGTCGGCGCTGCTCGGCCGCATCCCGTCGGCGGTCGGCTATCAGCCGACTCTCGCGACCGACATGGGCATGCTGCAGGAACGCATCACGACGACCAACAAGGGCTCGATCACCTCGGTGCAGGCGATTTACGTTCCGGCCGACGACCTCACCGACCCGGCGCCGGCCACCTCCTTCGCCCATCTCGATGCGACGACCGTTCTGTCGCGCTCGATCGCGGAGAAGGGCATCTACCCGGCCGTCGATCCGCTCGACTCGACCTCGCGCATGCTCTCGCCCGACATCGTCGGCGAGGAGCACTACAATGTCGCCCGTCAGGTCCAGCAGACGCTGCAGCGCTATAAGGCGCTGCAGGACATCATCGCCATTCTCGGCATGGACGAGCTTTCGGAAGACGACAAGATCGCGGTCGCCCGCGCCCGCAAGATCGAACGCTTCCTGAGCCAGCCGTTCCACGTCGCCGAGGTCTTTACCGGTTCGCCGGGCAAGCTCGTCTCGCTGGAAGACACGATCAAGAGCTTCAAGGGCCTGGTGGAAGGCAAGTACGACCACCTTCCCGAAGCGGCCTTCTATATGGTTGGCTCGATCGACGAAGCCGTCGAGAAGGCGCAGAAGCTCGCCGCCGAGGCGGCCTGATCTTCGCCCGGAGGAATAGCCGATGAACACCAAGGCAGGGCTTCTGGTGCTGGGCCTGATCGCAGGCGGTCTCGTCGGCTATGTCACCCGTCCGCAATCGGCGGAGATCAACCTGCCGGGTCTGAACATCCAGATCACCGGCGAGGGCCGCGCCGAAGCCGGCGGCGAGATCACCTCCGACCAGTGGCAGCATATCGGCATTTTCGCCGCGATCGGCGCGATCATTGGCCTTGGCGCCGGTGTCGTCGTCGGCCGCCGCTAAGGGATTTTGAGTCATGGCGTCTTTCGCATTCGAACTCGTCTCGCCCGAACGTCTCCTTCTGTCCGAGCCGGCCACCGAGGTGACGGTGCCGGGCGTCGAGGGCGAGTTCACCGTGATGGCGCAGCACGCGCCGTTCATCACTGTGCTGAAGCCGGGCATTGTCCGCATCAAGCTGACGTCGGGCACCGAGCAGGCCATCTATGTGCGCGGCGGCTTTGCCGAAGTGAACCCGGACGGCCTGACGATCCTCGCCGACTTCGCCCTGCCCGCCGCCGAACTCAACGGCGAGGCATTCGCGCGCGAGACGGCGGCGTTCGAAGCCGCGCTCGGCCATGCGCATTCCGACGAGGCCAAGCGCCGCGCGCAGGAACGCCTCGCCTGGCTGAACGATCTCAAGGCCAGCCAGAGCGCCGCGGCCCACTGATCCAAGCCCGGCTCCGCCGGGCTTTTTCATATCATGGACAGGAGACGCCGATGACCTTCAGCGCCGATGCCTGGAACGCCAACAAGCCGCTCTACGAGACGATCCGCGCAATGCCGTTCAACGCGGCGCTTGCCGAAGGCTCGCTGACCGAGGACCGGTTCAAGCACTACATCATCCAGGACGCGCACTACCTGATCGCGTTCGGCCGCGCGCTCGCGGTCGCCGCCGCCAAGGCCGACGATCCGGACGGCATCGTGCAGTTCGCCGAAGCCGCGAAGGTTGCGATCATCGTCGAGCGGGCGCTGCACGGTGACTATTTCCAGCGCTTCAACGTGACGGCCAAGGATTTCGCGGCGACGCCGCTGTCGCCCGCCTGCCACCACTATTCGAACTATCTGATCGCGACCGCCTGGGCCGAGCCCTACCCGGTCGCCCTGGCGGCGCTGCTGCCCTGTTTCTGGATCTATGCCGAAGTCGGCCGCGCGATCCACGAACAGGCCGCATCGCCCAACAATTACCAGGCCTGGATCGACACCTATGCCGGCCAGGAGTTCCATGACGCCGTCGCCGCCGTGATCGCGACCACCGACCGCGTCGCTGCCAAGCAGTCGCCGGAAACGCTGAAGGCCATGCATCAGGCCTTCACGCGCGCCACGCAGCTCGAATGGATGTTCTGGGACTCGGCCTGGAACCTCGGCGACTGGCAGGTCTAGCCCGCCAGCATAGCCGAACGTTTGGTTGCCGCGTCGCGGCCCTTTGCTAGGCTCCCCCGATCATAAAATCGGGAGGAGCGTTCCATGACCATCACGCGGCGCAATTTCAATATCGGACTGGCTTCAGGCGTCGGCGCGGCCGCGCTCGGTGTTCTCGGAGCGAAGGCCCAGGCACCCTCGTTCGAGATCATCGCCGCGGCGGGTCCCGGCGGCGGCTACGACACGCTGGCGCGCACCGTCCAGGGCATCGCTCAGGAGCTGAAGCTCGTGTCCGACGTGCAGGTCATCAACGTGCCCGGCGCGGGCGGCACGGTCGGCCTCGCCCAGCTCGTCAACCAGAAGAAGCCCAACGGCCTTCTGACCGTCGGCCTCGGCATGGTCGGCGCCGTGATCCTGAACAAGGCGCCGGTGACGCTCGACCAGGTCGAGCCCGCCGCGCGGCTGCAGGGCGAGTATCAGCCGCTGGTCGTGTCCGCACAGTCGGACATCAAGACGCTCGATGACCTCGTGAAAAAGTTCAAGGACGATCCGGGCTCGGTCACCTGGGGCGGCTTCGGTCTCGGCAGCCCGGACCATCTCGTGAGCGCGCTCGTGGTCAAGGCCGTCGGCGGCGACATCTCGAAGATGAACTACATCGTCGTCGGCGCCGGCGCCGAAATGCTGCCGCTCGTCATCTCGAACAAGATCACGGTGGCGACCGGCGGCTATGCCGAGTTCGCCGACCACATCAAGTCCGGCGCGCTCCGCGCGATCGGCATTTCCTCGCCGGAGCGCATTTCCGGCATCGACGTACCGACATTCAAGGAACAGGGCGTCGACGCCGAACTCGTCAACTGGCGCGGGCTGTGCGGTTCGCCCGCGATGACGGGCGATCATCTGGCGAAGGCGGACGAGGTTCTGACCAAGGTCGCCGCCAGCGAGCAGTGGAAGAAGACCTGCGCCGACCGCGGCTGGCAGAGCCTTCACCTGAACGCCGCCGACTTCAAGACCTTCCTCGGCAGCGAGAAGACCCGTGTCGCGGGCCTCCTGAAGGAACTCGGCCTCGCCGGCTGATCCGGCAATGCGTCAGGCGTTCGCGGCAAACTCCGCGAACGCCGCCGCCACTTTCTCATAGACCGGGCGGCGGAACGGCACGACAAGCGTGGGGAGGACGTTCAGCGGGAAAAAACCCCAGGCGTCGAATTCCGGATCTTCCGCGCAGCCGTCGACATCCATCTGGATCTCGCTGAGCGGGCCGTCCATACGGAACGCGACCCATTTCTGCCGCTGGCCACGGAACGGCGCGAGCTTGTGCGTCGGCGGCGCGTCGTTCGGCGGAAAATCATACGTCCACCAGTCGTCGGTCGCGCCGAGCAGCGACACCGTCCTGACGCCGGTCTCTTCCCACAGCTCGCGGCGGGCGGCTTCGATGAGATCCTCGCCCTCGTCGATGCCGCCCTGCGGCATCTGCCAGGCGAC
>LNFM01007125.1_pt1 | contig 35284 bp, 25 predicted proteins | sample 596031 | NCBI WGS metagenome assembly LNFM01 (sample SAMN04254537, study PRJNA301005) | activated carbon metagenome | isolation source: dual media filters at the Ann Arbor, Michigan drinking water treatment plant | place: USA: Ann Arbor
CGCAGGGCTTCGGCATCGTGCACCAGGTCAACCTCGAGTACCTGGCGCGCGGGGTGCACAAGACCCGGCCCGCCACGCGCGGCGACATCCCCGTCTACTACCCCGACTCCCTGGTCGGCACCGACAGCCACACCACGATGATCAACGGCATCGGGGTGGTCGGCTGGGGGGTGGGCGGTATCGAGGCCGAGGCCGGCATGCTCGGCCAGCCGGTGTACTTCCTGACGCCCGATGTGGTCGGTTTCGAGCTGACGGGGCGGCTGCGCGAAGGCGTCACCGCGACCGACCTGGTGCTCACCGTCACCGAGATCCTGCGCCGCCACAAGGTGGTCGGCAAGTTCGTGGAGTTCTTCGGTGAAGGCACCGCGAGCCTGGCCCTGCCCGACCGGGCGACGATCGCCAACATGGCACCCGAATACGGCGCCACGATGGGCTTCTTCCCGGTCGACGACCGCACGCTCGAGTACTTCAGGGGCACCGGCCGCAGCAAGGCCGAGATCGAGGCCTTCGAGGCCTACTTCCGCGCCCAGGGCCTGTTCGGTGTGCCGCGGGCGGGTCAGATCGATTATTCGCAGGTGGTCAGCCTCGATCTGTCCAGCGTCACGCCCAGCCTGGCCGGCCCGAAGCGCCCGCAGGACCGGGTCGAACTCGGCCAGGTGAAGGCGCAGTTCGCGAGCCTGCTGAGCAAGCCGCCGGCCGAGAACGGCTTCAACCAGCACGCCGACTCACTGCAGCTCAGGCACCCGGTGGGCGAGCGCACGGTGGGCCATGGCGACGTGCTGATCGCGGCGATCACCTCGTGCACCAACACCTCCAACCCGAGCGTGCTGCTGGCCGCCGGCCTGCTCGCCAAGAAGGCGGTCGAGGCGGGGCTGAAGGTGGCGCCCCACATCAAGACCTCGCTCGCGCCAGGCTCGCGCATCGTCACCGACTACCTGCAGCAGGCCGGCCTGCTGCCCTACCTGGAGAAGCTCGGCTTCAGCGTGGCGGCCTATGGCTGCACCACCTGCATCGGCAACGCCGGTGACCTGACGCCCGAGCTGAACGCGGCGATCACCGCCAACGACCTGGTGTGCGCCGCGGTGCTGTCGGGCAACCGCAACTTCGAGGCGCGCATCCACCCGAACCTGAAGGCCAACTTCCTGGCCAGCCCGCCGCTGGTGGTGGCCTATGCCATCGCCGGCACCATCACGCGCGACCTGATGTCGGAACCTGTCGGCCAGGGCACGGGCGGCAAGGACGTCTGGCTGGGCGACATCTGGCCCACCAGCGACGAGATCCATGCGCTGATGAAGTACGCCATGGACGGCGAGGCCTTCCGCGCCAACTACGACAAGGTCAAGACCGACCCGGGCAAGCTGTGGGAGAAGATCCGCAGCGTGGGCGGCGGCGACGTCTACCCCTGGCCGCGCAGCAGCTACATCGCTGAGCCGCCCTTCTTCAGCGACTTCACGATGCAGCCCAAGGCACTGGTTTCCGGCGTGCAGGGCGCGCGCATCATGGGCCTGTTCGGCGACAGCATCACCACCGACCACATCTCGCCCGCCGGCTCCTTCAAGGACAGCACGCCGGCCGGCCAGTGGCTGCTGAGCCAGGGCGTGCTGAAGGCCGACTTCAACAGCTACGGCGCACGCCGCGGCCACCACGAGGTGATGATGCGCGGCACCTTCGCCAACGTGCGCGTGAAGAACCTGATGATCCCGGCGCTGCCGGACGGCTCGCGCGTGGAGGGCGGCTACACGCTCTACCAGCCCGGCGGCGAACAGCTGCCCATCTACGACGCGGCCATGAAGTACCAGGCCGCCGGCGTGCCCACGATCGTCTTCGCGGGCGAGGAATACGGCACCGGCTCCAGCCGCGACTGGGCCGCCAAGGGCACGGCGCTGCTGGGCATCCAGGCCGTGGTGGCGCGCAGCTTCGAGCGCATCCACCGCAGCAACCTCATCGGCATGGGCGTGCTGCCGCTGCAGTTCCGGCCCGGCGACAGCTGGCAGAGCCTGGGCCTGACGGGCGCCGAGACGGTCGACGTGGTGCTGGGCGAAGCGATCCGGCCACTGACCGACGCGACGCTGGTCATCCGCCGGGCCGACGGCACGCGCCAGCAGGTGGGCGTGGTGCTGCGCATCGACACCGCCATCGAGGTCGACTACTACAAGCACGGCGGCATCCTGCCCTACGTGCTTCGGCAGCTGCTGGCGGCGTGAGGCCGGCCGCGGGGCCCGGCCGCGAAAGGACCTTGCACCACCGCGTGCGGCTGCAGGGCTCTCGCGGCGGTCGCCGTCGGCTTGAGGTCCCGACGCCCTGAAACCCGCTACGCCGCGGGCTTGCCGTCCGGCCGGCCGCCCGCGGGGTCGACATCGCCCGGCGCCGGCTCCGCCGGTCGCATCGAGATCGTCACCGGCGGGGACTCTGGCGTGCCTCGCCCCGGCGTCGAGGACTTCGGCACGTGCAGCACGCGCGTGGCGGGGTGCAGCACGAACTCGATCTGCAGTGCGGTGAGCATCAGGTCGACGCGGGCCGTCAGCGTGACCGGGCCGTCGATGATGGGCCGGGCGCGCAGTTCCTCGGCGGCCAGGGCCAGCATGTCGCGCATCTGCACCACCGCCTCGCGCGTGGCCGCGGTGCCGGCCCGGTCGCCGAGTTCGGCGGCCTTGCGCCGGGTGGCGCTCATCGCATCGCCGGCCTGGGAGCCCACGGCTTCCGCGCCTTCCTTGACCGAACCGGCCACTCTGGCCGCCGAGGAAGTGATCTGTCCGCCCAGTTCCTTGATCCGATCCAGCATGATGTCCGGCCCGGCTCGGCCGCAGAAGTCCTTCAGGGCGGCAGTGTGATCGACCGCCGGCGAAGGGCGACATGCCGGCGTCAAGGCCGGGAGGCGCGGCGGGTTACTCCTCCGACCTCCTCGGGCCAGGATCGCCCCGTTGCAGGACCGGGCTGTACGGCAGGTCCGGCACCCAACGCTGTCAACCCGACTGCAAGCGCAGCCGCAGCCCGCAGCGCGCCCACATCGCGGCCAGCGTGAAGAAGCACAGCACGAAGATGAGGGCGCCCCACCACTCGGTGACGTTTTCGGTGCGCGCCTTCCAGTCGGGTGACAGCAACGCTGCCACGATGGCATTGGCCACGCCCAGCGCCACCAGCGTGCAGGCCAGCACCACGTGGCTGCGCACCAGCCAGCCGGGCAGGCCGCTGCCACCCCGAAGGGCCAGCGCCTGCACCGCCTGGCCGAGCAGCAGCATGCACAGGCAGGTGCATCCGAAATACAGCACCGTGCCGTACTGCCGCAGCAGCCGGTACACCACGCCATCGGTGCCCAGGAAGGTGGCATAGAGCACCAGGGCCACGGCGGCCACCAGGCCCAGCACCGCCAGCGCCTTCAGGCCGCGCCGCGGCCCCAGCGCGCCGCGCAGCCAGTGCGCCGCCAGCAGCCACACCAGGCCCTGCAGCGTGGCGGCAGGCAGCATCAGCGCACGAAACAGATGGTTCGGCAGGTCGTGGCGTGCCGCCCGGCTGATCGACACGCAGCCGTCGATGAAGGGGTTGCAGCCGGGCACCAGCTGCAGCTGCACCGACAGCGCAAAGGCCAGCAGCGCCGCCACCGCCGGCACCCCGCCCGCCAGCACGGCCAGCGGCCACAGCGGCAGGCCGGATGCAGAGGCTGCGCGCGACACGGCAGGCTCAGGGGTGGTGGGCATGGCGTTTCAGAAGCGGTAGACGAGGCCCGCACTGAGGTTCCAGCCCTGGCGTTCACGCACCAGCGGGCTGGCAGCGGCTTGGCCGATCAGGCGCGTGACACCGGCGCCGCCGAAGACGGTCCAGCGCGCTTCCAGCGCATGCCGCCAGCCCGCCGTGATCGAGACATCGCGCAGGCCCGCCGACATCGCAGTGACGGGGTAGCCGCTTCGCCGGGCCTGCTCGGGGTCGATGCCGAAGTAGCTCTGCAGGTGCCGGCGGTCGCCCCAGCCCAGCGAGACCGCGCCCTGCACGCCCAGCCGGGGGCTGAGCACCTTGTCGCGCACGAGCTGGAGTTCGCCTTCGGCGCCGCCGCCGCGGCCCAGCGCATCGACGGTGTTCAGGCTGCGCAGACGCCAGCCTTCGTCGAGCCGGTAGCTCACGCTCAGCCGCATCCGCAGCGTGCGACGCACATCGCCGGTGCCGCGCAGTTCAGGACTGTCGGACTCGCGCCGCCCGCTGTCCAGGCGCAGCCCCAGCCCGGCGCGCAGGCGATCGCCCTGCGCCAGTTCCACGCGCAGGCCACCGCCCCGGGCCGCTTCCGCCCCACGCACCGAGAACGCACCACGGCTGGACAGGCTGACGCGGCCCCAGCGCAGCGCCAGCCCCGGCTGCAACGTGGTGGTGCGGCTGGCCGAGCCCGGACTGCTCGGCCCGTTCGTCACCATGTAGCCGACGGCGGCGTCCCAGGCACGGGCCGGACCAAATTCCGCGGGCGTCTCGTCGGTGGTCTGCGCCGCCACCGACAGCCAGCAGCCACCCAGCAGGATACCGACCCGGCGGGCCAGGGAGGTGGGGGCGGCGGGGAACCGGTAGGCGTGCATGCCGCGCGATTGTTCCGGCCGAAGCAGCCTTCACCAAGCAACCCCGCAGGTGGCCCCGCCCGCAACGGGGCTGAGGCCGGTCTAGGCGCCGACGTTTCGGCCGCGGCCGAAACGCCCCGAAGCCTCAAACCGAGGCGGCGCTCTCGGCCTTCATCCGCGTCAGCACGAGATCGGTGCCGACCACGTGCATGCTGCCGTCTGCCGCCACCTGCAGGGGTTCGCCGCTGGCCAGCTTGTACTCGGCCATGCCCGTCGGTTCCCAGGACTGGTCGACATCGGGCGCGCCTTCGAAGCGCACGAGGTGCTCGAAGCCGTGCACGACGTAGACCGTGCCGTCGTTGCCTTCGGCGCGGAAGGTCTCCAGGCGTTGAAGTTTCTTGTCCATGGTGGTGCTCCTTTTCATGTCCAGTTTGCGCGACGCCGCGGCGCGGGATCTGACGCAGATCAGTGACAGATCACGGCCATGCATCAAGGTTCCCCCGCCACCGCGCACCGGCTTCTGCGGGGGCCTGCCAGGCACGCGGCTTGCCAGGGGCGCACGACGGTGGCGCCGACGCGATCGGCGCGACACCTCTTGCCCTGCTGGAGCCGACGCCCTTGCCATCAGCCGCCGCGACGGATCGCCGTACTGCACGTACTGCAGCTTCGCCCTGCCCGCCGGCCGCTGCGGCGACCCCGCGGACCGAGCAGCCGCCCGATCGCGGCCTGCAGGTTCTGCTGCTCCTGTCCATCGTGCTGCCCTTCGTGCTGTACGGCGTGCTGGGGTGGGCTTCCTGGCACTCGACACGTGCCGAGGCCGCACAGCGGCTGGACCGTGTGGCACGGGCCGCGCAGGAGCACGCCTCCAAGGTCATGGACACCAACGAGATGCTGTTGGGCCGCGTGCTCGATCTCGTCGGCCGGCTGTCGGACGAGGAGATCCGCCTGTCGGAGGGCAACCTGCACCGGCAACTCGTGGCGATGACTTCCGACCTGCCGCAGCTGCAGTCGATCTGGATCCTCGACGCTGCCGGCAGGCCGCTGGCCTCCAACCGCTTCTACCCCGCCCCGGCCGATCGGCTCAACCTGGCCGACCGCGACTTCTTCCGCTGGCACCAGAACGGCGGTCAGGGCCTGTTCGTCAGCGAACCGTCGATCGGCCGCATCACGCGCGAACCGTACTTCGACACCAGCCGCCGCCGGGCCGGCCCCGACGGCGGCTTCATCGGCATCGTCAACGCGTCACTGAAACCGGGCTACTTCGCCGGCTTCTACGCCGACCTGGCCCAGGCCGAGCCGGGACTGGCAGTCACGCTGTTCCGGCGCGACGGCACCCTGCTGGCACGCCACCCGGCGCCACCCCCCGGCATCACGAGGTCGGACGCCAACAACGAGCTGATGCGCCGGGTGGCACGCGGCGACCAGCAAGGCACGCTGACGATGCCCTCGTCCTTCGACCGCCGCAGCCGCATGGTGGTGTTTCGTGCGGTCGAGCGCTACCCGGTCTTCGTCGGTGCAGGCATCGACGAGCACCAGATGTCGGCGGCGTGGCAGAAGGAGATGGTGTCGCTGGCCGCGCTGCTGTTTCCGATCTGCGGCGCGCTGGTGACCGCTGCCTGGTACGCGCTGCAGCGCTCGCGCCGCGAGCACCTGGCGCTGCAGCGCATGCGAAGCGAAGTCGACCAGCGGCTGAAGGCCGAAGCGGCCTTGCTGCGTACGCAGAAGCTGCAGGCGCTGGGGCAGATCACCGGCTCGGTGGCACACGACTTCAACAACCTGCTGGCCGTGGTGAGCAACAGCGCCCACCTGATCCTGCGCCGCCCGCCCGGCACCGACGCCCAGCCCCAGGCCGCGGCGATCGAACGCGCCGTGCGCACCGGGGTGCACCTGACGCGGCAATTGCTGGCCTTCTCGCGGCGGCAGGCACTGCAGCCCGAGGAGATGGACCTGCGCGAGAGCCTGCCCCGCACGCTGGAGCTGCTGCGCACCAGCGTGAGTGGTCGCGTGCGCGTCGAGATGCAGGTGGCCCACGACCTGCACGCCGTTCGTCTGGATCCCGCCGACCTCGAACTGGCGCTGCTGAACCTCGTGCTGAATGCCAAGGACGCCATGGCCGAGGGCGGCACCGTCAGGATACTGGCCGCCAACCAGGAGGCACCGGACGGGCAGCGCTGGGTCGTGCTGACGGTGGCCGACGAAGGCAGCGGCATCGAGCCGAGCCTGCTGGACCGCGTCTTCGAGCCCTTCTTCAGCACCAAGCCCGAGACCAACGGCACGGGGCTGGGCCTGAGCCAGGTGCGTGCTGCCTGCGAACAGGCCGGCGGCACGGCAACCATCGAGAGCCACCTGGGCGTCGGCACACGGGTCACGCTGCGCCTGCCGGCGCTGGCAGCGTCTCAGGGTGCGGCGCCGCTCTTTCCCGACACCGTGCATCTGGACTGCGACATCCTGCTCGTCGAGGACGAACCCGAAGTCGCCGAGACCACGTGCGCCCTGCTCGAGATGATGGGCGGCCGCGTCGCGGTGGCGCCGGGGGCCGAGCAGGCACTGGCCCGCGTCGCCGACGCGTCATCGCGGCCCGACGTGGTGCTCAGCGACGTGGCCATGCCTGGCGCACTGAACGGTCTGGCGCTGGCGCGCCGCCTGCGCGGCCTGCATCCGCCCGTGCCCATCGTCCTGATGACGGGCTTCACCGGCGAGATCGACGCGGCCCATGCCGAGGGCTTCGCGGTGCTGGCCAAGCCCTGCGAGCCGGCGCTGCTGGCGCGTGCGCTGGCCGAGGCCTGCGCTGCCGGCGCCCGCAGGACGCGAGGCGACCCGGCGCTTTAGCGTCCACGACGCCCGCCCTGTTCCTGCCGCCGCGGGCCGGCTCGACGGCGCGGCGAAGAGGCCCGTCACGCTGGCGCAACCCCGTCGGCCGCAGGCCCTGCCCTCAGACTGCCGCGGGGCGCCGGGCGATGGCCTGCCCTGCGTCACCGAGGGGTCGCCACGCGCAGGAGATCGGGTTCGCCCCGGGTGCCCTAGACGCGGCGAAGGCCTAGAGTCAAACGGGCCCGAACTCGCCAGTCGTTTCGACACAGCGCTGGCGGGCGCCCGGAGAGTCAGGGAACTCAACATCGATCCGCAACCAGCGGACAGACAAAAGGACGGGCCCAGCCCGCACGGAGACAACATGCGAAACCTCTTCAAAGCTGCCCCCCTGGCGGCCGCCTTCATGCTGGCCGCCTGCGGCGGCGGCGGCAGCGACGACACGCGCAGCGCGCCGCAGGCCCAGGACGTGCGCCAGCGCACCCTGGCCGCCGCACCGGCCCCTTCAGCGATGACGGTGCGCCTGGGTGTGCTGTCCAGCGCCCCCGAGTTCGTCTCGGGCGGTGACGCACGCATCGAGGTGCGCGCCGCCAGAGGCCTGCACGACAAGCTGGACCTGTGGCTCAATGGCCGCCGACTCGACGCCCGCCTGCAGTCGCGGGGCGACCGCCTCGAAGGCGTCATCACGGGGCTGGCGCTGGGCCGCAACACCCTGGAAGTTCGGCACCGCAGCGGCAATGGTCAGGCGCGCGACAGCATCGTGCTGACCAACCACCCGATCACCGGCCCGATGTTCACCGGGCCGCAGCAGATGCCCTTCGTCTGCACCACCATCCAGGGCGCCGTGGGTCGCCAGCCGCTCGTCGACAGTCCCACCCCGCCCGGCTACCGCGTGACGGACGCGCAAGGCCAGGTCATCGGCTACAGCCGCGACTGCTCGATCGACACCTTCGTGACCTGGTTCTACCGCAACACCGCCGGCGCGCTGCGGCCGCTGGCCGACCCTGCCGTGCGCCCGGCCGACATGGGCACGACGACGCTGGACGACGGCCGCACGGTCGACTTCGTGATCCGCCGCGAGATCGGCTCGATCAACCGCTTCCTCTACAGCATCGCGATGCTGGCCACGTCCGGCACGGCGGCCTCGCAGACCGACACCGGCTTGTGGAACGGCAAGCTGCTGTACTGGTTCCAGGGCGGCGTGGCCATCGGCCACAGCCAGGGCACGGTGCATGGCGGCTCGATGAACCTCGACGTGCTCGGCAAGGGCTGGGCCATCGTTCACTCCAGCGGCAACAACACCGGCACGCACTACAACATGAACGTCTCCGGTGAGACGGCCCTGATGACCAAGGAGCGCTTCATCGAGCGTTACGGCGTGCCGCTGTACACCGTGGGCCTGGGCGGATCGGGCGGCGCCATCCAGCAGTACCTCATCGCCCAGAACCATCCCGGCGTGCTCGACGGCCTGCTGCCGGTGCAGAGCTACCCCGACATGGTGACCCAGACCATCCACGTCGGCGACTGCGAACTGCTCGAGCACTACATGGACGCCACCGACCGCGCCAACGCCAGGTGGCGCGTGACGAAGAACCGGACACTGCTGGTCGGCATGAACGCCGAGGACGGTGTGCCCGACCCCCTGGCTCCGGTCAAGACCGCCTTGGGCTACAGCACCGCGCCGGGCTCCTCGGAGTGCATCAAGGCCTGGCGCGGCCTGACGCCGCTGGCCATGAACCCGAACTTCGGCCAGGCCGCCAACCAGGCGCAGTGGGTGCCGCAGAGCGAGATCGCGGCCATCCGCTGGACGCACTACGACGACCTTCGCAACGTCTATGGCATCGACGAGACCGGCGCCGCACGGTCGAGCTGGGACAACGTCGGCGTGCAGTACGGCCTGGCGGCACTGCGCGAGGGACGCATCACGCCGTCCGAGTTCCTGCACCTGAACTGGCATGTCGGCGGATGGAAGCGCCCGAGCCAGATGGTGCAGGAAGGCTTCCCGTTCCTGGGACCGCTGACGCCCGCCAGCTTCGACCCCTGGAGCCGGCGCAACATGAACCTGGCCAGCGCCAATGCCCCGGCCCCGCGCACCGCGGGCGATCCCATCGCGATGCGTGCGTCCTACACCTCCGGGCACGTCTTCGGCGGCCGCCTGGAGGTGCCGGCCATCGACCATCGGCAGTACATGGAGCGTGAACTGGACATGCACAACGCACACCAGTCCTTCGCCACGCGCCAGCGCGTGCTGCAGCGCATGGGACACAGCGACAACCTGGTGGTGTGGTTCACCGACACCACGCCGGGCGTGCCCAAGGCCAGCCAGACGCTGGAAGCCCTGGCCGTGATGGACCGCTGGATGACGAACATGAAGCTGGCTCCCGGCAAGGGCGTGGCGGGCAACAAGCCGGCCGAGGCGACGGACGCCTGCTTCGACCTGCAGGGCAGGAAGATCCACGCCGGCGCGGACGCGTGGAGCGGCATCCTCGATGGCACGGCAGCAGGCCCGTGCACGCAGAAGTTCCAGCTCTACGGCACGTCCCGCATGGTGGCCGGCGCGCCGATCGAAGGCGGCATCTATGCCTGCGCCCGCAAGCCGGTGGCCACGGCCGTGGCCGACGGCACTTACGGCGCATGGACGCCGGACGCAGCGCAACGGGCGCAGCTGCAGCAGATCTTCCCGCAGGGTGTGTGCGACTACGCGCGGCCCGACACGGCGCGGCCCTGAAGCGACAAGGCCGGCCTCTCCCGAGGCCGGCCTGGCAGCAGAAACCTGAACGGCCGGCCCCATGCGGGTCGGCCGTGCCGCGTTCAGGACATCACTGCGGCTCGATCTTCGCGTCGCGGATCGCCTTGGCCCACTTGTCGGTCTCGCGCGCGTTGCGCTGGGCCAGCGCCTCCGGGGTGCCGGGGTCGATGGCGAAGCCGTTGGCGGCGAACTTGTCCTGCAGGTCCTTGCTGTTGGCCGCGGCGTTGATGGCGGCGTTGAGCCGGGCCACGATGTCCGGCGGCGTGCCGGCCGGGGCGAAGATCGCGAAGTAGGCGATCAGCTCGTAGTCCTTCAGGCCCAGCGCCTCGTTGACCGTCGGCAGTTCGGGCACGGCGGCCGCGCGCTTGGTCGAGGTGACGGCCAGGCCGCGGATCTTGCCGGCCTTGTGCTGCGGCACCGTGACGCCGAAGTCGGCGGTGAACATCATCACCTGGCCGCCGATCAGGTCGGTCATCGCCGCCGGGCCGCTCTTGTAGGGGATGTGGTTCATCTGCACGCCGGTCATGCTGGCCAGCACTTCGGAGGACACCAGCTGCGAGGTGCTGGCACTGGCGAAGGTGACCGTGCCCGGCTTGGCCTTGGCCAGGTCGATGAACTCCTTCAGCGTCTTGGCCGGCACGTCGTTGTTGACGGCCACCATCAGCGGCACCGAGCCCAGGAAGCCTACCGGGGTGAAGGCGGTGTCCTGGTCGTAGGGCAGCTTCTTCATCAGGAACTTCAGCGCCGCGTTGGTGCTGTTGGTGCCGACGAGGATGGTGTAGCCGTCGGCCGGCGCCTTGGCCACCGCGTCGGCGCCCAGCATGCCGTTGGCACCGGGCCGGTTCTCGATGACGATGGTCTGTCCCAGCGTCTGCGACATCTTCTCGGCGAAGGCGCGGCCGATCTGGTCGGTGGCGCTGCCGGCGGCAAAGGGCACGACGGCCTTGATGGGCCCCTTGGTCGGCCAGGCCTGGGCCCAGACCGAGGAAGTGGCGAGTGACGTGGCCAGCAGGGTGGCGGCCAGCAGCGCGCGGCGACGGAAGGGAATGCGCAAGACGGTCTCCTTGGAATGGCGGGGCGGCAACTTGATGCCCCTGGGGGCCGAAGTCTAGGGCCGAACCAGACGAGCCGGTGCAGTCCAGGGGACTCGAGCACCGCAGCGGCCAGGGTCTTGCCGGCACCGGCCCGCAGCTTCATTCCGTGACCTTTGTCACGCCTCGGCGCCACCACAGGCCTTGTCGCGGCATCGATGACTCACGTCGGTGCCGGCACGGCCGATGCATGGGGCAACCATCAGATCTGACATCACCGATGCACGCCGCCCTGCCCGCCCCGGCTCCCCTGCCGCGGCCGAGCGCACCCTTGCAGCTCACCCGCTACTTCTCGATCACGAGCCTGCTGGGCATCGTGGTCGTCACGGTCTGCCTGCTCTGGACCTATCGACAGATCACCATCGAGCGCCTCGTGCAGCACGAGTCGCGCGCCAACGCCGACCTGACCCGGGCCTTCGCGAACTCGGTCTGGGAGCGTTACCGCGGCCTCGTCACCGGCGCCGCAGGCCGCAGCCGGGAAGCGCTGCTGCAGGACGCCGAACTGGCACAGCTTCGCTCCGACCTGCTGCGCCAGATGAAGGGTCTCAGCATCGCCAAGGTGAAGATCTACGACATCGGCGGCCTGACGGTGTTCTCGACCGAGACGCACCAGATCGGCGAGGACAAGGGCGACAACGTCGGCGTCATCGCGGCGCGCTCGGGGCAGGTCACCAGCCAGATCACCTTCCGCAAGAAGTTCGATGCCTTCGAGGGCGCCCTGGCCGACCGCAACCTGATCGCCTCCTACGTGCCGGTGCGGTCGGCGCCCGGGTCCCCGGTGGAAGGCGTGTTCGAGGTCTATTCCGACGTCACGGAACTGCTGCAGGCGCAGCAGCGTGCGCAGTGGCAGATCGCAGGCGTCGTGTTCGGCCTGCTGGCCCTGCTGTACCTGTTCCTGCTGCTGGTGGTGCGCAAGGCCGACCGCATCATCGCCGGGCAGGAAAGGGAACGCGCGGAACGCGAGGCCCAGGTGCGACACCGGGCCTACCACGACAACCTCACCGGCCTGCCCAACCGTGCGTACTTCGTGGAAAGGCTCACCGAGACGCTCGCGCTGGCACGGCGGCAGGGCCACCCCTGCGGGCTGATGTTCATCGACCTGGACCGCTTCAAGATCGTCAACGACAGCCTCGGCCACGGCGCCGGCGACCTGCTGCTGAAGGCGGTGTCGGAGCGCATCGCCGGCTGCCTGCGCGGCAACGACCTGCTGTTCCGCATGGGCGGCGATGAGTTCACCGTGCTGCTGCCGCACATCGAGGCCCCGGAGGATGCCGCCCAGGTGGCGCGCCGCATCATGGCCGCGGTGGAGGCGCCTGTGGTCGTGCACGAACACGAACTGCGCGTGGGCGCGACCATCGGCATCGCCGTGCATCCCGGCGACGGCGAGACTGCCGAGTCGCTGCTGAAGAACGCCGATGCGGCGATGTACAGCGCCAAGGCGGCAGGTCGCGGCAGCTACGCCTTCTATCGCGCCTGGATGAACCAGCGTGCCACCCAGCGGCTGGAGCTCGAAGCGGCGCTGAAGGCCGGCTTCAGCGCCGGCGAGTTCCTGCTGCACTACCAGCCCCGCGTGGACTCGGCCAGCCACCGCGTGGTGGCGATGGAGGCCCTGCTGCGCTGGCAGCACCCGCAGCGCGGCATGGTGCTGCCGGGTGAGTTCGTCGGCGTTCTCGAGGACATCGGCATGATGCCCATCGTGGGCGAGTGGGTGCTGCGCGGTGCCTGCATGCAGGTGCGTGCCTGGCAGCAGCAAGGACGCCAGCCGCTGCGCGTCTCGGTCAACGTGTCGCCGGTGCAGTTCCAGGCGCCGGGCTTCGTGGCCATGGTGCGGCGCGTGCTGCAGGACACCGGCGTCCCGCCGGCCCTGATCGAGCTGGAACTGACCGAAACGCTGCTGATGGCCCACCCCCAGCAGGCCAGCGACACCCTGGACGCCATCCGGGCCATGGGTGTGCGCCTGTCGATCGACGACTTCGGCACCGGCTTCTCGTCCTTGAACTACCTGCGCCACTTCGCCGTCGACTACCTCAAGATCGACCGCAGCTTCACCGCCGAGATCGCCAGCGATGCGCGGGCGCGCGCCGTGGTGCAGGCCATCATCGACGTGGCCGCGGCGCTGAAGATCGGCGTCGTGGCCGAAGGCGTGGAAACCGGCGCCCAGGCCGACTTCTACACCGCGGCAGGCTGCGGCGAGTTGCAGGGCTTCCTGTTCAGCCGGCCGCTGCCGCCCGAGCAGCTGGCAGCGACCCCCCGGGCAAGGCACGCCACCACGGCGGCCTGAAAAGGTGTGAACCGCGCCCCGCCACGATCCCGCGGCCCTCAGCGCGCAGGCACGCCGGCCAGGCTGCGTTCCAGCAAGGCCGCCACCTGCAGCACACGCGCGTCGGCCCCGGGCGGGGCGATGAGCTGCAGCCCCATCGGCAGTCCGTCCACGCCCACCGCGCCCGGCACGCTGATGCAGGGCACGCCCAGCAGGGTCCAGGCCCGGTTGAAGGTCGACACGCCCGTGCTGTCGTACCCGACGGGCGCCTGATCGGGCGCGCTGGGCGTCAGCAGCACGTCGAAGCCGTCCAGCCACTCGGCCGCCTCGGCGCGCGCCACCGCCGTCAAGGCCTGTGCGGCTTCGTACTCGGCCGGCTCGATGCGACCGGCGCCCTGGAGGTAGTCGCGCAGCGTGGGCGACAGTGCATCGGCCTGGTGCGCCAACTCCCAGCTCATGGCGCGCACGGCCTCGAAGCCCTGCACGGTGTCGTGCGCCTTGAAGGCATCGGCGGCCCAGGGCGGCAAGGTGCAGCGCCGCAGTTCGCAGCCCGCCGCTTCGAGTGCGCGGCAGCCGTGCGCCAGCGCCCGCGCGGCGCTGGGCGTGATCTCGCCCCAGGGGTAGGCTTCGGGCACGCCCACCACCCAGGTGGCGCCGCGCGGCGCCGGGCTGGGCGCCAGCGTGCGGCCGGTCAGGGCCTGCGCGAAGACGGCCATGTCGGCCACGTCGCGCGCGAACAGGCCCACCGTGTCGAGCGACCAGCTGAAGCACTTCAGCCCCACCGTGGGCAGCCAGCCGAAGCTGGGTTTGTAGCCCACCACGCCGTTGTAGGACGCCGGCCGGATCACCGAACCGCCGGTCTGCGTGCCGACGGCCAGCGGCACCAGTCCCGCGGCCACGGCGGCGGCCGATCCGGCCGAGGACCCGCCCGGCGTGCGGCCCGGCGCCTTCGGGTTGCGCGTGGCGGTCGGATGCAGGAAGGCGAATTCGGTGGTGGTGCTCTTGCCGATCACCAGTGCCCCGGCATGGCGCAGCAGCGACACCACCGCGGCATCGCAGGCCGCCGGGCGCGCGACATACAGCGCGCTGCCGTAGGCGGTGGGCAGATCGCGTGTCTCGAAGATGTCCTTCACGGCGACCGGCAGACCCCGCAGCGGGCCGCTCAGGCGCGAGGCCTCGGCGGCGGCGGCGTCGGCGTCGAGCGTGCAGACGAAGGCACCCACGGCAGCGTCTTCGCTGGCGATGTGGGCCAGCGTGGCACGCGCCAGCTCGTCGGCCGCCAGGGCGCCGCTGCGCAGCTGTGCGAGGATCTGCAGGGCCGAAGCGCCGGCGGCAGGGTGCGGTGCGTGGGTCATCATGGGGTCCAGGGTTCGTGGCAGTCGGCAGGCCGGGGCCGTGACGGGATGCGCCGTGCAGCCGCGCGGGCAGCGAAGGCGGCGGCGGCGCTGGCGGCCCCACTGTAGCCGCAGCGGCGCGGCGCCAGACCAGCAGCGGCCGGCGCGGGGCGGTGACGGGCGTCACGTGCGGAGTCGCCGTTCCAGTGCATGCTCGGGGGCCGCTGACCCGCCGGACCGCGCGTGCGAATTGACTTTGGACAAGATGACCGAGACCTCGACCCCGACCGCAGGCGCTGACGACCTCGGCGCGCGACTGGCAGACTGGCTTCATCGAGCCGATCCGGCGCATGCGCGCCTGGCCTCGGAAGGCGCCGAAGCGGCAGCGCAGGCGCTGACGCTGGCCGTCGAGCTGGGCCGCCCGCTGGATGCCGGCCGCGCAGCCGCCTGGCGCTGCACGCACCTGTTCCGGCAGGGCGCCTACGAGACGGCCGATGCTGCCGCAGCGACCGCCCTGCCGCTGCTGGCCGACCCCGCGTTGATCGACGAGCGCTGCGAGACCTTGCGCGTGCAGGCCATGGTCAACTGCGAGCGCGGCCACTTCGGCGCGGCCTTGCAGGCGGCGCAGCGTCTGGGCAGCACGGCGGCGGAGATCCGCTCGTCGGGCTGGGCGCTGATGGCTGCGTACGCGCTGGCCGTCTGCTTCGACCGGCTGGGAGATGCCTGGCAGGCCACGCGCGTGCTCGAGGAAGGCATCGCCGCCTACGGCCACGAGGCCACGCGACGCGAGCGGTTCATCGCCAGCGTCGGCATGGGGGCCTGCCTGATCAACAGCTTCCACCGCATGCGCGACGCGCTGACGCCGGAAGAGGGCCTGGAACGTCTGCGCCGTGCGCGGCCCCATGCCGAGACCGCGGTGATGCTGCTCGGCAGCCCGCCCGAGCCGCTGCAGGAAGTGGTGGCATGCGGCAACCTGGGCGAGGTGCTGCTGTTCCTGGGCGAACCGGAAGCGGCCCTGCCACTGCTGCAGGCCACCATGCTGCGGGCCCGCGAGTGCGGCCTCGTCGGCCATGCCCAGCGTGCCGAAGCGACCTGGTGCCACTGGCTGCTGGCGGCCGACCGCGCCGACGAGGCGCGCGCGCTGGCCGAACGGCTGCTGGTGCAGCTGGCCGATGGCGGCGCCCCGGTCACCACCCTGCGCGTGCTGGACGCCGCCTACCGCGCCTGTCGCCAGCTCGGCCTGCCCGAGGCCGCGCTGCAACACCACGAGAACTTCGAACGCCTGGAGCGGCGCCGCACCCTGGGCGAGATGCGCGCCATGGGTGAGCTGTTCGTCACGCGCAGCGAGGCCATGACGCTGGCGCAGCGGGCCGACCAGTTCGAGCGCCTGGCGCAACGCGACGGGTTGACGGGCCTGGCCAACCGCAGCCTGCTGCAGCAGCGCGCACGCCAGATGGGTCCGCGCGACGTGCTGGCCCTCATCGACATCGACCACTTCAAGCAGATCAACGACAGGCACGGCCATGCCGCCGGCGACGCCGTGCTGGTGCGACTGGCCGGCCTGCTGACCGAATGCACGCGCGAGTCCGACCTGGCCGCGCGCACCGGGGGCGAGGAGTTCGTGCTGCTGCTCAGCGACATCGGCCTGGCCTCCGCGGTGGACGCGTGCGAGCGGCTGCGTCTGGCCGTGGCGCAGCAGGCGGCATGGCCGGAACTGCCAGCCGGTGAAGGGCTCACCGTCAGCATCGGCCTGGCCGCCGCGGACGACCTGACGCTGGAGACCGCCACGCGGCGTGCCGACGCGGCGCTGTACGAGGCCAAGCGCGGCGGGCGCAACCGTGTCGTGGTGGCGCGCGACTGAGGCCGTCGCCCTGATCCCCGGCCCATGGCGTAGGCTCGTGGCCTGCGCGCGACGCCAACATCGCCGCCGGACACCGCCACTTTCCAAGAGAGCCCCATGCGCTACAAACCCCTCGGCCGCACCGGCCTGTTCGTCTCCGAGCTGTGCCTGGGCACCATGACCTTCGGCGGCAGCAGCGGCATCTGGGCGCAGATCGGCGATCTCTCCCAGGCCGACGCCGACGGGCTGATCGGCCAGGCCGTCGACGCCGGCATCAACTTCGTCGACACCGCGGACATCTACGCCGCCGGCGTCTCCGAGCAGATGACCGGCCGGGCGCTGAAGAACCTGAAGCTGCCGCGCGACCGCATCGTGCTGGCCACCAAGGTCTTCGGCGACACCGGCAGCGGGCCCAACCAGCGCGGCGCTTCGCGCAGCCACATCATGGACGGCGTGAAGGTCAGCCTGCAACGGCTGCAGATGGACCACATCGACCTCTACCAGATCCACGGTTTCGACCCCGCCACGCCCATCGAGGAGACGCTGCGCGCGCTCGACACGCTCGTGCGTCACGGCCACGTGCGCTACGTGGGCGTGAGCAACTGGGCCGCGTGGCAGATCGTCAAGGCGCTGGGCCTGTCGGAACGCCTGGGGCTGGCACGCTTCGAGTCGCTGCAGGCCTACTACACGGTGGCCGGCCGCGACCTCGAACGCGAATTGATGCCCATGCTGCAAAGCGAAGGCCTGGGCCTGATGGTGTGGAGCCCGCTGGCCGGCGGACTGCTCAGTGGCAAGTTCAGCCGCGATTCGGCAGCCGTGCCGGGCGAACCGGCCAGCCGTCGCAGCAGTTTCGACTTCCCGCCGGTGGACCGTCCGCGCGCCTTCGACTGCATCGACGCCATGCGCCCGATGGCCGGTGGCGCAGATCGCGCTGGCCTGGCTGCTGCACCAGCCCGCCGTCACCAGCGTCATCGTCGGCGCCAGGCGGCCCGACCAGCTGGCCGACAACCTGGCCGCGGCCCAGGTGCGCCTGACGGCCGACGAGCTGCAGGCCCTCGACGCCGTGAGCCGGCTGCCGCGCGAGTACCCGGGCTGGATGCTCGAACGCCAGGGCGAGGTGCGCCGCCAGCAACTGCGTGGCGCGGAGGGCTGAAAGCCTCCGCTTCAGGCCACGGTACGGTGCGGGCAGGCAAAAAAATCCGGCTCTCCGATGCGCCGCTGCGGCCACTGCCGCTAACATCTTTCCGCCCTGTCCAGGCTTGGGTCTCTAGGGCGATCCAGCACATGCACCCGCGCCTGCGGAGTGTGGTCATCGGAAGGGCGAATGAACAAGGACCCCGGCATCGCCGGTCGCACCCAGATAGTCGGGCCGGACGGACTGCGCCGAAGACTGCTGTCCCTGGCCGGGGCAGGCGCCGGTGCCCTGGGGACCGGGGTCTGGCCTGCCGCCAACGCGCAGGGACCCGCGCGCCTGCGCTATGGCGGCGACTCGGCTTATGCGCCCGTCGAGTCGCTCGACGCCCAGGGCCGGCCGCAGGGTTTCCAGATCGAGCTGCTGGAGCAGCTCGCCGACGTGATGGGCGTGCCCATCGACATCGAGCTGAAGCCCTGGGCCGACACCGAAGAGGCCTTCCGGCAGGGCCGGCTCGACCTGATCGCCATGATCGACACGCCGGCACGGCGGCAGTGGGCGCTGTTCACCCACGGCCACGCCGCGCCAGCGCTGGCGCTGTACCACCTGGCGCAAGGCACCGAACCGCAAGGCCTGGCGGCACTGGCCGGCCTGCGCGTGGCGGTGCTGTCGAGCGAGGCCATGCGCGAGACCCTGGCCACCGCGCTGGTCGGCATTCCCGCCACCTTCCTGCGCCATGCCGATGCCGAGCAGGCGCTGCAGGCCGTGCGCGATGGCCGGGCCGACGTGGCGCTGCTGCCGCGGGCCTTCGGCGACGCCGTGCTGGCTTCGGGCCGGGCGCCGGACATGCACACCGGGCGGCAGAGCCTGCGCCTGCAGTCCTACGCCCTGGCCGTGGCACCAGGCAACGAAGCCCTGCGCGCGCGCCTGCAGCAGGGGCTGGACGAGCTGGAACGCAGCGGCAGGCTCGAAGCACTGCGCTCGAAATGGCTGGTCAGCCGCAACGAGCTGGCCGAGCGCATCGAACAGGAGCGCAGGCTGGACAGGCAGCGCGCCTGGACCTGGGGCCTGGCCGCCGCGTCGGGTGCGGCGCTGCTGGCGATGGGTTGGCTGCTGCGCCAGCGCAGCCAGCGCATCGCGGCGGAGCGTCAGCAGCGCCGCGCTGCCGAAGAGCTGCTGGAGCGTGCCTTCACGCAGAACCCCGACCCCATGATCATCGTCGAGCGCGGCAGCGCCAAGGTGAAGGACGCCAACCTCGCCGCGCAGCAGCTGCTGGCACGGCCCGGCGGGGACAGCCTGGTCGGCCGCTCGCTGCGCGAGCTGGCGCAGCACATCGACGCCGAAGCACTGCAGTCGCTGACGCTGGCGCTGGAGCAGGACGGCAGCCTGTGCGGCTCACCGCTGCGCGTGCGTCGCCACGACGGCTCCGAAAGGCACTGCCTCGTGACGGCGGCTCCACTGGCCATCGGCGACGCCACCCAGGTCTTCTGCGTGGTGCGAGACATCACCGACCAGCTTGCCGCCGACAGCGGCCTGCGCGGCGCCTACGACAGCCTGGCGGCCGAACTCGAGCAGCTGCGGCGCGATGCCGAGGCAGCCCGCAGCGCCCAGGGCCAGGCCGAAGGGCTGCTGCAGGAGTTCACGCGCGGCATCGCACACGACCTGCGCACGCCGCTCAACGCACTGCAGGGTTTCAGCGGCCTGCTCAGCGACCGCCTTCGCGCCGGCCACCTGCACGAGGCCCTGACCTACAGCGAGCACATCGAGCGTGCCGCGCAGCGCATGAACGCCATGATCGGCGCCCTGTCGAGGCTGGCCCAGGTGGCCCACCAACCCCTGCAGCGGCAGACCGTGCCGATGCAGCGGCTGGCCGAGGAGACCTGGACCCTGCTGACCGCCGCCCGGCCGACGCCGGCGGTGGAGTTCCGCCTCGACGGCCTGCCCAGCGCCGAGGCCGACCCCGACCTGGCCATGCAGGTCTGGCAGAACCTGCTGGAGAACGCCTGGAAGTACAGCTCGAAAGGCCCGGCGCCGAAAGTGCGCGTGGACAGCCACCGCGACGGCTGGCGCACCTGGTACCGCATCACGGACAACGGCGCAGGATTCGACATGGCGCGCGCCAAGCAACTGTTCAAGCCCTTTCAGCGCCTGCACGCGGGCTCCGAGTTCGAAGGCACCGGCGTGGGACTGAGCATGGTGCGCCGCATCATGGACCACCACGGCGGCGAAGTGCGCCTGCGCAGCGCGCCGGGCGTGGGCACCGTGGCCGAGTTCAGCTTCGACGCCGCGCCCTAGCGGGGCGGGGCTGCCGGGCTGCAGGCGCGGCGCCGGTCAGTAGCCGGACGACTTCGGTTCGCGCAGGAAGATCTCGACGCGGCGGTTGCGGGCGCGGTCCTCGGGCGAGTCGTTCGCCACCACCGGCTCGCGTGACCCGCGGCCCGCGACCTCGACGCGGTCTGCCTTGATGCCGCGGTCTTCGAGGTAGTTGCGGACACTTTCGGCGCGGCGCTGCGACAAGGGCTCGTTGATGGCATCGGAGCCGGTGTTGTCGGTGTGCCCGACCACACGCACCAGGGTGTTGCGGTCCTTGTCGAGTCCGGCGGCGAAGGCATCGAGCACCGGGCGCAGTCGGGGGTCGATGGCGGCGCTGCCCACGGCGAAGGAGATGTCGCTGGGCACCTGCAGCTTGAGCTGGTCGTCGGCGGTGCGCGAGACCTGGACGCCCGACCCCTGCGTGGCCTGCTCCATCGCGCGCTGCTTGTCTTCCATGCGCTTGGACCACAGGTTGCCGGCCGCCGCACCGGCCGCTGCACCCACCAGCGCCCCGCTGCCGGCGCGGCCCCCGGTGGCCGAACCGATGAGTGCACCGGCCACGGCGCCGATGGCCGCGCCTTGCGCCGTGCCCTGTTGTCGCGGCGACATGTCGGCACAGCCGGCAAGCGCCAGCGCGGCTGCCACGGCCAGGGCCCCGGCCGGGCGCCTCGCGCGCCGGCCCGGGGTCGAACAGCGCGGACGCGCGTGGTCGGTGCGGTTCATGAGGAGTGCTCCGCGGCGGGGGTTGTCGGTCGAGGCAGGCAGGGCGCGCATCACTTCGACGCCGCCGCCAGCGCCTTGCGCAGCGCATCGGCGTGCTTGTTCGACACGCTGCGCTTGGCCACGATGTCGATGGGCGTCACCTCGCGGCCGTAGTAGGCCTTGTTCAGCGTGGCGCGCACGTCGACCACCGAGCCTTCGACACTCATGCCGATGAAGGCCCCCTTGGCCTTCGAGTAGGAGACGAAGTCGGCCGTCACGTTGGCGGCCTGCCCGGTGCCTTGCGGGCCTGCGGCGGCGGACAGCTCGCCGCCCAGCTTCACGGAGTTGGCCATCAGGCTGTCGACGGCCTTCTGGCTGTTGATGAGGATCACGACGGCCGATTCCTGGCCGCCGAACTGCACCCCGAAACTCACCGACCCCACGGTGTAGAACGCCGGCTGGCTCCAATCGTTGTTGGTGCCGCGCACCAGCAGCACACCGGTGCCGCCCGAGCCGCCGAGCATGAAGCCGGCCTTCAGCACCTTGGGGTAGATCAGCACGCCCTTGGCCTGCTTGATGCCGGACCTCAGGGAGTCGAACTCCTTGTTCTTCAGCACCTCGGCGAGGGTGGCGCGCGCCCGGTCGACCGTGCCGCGCGCGTCGCCCGCGTCGTCGGCACGGGCCGCCCCGGACCCGATGGACAGGGCCAGCGCAGGCAGTGCCAGCAGGATGAGTCGTCGGGTCGTGGTCATCTTGCGTTCCTCCCCAGGTTGCGGCGTCGATGCGCCAGCTTGCAGAAACTCGATGGGCCGGGGCCTACTTCGCACCAGCCCGCGTGCCCGCCCAGTGCAGGGCCCGTTCGGCCAGCCAGCCTTCCTCGCGGTGCAGCACCAGCCAGGTGTTGAGGAAGGACAGGAAATCGGGGTCGCCCTTGCGCACGGCCAGGGCGGCCGGGGTGCTGGCCAGCGGCTGCTCCAGCGGCAGGAAGAGCCGATCCGGCATGCCGCGCAGCAGGCTCTGCGGCGCCAGCGTGGGCACCAGCGCGGCATGCGCGACGCCGAGCGCCACCGGCGCCACCTCGTCGTCGTTGACGCGCAGCAGCGTGGCACGCGGAAACAGCCGCCGCGCCAGCTGCTCCTGCATCGTGCCGCCGAACACCGACAGCGTGACGCCGGGCTGGTCGAAGTCCGCGCGGCTCTTCATCGTGCCGGCCTTGGCGCGGTTGGCCACCAGGTGGATGCCCTCGCTGACCGTCGGCTCGGTGAAGTTCACCACCAGCGCGCGCGGCACGGTGACCCACAGCCCGGTAGCCACGAGGTCGAACTGGCGGCTCAGCAGATCGGGCATGACGAAGGTCCACGACGTCGGGACGAACTCGACCTCGACGCCGATGTCCTGCGCCAGCTTGCGTGCCAGGTCGATGCTGTAACCCACCAGTTCGCCTTTCGGATCGCGCATCACCATGGGCTCGACGGTCACGACGCCCACGCGCAGCACGCCGCGTCGGCGCACCGTGGCCAGGGTGTCCGGCGACGGACCGCGCCAGACGGGTTCGACGTCGTTCGGCGCGGTGCGTGGCGGCAGGCCCGCGGGATCGACGAAGCCGGACCCGGGCGAGCGGGGTTCGGCCTGCGCGCCGGCCAGCATCGGGCAGCACGCGGCCGCTGCCAGCAGGCCCAGCGCGACGACGCGCCTCACGCGCGGCAGCAGCCGCTTCGACGCGGCCATGGAGGGGTTGGAAGGCACGGGGATTCCGGCCCTGTGCATATCGATCGCCGTCATGGTTCAGTACCCCCCGCCGCTGCGCTGGAACACCACGCGGTGGCGGGAGTCCCGCTCGTCGGTGGCGATGAAGCCATTGCCCGAGGCCTGCACGCGGAAGACGTGGCGGCCTGCTTCCAGCCGGCTGCCCTTGAGCATGCCGGTGAATTCGTTGCGGCCGGCGCGGCCGTTCAGCGACCCGCCGGGCAGGATGGTGAGTTCGACGTCGGCGCCCTCGACCTCGTCGTAGCCGCGGAAGGTGCCCACCGCCCAGGAGGCCACCTCTTCCTGCGCCTGGCTCTGCTTGCTGTTGGCGATGGCCGCCAGCGCCGCCAGGCCGACGAGGGCGGCCCCCACCGCGGCGGCCTTGTGCCCGCTGCCATGCCGGCTGCCGACGCGGAAGTCAGCCGAACAGCCGCGGTCGACCCACACGCCGTGGCGGTCGTAGCCCCAGGAGCGGTTCTCGCGGCAGTCGATCAGCGAGTGCTGGCGCACCATCTCGACGCGGTCGTCGGTGTCGATGCGGCAGTAGCGATAGCCGAAGCCGCGGCTGTCGCAGCGGATCGTCTGCTCGGCGAGCACCGGCAGCGGTCCCAGCACCAGCGCGATGCAGACGACGGGTGTGAGTACCCGAGCCCAGGAAGACACGGCCATGGATCCCTCCCAACGATCGATCGGACTCTTGACGCGCCTGCGGCGGAGCCTCTTGCGGCGACGCCGTTGCCATCGAAGCAGCGCTTCGGCACCTGTCATCGACGGCAGCACAAAGCTCTCGCTGATGCTATCTCATGCCGCGAAAGAACAGCTGCGCATCGATCTGACGTACATCAGGCCCGCGGCAGGGTGCACCCGACCCGGGGCCTCAGACCGTGGGTACTCCGGGCCGCAACTTCGTCACCGCCACGCACTGGAAGGCCTGCCGCTTGGCGACGTGATCCCACTGCTCGACGACACAGACGCCGTCGGGCGCGTCGTCGCCACAGCGCAGCACGTTCACCGAGTTGGGAACGCCGCCGCGCACGCGCGACGACACCGCCGTGCCTGCCTGCACTGCCCACATCGGCCGCGGCAGGCCTTTCAGCGGCATCACGTAGGGCAGGTGGATGTGGCCGCCCATCACGATGTCGGCCCCGGCCTCGGCCCAGCGCATCAGCGCCGCCTTGCGACCGCGCAGCAGGTTGGCCACGTCGTCGGCGTCCTCGACCGCCACCGGCTGGTGCACGACGACCACGCGCAGCTGCGCGCTGCTGGCATCGTCGAGCCGGCGGGCGACGCGCTCGACCTGCTCGGTCGACACCTCGCCGTGCTTGTGGCGCCCCGGCCGCGTGGTGTTGACGCACACCACCAGCAGGTCGGGCAGCGTGTGCATGGGCTCCAGGTCGACACCGAAGACACGTCGGTGGCCCGCATAAGGCCACAGCCACCGTGCCCACAGCGCGAACAGCGGGATGTCGTGGTTGCCGGGCACGGCCAAGGTCGGCCGGTCCAGCCGGTCGACGAAGCTGCGGGCGGCGTCGAACTGCGCACGCCGCGCACGCTGCGTGATGTCGCCCGACATCACCATCAGGTCGGGCCTCAACTGCAGCGACAGGCTGGCCAGCGCGTCGACGACCTCGGCGCGCTCGGTGCCGAAGTGCGTGTCGCTGACCTGCAGCAGGACGCTCACGCCGAGGCTCCCGGCGCGGCCTTCATCAGCCACAGCGGCCGGGCCAGCACCTCGAACACGAGGGGGGCGGACATCCAGGCCACTTCGCCGTCGAAGGCCACCTTCACGCGCCGCCGGCCGTACAGGCGCGAGGGCGTGACCACCATGCGCTCGAACTCGAAGTGCTCGATGCTCTGGGCCTCACCCAGCGAGCCCATCGCGCCACGCAGCATCAGGCCCAGCATGGCCAGCGTGCCGATGGGCTTGAGCATCACCGCCATGATGTGGCCGGGCTGCGTCTCGTGGTCGGGCAGCATGCCGAACTGTTCGAGCTGCAGCCGGTTGTTGCCGACGAACAGCGTCAGCGTGCGCACGGCGCGCGACGGGCCGGGGCCGTCGATGCGCAGCCTCAGCCGACGCTGCGCATGCAGCAGCGTCGCCATCGCCGAGCCCAGCGCCACCAGGCGGCTGCGGCCGAAGCGCTGCTTGTAGGCCTCGCGGTCTTCCAGCAGGTCGGGGTAGAGCCCCAGGCTGGCGTTGACGAGGAACACGCGTCGATTGAGGCCCGCCACCTGCACGGCCCGCGGCTGCGCCACCAGCAGCGCGGCCGTGGCCTCGGCGAGGTCGGTGGGGATGCCGTGCGTGCGCGCGAAGTAGTTGAAGGTGCCCTTGGGCACCACGCCCATCGCCGCGCCTGCGTCATGCGCGGCCTGGGCCACGGCGTTGAGCGTGCCGTCGCCGCCCACGCCCACCACGGCCGTGCGCAGGGCCACGGCGCGCGCCGCCGCAGTGGCAGCCTGATGCTGCAACTGCGCCGGCTCGCAGAACAGCAGTTCACCCCGGCGGTCGGCTGCAGCGAGTGCCGATTCGATCGCTTCGCGCACCTCGTCGTCTGCTGCGCGGCCGGAAGCGGCGTTGATGACGAAGAGCAGCGGTGACGAGGGGTCGACGAGGGGACGGGCAGAGCGGTCGGGCATGCGGCCGGTGCGGAGTGGACCAACCGTGTACCCGGCAAGCCACGTGCCGACCCGATCGGCCGGACCGGATCACCGGCCCGCACAGCCGCCCTCAGTCGAGTCAGTCGGCATAGGGCTCCACGGCCTGCAGCCGGTGGATGCGCCACGCGCACCACAGCCCCAGCAGCAGCGCGGTGAGCAGCACCACCGCGCTCAGCGGCAGCGCCGCGCCGCGCGCCTGCTGCTGCGCCATGTCGATGACGAAGAAGTCGTACAACGCGTGACCGAGCATCGGCCACAGCAGCGAACGCGAGCCGACGGCGGCGACCAGGAACACCGCGCCGGCCAGGAAGGTGATGACGAACTGCAAGGCCGCCTCCGCCGGCGGCACGCCGACGAGCATGTTGAGCAGGTGGAAGGCGCCGAACGCCACCATCGCCGTCCAGGCGCCGCGGTGCCAGCCCCACCAGCGGCACAGCGCCGCCAGCACCAGCCCGCGAAAGATCCATTCTTCGTTGAAGCCGACCAGCAAGGTGGTGCGCAGGATCTGCCACGGTGCCACGGCTTCGGCCGCCGCAGTGGCCGGCAGGCTCAGCCGCGTGGCCGCCCAACAAACAGCCGCCACCGTCAGCAGCAGGGCCAGCGGCACCAGCGGTTGCAGGCCGCGCCAGCCGGGGGCCTCCAGCCCGGCATGGCGCGGCAGGCGCAGCCCCAGCCGGCCCGGCGCGAAGAACACCAGCGTGGCCAGCACGATGAAGATGGCCACCTGCGCTTCGGTGCCGAAGAACTCGACGACGAAGCGCGGGTCGCCGTAGGGCGATTGGGCCCGCTGCAGACCGACGACGAACATCGCCATCAGGGCGGCGAAGAGGGCCAGCACGGTCAGCGGGCTGTCCAGACCGCGCTGCTTGGCGCGCTCGATCACGGCATTCATCGACATCTCCTCGTGAGTTCCCGGGGCCCGGGATCAGGCCGGCCGGTGCCGCGCGGCCCGTTCCGACAGTGCATTGGGAAAGTACAGAGCCGTCAGGCTCTTGCTGTGCACCGGCGAGCCGGTACGGCGTTCGTCCGCGTCACCGTGGCGGCGCCAGTCGCGCACCCAGTGGATGTGGTCGGCAACCTCCATCAGGCCCAGGGTCTCGCGGTCGCCCACCAGCACGCCCTGCACGCGCAGCCCCAGGCGGGCGCGCGCCTCGTCGAGCCGGTCCAGCGTGGCCGGCACGCAGCCGAATTCGCCGTCGCTGACGATCAGCAGGTCGGCCTGCGTCCATTGCTGCTCGTGCACGCGTTCGATGGCGCGTTCGATCGGCGCCTGCACGTCAGTGCCGCCATCGAAGACCTGGCCCATGAGCGCCAGCAGGGCCTGCAGGCCTTCGTGCGTGGGTGCCAGTTCGCGCTCGACCACTTCGCCCGGGCCGCCGAAGGCGATCAGCACGCAGCCGCGCCTTTCGCGGTGCGCCGTGCGCAGGGCTTCGAGCGCCACCGCCTTGGCCAGGGTCTCGGGCGCGCCGCGCATCGAGCCCGAGGTGTCCAGGCACAGCACGATGGGGCCGCGCTGCAGGGGTGCGGGCCGCGGCGGTTCGGGCAGTCGGTGCGCGCGTGCCGCAGGGTCGGGACGCCAATCGACCAGCAGCGCCTGGCTGTCGTAGGTCAGCAGGCGCTGTTCGGCACGGCGCGCGCGCCACAGCTTGTGCAGGACCGGGTGCAGCAGCATGGCCGCTTCGCTGCCCAGCATGCCTTCGATGCGACCGGACAGCCGGATGCCGCGCAGTTCGCCCGGTGCGTCGGGCAGCCGGGTCTCGACCGCCTTCAGGCCCAGGCGCGGCGGCGCAACGGCCGCGGCGGCCGCGGGTGGCAGCGCCGGCGGCACGCCGGCGCGCTCGGCGCGCCCAAGGTGGCGCATCAGCGCCACGATCTCGGGCATCTGCGCCAGCCGCCCCGCGATGCGCTGCGCCTCGGCCCACTCGCGTGACCGCAGCAGCCCGCGCAGCGCCTCGCGTCCGACCTGCGGCAGCTCGCCCAGGCCCTGCAGCAGCGCCATCAGCTCTTCCCAGTCGCCCTTTTCCTGCTGCCAGGCACCGAGGAACTCTTCGGTCACCTGCGACAGGGCCGCCTCGCGCGACAGCAGCGGCTGCAGGTCGATCAGGCGGTCCAGGTGCCACAGCAGCGTGCGCAGCACCTGGTCGGCCAGGGCTTCGGTGCCGCGGCACAGCGCAGGCAGGCCCAGCGACACGCAGGCCCGGCGCAGCGGGGCCAGGGCCTGCGGGTCGCCGAAGTGGGCATCGGCCGGCGGCGCTTGGCCGGCCCGCAAGGCCGCACGCCAGCGTTCGACGTCGGCGAGGCGCCGCGCGGGCGGCCCGACGCTGGTCACCAGCCCCGGCAGCCACAGCGCCCGCGGCAGCGCCGCGAGCCGGTCGTAGGGATGGTCGAGGTTCATCGGCTCGTCGTGCGCTGCATCCGGAAGGGACCGGCCCTCACCAGGCCACCGGCGCGGGTGCGCTGCGCCGTGTGTCGTCCACCGGCAGGGCCGCGAAGCCGGCACGCAGCTGTGCCAGCCGGGCGGCGTGGGTGGCCAGCAGGGCCAGCGTCCGGCGCTGCGGCGCACACCACGCGTCCGCCACGTCGGCGGGCAGCCACAGCCGCCCGGCGAGCTGCCGCTGCAGGCCGTCGAGCTGCGCCTGCACCCGGGCCGCGGCCTCGTGCACCTGCGACAGCAATTCGTCGACCTGCGCCGTGCGGGCCGCCACGTGCACGCTGCTGAAGCGGCGCTGGAGGTGCGCTTCCAGCGCCGCGGTGGCGATGCGCAGCAAACCGCCCTCGCCTTCGCCGCCACGGGCCTCGCCGCCGCCGATGGACCGGGCCAGCGCCAGCTTGCCGGCACTGTCGTCGCCGTCCTCGGGAGGCAGGCTGCGCTCGAGGTCGAGCTGCTTCTCGAAGGCCGCCACCGCGGCGCCCAGCCCCGGCAGCGGCTGCGGGGCGGCGCCCATCAGCGTGTGGGCCACCCACTCCGCCACGCGCGGCACGGCCTCGGCGCTGTCGCACACCACGTAGGGCGCCAACCACAGATCGACGGCATCGAGCCGCGTGCGGCCTTCGGTGGCCGCGGCCACGCGCATCAGTCGCACGAGCTGGCGCCAGCGGCGGTCGGACACCGGCAGGCCGGCCTGCTGCACGAAGCCGCGCAGGCCGGTAAGTGCTTCGACGGCCTCCTCGGGCAGCGCCACGGCGTCGGCCGCGCGCGCGATGGCGGGCAGCACCGCCACGTCCAGCGGGGGCGGCGCGGCCGGGGCGGCCTCGCGCAGGCACAGCAGGGCCGCGAAGGACTCGTCGCCCACCGGACCCACCGGCACGCGCAGCAGGAAGCGGTCGTGGAAGGCCACCAGCGACTCGTCGCCCGGCGCCTCGTTGCTGGCGCCCACCAGGCTGATCAGCGGCGTGCGCAGGCGGCCGGCACCGTTGTCGAACTCGCGTTCGTTGAGCAGCGTGAGCAGGGCGTTGAGGATGGCCGAGTTGGCCTTGAAGACCTCGTCGAGGAAGGCGATGCCGGCGGTGGGCAGGTAGCCGTCGATCAGGCGCTCGTAGCGGTCTGCCTCCAGCGCCTTCAGCGACAGCGGGCCGAACAGCTCCTCGGGCGTGGAAAAACGCGTCAGCAGCCGCTCGAAGTAGCGCGTGCCGTCGAAGGCGCCATGCAGGCGGCGCGCCAGTTCGCTCTTGGCGGTGCCGGGCGGGCCGATGAGCAGCACGTGCTCCTGCGCCAGCGCGGCCAGCAGCAGCAGGCGCACGGCCGTGCCGCGTTCGAGCAGGCCGCGCCCGAGGTGGTCCAGGTGCGCGCTCAGCGCGGCGGCGCCTGGCAGTGCGACGGGGGTCGGGACTTGCATCGTCGCATTGTCGCGGCAGTCCGGGGGACCCGGGGGCCCGCAAGTCGGCGGGTCAGGGGCCGACCATCAGCTCGCGCAGCGTGTCCAGCGAGTCGGCCTGCCACAGCGGCTTGTCGTGGCGGATGCGCAGCATGCGCGGGAAGCGCACCGCGATGCCGCTCTTGTGGCGTGCACTGGCGTTGATGCCCTCGAAGCCCAGCTCGAAGACCAGCGTGGGCCGCACGCTGCGCACCGGGCCGAATTTCTCCAGCGTGTGCTCGCGCACCACACGGCTGACGGCGGCGAACTCCTCGTCGGTGAGGCCCGAGTAGGCCTTGGCAAACGGCACCAGCTGCAGCGCGCCTTCGCGCGCCGGCTCGCGCCGCGCGATGGCCTCCACCACCGCCTGCGCCTCGTCGGGCCCGGCTGGCGGCCGGCTCCACACGGCGAAGGTGTAGTCGGTGTAGACGCTGGCGCGACGGCCGTGTCCGGCCTGGGCATAGATCAGCACGCAGTCCACCGACAAGGGCTCGACCTTCCACTTCCACCAGGTGCCGTCGGCCTTGGTGCGGCCACTGCCGTAGCGCGAGTCGCGGTGCTTGAGCATGAAGCCCTCGACACCGCGTTCGCGCGACTGGCGTCGCCAGTCGGCCAGCTGCGTCCAGTCGGCGGCCGAGACGCAGGGCGACAGCCGCCAGGGCGCGCCGGTTTCCGCCAGCAGCGCTTCGAGCCTCGCCCGGCGCTGGTGCTGCGGGCGCTCGCGCTGGTCGACGCCACCGTCTTCCAGCAGGTCGTAGGCGACAAAGCCCACCGGCGCATCGGCCAGGATCTTCCTGCCCAGGGTCTTGCGGCCGATGCGCTGCTGCAGCAGCACGAAGGGCGCCGGCTGCGGTTCGCCGGGCCGCCAGGCCAGGATCTCGCCGTCGAGCACGGTGCCGTCGGGCAGCGTGCGCGCCAGCGCCACCACCTCGGGGAAGCGCTCGGTGACAAGCTCCTCGCCACGCGACCAGATCCACACCTGGCCGCGGCGGCGCACCACCTGCGCGCGGATGCCGTCGTACTTCCACTCGACCTGCCATTGCGGCAGGTCCCCCAGGGTCTCGACCCCGTCCTGCAGCGCATGCGCCAGGAAGAAGGGATAGGGCTGGCCGGCGTCGCCGGCGGCATCGTCGTCGGGACTCAGCAAGGCCAGGTAGCGCGCGGCAGTGGGCGTGGCGCGCGCCTCGGTCCAGCCCATCAGCCGCTGGGCCAGGCGCTTGGCGTCCAGTCCGGCATGCTGGGCCAGCGCGCGCTGCACCAGCAGCTTGCTGACACCGACGCGGAAGCCCCCGCCGATGAGCTTGACCAGCAGGAAGCGCTCGCCGGCGTCGAGTTCGTCCCAGGCCTCGCGCAGGGCCGCGGCCTGGGCCTCGGGCGCCAGCGCGCGCCAGCTCAACAAGCGCTCTTCGACCCAGTGCGCCAGCCCGTGGTCGCTGCGCCGCGACGGCGGCGGCAGCACGTGGGCGATGGTCTCGGCAAGGTCGCCCACCGCCTGGTAACACTCCTCGAACAACCAGTCGTCGATGCCCGCCGCCTCGGTGGCCAGCTGCCGCAGCAAGGCGGTGGGCACGACCTGGCGCGGCTTGCCGCCGGCCAGGAAGTAGACCGCCCAGGCGGCGTCCCCGGGCGGCGCCGCGGCGAAGTAGCGCACCAGCGCTGCCGTCTTGTCATGCGTGGCGGTGCTGGCGTCGAGTTCGGCGTAGAGGACGGCGAAGCGGCGCATGCGGCCATGATGACGCGCTTTGCGGCCGCCTGTGGGTCACGCGCCCAAACGCGTCCGTCCCTTGCGTCCGGTCATGCGGCCCACACCATCAGGCCCTAGACTCGATCGCAACTCCTCATCCGCCCCGGCCCACCATGAGCATCCGACATCTCGACTCGCTGTTCGACCCCCGCAGCGTGGCCGTGATCGGCGCCTCCGAGCGGCCCGGCAGCCTGGGCGCCACGGTGTGGCACAACCTGCGGCACGGCAGCTTCAAGGGTCCCGTGTTCGCCGTCAACAAGCGCCACCGCAGCGTGGGCGGCGTGAAGGCCCATGCCGATGTCGACGCCCTGCCGGAGACCCCCGACCTGGCGGTCATCTGCACGCCTGCCGCCACCGTGCCCGGACTGATCGAGGCGCTGGGCCGCCGCGGCACGCGCGCGGCCATCGTCATGACGGCGGGGCTGGACGCCACGCAGAAGCAGGCCATGCTGTCGGCCGCGCGCAAGCACCTGCTGCGCATCCTGGGGCCCAACTGCCTGGGTCTGCTGGCGCCGCACATCGGCCTGAACGCCAGCTTCGCCCACACCGATGCACAGCCCGGCACGCTGGCCTTCGTGTCGCAGTCCGGTGCACTCGTCACGGCCATGCTGGACTGGGCGCGCGGGCGCGGCATCGGCTTCTCGCATTTCGTCTCGCTGGGCGAACATGCCGACGTCGACTTCGGCGACATGCTGGACTACCTGGCCAGCGATGCGCGCACGCGCGCCATCCTGCTCTACATCGAGTCGATCGAGGCGCCGCGCAAGTTCATGTCGGCCGCCCGCGCGGCTGCGCGCAACAAGCCGGTGCTGGTGGTCAAGGCCGGACGCTCGGCGCTGGGCCAGGCCGCCGCGGCCTCGCACACGGGGGCGCTGGCCGGCTCCGACATCGTCTTCGACGCCGCCATCCGCCGCGCCGGCATGCTGCGCGTGGACACCCTGCAGGACCTGTTCGTGGCCGCCGAGACGCTGGCGCACTTTCGCGGCCTGCAGCGCCACGAGGACAGCGACGCCCTGGAGCAGCTCACCATCCTCACCAACGGCGGCGGCGCCGGCGTGATGGCAGCCGATGCCGCGGCCGCCGCCAGCGTCGCGCTGGCACCGCTGGCGGCCGATACCCTGCACGCGCTGGACGCCGTGCTGCCGGCCCACTGGTCGCGCGCCAACCCGGTGGACATCATCGGCGACGCGCCGGTGCAGCGCTACGTCGACGCACTGCGCCTGCTGCAGGCCGACCCGCGCAGCGGCACGCTGCTGCTGATGCATGCACCCACCGCCATCGTGCCCAGCACCGAGATCGCGACGGCCCTGGCGCCGGTGCTGCAGCCCGGGACCCAGGACCCGACGCAGCCGCAGCGCCTGATGGCCTGCTGGCTGGGCGGCCCCGCGGTGCTGCAGGCACGCCAGCAGTTCCAGGCCGCCGGCATCGCCTGCTACGACACGCCCGAGGACGCCATCCGCGCCTTCTCGATGCTGGTGACCTATCGACGCAACCAGGAACTGCTGATGGAAGCGCCGTCCATCGCGCAGGCTCCCTCCATCGACGTTCCCCGCGTGCGGCGGCTGTTGCAGCAGGTGCTGGCCGGCGGGCGCGAGATGCTGACCGAGCCCGAGGCCAAGCAGGTGCTGCAGGCCTGCGGCATTCCGGTGGTGGCCACGCGGGCGGTGAAGGCCTCGCCCCGCGCCGCGGCGCTGGCGGCCGCCGAGATCGGCTTCCCGGTGGCGCTGAAGATCCTGTCGGAGCAGATCACGCACAAGAGCGACGTCGGCGGCGTGGTGCTGGGGCTGACCAGTGAAGCCGAGGTCAATGCCGCCGCACGCGCCATGCTGCGCCGCATCCGCCGCTCGCACCCGACGGCCGTGCTGGCCGGCTTCACCGTGCAGGCCATGGTGCGGCGGCCGCAGGCGCAGGAGCTGATCGTCGGCGCCAGCATCGACCCGCTGTTCGGCCCGGTGATCCTGTTCGGCCAGGGCGGCACCTCGGTCGAGGTGGTGGCCGACCGCGCCGTGGCGCTGCCGCCGCTGAATCCGCCGCTGGCCCGCGCGCTGGTGGAGCGCACGCGGGTGTCACGGCTGTTGAAGGGCTGGCGTGACGTGCCTGCGGTCGACATGACCGCCCTGACCGGCACCCTGACCACCGTCTCGTTGCTGCTGGCCGACGTGCCGGAGATCGCCGAGCTGGACATCAACCCGCTGCTGGCCGACGCCACCGGCGTGATCGCGCTGGATGCGCGCATCCGCGTCAGCGCGACGCAGCCCGGCGGCTCGGCGCGATTCGCGATCCGGCCCTATCCGGCCGAGCTGATCGACGTTCGCCCCTGGCAGGGGCGGCAGCTCACGGTGCGGCCGATCCGGCCCGAGGACGAGGCGCAGCACCTGGCCTTCCTGGAGAAGCTCGACCCGGTGGACATCCGCATGCGCGTCTTCTACAGCCGACGCAGCATCGAGCGCAGCGAGCTGGCGCGGCTGACGCAGATCGACTACGAACGCGAGATGGCCTTCATCGCCACCGCGATACTGGACGAGAAGCAGGATGGCGACGGCGCCCGGGAAGAGACGCTGGCCGTGGTGCGCACCATCACCGACCCCGACAACCAGGACGCCGAGTTCGGCATCGTCGTGCGCTCCGACCTCAAGGGCGGCGGGCTGGGCGACCTGATGATGCGCCACATCATCGACTACCAGCGCGGCCGCGGCACGCGTCGGCTGGTGGCCTCCGTGCTGTCGGAGAACCACCGCATGCTGGAGCTGGCAGCCGACCTCGGCTTCCAGCGCGGCGAGCGGCACGACGACGGCACCGAGAGCATCGCGCTCGATCTCGAGGCCCTGGCGCCCGCGGTGCCGGCGTCGCGTTCGATGATCGCCTGACCGTCAGCAAGGCTGCACGGCGCCGCGCCGGTCAAGGGCTGCGCACCCGCACCCGCACGCCGTCGGCCACTGCCGCGGGCGGATAGACGATCACCTGCTCACCGGCCTGCAGCCCCTGGCGCACCCATACGCTGCTGCCATGGCGCGCGGCGACCTCGACCTCGCGCAGCCGGGCCTGGCCGCCCTCCAGCACGAAGACGGCGCTGCCCGCGGCGGCGGCAGCCCCGGCGCGCGGGAACACGGCGCTCACCGGCACCTGCAGCGCCTGCGCTTCCTGCAGCGTGACGATGCGCACGCCGACACGGTAGCCGTCGCCCAGTGCCGCCCACCGGGCCTGGGGGCTGGTGAGGTCGATCAGCACCTTGACGCGCTGCTCCTCCACGCCCAGCGCCGAGACCTTGGTGAAGGCGCCCGGCTCCACCAGCCGCACGCGCCCCTGCAGCGTGCCGGGGCCGCCCCAGCGTTCGACGTGCACCGGCGCGCCCGGCCGCGCCTGCAGCGCATCGGTGGTGAGCAGTTCGGCCACGATCTCCAGGCGCGAGGTGTCGCCGACGTCGACCAGCGGCGCACCCAGCGCCACCACCGACTCGCTGGCCTGGTGCACGCGCAGCACACGGCCGGCCACCGGCGCGCGCACGGCGAAGCCCGCTGCGGCGCCGCCGCCACGCACGGCGCCCAGCGCGGCACGTGCCTGGGCCAGCTCGTGCACGGCCATGCGCTCGCCGGCACGCGCCGTGTCCAGTTCGCGCAGCGCGGCCTGCACCGCCAGGCGCTCGGCCTCCAGCCGCGTCGGGGCGACGAAGCCCTGGCGCGCCAGCTGCTCGGTACGCTGCTGCTCGTTGCGCGACTGCTGCAGCGCGACCTCGGCCGCGCCGATGCGCGAGCGAGCCTGCTGCAGCGAGGCCTCGACCACCTGCACGCGGGCGCTCAGTTCGCGCACGCTGCGCTCGTCCATCAGGGGGCTCAAGGCCGGCGTCAGCTGCGCCACCGCGTCGCCGGCGGAAACGGCGTCGCCTTCGTGCAGCACGATGCGCGACAGCCGCCCGGCCAGCGGAGCCGAGATCACGTAGCGGTCGCGCACGCGCGTGCGGCCGTCCTCGTCCAGCGTGGCCTCGAAGGGGCCGGCCGCCGCGGCGGCCAGCTCGACCTCCACCGCGCGCGGCGCGAAGGCCCAGGCCAGCAGCGCGATGCCGGCCACAGCGGCGCCGGTGAAGCCCAGCACGGTCTTTCGGGACAGGGTCATGGCGGGGTCTCTCTCATTCGCGTGTCTTCAGGGTGGCCACGAGGTCCAGCCGGTCGATGCGGCGCCGCACCACCAGCGCGCTGCCGGCGCCGGCCAGCAGCACGGCGATGCCGGCCCAGGCATAGGTGCGCGGCAGGATGACCACCGGAAAGTGGAACTGGTCGCTCTGCAGCAGCCCGGCCAGCAGGTGCACCAGGCCCCAGCCCAGCCACATGCCCAGGGGCAGCGCCAGGGCCAGCGTGATCGCCATCTCGCCCAGCAGCAGTGCCGAGACCTCGGCACGCGTGAAGCCCAGCACGCGCAGGCTGGCCAGCTCCCAGCTGCGCTCGGCCAGCGTGATGCGCGCGTTGTTGTAGACCACGCCCACCGCGATGACCACCGCGAAGGCCGTCAGCACGCTGCTCATGA
>LNFM01004239.1_pt1 | contig 35282 bp, 32 predicted proteins | sample 596031 | NCBI WGS metagenome assembly LNFM01 (sample SAMN04254537, study PRJNA301005) | activated carbon metagenome | isolation source: dual media filters at the Ann Arbor, Michigan drinking water treatment plant | place: USA: Ann Arbor
AAAAAATAATTATCTGCTCGATAAGTGTGTGCTTAGGCATTAAGGTGATTGTCATTCAGCCAAAAAGCTTTGTACGTAACATACGTCACACAAAACTGATTAATCTAAAAAAAGAAAAACTTATTGAGAGCAAAATAACCAAAAAAGCAGGATATTTAGTTTGATATTCGCTTTGAGATATGCATTAAGATGCGGCGCGCAACTTCGGTTTTGTGGCTACGCGCTATAGCATGAGTGCCGTCTTCGTCAATCAGCACCACTTGGTTTTCGTCAGACCCCATTGCACCTAAGGCATCGTTAGCGACAATTAAGGGCAACTTTTTGGCGATGCGTTTTTGGCTGGCATAATCAATTAAGTGTTCACTTTCTGCCGCAAAACCCACACAAAATGGTGGATTAGGCAAACTGGCGACATCTGCCAAAATATCTTTGGTTTTAGTGAGTTGTAATGTAAGCGAATGCTCACTCTTTTTGATTTTATTGGCACTTGTTTCAATCGGCGTGTAATCAGCCACAGCAGCAACGCCAATGAAGATATCTTGCAAGGCAATATTTTCCATTACCGCTTGATACATATTGTCTGCGCTGGTTGCGCGGATGTTGATGACGTTGATGGGCGCTGTCATGCTGGTTACGCCGCTAATTAAGGTGATATGCGCACCCATTTCTGCGGCAACTTTTGCCAAGGCGTATCCCATTTTGCCTGAGCTTAAATTGGTTATGGCACGCACAGGGTCAATCATCTCTAATGTTGCGCCTGCGGTAATTAATATGCGTTTGCCTGACAATAATTTCGGGGTAAAAAATGTGTTAAGTTCAGCGAACAATTGCGCTGCTTCTAACATGCGGCCTAAGCCTATTTCGCCACAGGCTTGTTCGCCAGCGTCAGGCCCTAAAATCGTGATGCCATCAGCAATTAATTGTGCAATATTGCGCTGTGTTGCAGGATTTTCCCACATCTGTTTGTTCATGGCAGGCGCGACTAAAAGTGGACAATCTCTGGCTAAGCACAAGGTGGATAGCAAATCATCGGCACCACCGTGTACCAGTTTAGCTAAAAAATCGGCGCTAGCAGGCGCAATTAAAATCGCATCAGCTTGGCGGCTTAATTCAATATGCGGCATACCATTTGCAATCGACGAATCCCACATGCCAGTAAAAACTGGTTTGCCAGATAATGCTTGCATAGTGACTGGCGTCATAAATTGGCAAGCAGCTTCTGTCATGACCACCTGTACGTCAACACCTGCTTTTACCAATAAGCGCAGCAATTCTGCCGCTTTATAAGCTGCAATCCCACCTGTCATGCCTAAAACTATTTTTTTGCTAGTCATCATCATTTTATGATTTTATAACAAAGCCTGTGCAATTGCGATTAATTGAAATTATCCTGATAAACTAATGAAAATAAACACAAAAATACGCAGATAATCTATGTGGAAAAAAATCAGAATCTTTATTTTGCTTGTCCTTTTGGGCACGGTGGTGCAGCAAACGTTTTTAGACAAAGCTGATTTAGACTGGAAAGATAATTTTTATGTAGCGGTGTACCCAATTAATGCCGAATCCAACAATAAAAAAGCTAGCGCAGAAGTAAACGCTTACATCAAAACATTAACACGTACCAATTTTGAGCCAGTAGCTGAATACTTTGCAGAAGAAAGTGCGCGCTACGGTGTGCATTTGCGCCGACCTGTCGAGATTCAGTTAGGTGGTGTCGTGAATGACATTCCATCAGCGCCACCAACGACAGCTAGCATATTGGATACCATTATTTGGAGCTTGAAATTTAGATTCTTTGCTTGGCAAAACAGCCCAAAAGTGAATGTTAAGCCTGATATTAAGCTGTATTTGCTGTATTACAACCCTAAAACCAATCCTGTATTAAGCCATTCAACAGCCCTGAGCAAAGGCCGCATTGGGCGCGTGAATTTGTTTGGTGATGCAAAGTACGCAGATAAAAACTTAGTGATTTTGGCGCATGAGCTATTACATACATTATCTGCAACAGATAAATACAATGTAGAGGATTCACTACCAATTTTTCCTGATGGATTTGCAGAGCCAGACAAACAGCCGCTTTATCCACAAGATTTGGCGGAATTAATGGGTGGGCGCATTCCTATTAACGAAAGCAAGGCAGAGATGCCAAAAAATTTAAGCTTGACAATCATCGGCAACAAAACGGCGCAAGAAATAGGATGGTTAAGGCTAATCAACAATCACAAATAAGGTAAACATCATATGGCGATAAGGGATTGGCCAGCAGCAGAGCGGCCACGCGAAAAATTGATTGAGTTGGGTGCGCAAGCTTTATCTGATGCGGAGTTGCTAGCGATATTTTTACGTGTAGGTGTGGTTGGCAAAAGCGCAGTGGATTTAGCGCGCGATTTGCTCACGCAATTTGGCAGCTTAAATGCAATATTCAGTGCAAACGAACATGAACTAAGCCAAGTGCACGGCATAGGCAGCAGTAAATATGTTCAGCTGCAAGCGATATTTGAAATGAGCCGCCGCGCCTTAAGCGAGCAACTGCAGCTTTATGCTTAAAATTAGGCGGACTCAGCCGCGAGGTTTTTTTAGTGCTGTTTTTAGATACCCAAAATCGCCTATTGGCCAGCGAGGAAATGTTTAGCGGCACACTCATGCAAACCAGCGTTTACCCGCGCGAAGTAGTGAAGCGTGCCATGCATCATAATGCTGCTAGTGTGATTTTTGCGCACAACCATCCTTCTGGTATAGCTCAGCAAAGTCAGGCTGATGAATTAATCACCAAACAGCTTCAGCAAGCTTTAGCCTTGGTTGATGTCAAAGTGCTCGATCACTTTATAGTCGCAGGCAACAACACGATGTCATTTTCAGAACGTGGTTTGTTATAACCAGCCGATTGTGTTTCAACAGCATGTCACAAACTTAACGCACTATTGAATCGTGATAAATTGCGCCTGTTGATAAACTGGACTTTTGATAAATTATATTTATCAATAAAATAAATATAATTAAATTTAATATTTTCGGCTGTTTGTGTATGATACTGCAATCGTTAGAAAGCAAAGTTTGCGCTAACAATGCGAATTTAAATTTTATCTCCAAACTATTTTTAAAACCGTCAATTAAGGAAAAAATGATGATTGTAAATGTACCAAACGTAACTTTTAAAACCCGTGTGCGTGATGAAAGCATCGGCGGCGAGAACCCATTCCGCTGGCAAGATGTCACAACAGCTGATATTTTTAAAGGCAAAAAAGTGATTATCGTGGCACTTCCAGGTGCTTTCACGCCAACTTGCTCAAGCACACATTTGCCAGGCTACGAAGCTAAATTCGCAGAATTTAAAGCAGCAGGCGTAGATGATATCTACTGCTTAAGCGTGAATGATGCATTCGTGATGTTCCAATGGGGCAAAAACTTAGGCGTTAAAAACGTGAAAATGTTGCCAGACGGCAATGGCGATTTCACACGCGGTATGGGCATGTTAGTGCAAAAATACAACCTAGGCTTTGGTGATCGCTCATGGCGCTATTCTATGCTTGTTGAAAACGGCGAAGTGAAACAAATGTTTGTTGAGCCAGGTAAAGACGACAACTTTGGTGCAGATCCATTTGAAGTGTCAGATGCAGACACGATGTTGAATTATTTGAAAAAATAATTGAATGAGCATGCAAAATTGGCGATGTGATGCACATCGCCTTTTTTGTTTCATTACTTAACCCAATTTTTTAGCCAAATTTTTAAAGAGAAAACAATTGTCTACTTACACACCTACCACCCAATACGATTATGATTTATTTGTCATAGGCGCAGGCTCCGGCGGCGTACGCGCAGCGCGCATGGCAGCTGGTTTGGGCGCAAAAGTAGCCATTGCAGAAGACCGTTATTTTGGCGGCACATGCGTTAATGTAGGCTGTGTACCTAAAAAATTATATGTGTATGCGTCACAGTTTTCTGAGAGCTTTGCTGCGGCGGCTGGCTTTGGCTGGAAAGTGGGCGATTCAGCTTTCACATGGTCAAATTTAGTAGCCAGTAAAGATAAAGAAATCAATCGCTTACAAAATGTTTATGACAAGTTGTTGCGTGATAGCCATGTGGCTGTGGTAAACGGCCGTGCAACAATTGCCGATGCGCATACCGTAAAAGTGGGTAATGACAGCTATACAGCAGAACGTATTTTAGTCGCAACTGGCGGCTGGCCGTTTGTGCCCGATGTAGAAGGCAAAGAACATATTGTCACTTCAAACGAGATTTTTAACTTATCAACTTTACCTAAACAAATGGTGATTGTGGGTGGCGGCTACATTGCGGTGGAATTTGCAGGAATAATGCATGGCTTGGGCGTGAAGGTCACGATAATAGAACGCAATAGTAAAATTTTAAGAGGATTTGATGAAGATGTACGTGATTTTTTAATCGCGGAGATGCAGAAAAAAGGTATTCATATTCAATTTAATTCTTATGTTGAGCGTGTTGAGAAAGTAGCCAACGGCTATCAGGTGATTGTTCAAGATTCAGTTGAGGATGATCTAGAATCGTTAGCAGGTGAAATTGATAATGGGATCGTATTAGAAGCGGATCTTGTTATGTATGCCACTGGCCGCGTGCCCAATAGTAAAAACTTAGGCCTAGAGGCATTAGGCGTTGCGCTAGACAAAGTAGGTGCCGTTAAGGTAAACGACGATTACCAAACCAATGTGCCTTCTATTTACGCGCTGGGTGATGTAACCAATCGCGTGAATTTAACGCCAGTGGCTACATCGGAAGGCATGGCTTTAGTGAATAAGTTGTATTCTAGCCATTACAAAGCGGTAGATTACGACAATATCCCAACGGCTGTATTTAGTCAGCCAAGCATTGGTACTGTGGGTTTGAGTGAGCAACAAGCTTTGGCAGCCTATCCTGCTGATATTGATATTTATAAAGCGGATTTTAAACCGATGAAAAATACCTTATCAGGTAGCAGCGAACGCACCTTGATGAAAATGATTGTGGTGCGCAGTACCGATAAAGTCGTTGGCATGCATATGGTGGGGCCAGATGCAGGTGAGATTATTCAGGGCTTTGCGGTGGCGATTCGTGCAGGTGCTACAAAAGCTGTTTTTGATAGCACTATTGGCATACACCCTACGGCGGCAGAGGAGTTTGTGACCATGCGAAAACCTGCAATGTCGCACCAATAAGCCAAAGCTAATTAGTGACCAAAACCTTTTCCGCTGCGTGAGCCTGTTTGATAGTCTTTATCGCCAGGTAATATGCAGCGGCCAAAGCCGAAAAAAGCGCCTTGGCTACCAGGTGGGCAGTTTGCTACTGGATCAAGCTTTATCGCAATTTCTTTCGCAACAGCAGCTTTTTGCGCGTTAACAAATTCCCATTTGCCATCGGCATGTAAGATGACCTTTTCACCTGTGCTCGTAGACGCTTCAATATCTGGATGAATATCATCGGCATGCGCATGTTGAACACTGAAACAAACACTCATCAGCAAAAGTGTAATCAATGAAATATTGGAAATACTGTTACTTAACACTATTTTAGACATGATTTTTCCCATACATTTGTACTAGTTTTTTTAATTCTGGCACACAAGACCCACATTCGGTCCCACATTTAAGCTTGGCTTGTAATGTGGGCAAATCAGCACCCATTTCAATATTATCGATAATCTCGTTTTGCGATACATCGTAACAATTACAAACAATTTTGCCGCGGCCTCTTTGGCCTGTTGGTGGTGCAACTACAGGTGCCAGCGCCCAACGGCGTAATTCATCGGTAAAGCTGCCGCTAGACATCACATCTTTTAACCAATCAGCCGCTAGCGTTTCGCCCATTAGGCGTACACCTGTCACTTGGTCGCTTTCAACCAAAATACGTTTGCTGATGCCACGTTTGGCATCATTGTAATTAAGCAACGGCATATCGTCGGTCATGCTTAAAATAGCATCGATTTGTTCAACTAAACTGCCTTCTGGCGCTTCAGAATGCGCCGCGCGCAATATCAGCATGCCAATACCATTGGCTGATTCGCGACCAAATAAGCCGCAACTAGCGTATTCAAAACTTGGCAATAAAGCGCGAATTTTTTGCAGCATGTCCAAGCTATTCACAGCGCGCATCACAGTCATGCGCCAAGGCAATTCTAGCTTCTCAATTTTAATCGCGGTATGTTTAAGCTCTGGCTGTTTAGACGTTTTATCAAAACTAGGTGGCATTAGCGCATTAACGCCCAAGCCATGCATAAACTGGCTACCCCAGTGCATGGCAATAAATGTTTGCGAAGGTTGCACATCCGTAGAAGCCTGCACAGGTAAAACAAGGCTGCCGCGCTTATTTTGCACTTTAACAATATCGCCATTTTTAATACTGCGGCGCATCATATCGTCCGCGTTCATTTGAATGGCAGGCTCTTCAACGTGGTTAAATAGCTGCGCTGTGGTTCCCGTACGACTCATGCCATGCCATTGGTCGCGTAAACGGCCTGTGAGCAAATGTAGCGGGTGGCGAGCATCGGTTTTATCCGCCGTGCCTTTGTAAACCGCGTTGGCAAATTGCGCTTTACCATCTGTCTTTTGAAATACACCATCTGCATAAAGCCGCGCTAAGCCTTGCGATTCGCCAGTTTTAAATGGCCATTGTTGCGGACCATGCTCATTTAATATGGCATAACTTAAACCAGTAATATCCAAATCGCGACCGCGTGTCGATTCGCGATGCTCATTAAAAATATCTTCTGTTCTGTTAAAAGCAAATAATTGCTTGTTTTTGGCTAAGCGCTTCTCTAAACGCTGCGCAAAATCCATTATAATCGCCCAATCATGCTTGGCTTCAGCAGGTGGTGGAACGGCAGGATTTACGCGCGTAATACGGCGTTCTGAATTGGTGACGGTACCTTCTTTTTCGCCCCAAGTACTGGCTGGCAACAATACATCAGCATAGGCGCAGGTATCGGTATTGCTATACGCATCTTGCACCACCACTAACTCCGCATTATCCAGAGCAGTTAATACATTGTTTAGGTCGGGCATAGAGTGCGCTGGGTTGGTACAGGCAATCCAAATCGCTTTGATTTCACCTGCTTTAACCGCGTCAAACATTTCAATTGCTGTTTTACCAGCGGCTTCTGGCACAGAATCGATACCCCACAATTTGGCGACTTCTGCGCGGTGTTCCGCATTATTCAAATCGCGGTGGCCAGACATTAAGTTAGCCATACCGCCTACTTCGCGGCCACCCATGGCGTTTGGCTGACCAGTCAACGAGAATGGGCCTGCGCCTTTTTTGCCGATTTGACCTGTGGCTAGGTGCAGATTAATGAGCGCGGCATTTTTATCGGTGCCATGAATACTTTGATTTAAGCCCATGCAATACATGCTTAAAGTGGGGCCAGCGCCAAACCACTTGGCGGCTTGAATAATATCCGATTGCTTAATGCCACAAATATCCGCCACCATTTTTGGTGTGTATTCGCGCAGGGTTTCTTTTAGCTCATCAAAACCGTTGGTATGAGCGTTAATAAAGGCCATATCCAGCAGGCCTTCCCATAGCATTACATGCAATAAGCCATTAAATAAAGCCACATCAGTACCTGGCAAAATAGCCAAATGCAAATCGGCAGAACGCGCGGTATCGGTTTTGCGGGGGTCAACCACAACAATTTTCAAATCAGGATTTTTGGCCTTGGCGTCTTCAATACGTCTAAAAATAATCGGGTGCGCAAATGCGGTGTTGCTGCCTGCAATAAACAGGCAATTGGTATGATCAATATCTTCATAACACGCGGGCGGCGAATCCGCGCCCAATGTGGTTTTGTAACCAGCAACGGCAGAGCTCATGCATAAGCGTGAATTGGTATCCACGTTATTGGTACCAATCAAGCCTTTAGCCAGTTTGTTAAAGACATAATAATCTTCTGTTAATAGCTGGCCAGAGATATAAAAGGCCACTGAATCAGGCCCATGTTTTTCAATGGTTTGCGCAAACTGTTCGGTTAAATAATCTAGAGACTCATCCCACGAAACACGCTGGCGCGGCGCTTCGCGGCTTAAGCGCATTTCTGGGTAAAGCAGGCGATTATCCAGTTTTGCGGTTAAATGCAGTGTGGCACCCTTGGTGCACAGGCGACCAAAATTAGCAGGGTGCTCAGTGTCACCTTTCACATCAATGATTTTGTCATTTTGTGAGTGAATAATCACGCCGCAGCCAACGCCGCAGTAGCAACAAGTACTTTTAGTTTGTTTAATTAAAGATTCCAATTTTTGTATCTTTTATTTACTTGTCTTTTAATTCTAAATACACAATGCCATCTTCTACTTTGGTATTAAAGCAGGCGGTTTCGCCCACGTCTGGCTCTTCGGCTTTACCATCCACTAAACTAATTTTCCAAGAATGCAGTGGGCAAGCGACTTTATCACCATACACAATGCCTTGCGATAAAGGCCCACCTTTGTGTGGACAAGTATTGTTAATGGCAAAAATGCGGTCATCTTCGGTACGGAATACGCCGATATCAAACTCTTTTTGCTCGCTATCTTTGGTGCGCACCACGCGCGCGCCTAATTTAGGGATTTCATCAAACGGTGCTACTTTAACCCAGTTGCTCATCTTGTAACCTTTACGATACTAATAATAAATAAATCAACAATATATTGATTATAAAAGAAAATATAGCAATCCATTGCCATTGGTTTAAGCTCGCCATGCTCTAGCGCTAACAACATTTCTTCGGCTGTTTCAAAGCGCATTTTAGGGTCGCGTGCCACCGCTTTTAAGATGATATTTTCTAACCAGTAGGGAATATCGGGCCGGTAGCGCGTCAGCGGGGTTGGCGTGCCAAATTTAGGGTGCTGAAACGGTTCAACTTCGCCATAGGGATATTTGCGCGTAAGCAAATGGTAAAGCGTCACACCAGCGGCATAAATATCAGTTTGCGCATTTGCCACGGCACCTTCAAATAATTCAGGCGCCATAAAACTGGGCGTGCCTGGGTTTTGCGTGGCACCTATCAATTCGGCGCCTGTACTTAACGCTACGCCAAGGTCTAAAATCCGCAGGCGTTGGTCGCTGGCTTGATGGATGTTGGCAGGCTTAATATCGCGGTGGATGATATTAAGGCGATGCAATGCGCCTATTCCGCGCATCATATCCATGCCGATTTTAGCCGTGCCCGCTACTGTAAAATAATGGCCATTATCTAAGCGCTGTTGCAAAGTGGCGCCTTCGTGCCAGCTCATCACAAAGTATAGTTTGCTGCGATTTTCCAGAGATAGCGTCAGTACTTGCGGCACATATTGCGACACCACGCGTTTGCCCAGCCACTCTTCATTTAGCAAACCATTACAGCTTTCAATATCGCTAGTGAGTGCTGGCTGTAATGTCTTTAATACAAATAATTGTTTGGTGCTGTTTTGGCGCACTTTATATAAAAGGCTGGCCCGCGATTCATGCAAAATATCTTCAACGGTAAAATCGTCAATCGATTCACCAATCGATAATTTATGCGGCAAAGCCAGATGCTTTCCGCCTGCGATACGCTCACTTAAACTGTCATCGCCTAGTTTAGTGATTTTAACCACAACAGCGGTTGAATTGTCTGCGCTTTGCTGCTGTATAGCGGTTTTGGTGAGGTGGTCGGCAATCATCTGCACGTTGTTGAATTTTTTTAAGCCTTCATGAATGGCTTTTTCGCCCAAGGTTTCCCACACGCCATCGGTCATTAAGGCAAAAATATCGCCCACTTGCAACGCGCCATCCGCCAAATCCACTGATAAATGCGCATCTAATCCAACCGCACGTTTTAACACATGACGCATATCGGGCCTATCCCACACATGGTCAGTCGTCAGCTGCGTTAAAACATTATCGCGCAGCAAATAAATGCGCGTGTCACCAACATGTGCCAAGTAATAGCGTTGACCACGCAATATCAATAATGAAAGCGTAGTCGCCATGCCGGCTAAATCGCGATTTGCATTCGCTTGTGAAATCAACCAGCGATTGGCGGCCGTAATCACTTTGTCTAGCGCGGTTGATGGTTCCCAAGTATCGGGTGTGGCAAAGTAATCGGTTGAAATATTGCGAATGGTCATCTCAGATGCTTCGCCGCCGCCAGCGTTACCGCTTACGCCGTCTGCTACCGCAATGAGTGAGCCCTTAATGCTGAGTTGCTCATTAATAGGTGTGACTACGCCCACGTAATCTTCGTTACGCTCACGCGGGCCAGTTAGGCTAGATTGACCTATTTCAAACTTGAGTGACATCAGAAAGGTGTAAAGCGTTTATGGTTTTGATTTAAACCAAAACCAGCCATTTAAACTTAAGAAAATAAACAAGCCCATATCTAAAATTGGCCAGTATTTAGGGTTATCTAAAAATACGCCTAATACAATCAAACTAGCGCAAGCAAACGAAATTAAACACAGAACGATTTTGAAAGGCATGATACTTAACCCTAAAAATGGATGAAATAATCCTCAATTATACTTTGGCCGCAGTATTCACAGCACTACCCCAAGTGGTTCTCCAGCGCGTTTTAACGCCGCTTAAACCAATCATCGCCAATAACGCTAAGCCTGCAAAAATTAAAATGCCCATTTGATAATTGCCAGTGGCTTGTTTAATGTAACCCAAGCTTGCGGCCAAGTAGAAACCACCAACACCGCCTGCCATGCCCACAAGGCCTGTCATCACGCCAATTTCTTTGCGGAAGCGTTGCGGCACCAATTGGAAAACCGCACCGTTACCCATGCCTAATACGGCCATGACTGGGACGATAATCGCTAGTGCAAGTTGGTAGGTTGGTTGGCCAAAGCTCATCACTACTAATAATACGGTTGCAACGGCATACATAATCAGCAGGGTACGAATACCGCCAACACGGTCTGCAATCATGCCACCAATTGGGCGCACAAGTGAACCAGCAAACACGCAAGCCGCTGTACAGTAGCCAGCAATCACAGGGCCTAGGCTATATAAATCGTTAAAGTAGATGGTGAGTGATGATGCCAAATCCACAAAGCCGCCAAAAGTGACGCTGTAAAAAAACATAAACCACCAAGCGTCTTTGTCTTTTAAGATGGCCATGTATTGACTAAGCGATTTTGCCGCAGGCGTTTCTGGGCTATCTTTTGCAAAAATTAAATAGATAGCAAAGGCAATGCCTAGTGGAATTAAGGCTAAGCCGAATACGTTATTCCAACCATAAGCCACAGCTAAACTAGGCGCAAATAAAGCGGCAAACACAGTGCCAGAGTTACCAGCACCCGCAATACCTAAAGCGGTACCTTGATGTTCTGGTGGATACCAGCGAGATGCCAATGGCAATGCAACCGCAAATGCAGCGCCTGCAAAACCTAAACCAATACCTAGCATCAACGTATGTTGAAAGGTTTGTAAGCCATGCAACCAAGCGATTAGCAAACTGGCAATCACAATAATTTGACCAATCGTGCCTGCATTTTTTGGTTTGATTTGATCAACCAACACACCCATCACAATACGCAACAAGGCGCCAGCTAAAACAGGTGTCGCCACCATCAAGCCTTTTTGGGCGGGGGTTAAGTTTAAATCCGTCGCAATTTGTACGGCGAGTGGGCCTAATAAAACCCACACCATAAAACTTAAATCAAAGTATAAAAATGAGGATAGTAAGGTTGGTGTGTGTCCGGCTTTCCAAAAACTGCTTTTCATGGGTAATTCCTAAAGATAAATCATCGGACTTAACGCTAAAAAATGCGGTATTTTTTAGGTGTTTTTTAAGCGTTAAGTATTATTGATGGTGCGATATTTAAACGGTAATCGTCTCAAACTCTTTTTGCAGTGCACTTTTTTGCACACGCTCAGACCAAGGCTCAATCGCACCTTGCAGCGCATAAAGCAAACGCTCATACGCAGCTTTGCGGCCTTCATGGTCTTCTAGCACGCGTTGTTTCACATATTCCAACCCAACGCGCTCAATCCAATGTACGGTACGGTCTAAATAGCGCGCTTCTTCGCGGTAGATTTGAATAAATGCGCCTGAATATTCTAATACTTCATCCGATGTTTTGACTTTGCATAAGAATTGCGCCACTTCGGTTTTAATGCCGCCGTTGCCGCCTACATAAATCTCCCAGCCTGAATCTACGCCGATAATACCCACGTCCTTAATGCCGGATTCAGCACAATTTCTTGGGCAACCCGAAACAGCGAATTTCACTTTATGCGGTGCCCACATATGGTCAAACGCTTTTTCGATATCAATACCCATTTGTGTGGAGTTTTGCGTACCAAAACGGCAGAATTCAGAACCCACGCAAGTTTTAACGGTACGAATACCTTTGGCATACGCATAACCAGATGGCATATCTAAATCCGCCCACATGCCGACTAAGTCTTCTTTTTTTACACCCAGTAAATCAATGCGCTGGCCGCCAGTGACTTTTACCATTGGTACCGCATATTTGTCGGCTACATCGGCAATTTTGCGCAATTGCTCAGGTGTAGTCACGCCGCCATACATTCGCGGAATCACCGAATAAGTACCATCTTTTTGAATATTGGCATGCACACGTTCGTTAATAAAGCGTGATTGCGGATCGTCCACTGCCTCATGCGGCCAGGTAGAAAGCAAGTAATAATTTAGCGCTGGTCTGCAAGTTGCACAACCGTTAGGAGTGCGCCAAGACATGCCTTTCATGGCATCTGGAATGTTCAAGTATTTGTTTTTACGTATTTCTTCACGTACCTCTTCGTGGTTTTTATCGGAACAACCACAAATGGCTTTGCTAGTCGATGGTGGTGCATAACCGCCCCCTAAAGTGCTAGCTAAAATTTGTTCAACCAGACCAACGCAGCTGCCGCAACTAGAGCCTGCTTTGGTTTGTTTTTTCACATCATCAATCGTAAACAAACCTTGGTCTTGAATGGCTTTAACAATCGTGCCTTTACACACGCCGTTACAGCCGCACACTTCCATTTCGTTGGTCATGGCCGCGGCTTTGTCTTGGCCTTGATGGCCTGTATTTCCTAAGCTGTCTTGGCCGAACATTAAGGAATCGCGAATTTCATGAATCGGTTTTGCATCACGCAGCATTTGGAAATACCAAGCGCCGTCGGCGGTATCGCCATACAGCACGCTGCCAATGATTTTATCATTTTTGATAACGAGCTTTTTGTAAACCCCGCCAACGGCATCGTGTAAAACAATTTCTTCGCGCTCTTCATCCGCCGCTTCAACAGGGCTTCTAAAATCGCCTGCACTAAATAAATCAATGCCGGTGACTTTTAATTTGGTTGAAGTAACAGAGCCTTTATAGGAGCCGATGCCAAAGTTGGCTAAATGCGTGGCGCAGACTTTTGCCATTTCAAATAATGGCGCAACTAAACCATAGGAAATGCCGCGATGTGCAACGCATTCGCCCACCGCGTAAACGCGCGGGTCGTAGGTTTGCATGGTGTCATTCACCACAATACCTTTGTTGCAATATATGCCAGCTGATTCTGCCAGCGCAAAATTAGGGCGAATACCCACAGCCATCACTACTAAATCGGCGGCAATTTCCAAGCCATCGGTAAAGCGTGCGGCTTTTACGCGGCCATTGCCATCATTAATTAATTGCTCGGTATTTTTTTGCAGTAAAAAGTTAAGGCCTTTTGTTTCTAAGCTTTTTTGCAGCATTTTGCCTGCGGTTTTATCCAGTTGGCGTTCTAGCAACCATTCGTTTTTGTGCACAACGGTCACATCCATACCTTGGATTTTCAAGCCATTTGCCGCTTCTAAGCCCAGCAAACCGCCACCAATCACAACGGCGTGTTTGTATTTTTTGGCCGCATCAATCATGTCATTGGTATCTTTAATATCGCGATAGCCAATCACACCTTGTAATTCCTTGCCTGGAATAGGCAACATAAATGGCTTAGAGCCAGTCGATAGCAATAGGCGATCGTATTCGGCGCTGGTACCGTCCTCTGCATACACAATGCGGTTTTTACGATCAATTTTATTAATTCGTGCACTAGTATAGAGCGTGATATGGTTTTCGGCATACCATTCGCGTGTGTTTAAAATAATGTCATTAATGGTTTGCTCATTCGCCAAAACGGGCGATAGCATAATGCGATTATAGTTAGTGTAAGGCTCATCGCCGAACACGGTAATATCATAAATGTCAGGCGCGATTTTTAGCAGTTCTTCTACTACACGCATGCCAGCCATGCCGTTACCAACCACTACTAGTTTCATTTTTTGCATGATTAATTGATTTCCTCAGCGAACTTATGGCTTTATAAATAAAGCATTATTTTTTTAATAGTTTTTGTATAAAGCAATACATGTGCCCATTTATAAATAGTAAAGTTTGTAACGTTAAAACAATTACTTAACCAACTTTTAAAAGCAGTACTCATAAGCTTAATGCAAAAAATGCATCAAAATGTACAAATGCACCATCATAGGCGCACTGTAATAGTGCATTTATACACTCTGATTTTAAGAAGTAATCAGGGCCAGATTCATCGAATAAGGCCCTGAAATTTTAATTAAAAAGTGTACTGCGCGGTTAGCCAGGTAATTTGTCTATCTGCTCTGCGTGCGGCCCCAGTTAGAGTTCCGTAGACATCTTTTTCAGAATAATTTGCGTATTCAAACTTCGTCACCAAATTTTTATTTACTGGATACGCCAATCGAAAGTTAAATTCTGAGCCGTAATCATCGCTTAACTTTCCAACCGATTGAAAATTCTCATCTGATTTAAACATGTGAAATGCGGCGTAAACAGATACTTTCTCATATGTACCTGTAATGGTTAAAAACGTATCTTCCAAACCTTGACGAGGTGTTGCTAAGAATACATCTGCCCAGCCTTGAAACAAGTGATTTGTTCCAAGCGGAGTTTGAAAGCCGTATCGACCATCGTTACTAGATAGCTTTTCGCGATCTACACGCACAGTCCACCCTGCATAAGAGGCGCCACCACCTAATTTGTAATAGTAAGCATCGATTTCTGGGTTACCACCAGCGTAATCAGACTGTTTTGCAAATTCTGCTGTATAAACACCTTTCCACTCTGGATTAATTGCCCGCACTCCATCCAAGCGTATACCAATCGTTTTATTACTTTGATCTGTTGTAAATGCGCTATTCACATCTTGGCTTCCGCCTAAACCATTGCCACCTTGTGCTGCTGTTGGGGCGGCTAAAGGATTACCTCCATTTTGGCTTAGATTTTCAACATCTATAAAGTAGCCGTATCCAACAAGCGTTTCACTTGGCGAGATATAGTGTTTTACATTCAGTAAATCAATACCACCTTGCCTAAGTGCGGTATTAATTTGGCGTACTTGCGCAAAATGGCTCGCAAAAATCTCAGTATTAGGAATCGATTTATTTAATACTGAAATACCATCAAATACTTGGGTGTTCAGCCTAAACGCAATATCACCAATAAATCGAACGTTATCGAGGTTAACGACCTGGCGGCCTAGCCTAACACGGGTATTTCTAATAGCAGTCCAGTCCACAAAAAGCTGGTTAATATCTGTAAAACTCGGGTCTACAATGTTAGCAAAATTACCATTACCAGATTCACTCACATTACCGCGTCTATCGTTGTGATTATCTGTAAATTGATGCACGTCAGTAATTTGTGCTGTAAAGCTCAAACTGTTATAAGGCGCCGTCTGCCAGCCAACTAAACTGCGCAAAAATAAGCCATTAGCATCATCAAACTTGGCAGTGCCGTTTGAAAAACCATCTTGCTCTACTGTTTCGTAACGTAACAAAAAGTTGGTGAGAGCCTTACCATCCTTAACAGAGTCCAAGAATGTATATGGTGCGTCAGCTTCGGGTAGCGCACTTTCTTCTGCAACAGCGATTTGTGAAATGCCCATCATTGCAATAAACATGCAAGTAGCAAAGCGTGATCTTTGATGGGAATAATTTTTTTTCATGTTTCTTCCTTGATTAAAGTAGTTGAATTGAATTAATTAAATATTTTTTAAAATAAAGTGTGTCAAAAATAGGCGTTAAGCGACTTTTTTAGCATGACGTTCGTATAAGAATTTCAATACTTCAGAGCGCAGGTGGTTGTACTGCACATTTTCGGCAAGCTCTAAACGTTTGCGGGGATAAGGCAAATCGACCTCTAAAATCTCGCCAATGCCAGCACTTGGGCCATTGGTCATCATCACGATTTTGTCTGATAGCAATACGGCTTCATCCACATCGTGTGTGACCATTACAGCGGTTGCGCCCGATTTTTGCATAATGCGCATCAACTCATCTTGCAAGCCAGCGCGGGTTAACGCATCCAGTGCACCAAACGGCTCATCCAACAATAGAACCTTGGGTTCCATAGCTAGTGCTCTGGCAATGCCTACGCGTTGCTTCATACCACCAGAAATTTCATTGGGACGTTTTTCAACCGCGTGGCTTAAGCCGACCAGTTCTAACGCTGCATAAGCGCGTGCTTCTTGCTGCACTTTGGTTTCACTGCTAAATACGCGCTCTACAGCCAAATACACATTTTCATAGCAGCTTAACCATGGCAATAAAGAGTGGTTTTGAAACACCACTGCACGTTCAGGGCCAGGCGCTGCGATTTCGCGCCCTGCACAAAATAAGTTGCCAGTGGTGGGTTGCAATAAGCCTGCAATCAAATTAAGTACTGTTGATTTGCCGCAGCCTGAGTGACCAATAATCGATACAAACTCACCTTGCGTGATACTTAAGTTAATGTTTTTAAGCGCTTCAAAAGTACCTTTTTTGGTGACAAACTGCATACCAACATCTTCGATATGGACATAACGTTCGGTTACTTTTGCTGTGCTATTGCTCAAAACTGGCATTGCGGCTTCATTTATAATGTGGTTCATTTGATTTATCCTTATTCGCTAATGAAAGTTATTCGTAGGCAAAACGTTTAGCCAACATTGACAGGCCAAGTTCTAGCAGTAAACCAATAATGCCAACCACAAAAATAGCGATAATGATGTGCTCGTAATTGGAAGCGTTGTATTCATCCCACAACCAAAAACCAATACCTGCGCCGCCGTTCAACATCTCTGCCGCTACAATCACCAGCCACGCAATACCAATTGATAAGCGCACGCCTGTCATCATGTAAGGCAACACATAAGGAAATGAAATTTTAGTGATGATTTTCCATTCGCTTAAATTCAGCACTTTGGCTACATTCATATAATCTTGTGGCACTTTGCTCACACCTACTGCGGTGTTAATCACCATTGGCCAAATGCTGGATATAAAAATAACCCAGATTGCTGCAGGGCCAGCCGCACCCATCACCAGCAAGCCCAAAGGCAACCAAGCTAAAGGCGACACTGGGCGCAAAATGCTAATCACTGGCGCTGTCATGCGTGACATAAACTCATAACGACCAATCATAAAGCCCAGCGGAATACCAACCAGCGCCGCCAAACCAAAGCCCAATGCAACCCGTTCTAGCGACGATAGAATATTCCAGCCAATACCTTGATCATCTAAACTATTTTGATGAAAAGGATGTGAAAACAGCTCAACAGCCGAATGCCATGTGCTGATTGGGCCAGGCAGAATCGGTTGTTGATGCGAAAGCAAAGTCCAAATGCCTAAGAACATTAAAATGCCAAAAAAAGGTGGTATAGCGGCTTTAAAAAATTCAGTCACTTTTATATGCGTTGCGCTGGGTGGCTGCTTTGCAGATTTTTGTGTTTTTTTAGCTACTTTTTCAATGATCATTTTCATATGTGTGTTGTCTTCGTTAGCCGCTAGCATGAGTTCTTTTGCCATGCTCTCGGAATTAGTCTTTGCATCCTCACCTATTTTTTTTAAGTGCTCTTTATTAATGCTGATTGCGCTCATGGTGACCTCCTTTGACATACGCCATGTTTGTTGGCATGACGTATGGTTTAAATAGTTAATCTTAATATTGGTTAAGCTTTTACTTTAAAGCTTGCGGCGTAAGCGGCTGGGTTAGAGCCATCCCACACCACACCGTCCATTAATTTGCTAGAGCGCATTTGGCTCTTAGGAATGCTAGTACCAGTTAAGCTAGCCGCTTCTGTATACAGCTTGATTTCATTGACTTTGTTGGCCACTGCCAAGTAGTCAGGATCAGCTTTTAACAAGCCCCAGCGTTTATGCTGCGTCAAAAACCACATGCCGTCAGATAGGTAAGGGAAATTCACATAACCATCTTGGTAGAATTTCATGTAGTTAGGATCTTTCCATTTCTTGCCATTGCCATTGTCGTAGTCACCTACAAAACGGCCAGCAATCACATCTTCAGATGTATTTACATACGCTTTACCTGAGATTAATTTAGCTACTTTTGCGCGGTTTTCAGTGGCATCAATGTATTTACAAGCATCTAAAATAGCCGCAATCATGGCACGGGTTGTATTAGGGTTTTTGGCCACAAATTCTGCTGTGGTACCCAATACTTTTTCTGGGTGATCTGCCCAAATATCTTGCGTGGTCGTAACCGTAAAGCCAACTTTATCGGCAATTGCACGCGCGCCCCATGGTTCGCCAACGCAGTAGCCATCCATATTGCCAATACGCATATTGGCAACCATTTGCGGTGGTGGTACAACAATTGATTTAACATCTGTCACAGGGTTAATGCCGTTAGCCGCTAACCAGTAGTTAAGCCACATCGCATGAGTACCAGTTGGGAAAGTGTTCGCAAAAGTAAAATCGCGATTTTCGTTAGCCATCACGCGTTTAAGCGATTTACCATCTTTAACACCTTTGTCTTTTAGTGCGGTAGAAAGTGTAATCGCTTGACCGTTATGGTCTAGGTTCATCAACACTTTCATGTCTTTTTGCTGGCCACCAATGCCCATTTGTACGCCGTAAATTAAGCCATATAGCACATGTGATGCATGCAATTCACCGTTCATGGTTTTATCACGCACTGCTGCCCAAGAGGCTTGTTTAGCAGGGATAATTTTAATGCCATATTTTTTGTCAAAGCCCATTTCGGCTGCCACCACAATCGGTGCGCAATCGGTTAATGGAATAAAACCGATTTTCACTTCTGTAATTTCTGGCGCATCAGACCCTGCTGCATAAGCCATGTTTTTAATCCCCGCTGGCATGATATTAAGTGCTGCAGCTGCACCAAACGCACCTGCGATACTTTGTTTAAAAAACTGACGGCGACTGGCGTCTACTGAGCCGCTGGTATCAATTGTGCTGCTAATTGAAGTGGTGGTTTTGTCTTGGTCTTGCATATTTTTTCCTTTAACTAAACGTGTTAAGTTTTTACTGACAAAATTGCTTTTTACAAAAGTGTGTATCTACAAAAATCTTACGCATAAAAAAAGCGCCTTAACAACGAGGGATTATCCTCATTACTAAGACGCCTTTGTCTTTACTTGCAATTTATATATACGCCATCTTTGGCATATTTTTAACAATCTTGCATGCCCACCATTGGGCTGCAAGGTTTACTACTTAATTAACTTCAATAATCTACTAATTTAAACCATTTACTTAAACAATCAGCATTTTCGCCGCTTCAATAAGCTGATGCGATAAATCTGCTAATTTCATATTCTTTTTCATCGCCATATTGCGCAATAGTGTATAGGCTTCCTCTTCATCAATTTGGCGTTGTCGCATCATTAAGCCTTTTGCCCGCTCAATTACTTTGCGCTCATCTAACTTAAGATTTGCCATATTGAGTTCAGCACGTAAATGTTTGAACTCTTCAAATCTTGCTACCGCAGCATCTATCACAGGTATTAGCCTTTCACTTGGAATATCACCCACTACATAAGCGCTAACACCTGCTTGCGTAGCGATTTTAATTTTCTCTTTGTCGCCATCGTGCGTAAACATCACAACAGGCCGCGAATCATTCATGCTCATCACACAAATATTTTCTAATGTGTCGCGGCTTGGCGATTCAGTATCAATAATGACAATATCTGGTTTTATCTCACAGCATTTAGCTTCTAAATTCACCGTATTTTCCAGATGTGCAACCACTTCAAATCCGTTTTCAATCAATGATTGCTTAAGCGGCTTGATGCGTTTTAAATCATTATCAATAATCATCACTTTCAGCACAGTCATGTTGATAGCAAAAGCTGTGCCAGGTAGTTTTAATATTTTAAGTAATTGAATATATTAAATAATAATTAATTTTATAGTGAGTCTGTATAGTGCTGGGTTAGCTGAATCATGCACAAAATAAGTGCAAGCGCACTAAATATAACTTTAAGCAGATGAGTTTGTTGATTAATAGACGTATTGGTTATTAAGTAAAAAGGGCGAACCTAAGTTCGCCCTTTATATCGGTGGGAATATTTGACTATTCCCTTGTTGCCGATAGTCCCCACCATCGGAATACCTGATATATTTTCATATTACCTCAACAACAAAAAAAGGCAATAGCATGCGTTATCGCGTTGGTTTAGATGTGGGTACGGCCTCTCTCGGTGTTGCAGCGTTTTCAATAGATGCAGACAACAACCCAATAGATTTGGTGTGGAATCATGTGCGCATTTTTGACGAACCGCTTGAGAAAAGCCAAGCAGGCTTAAAATCAAAAAAAGCAGGCAGACGCGCCGCGCGAATGCAACGCCGCCAAATTGATAGGCGATTAAGCCGCACAAAACAAATAGCGGCTTTGGCGCAAATTTTAGGCATAGAAATTGAACCCTCAATTGATAGCGGTGCCAGCCTTTTAGCTATACGCGCACAAGCGGCAAGGGTGCAGATTAGCTTGTCAGACCTCATGCGTGTGTTTGTGAAAATGGGTAAACGGCGCGGTTATGGTGGTGCGTTTAAAGCCAAGAAAGAAAATGCTGTGTTAGGTGAAGTAGAGGGCGGTAGTAAAGACCTTGATAAGGCCATGGCATTGATAGCCGAAACGCGTGGGCTAAACACTATTACGGTAGGTGAGTATTTGTTTGAACGCTGGCAACAAGGGTTGCCCACTAAGCTAAAAATCAAAGAAAAGCGCGACAAAGAAGACAGCCTGCAAAATTTATACGCGCTACGTAGCCATATAGAAGCGGAGTTTGAGCAAATTTGGCAAACCCAAGCCGCCTTTTACCCTGATTTTAATGCAGAACATAATGGACAAGCGGTTAAAGAAAAATTTAAACACGCTATTTTCTACCAACGCCCACTAAAAGCGGTGGGTGGCATGGTGGGGCAGTGCAGTTTAGAGCCTACTCACGCCCGCTCACCGCGTGCGCAATTGGCTTTTCAGCGTTTTAGAATTGAAAAAACACTGGCAGATTTGCGCTGGGGCGCGGGTGGACGTGCAAAAAACCTTAACCAAGCGCAACGTGCAGTGATACGCCAATTGTGTGACGAAAAAGAAGTGGTGAAGTTTGAGGCGATTTATAAAGCCTTAAAAGCCGCAGGTTGCCCCAAGCCTGATGGCAAAGGTTTAAACCTTGAAAGATTAAGTCGCGATGAAATACCAGGTAATAAAACTAATCATGTATTTAATAAGATGGACTTAGGTGAAGATTGGGCGAATTTAGATAACCGCACAAAAATACAAGTGATTAATTTTTTGGCAGATTTAGGTTCGCCTGAACAATTGGATGACCCACTATGGCATACGCGCTTTGCCAAAACAGATGGCACACCGCGTAGCTTGCCAGAACCTTTTATTGCTTTTATAAACACAATGAAAGACAGCGGCAAGCTAGAGCGCCTAAGCAAAATGGGGTTTGAGGGCGGTCGTGCTTCGTACTCCATTAAGGCACTTGATAACATCACTGAATGGCTAGATGCCCCTTGGTGGCCTGATGACTGGGATGATGCGATTGATGGCGCAAAAAATGTAGGTGAAGATGGCGCAATACGTGTCGTTTATCGTGCGCAATTTATTAAACAGCGCGAAACCACTTTAAAAACCCAATTAGAAGCACCACCCGCCACAGGCAATTCAGTAGTAGATGGCTCATTACGCCAAATACGTTACGTGGTGAACCGCATGATTGCTGATTTAGGCGCAGTGCCAGAGCAAATAGTAGTGGAAATGGCACGTGATATGAGCGTGGGCGTGAGTATGCGTAACGAGCGCGAAAGTGACAATAATAAAAACCGCAAAGCACGGTTAACCGCAGAAAAAGCCATTAGTGACGCAGGCGTGACCGTTACACCCTCACGTATACGCCGCTATTTGCTTTGGGTTGAGCAAGGTGAGGGGCATTGCCCCTATTGCAGCAGAACCATCAATTTAAGCGATGCAATGTATGGCGCAGAAACAGAATACGAGCATATTTTGCCAAAATCCCTCACGCAAGTGGGCTTAAAGCGTAGTGAAATTGTATTGGCACACCGCAGTTGTAACCAAGAAAAAGGCAACCGCACACCGTTTCAAGCGTTTGGAAATGATGCAGAGCGTTGGCAGATTATTCAAATGCGCGCTAAGTTTTTTAGTGACAAAAAAGCGTTTTGTAAGGCTAAATTGCTACTACTAGAAGACTTTGAAAATGAGGTGTTGACGGATGATTCCATCGCAGGCTTTGCTGACCGCCAGTTTCACCAAACCTCTTGGATAGCCAAAGAAGCCGCACTGTGGTTACAAAGTATTAGCAAAACCCCAGTATCAGTCTCACGCGGCGAAATGACTGCAGGCTTGCGTAAAAAATGGAAGCTAGAAACGGTGATACCACAAGTGCGGGTAGAAGAGGGCTTGCCAATTTTAGATGAAGAGGGTGCAGTTGTTAGCGCGGAAGATTTTGCCAAATATCGCGATGTGTGGGAGGGGCACAAAGTGCTAGATAACCATGGCAAGCTAGATAAAACGCGCCACACTGACCGGAGACTAGATAAGCGCATAGACCACCGCCACCATTTAATTGATGCCATTACCATTGCGCTAACATCACGTAAATTATTTGCTGAAATGGCGCGACAATACAAAATTGATAGTGAACGTGTTGGCGTGCACGAAAAGCCACGGCTACGCATTGGTGAAACCATGCCGCTTAAAACGGTGCGCGAGTTAGCCTTAAAAGCTGCGCGCGAATGCCTGTTAAGTATTAAGCCTGATCGCTATCCTGATGGGGCGATTTTTCAAGAAACCGCTTATGGTGTAGCGGTAAAAGAAGGGGAAGATAAAGCACGACTCACCTTGCGCAACAAAGTTGAAAGTTTAATAGACCCTAAAAAAGGCACTACCGATCAGGCATATAAAGCAATAAACACCATAGTGAGTGCAGCCACCCGTGAAGTTATATTAAAAGCATTTGAGGCGCGTATTGCCGCTGGTAAAACGGCGACTCAAGCATTGTCAGAGCCTATTTACCAACAATTTTATGGCCAAAAAATGGCGATTAAAAAGGTTAATTGTTTTACTGCAACTTATGCAGATAATGTTGCAATTATTAGTCACACAAGCAAAGATGGGCGCGAGCATAGCAAAAGAATGATTAACGGCGGTTACGCATATTTAGAAGCAGAAATCAGAGAGGGCAGGCTTATCGGCCAACCTAATCTTGTTAAAATTCAACAGGCTATGAAAGCCAAAAAGTTAGTCAAAAGAGAGGGGTTCTTACGCTATTATAAGGGAGATACAGTGTTAGATATGTCGGATGGTAAAAAATATAGAATTGGAATGTTTAAAGCCGCCGCTGGTTTTTTCTTAGTGCCAATTACGGAGCCTAGGGCTTATAACGCAATTGAAGAGCCAAATTCAGGAAAAAAATCACTATCTTTTAATCAGGTTGCTAAGTTGCGACTTATATAGCTATGTCTGAACACCGCATTCTACTCATTGAAAACCCAGCATCTATTTCAGTAGATTTAGGGCGTATTAAAATAAAGCGCGACGGTTTTGCCGATGCCTTTGTGCTGCCGCGTGATATAGCAGTAATCTGCTTGCACCACCACACCATACAAATATCGGTACAAGCTTTACGGGTGATGGCCGAGGCAGGCGCAAGTATCATGGTGACCAACGAAGCGCACCACCCGTGCGCATGGCTATTGCCGCAAGTAGGCAATGGCGATTTAGTGCGGCGTTTAAGGCAACAAATGGCGTTAGATACTACAGCCAAAAAAGATGTGCTTTGGCAAGAGCTCGTGCAAGCAAGGCTTAATACGCAAGCCATCAATTTGCGTGTGTTAAATAACAAAGGTGCGCTTCGTTTAGAGCGGCTAGCTACTGAAGTACAACCTGCAGACAAAACTAAATGTGAAGGCCAAGGTGCAAAGCACTACTGGGCATATTTGTTTGATGGCGCATTTAAACGCGAAAAGCAAGGCGCAGAAGATGCCATCAATACAAGGCTTAATTTTGGTTACGCCGTATTACGCGCCCAAGTGGCTAGGTCTTTAGTGTTAGCAGGGCTAAACCCTGCGCTGGGTTTAGGGCATTGCAGCATGGAAAACCCATTTAATTTAGCCGATGATTTTATAGAACCCTATCGTTTTATTGTAGAGCGATATGTGTTCAGCATAAGTGACTTGGGCGAGTTTGACGGCGCAGCGCGTAAGCAAATACTAGGCTTTATAGAGCTAGAAGTTAAACTTAACGGCGCGGGTTACAGGCTACCTGCTGCTATTAATGAAACCATTGCAAGCTTTGTGCGCGTGTTAGATGGTAGAGCACATCAGTTATCGTTGCCAACTGATGTGCTGGCAAAGCCTCATGAAACATCATGGGCGTAAACGGCTGGCGCGTGATGTGGGTAATTTGCGTATACGACTGCCCAATGATAGACAGCGAAGCGCGGCACGACTACACGGTTTTTAGACGCAGTTTATTGCAAGAAAACTTTGTACAACTGCAAAACTCACTCTACGTTCACCATTTTCCCACCCTTGCAGTGGGTGAAGCAACCATTGTCAGGCTGCGCCCACTCATCCCAAAAGATGCACAAGTGGCATTTTTTATCGTTACCGACAAACAATACGGCATGACCAAAGAGTTTTTCGGCACACGCCCCACAAGAAAAAAGCCCAACATGCCAGAGCAAGTTGAGCTTTTTTGATTACTTTTACTATTTAAAACAATAGATTACGAATAATCTATTTTATCAGGCATTCCGATGGTGGGGTATCGGAACTTTACACTAGATTACTCTTGTCTAATGTATATTTTATCAGGCATTCCGATGGTGGGGTATCGGAACTATGAACGTACGGGACTTAGGGTAGACCATATTTTATCAGGCATTCCGATGGTGGGGTATCGGAACGGCTATACTAAACTGGTCGGCAAAAGGGGTATTTTATCAGGCATTCCGATGGTGGGGTATCGGAACATTACTTTAGGTCGGTCAGTACACCATGCGATTTTATCAGGCATTCCGATGGTGGGGTATCGGAACTGCTGTAGGTATGAGCGTTGCTGAGCGTGCATTTTATCAGGCATTCCGATGGTGGGGTATCGGAACCCATGGAGGCTGCGGTCGTGTTAGCCGTGGATTTTATCAGGCATTCCGATGGTGGGGTATCGGAACGGTTTCAACATAGTGCTCGCCGGGCAGAACATTTTATCAGGCATTCCGATGGTGGGGTATCGGAACAGCGATGGCTACGGCGTTGACAACTACACAATTTTATCAGGCATTCCGATGGTGGGGTATCGGAACTTATCTGGAAAGGCAGCAGCAGATAGCAAAATTTTATCAGGCATTCCGATGGTGGGGTATCGGAACGCACAATTCAAGTTTCAGAATCAGCCAAAAATTTTATCAGGCATTCCGATGGTGGGGTATCGGAACTACCTTTTGATGGTGCAGTTTCTAATAGTGATTTTATCAGGCATTCCGATGGTGGGGTATCGGAACCAACACAATGCACAAGAGTACCAAAACCACATTTTATCAGGCATTCCGATGGTGGGGTATCGGAACTATCACACTATCAAAATAAACAGAAAGTCGATTTTATCAGGCATTCCGATGGTGGGGTATCGGAACCTACGATTAAAGCGGCAGCATCAAATGCGTATTTTATCAGGCATTCCGATGGTGGGGTATCGGAACTCAGAATTTGACCTTTTTAATTACAAATTAATTTTATCAGGCATTCCGATGGTGGGGTATCGGAACCAACTATTTGCTTAGTTGGATTCATAACGCATTTTATCAGGCATTCCGATGGTGGGGTATCGGAACTGTAGATACTAGCGTAATTGTGCTGTTGTAATTTTATCAGGCATTCCGATGGTGGGGTATCGGAACAAACAATAGGCTATGGCGTGTTGCTGGCTTATTTTATCAGGCATTCCGATGGTGGGGTATCGGAACTACACATCAAATAGCAAAAATCAGTCAGGTATTTTATCAGGCATTCCGATGGTGGGGTATCGGAACTTTCAGTTTAACTTAGAATGTCATCATTTGATTTTATCAGGCATTCCGATGGTGGGGTATCGGAACAAAGAGTATCACGCACTGCGGTTCATAAATATTTTATCAGGCATTCCGATGGTGGGGTATCGGAACCAAGCCGCTAGGCGAGTTTTGGGAATCGCTATTTTATCAGGCATTCCGATGGTGGGGTATCGGAACAAACCACTTCAAACAACCCTAGCACATTACATTTTATCAGGCATTCCGATGGTGGGGTATCGGAACGTACTGCATCGGCGCGTAGTTGCCACATAGATTTTATCAGGCATTCCGATGGTGGGGTATCGGAACTCTCATTGCAGCATCAATAGCTGCATTAATATTTTATCAGGCATTCCGATGGTGGGGTATCGGAACAGATATGCGAGCCGGGCGTTGTTCGTATCGATTTTATCAGGCATTCCGATGGTGGGGTATCGGAACTATACACAACGCAAAGCCAGTCGCGACTTGATTTTATCAGGCATTCCGATGGTGGGGTATCGGAACTTAGAAGAATTTGAAGAAGAAACAGACTACATTTTATCAGGCATTCCGATGGTGGGGTATCGGAACTATGAAGCTAAAACGCTTTGCCTTCAAATTATTTTATCAGGCATTCCGATGGTGGGGTATCGGAACTCACTACTTGTTAGCTGCCTAGACCCTAAAATAATGTGAAATTTATTTCATATTATTTTAGGGTCAAATTTTTAGAGCTAAGCTTAAATTCAATGATTTAAAGGGTTTAAGCCAATTGCAATTTGGCTAACCTTGCGTATAAACCGTCCTGTTCGCGCAGTTGGGTAGGGCTACCAATTTCGACAATACGGCCATTTTCTAGCACGATAATGCGGTTGGCTTTTTGCACCGTACTTAATCGGTGCGCAATCATCAAGGTAGTGCGGCCTTGCATGGCTGCATTTAAACCTTGCTGTACCAAAATTTCGCTTTCTGCATCCAGCGCGCTAGTCGCCTCATCCAATAACAGAATAGGCGCGTCTTTTAGCATGGCGCGCGCAATGGCGATGCGTTGGCGCTGACCACCAGAAAGCCGCGTACCACGTTCACCTAAAAAGGTTTGGTAGCCTTCTGGCAGCTTTTGAATAAATTCATCCACTTGCGCCGCTTTGGCGGCATTTAGCACTTCATCATCGGTGGCGCTGGGTTTGCCATAGCGGATATTCTCTAGCGCATTGGCAGAGAAAATGACGGCATCTTGCGGGACAATTGCAATGTTGTTGCGCAAGCTTTTTAAGCTTAGTGAGTCAATCGCTTGTCCATTAATAGTAATTTCGCCAGAATTAATTTCGTAAAAGCGTAGCAAGCATTGAAACAAAGTGGTTTTGCCAGCGCCTGATGGGCCAACCAAGGCGATGGTTTCACCTGCGGCAATTTCCAAGTTAATGCCATCCAAAGCCGCAATTTGTGGGCGTGATGGGTAATGAAACACCACATTTTTAAATGTAATGCTGGCTTGGTTTGGGTTTGCTAATCGGCTGGCAGTTGCCGATTCTTTAATCGCTACGTCAGAATGCAGCAGTTCTAATAGCCGCTCAGTGGCGCCTGCGGCGCGCATCACTTCACCCCATACTTCAGCCATGGTGCCCACCGCACCAGCCACCATCAGTGCATACAATACAAATGAAGCCAGCTCGCCGCCTGTCATTTCGCCCGCATTCACCTGCCTTGCACCAATCCATAGCACAAAAATAATAGTACCCAATACGGCTGTTACCATCAAAATAGTCAGCGCAGAGCGCACTTTGACGCGTTTTAAGGCGGTATTAAAGCTGACATCGGCGCTGGTTTTAAAGCGCAAAATTTCAGCTTGTTCTTGCGTATATGATTGCACAGTGGGCATGGCATTGAGTATTTCGCCTGCCATGGCGCTGCTATCGGCAATGCGGTCTTGCGATTCGCGCGATAGTTTTTTAACTTTGCGACCAATAAGCAGGATAGGCAAAATCAGCAGTAGCATTAGCCCAATATTGAGGGAGAATAAATAAAGATTAGTCACTGCTAGCATCACCATGCCGCCAATAAATTGGAATGCACTGCGCAAGCCCATTGAAATAGAACTACCCACCACGGTTTGAATCAAGGTGGTGTCGCCTGTTAAGCGCGATAATACTTCTCCAGTTTGCGTGGTTTCAAAAAACTGCGGGCTTTGCGTCATCACGCGCGCATAAACCGCACTGCGCAAGTCTGCCGTCACGCGCTCGCCCACCCAAGAAATATTGTAATAACGTAGCGCAATCATCAGCGCCCAAAAAGCCGCCAGTGCAAACATCACCAGAAAATGTCCGTTTAAACTTAAGTTGGCTAATAAGCCATTGTTAGGCTTGGCGGCACTTGTGTCGCTAATAAAGCCAAAATCAATTAAATCACGAAATGCCAGCGGTACTAATAATAAGGTAGCAGAACCCAAACATAGCAACACAAACGCCAACAAAACTCGCGCGCGATACGGTTTTAAAAACGGAATCAAATTGGCCAGTGGGGATAGTTTTTTAGGCGTTGATAATTGATTAGTAGGTGTTTGAGTGTTTGTTTGCATATCGCTCTTTAGGTGAAGATAGGTGACTATAACTGGCTACCAGTGTAACACCAGCAACACACTATGGAGTTTGATTACCACACTAGGTTCAGGTGATTTATACTGGCTAAAATTCATCATCACAATAATCATGAGAAATCATCGTGCATAAAAATATCAAAATTATCCTTTGGGCAGCAATCGGTTTATTGGGCACTTTTGCACTAAGTGCCATTGCCTTAAACCGCGGTGAAAGCATTAATGCTTTATGGTTAGTCACCGCTGCGATATGTATTTATGCCATCGCGTATCGTTTCTACGCGGCATGGATTGCGGCAAAAGTATTGGTGATAGACGAAACGCGCGCCACGCCTGCTGAGCGTTTAGATAACGGCCGTGATTTTATGCCCACCAATAAGTGGGTGGTGTTTGGTCACCATTTTGCCGCCATTGCAGGGCCTGGCCCTTTGGTTGGCCCAACATTGGCCGCGCAATTCGGTTACTTGCCTGGCACATTATGGATATTAATTGGTGCTGTATTGGGCGGCGCTGTGCAAGATATGGTAACGCTGTTTTTTTCTACCCGCCGAAATGGCCGCAGCTTAGGCCAAATGGCGCGCGATGAAATCGGGGTGATTGGCGGTACAGCAGCACTGATCGGCACGTTTTTAATCATGATTATCTTAATCGCTGTATTGGGCTTGGTGGTGGTCAATGCCATGAAGCACAGCCCTTGGGCCACATCCACCGTGGCAGCAACCATCCCGATAGCCATGCTAATCGGCCTTTATATGCGCCATATTCGCCCAGGCCGTGTGATGGAAGCTTCAATGATTGGCGTTATTTTGTTGCTGTTAAGTGTATTTGCAGGTGGCTGGATAGACCACAACGAAACCTTGCGTGTGTATTTTGACCATGATGGCTTGCAGCTTGCCTTTGCCATTATTGTGTATGGTTTTGCCGCCGCGGTATTGCCCGTGTGGTTATTGCTAGCGCCGCGCGATTATTTATCGACCTACATGAAACTAGGCACAGTGATTTTATTAGCGGTGGCGATTGTTATTCTGCGACCCGATATTCATATGCCAGCAGTCACCCAATTTACTGATGGCACAGGCCCCATTTTTGGCGGCAAGCTGTTTCCGTTTGTGTTTATCACCATTGCTTGCGGCGCCATTTCTGGCTTTCATGCACTGATTGCCTCTGGCACAACGCCCAAGCTATTAGCCAATGAGCGCGATATCCGCATGATTGGCTACGGCGCGATGTTGCTAGAAAGCTTTGTGGCGATTATGGCGATGATCGCCGCAACCGTACTAGAACCAGGCGTATTTTTTGCCATTAACAGCCCAGCAGGCGTGGTCGGCAAAGAAGCCATCGATGCCGTCGCCAAAATTAATAGTTGGGGCTTTGCGGTAACGGTAGAACAAATGAATCAACTCGCCAAAGACATGGGTGAAAGTAGCCTATTTGCCCGCACAGGCGGCGCACCTAGCTTAGCGGTGGGCATGGCCAGCATTTTCGGCAACGCGTTTGGCAAAGGCTTGTTGGCGCTGTGGTACCACTTTGCCATTATGTTTGAAGCGATTTTTATCTTAACCACACTGGACGCAGGAACCCGCGTAGGCCGTTTTATGTTGCAAGATATGCTGGGAAATTTTAATAAAAAGCTGGGTGAAACTTCTTATATGCCGTCTGTCATATTCACCAGCAGTATTGTGGTGGCGGGCTGGGGATACTTTTTATATATTGGTGTGATAGACCCTAACGGCGGTGTGAATATTTTATGGCCCTTGTTTGGCATTGCCAATCAAATGTTGGCGGCAATTGCACTTTGCGTGGCAACGGGTATTTTGGTTAAAAACGGCAAACTCAAATACGCTTGGGTAACAGGCTTGCCATTGGCTTGGCTGGTCACGATTACTACTACAGCCGCGTACCAAAAAATATTCAGTGATGATATTCGGGTAGGTTTTTTTGCCGCCGCCAATGATTTAAGTACAAAACTAGCGGCTGGATTACTCCCCCCAGAAAAGGCGGCTGTGGCGCCGCAGCTTATTTTTAATCAGCAATTGGATGCATACTTAACCCTATTTTTTGTGGCAATGTTATGGATTGTGTTGCTGGATATGTTGGTGGTTTGCACGCGCCGTATCGCTGGTAAATCCGTGCTGCCATGCACCGAAGTGCCGCATATTGAAACGCAATTGAATAATGCTTGGGTGAGAGATTAATGTTTAAAAATCGAATGTTAAAAAAACTGCGTCATTGTTGGCATTTAATTCAGCAGCTTTCTGGCGATTCTGCCTATGCGCAATATTTGCAACATCACGCCGATTTTCATGCAAGCAGTGTGGATGCGCCAGCCGCTTTATCGCGCAAAGCGTTTTATCAATTATGGCAAGAGCAAAAATGGACAGGGGTTAAACGTTGCTGCTAGATAAAAATAGAGCACTAACTGAAGAAGATATTTCGCGCGTGATTGAAATGGCTTGGGAAGACCGCACCCCGTTTGAGGCGATTGAAATGCAGTTTGGCTTAAATCAAGACGGTGTGATTAAACTGATGCGCAAAAATCTAAAATTAAATTCGTTTAAATTGTGGCGCGAACGCACGCATGGGCAGATAACAAAACATTTAAAACTGCGTAGCGAAGATATTAATAGGCATCAATCAAGGCAACATAACAAGCTTTATCGATGAATTTTTGCGCAACTTACACACGTTGATAGATGTTATCAATCTGCATTTCATCAGCCTGAGTATCAATACTTTCCTGCATTTTATAGAGTTCGTATTCTGTTAAATTGATATCTATTTGCAATAAGTCCATTTTTTTTGGACGGTAAGCTGCAATAACGTAATTGACTTCAGGTTCTCTGTTAAATATGTACTCTAAAAAATTTCTCATAATCTTTCGTCTCAAGCTAAGGTTAGTCAATGATAATTGCTCTATTGCAATCGGCATGCCAAGCTTTTAAAACGAAAAACTAAAATTTAATATGTTGATTTTATTGCTTAAATTTTTTTCTATTCAATAGTAGAAAATAAACTTATGTTGTAATTTGAAGAAAACTGTTTAATTTTCATCAAAAATAAACGGTTAACTTTCTGAATTAAATCGCCCAGATTTTGCTTTAAACCACATCCAAATCCCAATCACAACCATGGGTAAACTTAACCATTGCCCCATGCTTAAACCCAACTGTAATAAGCCCAAATAATCATCAGGCTCACGTGTAAATTCCACTAAAAAGCGGAAGCTGCCATAGCCCATTAAAAACAGTGCAGATATGGCGCCAACGGAGCGTTCTTTGCGCGAAAACCACCATAGCAAACCGAACAAAACAAGGCCTTCAAGCGCAAATTCGTACAGCTGCGAGGGGTGGCGAGCAAGAAAATCGACTTGCGGAAAAATCATGCCAAAATTGGCATGCGTTTCACGTCCCCATAATTCGCCATTAATAAAGTTGCCCATGCGTCCAGCACCCAAACCAATAGGCACTAAGGGTGCTACAAAATCCATGATTTTTAGCCAAGGTTGCGGGTATTTTCGTGTGAAAAAAAACATGGCAACCAACACGCCCAAAAAGCCACCATGAAAACTCATTCCGCCTTGCCACACTTTGAAGATATCCAAAGGATGTTGCATAAAACTACTGAATTGGTAGAACAATACATAGCCAATACGACCGCCTAGAATCACGCCTAAAGCCCCATAAAATAAGGCGTCATCAATCATTTGATTATTCCAATTAAACCAAGGCTTGTGTTTGACTTGATAGCGACCAAGGCCTAAAAATGCTAAAAAACCAATCAGATACATTAAGCCATACCAGTGAATGCCAAAACTATCGGTGATGGAGAGTGCAATAGGGTCAATTTGGGGGTGTGTGAGTATCATAAAAAAACCTGACAAGTTTAATGATTATGTTAATTTAAAATTTGTGTTATGGTTCGTTGCAATCCGCTTTTATCAAACAATCTTTCAAGACTTAACCAGTTTTTAGTGCTTAAAAATCTCAACGTTGTTAAAAAAACTCAAATCACAAAGGTAAAAATAAAAACATGGTTGAGCGATCTATAAATACAGTATTAGCATCTGAAGCAAGTAGTTTAACCGCTACTGCGACATTGGTAGCGGATTTTATACCGCTATTAACAACGGTATTTAATGATTCAACAGATTCTGTCGCTGTTTATACCGTTAATAACACGCTGGCTTATGCGAATCAGACTTTACTCAATACTTTGGGCTGTTCAATAGAAGAGGCTCAGTTAAGCCATCCTAAGTTGTTAAATCGTCTCGAAACTTATCAGCAAGCACTGACCAACACTTTACATACGGGTCAATCAATGACGTTTTTGCTGGAGTGTCATCCATCCACCATACAACGCCCAGTGCACGATTTAATATCGATGACCGCGATTAAAAATCAGCAAGAAATGATAGTGGGTGTGATTGCAATCGGCCGTAATTTAAGCGATTACAGGCAAAGGCAATATCAAGAACTCGCGCAAAAAGAACGTTACCAACGTGCATTAATTGATAACTTCCCTTTTATGGTGTGGCTCAAAGATTTAGATAGTCGATTCTTGTCTATCAATAATGCGTTTGCCCAACTCATGGGCGTCACGTACCCAGAAGAAGCGATTGGAAAAAAAGACCAAGATTATTTCACCCCAAGATTCTCAGAACAGTGTGTTGCTTCTGACCAAGAAGTTTTATTGCTTGGTCTGCCAAAAATATTTATTGAATCGATTGAAGACGCAGATGGCAATTTAAACTGGGTTGAAGTGTACAAATCTCCGGTGCTAGTGGACGATAAAGTGGTGGGCACAGTTGGTTTTGCGCGTGATATGTCAGAAATACAAAAACTGTACGTAGATGCCTCTAAAACTAAATCTGATTATGTTTCTTTGATAGAAAATTTACCATTAGCGATTATTCGTTATAACTTAGATTGTCAGCGTGTTTTTATTAATGACTATTGCGTGCGTGTTTTTGGCGAGCCAGTCGAGCCTTTAATTGGTAAAACGCCCACTGAGTATTGGTATGCCACTGCAACTGGTATGAAAGCGCAAGAATTTGAAGCGCGATTAAGAATGGTAATGCAAACTGGGCAGATTGACACCTTTGAGTTTAATTGCAAATTAAATGGTAAAGAGGTTGTTTACTTAATGCGCTTTGTGCCCGAGTTTGATGCCAACAAAAAAGTCACTGGCGCTTTGGCACTAGCCAATGATATGACGGCGGTCAGTGAATATCGCAATCAAATTGAATACATGGCTTATCACGATAGCTTAACCAACTTGCCTAATCGCGCAAAATTTAATATGCGTATTACAACGGCAATAGAGCATGCAAAGCAGCAAAAAAGTTGCTTGGGTTTGTTGATGATTGATTTAGATCATTTTAAATCGATTAACGATACGCTTGGCCATACCGTAGGCGATAAGTTGTTAATTGAAGCGGCTGAGCGACTGGTGAATACTTTACAAGTTGGTCATTCTGTCGCGCGCTTAGGTGGTGATGAATTTGCGGTTTTAGTACAAAATGTAGAACACACCAAAGATTTAGGTGAATTAGCTAACAATATTGTACAGGCCTTAACGGTTCCTTTTAATATTGCTAAGCAAGAGTTGTATGTTACCGCCAGTATTGGCGTAGCAGTGTATCCGCGAGACACCAAAAAAGAAGATGATTTAATGCGCTATGCCGATGTGGCAATGTATGCGGCTAAAAAGCAAGGTCGTAACAATTATCAGTTTTTTGTGCCAGAGCTTAATCAGCATATATCGCAACGATTGTCGCTACAAACTGAGCTCATGCATGCGATTGAAAAGAACGAGTTTTATTTAAATTATCAGCCTCTAGTGCAGCTAGATACCGCTGAAATAATAGGGGTTGAAGCACTTTTGCGTTGGCGCAACCCAGCACTTGGGGAGGTGAATCCCAATCAATTTATTCCATTGGCCGAAGAGCTGGGCGTAATTACAGAAATTGGGCGCTGGGTGATGATGCAGGCATTTAAAGATGCGGTCACGCTAAACCTTAATCGTCAAAATCCGCTCATTATTGCCGTTAACTTATCGGCACGACAATTTTTACGCTACGATATTTTTGCGGCAGTGCAATATTGCTTAAGTGTTACCGCCTGTAACCCTGCTTGGATTACCCTAGAAATTACTGAAAGCTTGCTGTTGAATGACTCCAATCATGTGCTTGATATTTTGCATCAATTTGTCGATTTAGGCATAAAAGTCGCTATTGATGATTTTGGAACAGGCTACTCTTCACTGTCTTATCTGAATAAATTTCCTATCTCTGAAGTAAAAATCGATCGTAGCTTTGTAAGCGATATTACTTTAGATGAAAACGATGCAAAATTAGTGAAAGCAGTAATTGGTATGGCATTAAGTTTAGGTAAGGAATTAATAGCAGAAGGCGTTGAAA
>LNFM01005020.1_pt1 | contig 35282 bp, 32 predicted proteins | sample 596031 | NCBI WGS metagenome assembly LNFM01 (sample SAMN04254537, study PRJNA301005) | activated carbon metagenome | isolation source: dual media filters at the Ann Arbor, Michigan drinking water treatment plant | place: USA: Ann Arbor
GAAAGGGCCGCCTCGCGGCGGCCCTTTCGGTCGTTGTGTCACATCTGTCAGGCGTGGATCAGAAGCGGATCCGGGTGCCCGCGGTGATCGAGTGGAGATCCTCGGCACCAGCAAGACCAATATCGCCACCGTTCACGAGCGAGTAGTTCTTATAGGCCAGCCAGAATTCCATGGCCGCCGCATCGACGTGCTGCACGATGCCAATACCCCAATGCTGGAGGGCGACATCCTCGGCCGCGAGGCCGAACACGCTCTGCGAAACACCGGTCCACTCGCTGAATTCGCCGTAGAACACAGTGTCACCGAGACCAGTGATGTTGCGAGCGACACCACCCGACAGGTAGTAGAAGTTGGACTCGAAGCTAACGCCACCCGTGGCATCGGCGCCCGACGTATCACGCCAGCCGGCCGCACCCGTGAAGAACAGGCCCGTCGGCATGTGACGGATCGACAGAGAACCCGCGAGCTGCTCGACCTGCTTGTCGCAATTCCCTGTGCAGGCAAAGTTAGTAGCTGGCGTGCCACCCGTGTTGAATTCGCTGTTCACCGAGTAAGCCAAACGAGCGGCGATGCGGACGCCGTTGAACTCACCGGAGTAGCGACCTTCCACGTCCCAGTAGTTATCCTCACCGACCGACGTTCCGAGCGAGAAGCCGGCAACCGTCGGGGTGCGGTACTGGATGTGCTCGTTGCGGGTATTCAGCCAATCTTCACCGGCAGCACCCTGGAAGAACTGACTCCAGTTCTGGCCCGCAACAGCGTAGGTGACGCCATTGCTGAGGACGAACACGTTGGAATGCAGGAACACGCCGTTCGACGCCGCCATGCCCTTGCCGGACAGGTCGACGAGGATCGAGTTGTTCGCAGCGTTCGAGCCATGACCGATCCACACCATGGCTTCACGGAGAGCGTTCGCTCCGCCGCCGAACAACACGCCGCCGGCGTCATCGCCGCCGTTGGCCTGGTTCACGGCGCTGCTGGCGCTGGCATAAGCCTGCATCTCGTACAGGAAGCCGGCAGTGACTTCAGGCGAGATCTTGGCTGAACCCAGGAACCGCCACCGCGAGTTCGAGGCGTTCGGGCCGGTGACGTACATGTCACTCCGGAGGCCGTCGTCCCAGAACAGCAGTTCCTGCGAGATCTGGCCCGAGATCGTGAGCGAAACCTTGCGGGTACCTTTGCGAGCCGTCGTCGCTTCGAGTTCAGCGACCCGCTCTTCGAGGTCCGCGCAGCAGTCACCGCCAAGGTCAGCTGCTTTCGCGGAGGTTATTCCAAAAAGGCCAGCAGCAGCGACGATCGCCAGCGCGCTAGCCGACTTCAACAGTCCCCCATACATATGACACCACTCCACTTTGCTAACGCTACTCCACGCCACCATCGACTGGAGACCGCCGTTGGCCGATCGAGCCTTTGATTGCCTGATACGGCCATCGACCCTTGCCGGTGTTTAACGATTAGCTCAGCGATCACTGCTCGGTAAATAGCCAAAGGCCGAATCGAAGCCGTTTCAACAAGGCTTGTGGCGAATCTGGCACACGAGGTTCGAGATGGGCCCCGTTTATTGGTCGGCTGCGCGCTTTTTGAATGGCGCTTCAGTCGTATCCGCTGCGCCGTTGAGCGATCGGATGTCGCTCGCCGCACCTAGTAAAACAGCGCTAGTGCGCGCTTTCGAGCGCCCGCAGACGATACCGGGTGCTCTGTCCTTCGGTCGACGGTGTAGTCGAGCCCTTACGCCGGTCGCGCGCGCCGATCGCACACGTCCAAAAGCGCCGCGCTCGCGTGTCGAAATCAAGGCAGGGCCGCCATAAATTTGGCGTTTCGGTGATCGACGCACCTCATCGCAGTAACGGCCCAATTTGCAGATTAGGCCGTAAAAATGCGCCTTCCCGGATGCACACAGCAGTACTGCCAGGTAGCCGCGTTGCATTAGTGCTGCAACGCGACAAAGGTATGTGGCACGGATGTCACGAGGGAGCGTCGCGACCCTTCGCGGCAGCGATGACGGAACAGCTAGTCACCCGCGCAATCGTTCCTCTTGACGTTGGATGCGCGCCGCGTGCACCACCACTTGAGGGATCCCAACGCGTGGAGGACACTCTTGGAGACGTTCGACTACGTTATCGTCGGTGCTGGCTCAGCCGGCTCGGTGCTCGCAAACCGCCTCAGCGAGGATCCCTCGATCAATGTATGCGTCCTCGAGGCGGGACCATCCGACTGGCACCCCTACATCCATATCCCCGCAGGTTTCATCAAGACTTTCTACGATAAGCGCGTGAATTGGCTCTACGACATGGAGCCCAGCGACTGGACCGGAGGCCGGCGCATTCACGCCCCGCGCGGCAAGACGCTCGGCGGCTCCAGTTCGATCAACGGCCACGTCTACAATCGCGGACAGCGCGGCGACTACAATACGTGGGCGCAATATGGCAACCGCGGCTGGGGCTACGCCGATGTCCTCCCTTACTTCAAGCAATTGGAGCGCCGTATCGGCGACGGCGACGAGACCTTCCGCGGCCGCAATGGTGGCCTGACGGTCACCGATATCGACTGGCGCCACCCGCTCTGCGAAGCCTTCATCGCAGGCTGCGTCGAGGCGGGAATCCCGCGCAATCCGGACTATAACGGGCGCATTCAAGAAGGCGTTTCTTACGCTCAACGCACGATCCACCGGGGCCGCCGGGTCAGCGCCGCGACCGCGTTCCTCCACCCCGCGATGAAGCGGCCGAACCTCGTCGTGCGCACTGGCGTCCATGTCACCGGCATCGTGCTCGAGGGACGGCGCGCAACCGGCGTCACCTACCGAAAAGGCGGACGAAATGGCCCGGAGCAGGCGTTACTGATCGGCCGCGAGGTCATCCTGAGCGGCGGCGCCTACAATTCACCGCTCATCCTTCAACAGTCGGGGATCGGCCGACCTGACGTGCTCGGCCCGCTCGGCATCAAGGTCCGCCACGCGCTCGCAGGCGTTGGGGAAAATCTGAAAGATCACTACGCGCCGCGGTTCAATGCGCGCGTCAAGAACATCGAGACGATCAACGAGCGCACGCGCGGCTTGAAGCTCGCAACCGAAATCGCAAAATGGGCGTTTGCGCGCAAGGGTATCCTGGCCCTCAGCCCCACACTCGTCTACGCCTTCTGGCACTCCGGCGAGACGGCTGAAAGCTCCGACATCCAGCTCACGTTCACGCCAGCGAGCTACATGGAAGGGGTACAAGGTCAGCTCGAGCGCGAGCCAGGGATGACCGTCGCCTCCTGGCAGCAACGCCCGTTGAGCCGCGGCACCGTGCGCCCCCGTTCGGCCGATCCATTCGCGGCGCCTCTGATCAACCCGAATTACCTCGCCGAGGAGACAGACCGCCGCGTTCTTCTCGCCGCGATGAAGCTTGCCCGACGCCTGCTACGGACGCGCCCGCTCGAACCATACTTCGATCGCGAGGACTATCCGGGCCCGAACGTCCAGAGCGACGATGAACTGCTCGCTGTCGCGCGTGAGCGCGGCACGACGACATTCCACCCCGCCGGCACCTGTCGCATGGGCCCGTCAAGCGATCCGCAAGCGGTCGTCGACGATCAGCTTCGCGTGCACGGCCTCGAAGGCTTGCGCGTCATCGACGCCTCGATCATGCCAACCATGCTGTCGGCGAACCTCAATGCCGCAACGATGATGATCGCAGCCAAGGCCGCAGACATGATCCGACGCACGCCGCCACCAGAACCGATCGTCGTCGAGTGACGCCTACTGCTTGTGGATCGCGATCATCTCGCCCGGTTGGTCCGACTTGATCTGCACGGGGTCGCGATAGACCTTGCATGCTCCCTGTCCCGACGCAGGCGGGGCGAATGCGGCGACGGTACATAGGTTGGTGTTCATGCACACGAGCAGGCATGAAAGCGGCGAATCCGCTGGACTTTCCTTGATAATTTCGCCGGTCACTGCCGCGTGCGTGCGGGTCTTGTAGCCAAACCTCAATGCTGCATCGACGGACTTGGGCAGAGCCGGTTGCGGTCGCTGCGTCGCCTGCGACGGCGGTGGCTCCGTCTGTGGCGGCTGGCTTAATACCGACAACGGCGTCGACCTCGAAATCGATAGCGGACCGGTCTTGACCGCCGCCTCCGGTGTCGCTTGGGGTGGCCCCGCAGGCAGCACGGCAACCGTCTTGGCCACGTCATCATGCAAGCCCGAGCGCCAATTCTGATCAAACGCGCGCCCGCTCACGAAGTCGAACAGTTGGCACGACTGCGACAGTGGTGGTGGACCGCCGAACTGGTAACCGATACAGCGCGCCGTTTCATCGCACGACTGGCGACAGGCCTCGACGCTGGCCTTGGGCCCGATCGAGATCGTCTTGCCTTCGAGGCGCGTGCCGGGCCGGAACGCGTATGTCACGCGGGATGGCCGGCCCGGCGGCGCGACCGCTACGGGCGGCGGAGGCGGCGTCGCGATCGGCCGCTCGGTGGGACGCCGCGACTGGGCGCCGCCGGCTCCATCGTTCCAGCCGAGCGAAACAATCTGGATCCGCTGGTCGCGCGGCGGATGGGTTGCCGAGCCCGCACCGGCGCCTATCCCGTCCACAGCGGCGATCGCTTCCTCATGTGTCGCACCCATGCGGCCAAGAATGAACCCCGCATAGCGGTCGGCCTCCAACTCGACACGGTGGTTCTGGCCGGCGAAATCCAGATGCCCGGCGATATGGTGGCCAACCTCATGAGCAATGACGAAGACCTGCGACCAGAATTGGTGAGTCTTGGCGCCGAGTTCGCGCATGAAAGTCGAGTTGTAGAAGATATAGCGCTGACCATCTTCGCCGACCTGTGCTTCGGCATTGGCGGTCTCGGCGCTGGCCCGCACCTGGATGCGGTCGGCGACCCCCGGAATACCGGTCGCGGCGAGTATTTCGCGGAAGGTCGCGGCAGCCTCGCGATCGGACTCGAAGCTGCGCCGGATCGCGGGCGACGCCGGGCCATGGAGGCCGCGCAAGCGCTTGCCCGACGTCTCGTGATCGATGATGAACTGCGCATCCGCCGGGGCCGCGATGGCACTGCTGGCCAACCCCAGCACGACGGTGATCCAGAAAGATCGCCTCATGGCACCCACCTTCATCCCGAGTGATCCTGCAGCACGATGTTAGTCAAACCGGCCCCACGTGACCAGTCGCCGGGAGTCGGCGGCTGTGTGCGGCCGTCTTTCGCATGGGCGGTTGCGCCGCGCTCAGAACTCGCCGCCGCTCCGCTATTGTCGAGAGGACAGGCGCCGCTTAGGGTGACGTCCGATCAAGCAAATCAACGACGTGCCGGCCACAAAACGATGGCCGCCAGGAGGAAAGCCATGCCATTCGATCCCAACCGCAAAGACATGATTATCGGCGTCGTCGGCACGGGGACCATGGGCCGCGGCATTGTCCAGGTTTCCGCGCAAGGTGGCATGAATGTGATCGCCTATGACGAAAAGCCAGGCGCAGCCCAGGCGGCCAAGGATTTCATCCGGAAGTTGCTTGGCTCGCAGGTTGAAAAGGGGCGCATTCCGGCAGCCGAAGCCGAAGCCACGCTCGAACGCATTACGGTCTCGAGCGACCTGCGCGACATGGCAAAGGCGCATTGCGTCGTCGAAGCCATCTTCGAGCGGCTCGACATCAAGCAGGAGATGTTTGCCCGTCTCGACGAGATCTGCGCGGCCGATGCGATCATCGCAACGAACACATCATCGCTGCCCGTCACCGCGATTGCTGCCAAATCGAAGAATCCGGGACGCATCGGCGGTCTGCACTTCTTCAACCCTGTGCCGCTGATGAAGCTCGTCGAAGTCATTCCCGGCCTGAAGACCGAGCCGTGGGTGACGGATGCCCTGATGACGATCGGGCGTCGCATGACGCGTGACCCGGTGCTGTGCATCGACAGCCCCGCGTTCCTCGTCAATCACATCGGTCGCGGGCTCGGGCCGGAAACTCAGCGCATCCTGTCGGAAAGCATCGCGTCGTTCGCGGAGATCGACCGCATCCTTACCGGCGCTCCAGGATTCCGCATGGGGCCATTCACGCTCGGCGACATGGTCGGCATCGATATCGGTTCGGCAGCCATGGAATCCGCTTACGCGCAGTTCTACCAGGAGCCGGCTTACGCGCCGACACCGCTCATGGCGCTGCGTGCCGCCGGCGGCCTCTTCGGCCAGAAGACCGGACAGGGCTGGTACACGTACGAAAACGGCAAGAAGGTCGAGCCTGCAGCCGACCCGACGCCGTCCGCGCGCCCGAAGTCGGTGTGGCTCCGCACGAGCGAACATAACCAGGATCTCCAGGCGCCGTTCATCGAGTACCTGAAAAGCACCGGCGTCGAGATCGAGGTCGGTCCCGCGCCGAGCAAGGACGCGCTGATCATCATCACCCCGGTCGGCTACGATGTCACGACGGCCGTGTACGAGTTGAAATTGGACGCAGCGCGCACAGTCGCGGTGGATCTGCTGTTCGGCCTGAAGGGCCCGCGTACGGTCATGGTTTCGCCAGCCACCGATCCCACCTATCGCGATCAGGCACACGGTTTGATGGGCCACGACGGCCAGCCTGTGATCGTTATCAACGACAGCCCCGGTTTCGTCGCTCAGCGCGCCGTCGCGGCCATCATCAACGTCGGCTGCAACATCGCCCAGCGCGGCATCGGCGTACCTGCAGACATCGACAAGGGCGCCAAGCTCGGCCTCGGCTATCCCTACGGTCCCATTGAGTGGGGCGACCGCATCGGCCCAGGGCGCGTGCTCTTCATCCTCGAGCGGCTGTTCGAATTCTATCGTGATCCCCGCTACAAACCATCGCCGTGGCTCAAGCGCCGCGTCATGCTGGGACTGCCGCTCTCGGCGCCGGAAGGCAAGGTCAAAGCCGCGTCATGAGCAAGCCTGTATCGCTGGTTACCGGCGTCTCGCGGGGCATCGGCCTTGCGGCCGTCCACCGCCTCGCGCGCGATGGCCATGAGGTCATCGGACTCTCCCGTTCCGCGCCTCCAGCGGGCACGCCGTGCACCTTCGTGCCGGTCGATCTTTCCGATGCGGCCGCGACCGACGCGGCACTGAAGGAAATCACGCAGCGGCGGACGATCTCCAATCTCGTCAACAACGCGGGCGTGCCGGTGCCCGACCGTGCCGGCGAGGTCACGCTCGAAGGCTATGAGTTGGTGATGGCGGTCAACGTGCGGGCCTCGCTGCAAGCGATGCAGGCGTGTCTGCCCGGGATGCAGCGCCAGCGCTATGGCCGCATCGTCAACATTTCGAGCCGCGCCGCGCTCGGCAAGGCCGAGCGATCGGCATACGCGATCGCCAAGGCGGGCATCATCGGCCTCACCCGTACGTGGGCGCTGGAAGTCGGCAAGGACGGCATCAACGTCAACGCGATTGCACCGGGCGGCGTCGTCACGGAGCTGTTCGAGCAGAACAACACGAAAGAATACGTCGAGAAATTCGCCGCCGCGACACCGCTGAAGCGACTGGGCACGCCCGACGAACTCGCCGGCGTCATCTCGTTCCTTCTCGGTCCGGACGCGAGCTACATCACGGGACAGACGCTCTTCGTGTGCGGCGGCATGAGCGTCAGCAGCAGCATGATCTGACAGGCATTCGCCCGGCACATGCCGCCGGGCCAATTCAAATATAACCATTTCGAGGAAACGCCGCCGATGTCGTTCGACCGTCTTTTCGAGCCCAACGCCATCGCCGTCATCGGCGCGTCGGCCGACCTCTCGCGGATCAGCGGCCAGCCGATCGTGGCGCTGAAAGGCGCCGGCTTCAAGAAACCGATCTACCTCGTCAATCCCAAGTACACCGAGTTGCATGACCTCAAGTGCTATCCGAGCGCCGCCGCGATCGGGCAGCCGGTCGACCTCGCGCTGATCGCGGTTCCCGCCCGGGGCGTCGCCGACGCGATCCGGGATTGCGGCAAAGCCGGCATTCCCTTTGCCATCGTGCTGACGGCAGGCTTCCGCGAAGGCGGACCGGAAGGCCGCAAGCTCGAGGACGATTTGCTCCGAGCCGCGCGCGAGAGCAACGTCCGCGTCATCGGCCCCAACTGCCAGGGCGCACTTTCCGTGCCGTCTCGGATGTGGTGCGTGTTCGGCAGCGTCAGTCAGGAAACGGCACTGCGCGAAGGCCCGGTGTCGTGTGCGTTCCAGTCGGGTGGATTCGGCTACGCCGTCGTCAACATGGCCGAAGCTCAGGGGCTCGGCTTCCGCCATGTCGTCTCGACGGGCAACGAAACCGACATCACCATGCCGGAGCTCATGAGCGAGTTCCTGGACGACCCTGGCACCAAACTGGCCTTCGCCTACATGGAGGGCACGCCGAACGCGCGGAGCCTCCTCGACCTCGGGCGCAAGTCGCTGGCGACGGGCAAACCCGTGTTCATCTGGAAAGGCGCCCAAACCGAGAGCGGCACCAAGGCCGCCGCCTCCCACACCGCCAACATGACTGGAAACTACGACCTCTATCGCGCCGCGTTCCGCCAATCCGGCCTCATTGAGGTGCAGGATGTCGAGGAGATCGTCGACGTCGCCAAGCTCGCGTTGCAGGGACGCCTGCCTAAGGGCCGCAACATCGGCGTGCTCTCGATCTCCGGCGGCTCCGGCATCGTCTTTGCCGACCGCGCGGTGAAGGATGGATTGACGCTGCCGAGCTTTTCGCAACGGTCGGTCGACGCGCTCAAGGCGATCATCCCGAGTTTCGGCGCCGCCGACAATCCCGCCGATACGACAGCCGGCGTGTTCAACGATCCCGACCTTTTCACCAAGGCGCTCGACATCATCCTCGAAGATCCCGCGATCGATCAGCTCTCGATCCTGCTCGCCTCCGCGGGCGGCAAAGCCGTGGCGCTTGCCGCGCAGGCGATCGTCGAGGCGGCAGCCAAGACCGACAAGCCGGTGCACGTCTCGTGGTCCGGCCGACGCGACAAATCGGAGGAGGCCTGGCAGATGTTTCATGACGCCGGCATCCCGCACATGGCGTCGCCGATCCGCCTCGCGCACGCGGCCGCCGTCCTCGCTCGATACGCTGAGGACCGCCGCCGCTTGTTGCCGCGCGTGACACCACCCGTGGAGATCCCGGCCGGGCTGCACATTCCGTCGGGCGCAATGACGCTGTCCGAAGTCGAGAGCAAGGCGCTGCTCACTCGTTTCGGTGTGCCGGTAACGCGCGAGGTTCTGGTGCCGCTTGGTGGCGACTTCGCAAAACTGACGACAGGCTTGAAACCTCCCTTCGCCGTCAAGATCGTCTCACGCGACATCGCGCATAAAACGGAGGCTGGCGGCGTCCGCCTCAAGGTTGCATCCACCGATCTCGCAACGGCCGCCGCCGAGATCATCGCCAGCGGCAAACGTTACAAGCCGGACGCGGCGATCGACGGCGTTCTCGTCAGCGAGATGGCGTCTGGCGTCGAAGCGCTGATCGGCGTCATCAACGACGAAGGGTTCGGACCGACCGTCGCGCTCGGGCTCGGTGGCGTCCTCACCGAGGTGCTGCACGACATCACCTATCGCATTGCCCCGTTCGACATCGAAACCGCGCGGGACATGATCACAGACCTGCGCGGTGCCAAGCTGTTCGACGGTTATCGCGGCAGCCCGCCCGCCGACCAAGAGGCACTGGCGGCCATGCTGGTCGCGGTGTCGAAAATGGCGGCGGCACTCGGCGATCGCGTCAAGGAAATGGATATCAACCCGGTGTTCGTCTCGGCACAGGGCGGCGGATGCGCAGCCGCCGACGCGCTCATCGTCCTCAAGTAACGACGGAGAAGATCGATGGATCTCGGGCTCGCAGGCAAGACGGCATTGGTCACAGGCGCCAGCATGGGCATCGGTCGCGGTATCGCCAAAGCGCTTGGCGCTGAGGGCGTGCGGCTCGCGCTCGTCGCGCGGCGCCTCAATCTGCTAGAGGAAGTCGCTGCCGAAATCACAACGGCAGGCGGCGCGGCGCCCGTACTGATCCAGCAGGATTTCATGGCCGAAGACGCCGTCGAACAGATCGCGACCAAAGCGCTCGCCGGCCTCGGCGCCGTCGACATCCTCGTCAACAACGCGGGCGGCAGCCGTCATTTCGGCAAGGACGCCGACGAGGCGCAGTGGGTCGAGGCGATGACGCTCAACTTCACGCGTCAGCGCCAGCTTGCACACCGCCTGCTCGATCAGATGATCGCGCGCAAATGGGGCCGCATCGTCAACATCACCGGCAAGTCGGAGCCCGACGGCGTCAACGGCGCCTTCGCCGCCAAAGCCGCGATGCACGCCTGGGCAAAGGGCCTCTCACGCGAGGTCGGCAAGGCCGGAATCACCGTCAACTCGATCCCGCCGGGCCGCATCATGAGCGAGCAGATCCGCCGCAACTACACGCCCGAGTACCGCCAGTGGCAGGCGGACAACGAGATCCCGGTCGGCCGTTACGGCGAGCCCGAGGATATCGCCAACCTCGTCGCGTTCCTGGTTTCGCCGCGCGCGTCCTACATCACCGGCACCGTCATCCCGGTCGACGGCGGTCTGCGGCGCTACCAGTTCTGACGGGGCGGGTCGCGCGCCTCTACTTCAACACGCGCGGCCAGTTCTCATCGCCGCGCTTGATGAAGGCTACGTGGTCCTTGTTCCACCTTGTCTGAACCGAGGCATCGACATTCAAATAGAGCTTGCCGTCGACGATCCGCCAGTGACGCGGGTCGCCCGGCGACAGCCCCTTGTGGGCAACGGCGAAGGCGCAATAACCGCCATACTGCGGCGCGAACTTCTCGGGCTCCTTGACGAACGCCTCGAGGTTCTCCTTCGACGAAAACCGCCACGTTGCTCCCTTCCACACATGCGTGAAATCATCGGTCCCGGGAACGGGCTTGCTTTGCGTGTGGTAGGCGACCGCATCGTAGCCGCCGATCGCGAGCTTCTTGCCGAGCAAGCTCGCCGACGACTGGTAGATCTCGTTCGACTTGTAAACCTCCGCCGGCTTCTTGCCGTCGGCGGCCTTTTTGGTCTCGTCTGCTTTCTTGCCATCCTTAGGCGTCGTCGCGTCATCCGCCTTCTTCTTGCCGTCCTCCGATTTCTTGTCGTCGGCAGCCTTTTGCGTCGCGGGCTCTTGAACCACAGCCGTTTCCGCAAGCGCACTTACGGCTCCGAAGTGAAGCGCCGACAGGAATATCAGAGCACGCAGGCTAGGTTTCATGGCACGGCTCCCCAAGCATCGAATGCAGCGACGTGCGTCGCGCTAGCGTCGAGATGGAGCGACATCCGCACGCCTACAAGACTGCAGCGGCATCACATTCTTATCAGAACGGGTCCTTTGGGTCGAATTTCGGACGCCGCTTCTCCATCAGCGCGGTCATCCCTTCTTTGACCTCGGGGCCCGAAAAACCCATGAACTCCATGGCCAAAGAGGCGTCGAAGGTCGGACCCGCCTGGCGCAGCCAATTGTTGAGCGACCACTTCGTCCAGCGGATCGCCGACGGTGGTCCCGCGACCAGCCGCTCGGCAATGCCCAGCGCCGTTTCGATCACCTTGTCGTCGTCGGCGACCATGGAGACGAGTCCGATGCGCTCGGCTTCCTCGCCCGTCAGCGTGTCGCACAGCATCAAATAGTACTTTGCCTTCGCCATGCCGACGAGCAGCGGCCAGATGATCGCGGCATGGTCGCCGGCAGCGACACCGAGCCGCGTGTGGCCATCGATGATGCGCGCCTTGCGGCCGGCGACAGTGATGTCGGAGATCATGGCGGCCGCCAGCCCGGCACCGACGCATGGCCCCTCGATCGCGGAGACGATCGGCTTCGAGCAATTGATGACGTTGTAGACGAGATCGCTCGCCTCGCGCCACACACGCGTACGCACTTCGAAACTCTCGTGCATTTCCTTGATCATCGAGAGATCGCCGCCGGCCGAGAACGCGCCGCCTTCACCGCGCAGGACCGCCACCGACGTTTCGGGGCCACACCTCTGAAATCTCGCGATGACCGTCCGCGTCGAGCGCATTGAGCTTGCCAGGATTGGACATCATCACTTCCAGCACGCGCGGGCGCGGACGCGAGAATTTCAGGACTTTGTAGTGGGCGTAACGATCGGTCATCGGGCGGTTCCTTCCGGGCGTCGGGATTTTTTAGCTGTAGTAGCGGGGCCGATCAGGCGCAACATGCGTCATCCCAAAGTGGCGGCGACCAGCGCTTTGCACGAAAACCGGTTGGCCGGGGCCAGCGAAGATCGCACAATGGCCCCAACAGCGCCGACGATGCCGGCCGCAACCGAAAAGATGGACCGTCACCATGAAGCCCGCGACACCGAAGCCCATTCTGCTCAAGAACTATACACCGCCGGCCTACCTTATCGACGCCGTGGAACTCGACGTGTCGCTGCATCCGACGCAAACGCGCGTGCTGTCGACGCTGAAGATGCGACCCAATCCTCAATTGAAGAAGTCGGGCGCGGCACTCGTCCTCGACGGCGAGATACTGGAGCTTGGCGCCGTGCACCTCGATGGCGTCGCGGTCGATCCGGCAAACTACACACTGACCTCGGATAAGCTGACGCTCCCGCGCGTTCCCGATCGGCCATTCACGCTGACGATCGAGGCGTTCTGCAATCCCGAGGCGAACACCGCGCTCAGCGGGCTCTATCGTTCCAGGCAGATCTACTGCACGCAATGCGAGGCGGAAGGTTTCAGGCGCATCACCTATTACCTCGATCGCCCAGACGTATTGGCGACGTTCACGACGCGCATCGAGGCTGATGTCGAGACAGTGCCGGTTCTGCTCGGCAACGGCAATCTCGTCAAACACGGGCGGCTGGCGCGTGGCCGCCACTTTGCCGTCTGGCACGACCCGCACCCCAAGCCCGCGTATCTCTTCGCGCTCGTCGGCGGTGCGCTGGCCGTCCACCGAGATACGTTCAAGACCATGTCAGGCCGCAAGGTCGATCTCGGCATCTATGTCGAACCGGGAAAAGAGGACCGCTGCGATTGGGCGATGGACGCGCTCAAACGCTCGATGACGTGGGACGAGGAACGCTTCGGCCGCGAGTACGATCTCGACGTCTTCAACATCGTCGCCGTCTCCGATTTCAACATGGGCGCGATGGAGAACAAGGGTCTCAACATCTTCAACGACCGCCTCGTGCTTGCGAAACCCGAGACCGCGACCGATGGCAACTACGCCGACATCGAGCGCGTCATCGCGCACGAATATTTCCACAATTGGACCGGTAACCGCATCACGTGCCGAGACTGGTTCCAGCTCTGCCTGAAGGAAGGCCTGACCGTTTATCGCGACCAGGAATTTTCCGCCGACACGCGCTCGCGGACCGTGCAGCGCATTCAGGAAGTCCGCCAGCTCAAGGCGCGCCAGTTCCCGGAAGATGCCGGACCGCTCGCCCATCCGGTGCGCCCGGCGAGCTACATCGAGATCAACAACTTCTACACGGCAACGGTCTACGAGAAGGGCGCCGAACTCGTCCGCATGATCGCGACGCTGCTCGGGCGCGACGATTTCCGCCGCGGCATGGATCTCTATTTCGATCGCCATGACGGAGAGGCCGCAACTGTCGAGCAGTTCCTCGCCTGCTTTGCCGACGTCAGCGATCGCGACCTCAAGTCATTCATGAACTGGTACAATCAGCCGGGCACACCGGAGCTGGTGTGTTCGCTGAAATATGACGCCCGCACCAAGACTGCGACGCTGGACGTCGAGCAGATCCTCGGCCCGTCGCCTGGCTTCCCGAGGAAGAAGCCGCTGCACTTGCCGCTCAAGATCGGACTGATCGGCGCCAACGGTCAGGACATCCCGCTGCACCTGACCAATGGCCGCGAAGTGCCCGACGGCGTCCTCGAAATGACGAAGCGGAAAGAGCGCTGGACGTTCCGCGACGTGCCGTCACGACCGGTCGCGTCGTTGCTGCGCGGCTTCTCGGCGCCGGTGAACCTCACGGTCAATCACTCCGAACGCCAGATCGAATTTCTCATGACGCACGACAGCGATGAGTTCAATCGCTGGCAAGCCACGCAGGACTACGCGATGCGCATCCTGATCGGTGCGGTGCGCGCGCTCCGCAAAGGTCAGCGCCCCATCCGTCCCGACGGCTTCCTCGGTGCGCTTGCCGCGATGCTTGGCGAGACCGATCTCGAGCCCACGTACCTCGCGCAGGTTCTCGCGGTGCCGAGCGAATCCGATGTCGCGCGCGTCATGGCCCGCGATGTCGATCCCGCATTGATCCATCGCGCGCGGCGCTGGCTCAGAAAAGCGATAGGCACGCAACTCGGCAACCACCTCACCGAGATCTACGACCGCGGCAGTGGCGCGCGCCGCTTTTCACCCGACGCGCGCAGCGCCGGCGAACGGGCGTTGCGCATCGCCGCGTTGAGCCTGCTCGCCGCGCGCGGCCAGCCCGCCGACATCGAACGCGCCGCCCGCCACTTCCGCGAAGCACGTAACGCCACCGACGAGATCGGCGCGCTCGCCATCCTCTCGACACTCACCGGACCCGAGCGCGCCGACGCCTTCGACCGCTTCTACGCGCGCTGGAAGAACGACCACCTAGTTCTGAACAGTTGGTTCGGGTTCCAGGCCGCAGCGCCGCTATCGACGACGCTGCGCACCGTGAAGCAGCTCACCGCGCATCCGAAATTCTCAATGCGAAATCCGAATAATGTCTATGCCCTCATCGGCACGTTCGCTGGATCCAATCCGTTGCAGTTCAATCGGCCCGACGGGAAGGGCTATGACTTCGTCGCGGGCAAAATCCTCGAGCTTGACAAGACTAACCCGCAGGTCGCCGCCCGGATGCTCGGCGCGTTCCGAAGCTTCCGCACTCTCGAAATCGGCAGACGGCGCATGGCGTTGCGGGCGCTACAACAGATTGCATCTACGCCGGACCTCTCAAATGACGTTCATGAGATCGTCAGCAAGATCCTCGATTAATACTTCCAGAGTACTTCAAGTATTACCAAAACATTAAACTCGACAGCTCGCTCATCTTGCGGCGATAATGTTCATGTGATTCGGGTTGTTGGGGGCCCGAGTTCATCTGCAACATGCGCATGACGGGGGCTTAAGATGCTGCGGGCGATTTCGACAGGTCGGAGAGATGTTCTGGCCTTTACTCGCGATACGTCCGCCCTTCTTCCCCGTTTCGACCTTCGCCGCATCCTCATGGACCGCACGCTCCATGCAGCCCTGGCGCTGGCGCACCTGACCCTTGCGGTCGCCTTCACTGCTGCAATGAGCGACGTCATCGGCCCGATCGGCGGCGCCGGCCTTTGCCTCAGCGCCGCCGGCGTCGCGGTCATGCTGATGCTCCGCGCTGCAGAGCCCCCCGCCCCCACCGCCCGCCAAAACGGCTCGCGCACCGGCATCGAAAACCTCGGTCGCGTTCAGGCGGTACGTGCGACGCGCGCCCACGCCGCCACCGCCGACGGCAATCAGCGCGACCTCTCAGGCCTTCTCGCCATGATGAGCCACGAGTTGCGCACACCCCTCAACGCCATCATCGGCAACGCCGACGCGATCCGCTGCGAAGCCTTCGGCCCCGCCGGCGCCGCCCGCTACCGCGAGTGCGCCGCCCACATCCGCGAAGGCGGCCAGCTTCTCCTCCGTGCCACCGAAGACATGATGGCCCTCACCGGCGCCGTAGCCACCGCGACCTTCGCACCTCATCAGCCGGTCGACCTCGCCGACACCGTGCGCGACGCGCTGCGCAACGCCGCCGATGCCGCCAAGAGCAAGGGCATCGACCTGAGCTGGCAGTCCGCTACCGACCGCGCCGTGCTCTCTGAGGTCGGCGCCCTCAGCCACGCCATTGCGCGTATCATCGACGGCGCGCTCGCCCACGCCACCGTCGGCGCAAGCATTCACGTCGAGATCACGCCCGCCCGCGACACCGTCGAGCTGATGCTGACCCTCACCCATGGTGACGAGAACGCGCGCGACCGTGCCGCGCAGATCGACGCCGGCTCCGACCGCAGCCCCGCCGCACTTCAGGTCGCGGTCGCGCGCACGCTACTCACGCTGCTCCGCACCCACCTCCACACCGCCCACGGCATCGACGGCCGCTGGCGCGCGATTGTGGAGTTGCCGATGGCTCATTGATTGCCACGGGCGCGAGAGGCGTCGTGTCGAAGACGCGCCTCCGGCACGAAGCCGTCGGCGACCGCGGATACTATGAAGCCATCATCACATCAGCGATCTTCTCCGCGCTCATGAGCACGGGGAAGTTGGTGTTGGCGCTCGGGACCAGAGGGAAGATCGAGGCGTCGACGACGCGGAGACCGCTGATGCCGCCGCGCACCCGGCCCTGCGTATCGGTCACGGCCATGGGATCGCCGTCCGCGCCCATGCGGCACGAGCACGAGGCGTGCCACACACCGATCGTCGATTTACGCACGAATGCCTCGAGTGCCTCGTCGTCGTTCATCACCTGATCGAACTTAAAACCTTCGACGATGACGTTGTCGAAAAGGTAGTTCCTCACCGCCGACGGGCCATCCAACAGGAGGCCGGCGATACCGGTGATGATCTTGTTCTTCGTGCACACGACGCCGAGCCCGCGCACGCGATCCGAATACGCCGCAGGGAACGGGTTGGATGTCAGCTTCTGCATTTCCGGGTGCGCGTACGCCTGACCCATGCGCTTGAAACCGTCCATCAGCCGTTCGAGATCGCGGCGATCCGACAGCAGGTTGAACTCGACGAGGGGCTCATCGCGCCAGTCGCGGCTGACGAGTTTCACTTCGCCCCGCTCCGAGCAGGTGCGATTGACCCAGATCAACATCGACGCGATGCGCTTGCCGACATCGTGCCACGCCGATTTGGACACGACGCTCACGTACATGTCGCCGGGCGGCACGTCGCCGATGCCGGACGAATAGCGCAAGCCCAGCGTCATATGGCGCCGCGTAAAGCTTTTCATGCGGCCTTCGGGGCGCAGGTAGGACGAGACGGAAATCGCGGGATGATCGGTAAGGCGTTGTCCGACGCCGGCCAGCGCCGCGCGCACGGTGATACCCATATCCTTGAGGTGGCCCACCGGCCCGATGCCTGAGCGCATCAGATGCGACGGCGAGTGGATGGCGCCGCTGCACAGGATGACCTCGTTGGCGCGGAACTCCTCCTGCTTGCCTTCGACCTGCGCGCGCACGCCGATACAGCGGTTGCCGTCAAAGAGCAGCTCACTCACAACGGTACTGGTGGAGATCCTGAGATTTTTGCGCTGCCGCGTTGTCGGATCCAGATAGCCGATAGCCGCTGAGACCCGCTGCTCGTCGGCGTTGGAATGCGTGAGCGGCATGTACCCGTCGATGAACTCGCCGTTCTGATCCTCGACGTACTTCCAGCCTTGCGCTTCGAAGGCCTTGGCGGCGGCCTTGGCGTGCTCGGTCCAATGCTCCTTGAAAATACGGCGGACGGGAATGCGCCCTTCCTTGCCGTGGTATGGGCCGTCGAAGTCCAAGTCCCGCTCGACCTTGCGGAAGTAGGGGAGGACGTTGTTCCAGCCCCAACCCTTGGCGCCGCGCGCTTCCCATTCGGCGTAGTCGGTCGGCGCGCCGCGATTGGCGAGTTGGCCGTTGATCGACGAGCCGCCGCCGAGCACGCGTGCCTGCTCGTACTTGCGAAACGGTGGCGGCGCTTCAGTCGGGTTGTTGTGCGAAACAACCTCGGTGCGGACGCGCAACTTGGTCCAGTGAAACCGCGGATCGAAGTAGGCAGTGCCGGGATAGCTGTCGAGAATTTCGGGTGGGACGGCGCCGTGCGGTGTGTCGGGACCCGCTTCAAGCAGCAAGATCTGATTTGAGCTTTTAGCCGACAGCCGGTTGGCCAGCACAGATCCCGCCGAGCCGCCGCCGACGATGATGTAGTCGTAGATCATGGACGTTTCCGCTATTCGGGTGCGCGGGGCTTTGAATCAAGCCCCTTGCACCTCGAATAGCAGTTTGCCGTCACGCGCACAAAGGGCGTGCGCGGCTGTCCCATGAGCCTCAGCGACGACGCGGCGGCGGCGGAGAAGGCGCGGCTTGCGGCGGCGGCGCTGCGTTTGCATCGGCCTCACTCGTCCAGTTCACAACCTGCACGCGGCGATTGAGGCGCGAGCCGGGATGCTGCGGGACTTTCATCCGCGACGGACCGAAGCCGCGCGCGAGCAGGCGATCCTCGGCGATCCCGAAATTCATGATCAGGAAATCGCGTACCGCCTGCGCGCGACGCTCGGAGAGTGCGAGGTTGTAGTCTGGCGGGCCCGTGGCATCGGTGTGGCCAGCGATAAGAAACACCTGGCCGCCAAGGCGCTCGTCAGCCAGCGCGCGGCCGAGAATGGCGAGGGTCGCGAAGGCGCGGTTGGTGAGTTGCGCCGAGTCGATGAAGAACAGCACTTCGACATCGATGTTCGGCAGCGCATCCATGCGCTCGATCTGGGCTGCGGTCATCGGAAGCGGCACTGGCTCGCCCGGCCCTGCGGATGCCGGCGGACCTCCGACAGGCTGGGTCGCCGCACGACGTGACGGTGGACGCCTCTGGCCGGGAGCGGCAGCCGCCGGCGGTTCGGTGGCTGTCGGCGTCGGCGCGGCGATACTGTCCGGCAGTGGCGCCTGCAGCGGCGCGCCGGTCGCGGGCGCGGCAGCGGTCGGAGCCGGTGCCGAAGGCGCATCCGGAGCTGCGGCCGTCGGCGGCGCGGCGGGACGCGGCAATCGCCGCGGTTGCGCCTGTTGGGTGGGCGGAGTGGCGGGTTGAGGAGCAGCCGCCGGTTGAGCGGCGGGTGCGGGCGTCGGTGCGACTCCTGGAACCGAGGTGGGCCTGGCGACCGGCTGCGGCGCAGGTGGCGTTCCGGCTGGCGGAGTTGCAACGCGAGAAGGCGCCTCGGTGCCGGGTGTTACCGGAGCGGCGGGCGAGGTCGGCGTCGGGCCTACCGTCTGCGGCGGAACCGCCTGCGCCGGCGCGCCGCCCTGTCCTGGTCCTTGCAGGCGCTTGATCAGATCCTCGACCATCTGCCCTTCATTGGTCGAGCGGGCGCGGCCGAGCAGGTCGCGCGTGTCGCTTTGAGTGCCGGGCTGAGGTGCGGTTTGGCCGGCCGGTGGCGATTGCGCGAGAGCGGCACCGGCCACGCTTGTCATGACGGCGGCAAAGAGCGCCGGAATTGCGCGCCCGAATGTCCGATGGTTCTGCATGGAAAACCTCACCTTCATCCAAATCCGGCACCGCGCCGACAATAGCCTGTCCCCGCCTACGCAAAAAGCCGACACGGCGAAAATGATTGCCGCGCCTGGATTGGCGGTCTTTGTGCAGGCGGATATGGTGACGCCCGCAGCCGGTGAAAAGACCCGTTCAATTATAGTTGCCGCAGCCCGGACGGTGTCGCGCCCGTCGCCAGACCTTGGAACACGCCAATGCTGAAGATCTATGGCCGCGCCGACGGCATCAATATCCGCAAGGTACTCTGGCTCTGCGAGGAGATATCCCTACGCTACGAGCGAGAGGACTGGGGCCGCGGCTATCGTCCGACCAGCGAGCCGGAGTTTCAGCGGGTCAGCCATTTCGGTCTCGTTCCGGTCATCGAGGATGACGGCTTTATCCTGCGGGAAAGCAACTCCATCCTGCGCTACCTAGCGACCAAGCACGGACGGCGCGACCTCTATCCCGAGGACCTGCGCGCTCGGGCTACTGTCGACCAATGGATGGACTGGGGTATCAGCGATGGCTTCGCGGGTCTGCGGCCCGTGTTCCTGGGGCTGCACGCCAAGACGCCGGAATTCGTCGGCAAGACGGAGCTGATCAACTGGGGTATCTGGCACTGGACACGCCAGCTTCAGAAGCTGGATACCGACCTCGCGAGGTCCGGCGGGCCGTATGTGTGCGGCGCAAACTTCACGCTCGCCGACATTCCGGTCGGCATGATCGTGAACCGGTTCCTCAATCTGGATTTCGAAAGGCCTGAGCTGCCGGCGGTGGCGCACTACTACGAGCGGCTCAGCGAGCGGCCGGGTTACCGGTTGTATGGCCGCAACGGCACGCCGTAGCGACGGTCAGTGCCGCGACAGCCACTCGCGGGCGCGACGCTGGGCCTGGCCGATCTCGGCGCGCGACATCTCGCTTGCGAGTTCGCTGCGGTAGCGCTTGGCGTCGCCATTGCCGCGCAGTGCTGCAAGGTTGAACCATTTGTGCGCCTCGATGAGATCGATCTCACCGTCGCGCCCGCTGCAATAGGCGAGCCCGAGCTCGAATAGGGCATCCGCGGGTCCGGCCGCAGCGGCGAGGTCGGGCAGTTCCTGGAACGACACTTCAAATCTGGCCATGACGTACGCAACTCCTATCCCGTCACCGATCCGTCTAATGCTGCCACGCGGCACCATGGGCGGGCATAAACGCACCATGTCCGGGGTTCGGTGAGAAAGACGTAAATTCGAGATAGTTTCGACTGAACGGTTCCTGACGACCTTCGTTAGCGCATCCTGAAGGGCTGGCCGGCGGCGAGACAGTCAGGCCCAATCCGGCACAATCTTTCGGGAAACAGCATCAGCGCCGTTTTCCGTGGCTTAACCATGATCCAAAGTTCCTCGGAAAACATCTAAAAATCCCCTTTGCCGGAGGCGGCGACGGGACGGTTGCCGCCACCCGGTCGCGACGCTCCGAACAACCGCGTCAGGTCGCGCCCTTGAGGCCGATGGCCGAGCCATGTATTGCTCGCGCCAATACTTTGATCGGTCGAAGGCGAGAGGGGATGCGGGGATGGTGAAGCGCGAAGAAGGGCAGCTCATCGCGGTCGTCGGCGGCTCGGGCTTCGTCGGACGACACACGGTCCGGGCACTGGCGCAGCGCGGCTACCGGGTGCGCGCCGTCGTCCGCCGGCCCGATCTCGCCGGCCACCTCCAGCCTATGGGCAGCGTCGGCCAGATCCATGCCGTACAGGGAAATGTCCGCTATCCCGACTCGATCGCGCGCGCACTCGAGGGTGCCGACGGCGTCGTGAATCTGGTCGGCATTCTGGCCAAAACGGGAGCCCAGACCTTCGACACGGTCCACACCTCCGGTGCCCGGACGGTTGCACAAGCCGCGCGGGCGGCCGGCGCTCGTCGCCTGGTCCATGTCTCGGCACTGGGTTGCAGCACCACGTCGGCCGGCCAGTACGGACGGACCAAAGCGGCTGGTGAAGCCGCGGTACAGGACGCCTTCCCCGAAGGCGTCATCCTGCGGCCATCGCTGGTCTTCGGCCCCGAGGACGATCTCTTCAACCGCTTCGCGGCGATGGCGCGCATGTCGCCGTTTCTGCCGCTGATCGGCGGTGGGCGCACCCGGTTCCAGCCGATCTACGTCGGCGATGTCGCAACCGCCATCGCCAATGCCTGCGAGGGCCGAGCCATACCCGGCACGATCTACGAGCTCGGCGGACCCGAGGTGCTGTCGTTTCGCGCTCTCCTCGACCGAACCCAACTCCATACAGGCCGCAACCGTCGCTACCTGCCACTGCCATTCTGGCTCGCGAAGCTCGTCGCCGCCCTGACCGCGCCGCTGCCGAACGCGTTCCGCCCTCTCACCGTCGACCAGGTGCGGATGCTGCAATCGGACAACGTCGTCGGTGCCTCAGCCCTCGCGGAAGGGCGCACAATCCAGGGCCTCGGCATCGCCGGACCGCACGCCATCGACACGATCGTGCCCGGCTACCTCGAGTCCTACCGCGTCAAAGGCCAATACTCCCACTATCGGGGATAAGAGGCACGAGAAGCGCGCAACCGACGGCTGCGCCTTGTCCCGCCGCGCGCGTCCAGCTAGATAGGGCGGCGAGAACCAACAGGGGCGGCCCACGTGATCCTGATCCGAATTCTGTCCTTCATCAGCTATCTCATCACCCTCTACACCTGGATCATCATCGCCAGCGTGGTTCTGAGTTGGCTGATGGCCTTCAATGTCGTCAACGCCTACAACCCGTTCGTGCGCACCCTCTGGAACGCACTTAACGCCGTGACCGAGCCCCTGCTCAGGCCGATCCGGCGGATGATGCCCGATCTCGGCGGCATCGATCTGTCACCGATTATTCTGCTGCTTGGCTGCTACTTCGTCCAAAGCGTCGTCATTCCCAGCATAGCTGACCTCGTGCGATGACGGCCGTCGCCCGGCCCTGGTCGGTCGTCGCGCATGGCGTGACGCTCCGGGTGCGTGTGACGCCGAAGTCATCGCGTGACGATGTCGAGGGGATCGAGGAAACGGCGCAGGGCGCGGCGCTGAAAGTGCGCGTCCGCGCCGTCCCGGACAAGGGTGCGGCGAACACAGCAGTGACCGCGACGGTGGCCGACTGGCTTGGCGTTCCTAAGAGCACGGTCACGCTGGTGTCAGGCTCGACAGCGCGGGTCAAAGTCGTCGCGATTGCCGGCGACAGCACGGACCTCAGTGTGCGACTGGAGCAACGCCTCGTCGCCGACGCCTGATCGCAACGACAACGAGGAAGCACCATGAGCGGCGCAGCAATCATCGACGGCAAGGCCATCGCCGCCCAACTCTGTGCTGATGTCGGTGCCGCCGTAACTCGCCTCAAACGCGACTACGCCCTGACGCCCGGTCTCGCCGTTGTGCTGGTCGGAGAAGATCCAGCCAGCGAAGTCTACGTCCGCAACAAGGGGCGCCAGACGACCGCGGCCGGCATGGCGTCGTTCGAGATCAAGGTGCCAGCGACGACCAGCGAAGCCGATCTGCTCGATGTCGTTCGGGGCCTCAACACGCGCGACGACGTCGATGGGATCCTGGTGCAGTTACCACTTCCGGCGCAAATCGATGCCGGTCGTATCATCGAAGCGATCGACCCCGCCAAGGATGTCGATGGCTTCCATCCGATCAACGCAGGGCGGCTAGCGACGGGGCAACCTGCACTCGTTCCCTGCACGCCGCTCGGCTGCGTCATGTTGGCGAAGTCCGTGCGTGCTGATCTCGGCGGCATGGACGCGGTCGTCATCGGCCGCTCCAATATCGTCGGCAAACCCGTGGCGCAGTTGCTGCTCGCCGAAAACTGCACGGTGACGATCGCGCATTCGCGCAGCCGCGATCTCCCGGCGATCGCACGCCGCGCCGACCTGCTGATTGCCGCGGTCGGCCGTCCCGAGTTCGTGCGCGGTGACTGGATCAAGCCGGGCGCCATCGTGATCGATGTCGGCATCAACCGCGTTGCCGGCGACGGCGATCGCCATCGACTTGTCGGGGACGTCCACTTTGCCGAAGCGCGCCAAGTTGCCGGTGCGATCACGCCCGTGCCGGGCGGCGTTGGGCCGATGACCATCGCCTGCCTGTTGCGCAATACGCTGACGGCCGCCACGGCACGCCGCAACATCGCGCTCAAAATCTAGCCGCGCTATCCTGTGCCGCGATGCATCGCTCGCAGTGAGCGGGGCGCGTGCGACATAGGAGTCTATGCTCATGGCCGAACCCGACAGCCATCCCAACCCCTCGATCCTGTCGCATGTCTCGATTGGCACCAACGATTTTATGCGCGCCCTGGTCTTCTACGACGCTGTGGTGGGCGCGATCGGCGGACGCCGCGTCATGGAGCATCCCGGAGCCGTCGCCTACGGTCGCGCTTATCCTGAATTCTGGATCCACGAGCCGTACGATGGCGCGCCCGCAACTGTCGGGAACGGCACGCACATCGCCTTCGTCGCCGCCTCGAAAGCCGAAGTCGACGCTTTCCACGCCGCCGGGATCGCAGCGGGCGCCACCGATGACGGCAAACCCGGCCCACGCCCCGATTATGGCGAGCCCTACTACGGAAGTTTTCTGCGCGATCCCGACGGACACAAGATAGAAGCCGCGTTCTGGGATGACGAATTGGCGCGCCGGCTGGGGATGGCGTAGAAGAGTGCGCAGGACAGTCGCCACAGCCGAACCAACCTCAACGGGTAACGGTTCGTGTCCCCAAGTTGTCGCAATCGAATGGGAATGTGCGATCGATTGACAACAATGGCTTTTAGCGCCGACCAGACTGTGGCGGTCGACATCGGCGTTCGAGCGGGGTTGAGAACATGACGAAGTGGTTCATCACGTTCCTGTGGGCGGTGTTTTCGATCGCCGGTGCCAATGGCGCTGTTGCGCAGGATCATTGGGCGCGCATCAACAGCGCTGTTGCATCGGCAAACGCCAAGCAGGTGATCGTCGATACATCGGGATGGACCAGCGGATGCAAGGGCATCCGCATCGCTGTCGACGATGGCACCATCGCCATCGAGCAAATCTCGATCGTTTATGCATCCGGCCGCGTGCACAGCGAGAATCTGTCACCACCGCTCCGTCTCGCGCCCGGCGCCCAGAGCCGCGTCTTCGCACCGACCAGCGATTCCCGCCCCATCCGCATCGTCACCATACGTTTCTCGCGCGTCGATCGGTCGGCGCGCGCCGCAACAATCGAAGTGTGGGGTCTCCAACCCGGTCCCGCGGCCCGCGATCGCACGGCACAGCCGCGCCAGTTCAAGTTCGAGGCGCCGAAGCCTGCGCAACGCTCGCAGGAGGAACGGACTGAACCACCGCGCGTCACCGAGCGATCCGCGCAACGGCCAGCAGCGCGCTCGGAACAGCCACAGCCTCCGCCACCGACGATCCAATCGCAGCCACCGCCTCCTGCGGCGGGCGGCGCGGCGCGTAAGTCCGTCGATGCATCGCGCGAGGCCGAGCGTTCCATCGAGCCGAGAACCCGCACTCGAAGCCTGACAACGCCCGGGACGGCACCGTCCACCGCTCCGCCAGCCGACCAGCCGGTTATTACATCGCAGCCATCAGAGCCCTCGGGTGGCAGCGGCGCCGCTCCGCAACCGGACAAGCCCTATACCGAAGTCGACGTGTTCTTCGGCACCGACCGCAAGCGCGAGGCCGACCGGGTGAAGTTCGGCCGTCCCGTCGCGGCGTTCGGCACTGGGCGGTCCAATCAGCTCACGCTCGGCAAGGCCGTCGTGACCGTGCCGAAGGAGGGACGTGAGAAGGGCTCGATCCCACGTCCGGAATGGGATCTTGTCGTCGCGCGGTTTTCATTCCGCGAGGAAAACCCCGATCGCGACTTCACATTGCTCGCCGTCGATACCCTGTCGCGCAACGATTTCATCCAGCAGGCGCGCCAGAAGCTGAGTAAGTCGACCCGCTTCAAGGACCAGGCATTCGTCTTCGTGCACGGCTATTTCGTCACGTTCGACGATGCGCTGTTCCGCGCCGCGCAGATCTCCTACGACCTCGACTTCGACGGCATTCCGTTCGTCTATAGCTGGCCTTCGGTGGCCGGCCTGACCGGCTACGTTCTCGATCGCGGTCGCGCGCGTGATGCCCGCGACCAGCTCCGCGAATTCATCGATACGGTTGCCAAGGAGAGTGGCGCCAAGGAAGTCCACCTCATCGCGCACAGCATGGGCGCCGACCCACTGCTCGAAGTGCTGCGCGACATCTCACGCAGCGAGCCGCAGATCGCGCGCAGTGGCAAGCCACGGTTCGGTGAGATCATTCTCGCGGCCCCGGACGTGACGCGCGAAAGTTTTGAGTTGATCAGCGCGCAGATCACGGGCCTGCGTCGTGGCATGACCCTCTACGCGTCGTCGAACGACCGTGCGCTCGCCGCCTCCCGCTTCACCCGACTCGGCGAATCTCCCGCCGGATATGTCCCGACGGGCGGTCCCGTGGTCGTGCCCGGCGCCGCCGACACGATCGATATTTCCAGCCTCGACACGAGCTTTTTTGCCGTCAATCATTCGACGTTCGCCGATCGCGAGGCATTGCTTGGCGACATCCGCCGGCTGATCAGCAGCGGCATGCGACCGCCGAGCACGCGCGGCGCCGAGTTCCACTTGATCCAGGGCGATAGCGGCGCGTACTGGCGCTACACGAAGTAGCCGCTCAGCCCACCGCCTCGGCAACGGCGCGGCGGGCGAGCACAGCGACGAGGTTGGCGCGATAGGCGGTCGACGCGTGCATGTCGACGATGAGGTCGTCGGCGGAGACGGTGATACCGTCGAGTGCCGTGACGGCGAAGCTCTTCGCCAACGCCGCTTCCATCTCGGCGACTCGGAAAACGCCGCTCGCACCGGCGCCGGTCGCGGCAACGCGCACACCGGTCTGTCCCTCGCTCACCATGACGCCGACGAGCGCGAAGCGTGACGCGGGATGGCGAAATTTCACGTAAGCGGCGCGCGCGGGCACGGGAAACGCGATGCTGCGGATGACCTCACCATCGGTAAGCGATGTCGTGAACAATCCATCGAAGAATTCATCGGCCGGGATCGCGCGGCTGTCGGTATGGATGGTCGCGCCGAGCCCGAGAACGGCCGCCGGATAATCCGCCGAAGGGTCGTTATTCGCGAGCGAGCCGCCGATCGTGCCGCGGTTGCGCACCTGTGGATCGCCGATCATGCCGGCAAGGTGGGCGAGCGCTGGGATCTGCGCCTGCACCTCGCGTGAAGTCGCCACCTCGGCGTGGCTTGTCATGGCGCCGATCGTGACCATTCCCTCCGCGACGCTGATCCCCTTCAAGCCTGCAATCCCACTGAGATCGATGACCGCTGCAGGCTGCGAGAGCCGCTGCTTCATGACCGGGATGAGTGTTTGGCCGCCGGCGAGATAGCGCGCGTCGCCAGCCTCGGCGAACGCGTCACGGGCAGCGGCGAGATCGGTCGGGCGAATATAGTCGAATGTCGGCAGTGCCATGTCGATCAGCTCTCCGATCCGGGCGCCATCGCGCGCGCGCCGTCGAGAACGGCCGTGACGATGTTCTGATACCCCGTACAACGGCACAGATTGCCTTCGAGGCCGTGGCGTACCGCGGCCTCATCCAGATGCGGCGTCGCCTCGACCAGCGCCACGGCGGCCATGATCATGCCCGGCGTACAGAATCCGCACTGAAGGCCGTGATGGTTGCGGAATGCCGCCTGCATCGGATGGAGCGTCGCGCCCTTGGCGAGCCCCTCGATGGTCGTGATCTCCGTACCGTCGGCCTGGACAGCCAGCATCGTGCAGCTTTTTGCCGAACGGCCGTCGACATGAACCGTGCACGCACCGCACTGGCTGGTATCGCAGCCGACGTGGGTGCCGGTCAGCGCCAGCGTCTCGCGAAGCACATCAACGAGCAGCGCGTGCGGTGGAACATCGAGGCGGTGCGGCGCGCCGTTAACAGTGAGCGCAATGGTCGGCATCGAACGGTCGTCTCCTCGCGGGCCCGCCCGAGCGGCACTCGGCGCGGACGGTCGATGGCTCGTCACAAATGAGCGGGAATGCCCAGGCGCCGGGGGTCGCACTAAATTGCCGGCCGCCGCCTCGTCCGGACATCTGAAAGGTTACCGTGCGTCCGGCGCAGTGCCAATGGGCTTTTGCCAGTTGAGAACGCCTACACAGCTCAGCAGAACCAAATATTTGAGTTGCATCAGCGTACGCCTTGGTTCGGCTCACCCTCACACTTTTGTGAACAACGTTCGGCACGCCGGCTATTGAACGACGTATTTCATCCATTAAATGCCGTTCACACATTTCTCTCGGCTGTGCGCCAACAGGAGGCTTCAATGAAATTCCACTACCGGATGTTCTCTCGGAAAGTGATCCTCGGCACCGCTGCGGTGCTGGCTGTTACCGGTGCGACAGGCGCCGCCGCCGTGCTCGCGCCATCGGACCTCGGCCTCAGCCGCCTCGTCCCCGGCGTGACCGCCCAGCTCGTAACCCCCGAAACCACCAACGACGTGACACAACTCCCCTTCGATCGGATTGCGCAGGCGCCCGCACCCACCACGACATCATCGCCGACGCTGACCGATGCGCCGGCGTTCAATGCACCGGCCACAACGCCTGCGCCGGTGGCCACCGCGCCAACCGCTCCGGCACCGGTCGCTCAGGCCCCGGCACCCCGGGCACCGAGCGCCCAGGCGCCCGTAGCCCAAGCGCCAACGCCCCGCGCTCCTGCGGTTCGCGCCCCCACCGCCCAGGCACCGATTGCCCAGGCGCCGCTCGGACAGACGCCCGTTGCGCAAACGCCGATCGCGGCGCCGCAAGGCCGCCAGATCATGACCTCCAGCCCTGGCGTGATCGTGCGCCAGCAGCACGTACAGCCGCGCGTCATCTATCGCCCCCGCGCCGTCTACAGCTACGACGAGTACTGCGCGGACTGAGGCACAGTCATCGCATCGACCGAAACGCAAGCGGCGGGACACACTGTGTCCCGCCGCTTTCCGCTCACAGAAACCTCATCACCGACGCGGGCAGCCCATCGCCTCGGCGACGCCGATGAAGCTGTCGGTCGAGACGTCCCAGGTATGGTTGGTTGCGACGTCGGCTGCTTTGCGCGGGCCGTACTCGTCGGGCCGGACGACGAATGCCGTGCGGTATCCCGTCTTGGCCGCTGCGGCCAGATCGCCGTTGTGGGCGGCGACCAGCATCATCTCGTGCGGTTTGAGATTGAGCGCGGCGGCGCCGCCCAGGTAGGCCTGGGGCGTCGGCTTGAAGGCCCGCGAAACTTCCGAACCGAGAATCACATCCCATGGCAGTCCCGCGCGCTTGGCCATCCGCACGGCGAGGCCGATGTTGGCGTTCGACATCGTGCCGATGATGTAGCGCCGCTTCAGCCGCGTCAGCCCTTCGACGACATCAGGCCAGGGGTCGAGGCGGTGCCAGATCGTGTTGAGATGTTCGACCTCGTGGTCCGCCAAACCTTTGATGGCGTACTTGTCGAGCAATTTGATCAAGCTCTCGCGATGAAGCATGTCGAGGATCGTGAACTCACGCCGACCCGAGCGCACCTCCTCCATCGCCGGCTGATAGAGCCCGCGCCAATCGTCGGCAAACTGCGCCCAGTCGTGGCTCAATCCACGCGCCGATCCGAACGCGGTCAGCTCGCGGATGGCGCTACCGCGCCAATCGACCACGGTGCCGAACACATCGAATACGAGGGCCTTGACTTGATCCTTCTCCGCCATGCGGTTCTCTCCTTTGGATTCATCGAGATCTTTTATTTCGTGCGATGTCGTCAGGCCGCCGGTCGCTCGCGCGCTGCCGCCGCTTTCCAATCCTCAGAGATCATTGCGGCAGCCTTTTCAGCGATCATCAGCGTCGGCGAGTTGGTATTTCCCGACGTGATCGTCGGCATTACCGAGGCATCGGCGATGCGCAGGCCTTCGAGCCCGTGCACCGCCAGCCGCGGCGACACGACGGCGAGTTCGTCAGTGCCCATGCGGCACGTCGAGACCGGATGAAAAATCGTGGTCGAGATTTCACCTGCCGCCTTCGCCAGCGCCTCGTCGCTGGAAATATCTGGGCCCGGGCGGAATTCCTCGGGGCGATACCTGGCCAGCGCCGGCATCGAGACAATGCGCCTTGTGACGCGGACACTGTCGGCGGCGACACGACGGTCATCCTCGGTCGCGAGATAATTTGGCCGGATCTCGGGATGCGCGCTCGGATCCGGCGACATGATGCGAACGTGCCCACGACTCGTCGGGCGCACGTTGCACACGCTCGCCGTGAAGGCCGGGAACGGGTCGAGCGGCTCGCCGAACTTCGGCAGCGTCAGAGGTTGCACGTGATATTGGATGTTTGGTGTTTCGCGTGACGGGTCGGACCGCGTGAACGCACCGAGCTGCGATGGCGCCATCGTCATCGGACCGCGCCGGAACAGCGCATATTCAAGCGCGAAACTCGCCCGCTGGAGCAGGCTCTGGTAGCGCTCGTTCATCGTCTTGACGCCCTGCACCTTGTAGGCGCAGCGGATCTGCAAGTGATCCTGCAGGTTCTCACCGACACCCTTGAGCTCGTGACGGATGGTGATGCCGTGACGTTGCAGGAGATCGCCGGGTCCGATGCCTGAGAGTTGGAGAATTTGCGGTGTTCCGATCGCCCCCGCCGCCATCACCACCTCGCGGCGCGCCGTAGCTTGCCGCAGAGCACCGTGCTGATTGAACACAACGCCGGTCACACGCCGGCCGGCGAGTTCCAGGCGATGCACCGTCGCGTGTGTCGCGATCGTGAGATTCGCGCGGCCCTTCGCCGGGCGCAGAAAACCCTTCGCGGTGTTCCAGCGAATCCCTGAGCGCTGGTTGACGTGGAAGTAGCCACAGCCCTCGTTGTCGCCACGGTTGAAGTCGTCGGTCTTCGGAATGCCGGCTTCAGCCGCCGCCTCGCGGAAGGCGTCGAGGATTTCCCACGAAATCCGTGGCTGCTCGATCCGCCATTCGCCACCGCGCTCGTGCAGGCTGTCGAACGCGTCGGGCTCGAGCGCCCACTGGTCCTCATGGCGGCGGAAGTAGGGGAGCACGTCGTCCCATCCCCAGCCGGGATTGCCCATCTGCCGCCAGCCGTCATAGTCGCGCGCCTGGCCGCGCATGTAGATCATGCCGTTGATCGACGAGCAGCCGCCGAGCACTTTGCCGCGCGGATAATTCAAGGCGCGACCATTGAGGCCCGGCTCCGCGGCGGTGGAGTAGCCCCAGTCGGCGCGCGGATTGCCCATCAGGTAGAGGTAGCCGACGGGAATGTGGATCCAGTGATAGTTGTCGCTGCCACCGGCCTCGAGCAGCAGCACCCGCTGGGTTGGATCGGCGGATAGCCGATTGGCGAGCAGGCAGCCGGCCGTGCCCGCGCCAACGATGATGTAGTCATAGGTGACCTCAGCGCCCATGCGTCGTCTCCCCGAAGCGTGTTTTGATGTCGATGAGCTTTTTTGGTGCCGCCATACGTTAGCGCGCGCGGCTGCGCAGGCAATCGCGAAATTCGCATCGTTGACGCGACGGATCGGCCTCGACGACGCGTTTATTCAGCGATGGGCGGCAGTGAAAGCAGCTCTCGGCCGCCGGGCCAGCAGAGAGCGCGCTGGCTAACTGAGCATCACGGTACGTTGCATGGGAAACAGGCGGCGAACTCCGCACGGCAAAGGCGCCGAGTTGTAGAGTCGCGCGCCTACCCTTAAAAATTGCTGCGACTCGCTGCCTTAAAATTCATTTTTTGTAAACAATTTTTCGCGTTGCCCCTTGCGTTTTTTGGTGGATTGAGCACATATTGCAACACTGAAATCGTGGCGCCGTCCCACCTATCCCCCCCATAGTGGCGTCACGTGTTAGCCCGCGGCCTCCCCCCGGCCGCGGGCTTTTTTATTGTCCAGCGATCAGGCGCCAGATCGACAGAAATCCTGCTTCGCCTTAGACTGATGGCTTATCGATATGAACGAGGCCATTATGTTCAAGCAGCTGTTGCTCAGCCTTGCCGTAGCGGGTCCGCTCTTCATCCTATTCGGGAATGTCTCGCCAGCCCAGGACAGCAGCGAGCGACGCATCCGGAAGTCGCAGGCAGCCGAGAAGTCTCAGCGAAGCCGCGCTAAGGCGGCCCGGCCTGCCGTCCGCCCGCAAGCGAGCTCCTTACCTTCATGCTACGGCGCCGCCTTATGGGTCGATAGCCTGTGCCAGCTCAAGGACGGCCGCCAATGCTATGTGGACGAGAATATGCTTCTCGATTGCCGATAGTCCCACCTGGTAACCGCCCGCCCAAGCGTTACGTCTGCAGTGGCCCTCGATCGCGACCGCTTGATTTTACCCGGGCGGAGCCCACGTTGAGGGCTCAACGGAAGGATGGCCGAGATGCGTGCATTACTCCTCGCCACAGCATTCGCGATGATCGCGACCCCCAGTGTTCCCCACACGGCTGAAGCGCAATTCTTCAACGGCTATCTGCGCCTGGACCCTGAGGGCATCGACCGGCCGCCAGGACCCGTGCCCAATACCCGCAAGGGTAAACGCAAGGTCTATGAACCCGTCGTCGGCAACTATCCGCGCTGCGGCGGCCTGATGTGGACAGGAGATCGCTGCCGTCTATCGACTGGCCAGGTGTGTACGGTCTATCCCCACGGCCTCGACGGCTGCATATGAGGTGATCATTGCCGGCGGAGGCAGAGCGCGCGCGTTGATCCGCTCCGCTCCGCCACCTTGTCTCGTTAGCTGTTCGACGCCGTCTTCATGACAAACGGATTGCCGCCACCGCCGACCGCGTTGTTGATCCACACGCTCTTTGTCTGGAGATAGCCCTCGATCGCATCGGCGCCGTTCTCGCGGCCAAGTCCCGACGCCTTGTAGCCGCCGAACGGCATCGTGAACGACACCGCGCGGTAGGTGTTCACCCACACCGTCCCCGCCTTGATCTTCTGCGCCATCATCGTCGCGCGGCGCACCGACTGCGTCCACACGCCGGATCCCAGCCCGTACGCAATGTCGTTGGCGATCTGGATCGCCTCCGCCTCATCCTTGAACTTGATCACCGACAGGACCGGCCCGAACACCTCTTCCTGCGCGATCCGCATCTGGTTGTGGACACCTGTGAAGATCGTCGGCTTGACGAAATACTTGCCGCCGCCTTCGGCCGCCGTCGCCGGACCACCACCGAGCACGCATTTCGCGCCCTCACCCTTGGCGATGTCGATATAACCGAGGATCTTGGAATACTGCGGCGGCGTCGTCACCGGACCGACCTGGGTGTCGAACGACTGGGGATCGCCGAGCTTCGCTGTCTTGGCGACCGCGACGAGTTTCTCGACGAACGCGTCGTGTATCGATTCCTGCACCAGCAGGCGCGACCCCGCGATGCACGTCTGGCCGGTCGCCGCGAAGATCCCGGAAATCGCGCCATTCACGGCGTCATCAAGGATGCAGTCATCGAACATGATGTTCGGGGACTTGCCGCCGAGTTCCAGCGACACTTTCTTGAACGATCGCGCGGCCAGTTCGTTGACGCGCGCACCGGTCGCCGTGCCGCCGGTGAAGGCGACCTTGGCGATCTTCGGATGCGTGACGAGAGGCTCGCCGACGACAGTGCCGTAACCCGTGACAACGTTGATCACGCCCGGCGGCACGCCCGCTTCCTCGACGACGAGCTTGATGAATTCGAGCAGCGACGCCGATGTGAACTCGCTCGGCTTGATGACGACGGTGCAGCCCGCCGCCAGCGCCGGCGCCAATTTCCAGCCGACCAGCATCAGCGGCGAATTCCACGGCGTGATGAACACGCACGGGCCGACCGGCTCCTTGAGCGTGTAGCAGAAGTGGTCCGGCTTATCGACGGGGATGGTCTGGCCCGTGATCTTGTCGGCGAGACCGCCGTAGTAATAGAACCACTCCGGCAGATACTGCGTCTGCGCGTACATCTCCGAGATCAGCTTGCCGTTGTCGCGGACCTCGATCTCGGCGAGGTGCTTGGCGTGCTTGGCGATCAGATCGCCCATCTTGCGCAGCAGCCGGCCGCGCGCCGTCGCAGTCATCGCCGGCCACGGACCGCTCTCGAACGCGCGGGCGGCGGCATTGCACGCGAGTTCGGCGTCGCGCGCGTCGCACTCCGGGATCAGCGCCCACGGCTCGCCAGAGTAGGGGTCGCTGGTCTCGAACGCCTTGCCTGAGGCGGCATCGGTCCACTTGCCATCGATGTACGTCTGGTAGCGCTTCAGCGTGACGGGACGATCCTGCATGTTTCTCTCCCAAGGCTCGCGCGCGGCGTTCCAACTTCTCCGCGCATCATGAATTCGGCGGTCACGCTAGACCCCGATCGCGGCGCCATCAAGCGCGACGCGTAACTTTGAATCGATCTACGGCGCCTCGGCCAGCAGCGCCTCGAGATCGAGGCGGTCCCGAGTCATCGACAGCGCGCCTTCCGCCGTCCGCGGCCACTGCTCCTTCGGCTTGTCCCGATAAAGTTCGACGCCATTGCCATCGGGATCGCGCAGGTAGATTGCCTCGCTGACGCCGTGATCGCTGGCGCCATCGATCTTGATACCCGCGGCGCGCACGCGGCGCAGCGCATCCGCAAGCTGGGCGCGATCCGGATAGACGATGGCGACGTGGTAGAGCCCGGTCGTACCCGGCGCGGGCGGCGCCCCGCCCTTGCTTTCCCAGGTATTGAGCGCGATGTGGTGGTGATATCCGCCGGCCGACAGGAATGCTGCCGCCTCATACCGCTGCATGACCTCGAACCCGAGCACGTCGCGCCAGAAGCCCAGCGCCCGATCGATGTCGGCGACTTTCAAATGCACGTGCCCGATGCGCGTGCCGGCATGGATGGGTTTTGCGGTGTCGGTCATGGGAGATCCTCGCTTGTTTCGCAGCCGTGTCGGCCGCCAGTGTGTTTCGCGACCACATCAGCACGATCGCTGGCCCTCTCACAACGGACCTCGCGCGAACGTGACAGGTCGCGGGAAAGGTGCGCGGGCGGGCGGGCGAGAAATGGGCGGCTCGATGGCGAACTCAGCGATCGGAATTCAGCTTGTACCATCTGTTATACACGGAGCAGCGGAGCGCTCAGGCAAAGCCGATTTTTCCAGAATGCACTTCAGGCACTCAGGAGTGGGCAGATGCTGCGGAAAATGATCGATCCATACAGACCCGTTTCCGAGAAAGAGATTGGCGATGTTGAGTCCCGCCTGGGCCTAAGGTTCCCTAAGAGCTATGTAAAATTCATTCTGGAGCACAACGGCGGGCAACCAGATCCGATGTTCCTCAGGGTGCTCGATGGAGGGATTATTGGGATCAATTGCTTTTTCGGAATTGCCGCAGACGGGCCCACCCTCGATCTCGAGAAGTCGGCGCTAGAGTTCTCGCGCGTCTTGCCAATGGGTGTGCTTTCAATCGCTGACGCTGGGGGCGGCAACTATATTTGCCTGGACTTGCGCAGCGACGACGAGCGCATTGTGTATTGGGACGCTAACGCGTCATGGGGGACCTGGGGATCGGGACATTGGAACGAGCGAGATCTTTGGTTTGTCGCGCCGCACTTCGGCGCGTTCCTCGAGCTACTCTCTGACATCGAGATCAACTGAGGCGCGCGGAAGGATCCAAACTCAGCCTGCGCAACATGGGCTCCTCTCCCCCTCCGCGTTCTTGCCGCTGGGGGTGCACCGCTCGGCGGATAGTGTTACATTGTTTCCTATCGGTTCGACCATCCGTGAGGACGCCATGCGCCGCCCCCAATCCGCCCCACCCTTTCCGGCTCCCGGCCATGACCATGGTCCGTGCGTCAAGGAGACGCTGGCCCGTGCCGCGGAAGCCTTCGAGGCGAATGGCCTGCGGCTGACGCCGCTCCGCCGCCGAGTGCTGGAGGAGGTCGCGGCCTCGCATCACGCCATCGGCGCCTACGAGATTCTAGAGCGTCTCGCGCGCAAGGAAACGACGCGGATGGCGCCGATCTCGGTATATCGCGCGCTCGAAGCATTGCTCGACGCGGGCGTCGTCCATCGGCTGGAAAGCCGCAACGCCTATTTCGCCTGCCATGCCCGTCATGACCACAGCGGCGCCCGCCGCATCGTGCTCGCCTGCGAGCGCTGTGCCACCGTCGCCGAGGTTGCGGCTCCTGTCGC
>LNFM01005436.1_pt1 | contig 35278 bp, 34 predicted proteins | sample 596031 | NCBI WGS metagenome assembly LNFM01 (sample SAMN04254537, study PRJNA301005) | activated carbon metagenome | isolation source: dual media filters at the Ann Arbor, Michigan drinking water treatment plant | place: USA: Ann Arbor
GGCATATTGCGACGAACTTTGGCACGCGCAGCGAGCCTAGGAAAATCAACACGTTAGCGCACGGGCCCCCGACGAACTTTATTCCCTCCAGTCACCACTGATGTTGTGCGCTGGAAACAATGGTGCTTACTGCAAACAGAGTCGCTTACAGCAGAACAAAGTCGTTGACTGAGATTTCCACGACGGAAACATAGTCGCTTCCTAACTTGGAATTACTCACGTGAGACTTGCGGAGGGTAAATAGCAGGTGAGTAGCTCCCCTGTGAGAAAGATGGGGACGAGGAGCGAAGACGTTAACGAGTCCCGCTTGACGCGCTCTATCCATCTCATCAAAGGCACCTGCTCATTGTGACTTTTATTTAAGGGCAAGCCGAGAGGGTGCTGGAGGGCAATATGCCCGCGCCTCGACGTGGGTGTGGAGTGACGTCTGGTCGCGCTGAATTGGTCAAACTTCCTATAAATGCGAAGTTGCTTTCCGCCGCAGACTCACCCGTGAATCAAGAAGTGATTGCGGTCCACGACCTCCGTTGGAGACGTCGTCTTCCTGGGTAGCCGGAAGTACACGACATGTCGATTGAGGCCCTGCACACGATGCTTCGACATGGCGTGCTCTAGGCGGTGGTCCATGAGCACCACTGTGCCAGCAGGACCATGAATTCGCACCGCCGTGCCGAGTTCTTCTCGAGGATGAATACCTGCTATAACTTTATCAAGTTCGAGAGGGCGAAGCAGGTTGTCGAAACGCTCTTGAGTTGCTCGGTGCGTACCAGGCCAGACCAGGAGATTCCCCGCGTCACCTGCAGAGGGTACGTCCACCAAGAAGACACCCAACAGCAGTCCGTACCAGTGCAGCCCATCGTGTCCGCCATCGACGTGTCGATTGGGTGTGTCACTGCCGTATCCATGTACGAGAGTTGACAGTTGACAACCGCCACGCTGATAGACAGGGTCTTTCAGAATTTGGTCTAGCGTCTCTTGAAGCAGCCCAACGTGAGGGAGTGAGTTGACTTGGAACCCCCCCGTGTCAAACCACCCGTTCTGTTCCTGGCGGCCCTTCTGCCACTGCGATTCAGCCTTCTGAAAGGTATTGGCTACCCAGTCCTTGAGTTCTTCTGATAGGTCGAGAATGGCGTACCCATTCTGTACAAACTGAGTCGCATGTTGGTTCATGGCTGGTTGTGGTTGACTTGTGTGTAGCAGACTCGATAAGTCGACGTAGTGGCGATGAGCTGTCGTGGGGAGTGACTTGGGTCGACATATTTGGCCACTTCCTTGTTCCGCAATCCATTTCTAAGAACGCTGCACTCGCCAGCGACCTTTCGCAGCAGTTCTGCAAGTGTTGAGCCCCATGCATGGAGCTTCTCTAACTTGTCCGATGGCGCCGCTGTCCAACCAAGGCGCGCAACTTCTTTGAGGCCATGCAGTTGAGGCTGATGCAACTGCCTCCAGTCTCCCCGGTCTCTGTCGTGGCCTAGAATTTGTTGGTTCACCTTTTCGGCCGGTCCGTAGCCTCCTCGGCACCGATGCAATCTAGGAGTTTTTTTGCCACTTGACCAAGCACTTTTGTTTGAAGACGTAGCAGACGTGCTCCAACTCGACGAGTATCAGGACTTTACGGCAACCTCCGACAGGTCTGGCCTTCCCGGCGTCGAGGGTCTTGGCTTTGCGTTGCTCGGGTTGTTTGGCGAGGTCGGGAGCCTCCTTAGTGCCCTCAAAAAGAAGAAGCGCGACAAGGACGCGTATCTCGCCTACGACGAAGCTGTTGTGGAGGAGTTTGGGGACACACTCTGGTATCTGTCGAATGCCGCCTTTCGAGTCGGTTTGAAGCTCTCTGACCTTGCCGGGCGAGTAATTGCGGACCAGACCAACTGGAGCTACCACGGTCAGAAAGTGGTCCACACCTTTGCGCATCTCCAGAGCACGCGTAGCCTCGCTGTGTCTTCGGGCTCGGCATTCGAACATCGTCTGATTGAGTTGGCAGCTAAAGCAGGTGGACTCTTGGACAGTTTCGCCAGCGGCCGAACCAGCAATAATCGAGACAGGTTCGCGGCGGACCTAGTTGAGGTGTTCAGGGCGCTCGTCAGGGCTGCAGATGACGCAGACATCAGTCTGGATGTCGCTGCCCGACGCAACATCGCGAAGTCGGAAGGGCGCTGGCCGCGGCAACGCGTGTGGGGCAACCACTTCGATGAGGCCTTCCCAATTGAGGAGCGCCTGCCGCGTCGCATGGTGTTCGACTTCACCGAACGCTCGTCAGGAGGAGGTACGTTCGTAGTACTTCAAATGAATGACGTCAATGTCGGGGACAGTTTGACTGACAACAGGCGTCTACAGGACGACTACCGTTTCCACGACATCTTTCATCTCGCTCATGCAGCCGTCCTGGGATGGTCGCCTACGTTGAGAGGCATGCTCAAGTGCAAGCGAAAGTCTAATCCTCTGGTCGACCAGAACGAAGACGGTGCGCGCGCAATGCTGATTGAGGAGGGCATCTCCTCTTGGATTTTCAACCACGCAGCCAGAGCAATGTTTTATCGCTCAACAAAGTCACTCGACTATGAGCTGCTGAAGTCAGTAAGAGACTTTGTCCAGGGGTACGAAGTCGAGGCCCGGCCGTTGTGGCAGTGGGAGATGGCCATCCTGGAGGGTTTCCGAGTCTTCCGTTTGCTCAAGGAGCATCGCGGTGGCAGGGTGACCGCCGACCTGGACCAGCACACCTTGAAGTTCGAGCTGAGGTGAGCAACACGCCTTGAGGACGCAAGGCAGCTAGCGCGCCCAACGCCTCGGACCTTCCCTACTCACGCGAAGAGTTCTTCTTGCGCCCTTTGGCGGGCGCTTACGGGAAACGGCCACTGCGTGCCTTCTCTGGGCACCTCCACCTTGAGTTCCCATTTAGGGGGGAAGAAGGGCGCTGGCAAGTCGCCGTTGCTAGAAAATTTTTGCTTTATGCGTGCACGACCTGTGAGCGCACTGAACTCAGGGTGAGCGACACGAGCGTACTTGTCGACCTCGCAGAAGAGGTTTTGGCAGTCGATGAGTTGAAGCGGGCGACCCCACAAAGACTTGAATGTCAGTCCTCTGCGGTCAAATTCCTCGTCTTGTCGCTCCGTCACCCAGCGAATCGCATCAGCCGCTGAGTATTCGCCGAGAGAAGTGAAGCACTTTTTAAGTCCGTTGAGAGCGCCAGGCCCAGGCTGAACGAACTCGTTCTCACTGAAATCGGATATGGCGCTGTAGTTCAAGTCCACCGCGAACTGGTAGGCTAGAAACGGTCCAATGCTTGGCAGGGAGAGGAGCAAATCGTAGACCTGCTGCATCGACCGAGCCTGGAGCAGTTGCTGCAGCATGCCACTCTTGATGACCCCATTGAGCAGGTCAAGGTGAGTCCGGTGCTTGTAAGACCCCTCTCTAAATCGAGGGGCGTTGGGCATGATGTACGCTGCGGAGTAAATCCGTGTCCCGCTTTGCAGCGCTTGCGTTAACACAGCGTCGAACATGTCTACATCGAAGGTGGTTGTCGACAAGTTGTCGAACCGCCTGCTCAGCAATTCCCAAGTCTCAATTTTGTTGAAGAGCTTGAAGAGCAAAACTCTAAAAGCGACATCGGGGGCGTCGAAAGAGCCTTGGTAGATGACCTCTCGGATGAGGTACTGGCTCACACGGTCAGCAGCGCGGTAAGCGTTGGTGAACTTGTACTCGGACAGCACGGGGTCCTGCGTCCAGGGAAAGCTGCGCGGTGTCAGTCTATTGAAGTAGAGCTGCTGCCGTTCAACGGCAAAGCGCCAGTAGGTGTCGTAGACGATGGAGCAGACGGGAGGCGTACGTCTCGCGAACGTGGTCAGGCCGCCTGCTGTCTCGGGTAGGGGCCGTTTGCGCGCGTATTTTTCAGTCACCGTTGGCTATCTCTAGTAGATGTTGGGTAAAGCAAGGGAACACGGCTCGCCCTTAGCCAGCGTTGATTCTCTCATGCCGTATCGTTTGTTGACCGGTCTCGAATGTGAGTCAATTTGCCTCAGGTTAAAGCGCTTTTCTGGGGAGTTGGCTTCAATCAAGGTGAGCCAAGCGACTCCGAGTCGCTCTCATGTCCTGTAGCTACACAAGGTTCAACGAACGCTTTGCTCACCCGGACGACGCCATGCATACATTCGCTGTCAATTTCGAGCCACGGGCTCCTTCCGCTGCCTCGAGAGGGCGAAGGGGCGCCCTCAGAAACACCCCTCGCGAAGGGCTACTTGTGTGCTTGGACTGCCGACGTCATCGATAGTTGATGGCAAGAGCGGCGACATGTCTGAAGGCAGCTCATCGGTCGTCACGCTCGCTTGGGTGCGAGGCGTGTTGCTCCTCGTGGTGTTACTCAATCATCGGCAAGGCACCGTGGCGGCGGTGCTAGACCCCTCGGACCAAGACGTGGCCGATGCACTGGTGCAATGGGGCAGTTGGGTCGGCTGCTGCAAAAAACCCAACTGCCGTGCAATGATGACGCCCTTGTAGAAGAGTGGCGTGCGGTGCATCTTGATGCTGTAGTGACTTCGTTGATGGCGTGCCGCGAACTCGACCAGGTAGAAGACCAGTTCCGTTGGGCCGCGAACTTGCGCGCCGTTGTTGAGGTTGCCCTGTACAGGATTGCGGGCGTGCATCGAATCAGATGGCCAGTAGTGCGGCCTGTGCCCATCTCTCCGTCTCGAGTTACGAAGAAGGCAAGGCAACCGCTGTGACTAGACTAGGTGCATGAACTTGCCACCAGTTGAACCAGCAGAGCAGCTGCACCAAGCCGCGGAACGGCTGTTCATCAGCCTCGTGCCGGTTACTGTCGCGCATTGGCCGTTTTCTCCGGATGAGGAGGCGCTCGTCCTCAACGCGACTGCGCTGCGGCGAGCGCAGTTTGCTGCGGGCCGAAGAGCGGCCCGTCTCGCAATGGCGCCGCTGGGGGTCGCGCCCGTTGCCGTCGGTCGAGGACAGGAAGGCGAGCCTCTCTTTCCTGCTCAGGTTTGCGGGAGCATCAGCCACACCCGAGCGTACGCTGTGGCGATGGTCGGGTGGATGGGTGACTACGCGTCTGTCGGGGTGGATATCGACGATGGGCGCCCACTTGGCGAGGAGGCCGCAGCTGGGGTGACTTGGAAATCCGAGGTCAAGCGCATACAGACCGAACTGGGTATCGAGAGCGCGGAGCTTGCGCAGAACTTTGCTTTTTCTGCTAAAGAAGCGGTTTTTAAGTGTCAGTATTCACTTACATTGAATGCATCATTGGCTCAGAAGCAGGCGCGTCTTTTGGCAAGAATTGGCGAACCCAATGCACTGGGTGTAGCGGGTTGGCGAGTGTGCTCAGCGACCGCGCGTGTTCTGGAGCACATCCTCGTTCGGCGGCTGACACTAGCCGGCCAAGCCGTGGCGATTGCCGTAGCCAAACGAGAAAAGTTGGGATAGCATTTAATGTTGGAAAATCGAACATGATGTGATATTCTTCGTTTGAAATCCGAACGGAGGTCAACATGTCCCAGCTGAGCCAGTCACAGTTCGCAGCCCTGCTACCGACCTTGGTAAAGAGGTTGACCGGCGACCTTCGAAGAGAGCAGGAAGACTGCGCCTTGCCCGAACTTGCCAACGACCCGTTCTGGTCCACGCCAGATGTGGATTCCAAGACGGTCGCAAAGCTGTCGCCTGCTGTCAAGGAGCTCACCGGCGAGTCTCTTGACCCACGCTGGATTCGACGTGGGGGCTACCAAACCGTTGAGAACGCGGTGGCCCACATCGTCAGTCAAATCAAAGAACATCTGGTCGCTGCGCCTGCAGTGCCGGCTGCCGCTCCTGAGCCAGTGGTCACGGAAGCGGCGCACTAGAGAAGGAGTCCATATGGCACACGACCAAGCGGCAATCGCAGTACGCCTAAAGGAGGCGCGCGAGTATCTTGGACTTTCCCAGCAGGAGGTGGCCGACGCCACTGGGATACCAAGGTCTGCCGTCTCTCTCATCGAGAGTGGCAAGCGTGGTGTTAGCGCGCAAGAGATGACGAGCTTAGCGAAGCTGTACCAACGCCCAACCGCGCACTTTACGGGTGAAGAACAACTTGCATATCCCGAAGGCGTCAACATGTTGGCGCGTCAAGCCTCTACCTTGTCGGAGAAGGACCTCTCAGAGCTGCTTCGATTCACCGAGTTCTTGATGCAGCGCTCACCGCCCAAGGAAGGTGGCAATGGCTAAGCGCGATGCCATCCTCAATGGAGTATCGAAGGCGAGCGAGCTCCACCATGACTTGGGCGTGCGTGAGCATTTGAAGGATGGAAGTCGTCCCATGGACGTTTTCGCGGCCATTAAAGCGCTCAAAATCATGGTTCTGTTTCGTCCTTTGAGCGGATTGCTGGGAGCCTATGTTCCCACCCCCAATTCCGCCGGGATGCTTGTCACGACGCTGCGAGACCACCATGTTCAACGGTTTACAGCGGCACATGAGCTCGGACATCATGTGTTGAATCACCGCACCATCAGTCTCGATATCAACGTCGGCTATGTTGCTCGCGGCGAAAAGACTGGTTACGACGAACAAGAACTAGAGGCCGATGCCTTTGCGGCCGAGTTTCTGCTCCCTAAATGGTTGGTAGTAGCGCATGCCAAGCGCCAAGGTTGGGGACGTAGCGACCTTGGCCGCCCCGAGGTCGTGTATCAGCTCTCGCTGCGCTTGGCTGCCAGCTACGCGGCCACCTGCTGGGCGCTCTCCTCGGCAGGCCTTCTTTCACCTTTTCAGGCACGAAATCTTGCAGACCTTGCACCCAAGCTTTCCAAGCAGCACGTGCTGTCTGATGTCGTGCCCACTTCATGGCATTCGGACGTTTGGCAACTCTCTGAGCGGGACAAAGGCTCGCAGCTTTTAGGAAGCCCAGACGACTTTCTGGTTATGAACCTGCCGGAGCATTTGGCCGGAGGGTTTGAGTGGGACATTGAGCACGTGCCTTCAGGCGGCTTGCAGGTGAGACGAGACGTGCGTATAGACCCTGAAGGCGAGACGCTTGGAGGAACAGTGACAAGAAGAGTCGTTGTTCAAGGGAGTGGGCAAAGCCGCACAAAACTGCGACTGGAAGAGCGTCGACCGTGGGAAGGCGGCGATAGCGCCATTAACTCGTTGGAGTTCAACCTTGCGCTCCTGGGCAAGGAGCCGGTCGGCTTGCTTCGCGCCGAAAGGTTGATGGCAGCATGAGCGACGTGGGTGGTATCGCAGTCGAGGCTGATGTACGCGCTTCGTGGACTGGAGTCCGTGACCAAGGTGCTCGACCAACATGCTTGGCGTGTGCGACATCTGACGCGCACTCCAGTACTCACGGGCTGGCACATCCGCTCTCGGCCGAGTTCCTTTTCTACTCAGGCTTCCAGCGAGCGCCGTACCTGGACCCAACGGGAGGGTTGACGTTCCCAGCTGCTGATGAAGCGCTGCGCAAGGATGGACAGCCGAACGAAAGCGAGTGGACCTATCAGAGCAAAACGCCTGACCCTTGGTTGCCACCTTTGCTCACCCAACTTTGGCATGGCGGACTCGAGCCCTGCAATGCGTCTGAAGTGGTCGACGCCCTGCGTGCCGGCAATCCGGTGGTGCTCGGTCTGCGCCTTGTTCCTGGTTTCAACAGAGTACAGAACACGCCGTACATCATCGACACATCTGGAACACCGGTGGGTGGCCACGCCGTGCTAGGTGTAGGGCTCGGGGCTTCGCGATTAGGAGGCAACGTCGACTTGGTGCTTCTGCGAAATAGCTGGGGCTTCAGGTGGGGATTTGGCGGGCACGCTTGGCTTTCACTGACCTATCTCGACGACAGTAAAAATTTCATTGGCCTGAGGACACTCTTAAAGCAAGCGCAACCCGTCTAGACAAAGGAAGAATATGACACCCTTGACCGCCCCGACCCGCGCGCATGCATGGCTTAAGGCCGCCCGGGCTCTGTACCAAGAAGACGAGCGTCTTTACAACCTCATTGTGGAAGTAAAGGAGCCTCTGGTTGAAACCCAAGAGACCCTGGCAATTGAAGCGAGGGTGGATGCCTTCTTGGCCGAGCAAAACTGCCTTCCTGTTCACACGGTCGCAGAAACAATTTTTCCTGCTACCGAATACAAGTCTGGCGGGCTTGCCAAGGTGTATGCATATCCCTCGGACGTCTATCCCCACATTCAAAGTCTGCGTGCAAATAACTGGGGTACCTATGCGCTTCGTTTGACGACGCGAACATGCTCGGACGGTAGCGTCATCAACCCTCTTGAGATGGTCATAGAGAAGCTGAAGTCCAGAATCGCTGCGGCGAAAGCCGGCAAAGGTGGTCCTCTGAGGGCGATATATGAGATTGACACCTCTTTGGAGCCTCTCGAATTGAAGTTCTACGACCCTGAGTTTGACCACAACAACAGCCGAGGCGGTCAGTGCCTGAGTCACGTGAGTTTGAAGCTGGGACCAAATATGGAGCTATATCTCACCGCGGTCTATCGTTATCAGTATTTTGTTCAGAAAGCACTCGGTAACTTCAAAGGACTGGCCCGCCTCCAGGCTTGCATTGCCCGGGAGGTGGGCATTCCGGTGGGCCCCTTCGTCTGCCATGCAACGCTCGCTGTTCTTGAGGAAACATCGGGTCAAAAAGGGGCGAAGGCATGGGGGCGCCGCGCTCTTCAAAGGTTGGTCGAGGACTGCGAGGCAATCATCGTGCAGCCTGCGACGGAGGAACCTGCTTGAGCTTCGGCGCATCCCAGCCAGTGCCGTGCGGCGTAAGAGTTGGGAGTGCGCCCTTCGTGAACGCACTCCATTCACTGCATTAGAAATTCATCGTTGATGTCGCATTGCGAGGGGCGACCAGTCGTATTGACCACCGCGCTGGACGAACTTCTTGGCGTCGACGTCTACTTGGCCTCGAGCTTCATCCCATCCCACCTTCCAAATTGGCTCACTGTAGTGATGCCCGCCGCGGACATTGGAGAAGAAGCGCCCAAGGGGGTCTACCATCAGGTACGAGCCGCGCATCGACTCGTTGTCTTCGGCGGCGAGCATCAGTTTGCCCTTAAGTCGCTGATGCCGCTCTACGAACGCAGCGAACTGCGACTCGGAGACTGCCATGTGAGGAAACGCATCGTCGTTTTCACCGCTCACATGCAAGGCTTGGAGTACCTTCCAACGCTCCACTTCATGAGACATCAGAAACGAGGTGAAGTCTTCCTGCCAGTTTTGTGCGGAAACGACCGTGTTCACCTTGATGCGGCAGCCCGACAGCCGCAGACGTTTTAGCAATGGGCTGTAGGTCGAATCATCTGGGGCTGCAGCACGGCCAGTGACTCTGCCAATGCTCCGATTGGTATCGCCATCTAAGCTGTCAATACTCAGAGCCGCCCAGTCAGTCCAAGGGGCGTGCTTTGCAACCCAGGCATCACTCATTCGGGAGCCGTTGCTGACCACCATCGTGACCAATCCCAGTCGCTTGCCGAGTTGAAGCAAATCGAGCAGCCATGGGCACAGGGTTGGCTCGCCACCAACAAGGGTCAACTTCTGGATGCCTGCCTTGGCGGCAAGTCCGATGACTGACAGTGCTCGTTCCCGCAAGTGGCGCTTGTCAGCTTGAAGCTGCGTCACCGCCTCTGAGAACTCAGCGAAACAGTACTGACATCCCATATTGCAGGGTTGCCAGACGTGAAAATTTAGGGCCAAGACTTGGCCCTGGATATCGAAAGACATCTGCGCACCTCATTTCGTTGTGGAAATGAGTGCCTCGCGAAACAGGTGCAGCAAGTTGGGATTATGCCCAGAGATTGGGTCCGTCGGGAGACGTCTCACGGTCCTGTTGATGCACGTGGTGAAGAAAAGCCAGCACAACGCGCGAAGTGTTGTTGTGGAGTCGGCTTAGGCGTTCCTCTTCTTCCACAAAGTCGAGCCAGACATCCCTGAAATACATGCGCATGGGCGGAAGGACTACTTCGTGAAAGACCCAGCGCATACTCATTTGCATTTGAGCCAGGTCCAGAGAACGTTCGGCCGTTCCACGGTAGCAGTCGTCGTACCCCATCGCAGGATGCGTATACATGTTGATGAGGTCGTAGTCATTGTTGTAGGCGGACACCCACCAGTCGCGATGCTTCAAATCCGGGCTGTGCCGCGCCATAACTGCCTTGCAGAGCCATTCGAGGGAGCCGCAATTCCTGGGTCTCGTGGAAGCGTCCTCATCTACTGCGACAAAAAATTGACCTTGCATATCCCGCTCGGGAAACCAATGTCGGTACTGTGCAATCCCCACCTTAGGGCCCTGCAATCTCTCGATGAGGGCCTTGAGTCGTTGTGTAACGTCGTCCAAGGGCTCGTCCATCAAGGCCTTTGTCGATGGCGGAGCCTGGAAGCTGAATCCAGACGCAGCCGCTTTGTCTTGCATTTCCCTCCATGCCGGCTCCCTGAATCGATGCTGGCGATTCTTCTTCAGAGATGTTGTTTGCGCATGCAGACGAAGCCGCTCCCTTAATGTCAGTCCGTTGGGGTCGCCTGATGTCCCGAACAGCTCAAGGTACATCGTGCAAAGAGCAAACTCCACATACGTTTCAAAAAGACTTTTATGAACAGCGTGGTAGCCATCAATGGCATGAAAGAATGTCCTCTCTTCAGCCTGAAAGCTCATGCTCGCAAGAGCGAGAAAATACCGGCGAATGCGCACGACCACCAACCAGAGGACATGCTTGGAGTCATCTGACGTTGAGCCACTTTGAGTCAGCTCACGTTCGAGCCTCTCCAAGAGCCGACGTGCCTCAATGTTCCAAAGCCACGCATGTCGCAAGGCGTCGGTTGCGCGAAACCGTTCCAGCAATGCGTCCCTGTCTATCGTGTGACGCGCCGACATCAGTGTTCTCCGTTCGATTTCATTACTCCGTACTGTATCCACCTGTGCGGTTGCGAGCGGAGCTTGTCGCTTCTGACTAGGCGCACGTTCTCAGAAAAGTCAGCAGCAAATCTTCAACCCTTTTGTTTATCTCCAAATGGCACTCATTCCCGCCTCAAAAAGCACTCTGCAAAACGCCTGTCTTGAGATACCTCTCGCAGAAAAAATTGGGGAAGGCGGAAATGGCCAGGTGTATGAAGGACAGAGTCCTTCGCTCGGAGAGGTAGCCGTGAAGTTCATGCTGAACGACAACAAGAAAAGGTACGCAAGATTCCGCGATGAGGTCTTGGTTGTGACTTCGCGGCTAAAGGATTCCTCGCGCGTCCTTCCAATACTTGACTCCTCACTTCCGTCCAAACCTACGGAGAGCCAAATTCCTTGGTACGTCATGCCGAGAGCTCTCACGCTGAAGGATGCGCTGGCGGGAAAGCTGTGGCCGGAGAAATTGGCCGCTCTCATCGAGCTTGCCGAGGGGCTTGCGGAGATTCACCAGCTTGGAGTAGCTCATCGGGACATCAAACCTGAAAACTTGTTTTCGCTTGGGGGAACGTTCCGATTTGGAGACTTTGGCCTTGCCGCATTTCCCGAGGGCGCCGGTCTGACGCCAGCGGGAGAAGCTGTTGGACCATCGGCAGGCTTTATGGCGCCTGAAATGCTTGTCGACTCCAACAGTGCGGACCCGATGAAAGCCGACGTGTACAGTTTCGCGAAGACTGTCTGGTCGGTACTGACGGGAAAGAAGCGTGGATTCTTGAGCCACTACGTTGCTGGCAGCGGGGTAGGGCTCATGCAGATTGCTCCGAGTGAGCTAATGGAGTTCGTGGCAGAGCCGCTAGATGCGTTGCTCGACCGGAGTACCGACCTTGACCCAGCTCGGCGGCCTACAGCAATGGAATTCGCGCAGACTCTGCGAGCGGTTGTGGCCATTCAAGGAGACTGGGCACAAGCGAACATTGCAATGTGGGAAGCCGCGGAACTTGAAGCCCTGCGCGTACCAGGCCTGACGCGTGCAGAGTGGTTGGGGCCCGGCAGCATCGCGACGGTGATGAATCTGCTCTCCCGACGTCACGGTTTGAACCACTTGTTCCTCCCCAGTGGAGGTGGCGTCGCGGTAGAGGCAGTATCTACAGCTGAAGGCGGCCTCATGCTTTCAATGAGGGTGTCGGAAAGCATGTTTTTGGCTGTGAAGGCTCATCGCTTGACACTGGAGCGATTCTCAGAAGAGCCAGCGTTCAGTTATGCGGTTTTGGAAACTCTTGACGTGGCCGCCCTAGGAGTGGAGAAGCGATTCGTTGACGATGGCTGCGAACTGCTGAAGCGAGTCAACGAGTTCGACTTCGTCGTTGATGACAGAGATGATGATGAGCCGCTAAATCCAGAGGTGCGTACCCTTTATCACAGGTATTTCAAGGGGGGCCTTTTCGTTCTTGCCCCAACGACCGGCATCTACAACAAAGTAGATGATTACGAAGGAACCGCAAGTGAACTTGGGCGCGACAAGCTACGGGCTCGATTTCAGGAGTACTTTGACCGACGCGAGGCCCAACCAACGGGATTTTCAGTCAAGCGCCAAGTTCGATTGCTGGGCCAAGCAGAAGGAAAGAATGAGTCTTTTGTGCTCAAGCATCTGGATATGGAGCAATTGGAAAAACTGATTACGCTCGATGAAGCGCAACTGAAAGAACGCCTCTCCAAAGAGTGGGGGTGTACCTTCGGAGGCTCGGGGCACCGCGAGCTTCTTGCAAAAGGACCGAGTGAGAGCAGAAAGGCCGCGCACGCGCTTTTTAAGAGCTTCACGGCGCCGCAACGAGCAGAGTACCTCTCCTTGGTCTACTTAGGACGCGGAGAGCTAAGTCCCTCGGAGTTTTCAGCGCTCGGGGCTTCGAACGTGATAGGCGAACACGAAGACGCGTATCTGCTCGAGAAAATGGGAAATGGCTACATGTGTCGCGCACTAGGTCGATTTGGGCTTATCGCAGTGCGGGATGGGTATAGGCTTGACTCAGTCCCCACGAATTCTTGAGGCAGTGCCGAGAGACTGTCTCTCAGGGGCACGCTTGTCGGACAGAGGCGAAAAAGAGTTGCGGGTATCCTCATTCTCGGTTGACACATCGCACATCGGCCGCAGCGCCTCGATTTGCAATCGGGCCGTGAGCACTGCCTCGTACATGGCGTTGCACGAGTCTTGCAGACGTGAATGTCACCTCTTGTCGGACCAGTACGGCCGGACGGCGGTTGTAAAGTGACTTCCTAAACATTCACTTCCTAGCTCTTCCCGTTCTAGAGTCACTACGGCGTTGTTTAGAGTGTCTATGAGCAGGGCGCTGTGCACCTACAGCGGCAGTTCAGGTGAACATACTGCTGGTGCATGAATACCAAAAAAGTGGTAGTTATGAGAATCCCTGCTTCGTTTGTACAGTGCGTGCCCTATGCATGCACTCAAGAAATCTACGACGAAGCGGTTGAAGGGCCAAACTAACTCCGCATTCAACCGGGTCCAGCCGAATGAAAGGGGGGCGACCGAGGACTGCCCATCCGTTAGACAGTTGTTGCTGGCGGGCCACTCGTGAAACTCCCTCGCTACGTCTTCGACGAAGCACGCGTCAGGAGATTCCTGGCTGAAGGCCGTGGTACAGGGTTTGGCCCGGACTATCGACCTTGGCTGCAAATCCAGGACGTCCCGTCCCTGGGCCGCTCACACCGGCCGTTTGGAATCAAGTCGCAGCGAGTGCACCACCTGTTGTCAGACGGCGAGTGGAAGTCCTTTCTGTGGTTGGAAGGTGACGGGAGCAACGACGAGATTCAAGAGCAAAAGCCGCTGGACCGGATTGAGACGTTCCGCATTGCCAAGGACATGGGGATTGCCCATCCCCTCACGCGGGACGGCACGCCGTATGTTCTTACGCTGGACTTCTACGTACGAACGCATCGCGATGGTCGAGTCCGCTGGCTTCCTCTCACTTTCAAGTACGACCCTGAGACCCTGTCGCCTCGCCAGCAAGACCTGATAGCAATTGTTCGCGAGTATTGCCGGCGTCGCGGAGAGGAGCTTGTGGTCATCGACCAGAGCTTCTTCAATCACTCGTTCACGTTGAACTACGACTGCGTTCGTGCCTACCACGACATTTCGGAGTTGAGTTTCTATCAAGAGACCGATGTTCAAGGAGTGGCATATGAGCTGATGAAGGAAGTTCAATGCCGCAGCGACGAAACACTCATTCGGGTGTGTAGATTCCTCGCTGGTGGTTTCGCCACCACCCCCACTGTTGTTTTCCAGATAGCGATGCACTTGGTAGCGCACGGGAAACTGCGCGTCGACTTGTGCTCACCCATGGGGCTGGAGCAGCGGCGCATGAGTGAATACACGACCGTGCACGGCCAGTTCTTGTCGGGTACGTGATGGTCCTCCCCATCAACACGCTGGTCAAGGTCAGGGAGTCTGGGAAAGTCTTCCGGGTCTTGGATGAGGTCAAGTCCAGAGAGACCAAGGATTTGACCTCAACACACTACGTCTTGATTGACATCGGTAACGAGAAAGCGCTTCCTTGCTTTGAAGGAAAGCTCAAGGTGCTGGACCGACTCGGGCTTGGAGAGCTTGTGGTGGTCAGTGACACGGTTGAACCAGTCGACCTTGAGCTGCTGTCTGATTACGACGCAGACCTTGTCAGTCGGCGATGGCGCCTGGTCCAGTTTGCGGCGAAGTATCGACAGTCTCTTTGGGACAAACAGTTCCGTGGACGCCTTGCGAGGCGCCTCGCCTACTTCGGGGTCGCCTCTAAACCCCACTTCTACGGCGTTATGCGCTTGTACTGGCAAAAGGGGCAGACGAAGGAGGCTATCGCAACCGATATGTGGCGCTGTGGAGCTCCTGGGGTAGCCCGAATACCGGTCGAGGGCGCGCCAAAGCCTGGACGAAAGCGGACTATTCAACCAGGTACTGGCGTCGCGATGACGCAGGAACACAGGCGCAATATGTCTGTGGCTTGGGCGTCTGCCGCAGTGGGACGAGATGGCAGATTTCTTCGTCGAGCATGGGAGTGGATGCTCATTACGCGCTACTCAGAACATGTCGAGCTGAACCCGAAAAAGAGTGATGACAGTTCCAAAGAGGAAACGCACAGAGTCGTTGTTCAGAACTACGACGCAGTTCCAACATTCGAACAATTTGAATATCACTGGATGCAGGAGAACCCGTTCTCGATTCGAAAGCTCAAACGCCTAGGGCCTCGAAAATTTGACCTCGCCTACAAACCGCTGTTGACGGGAACTCTGCAAGAGGTGCGGGGACCTGGTACACGCTACTACGTGGATGCAACGGTTCTTGATGTCTACGTTGTCTCTCGCCTCAATCGGCGGCGTATTGTGGGCCGACCGACGTTGTATGTCGTTATCGACCAGTTCTCTCGAATGGTGGTCGGCATCTATGTAGGTCTTGAGCCACCAAGTTGGGGGGGTGCCATGTTGGCCCTGTGGCATTGCTCCGTTGACAAGGTTGAGTACTGTCGCGAGTGGGGCATAGAAATCACCAGCGACATGTGGCCGACAGGGTATATGCCCGTGCACTTCATGGGTGACCGCGGAGAAATGAAGTCCGCGGACGCGGACCGACTGTCCGCGGGATTTGGCTTCGATGTTGAGAACGCTCCTCCCTACAAGGGTGAAGCGAAGGGGATTGTGGAGCGAATGTTCAAAACGCTCCATGCGATTTTCGGACCATTTATGCCTGGCTACATCGACAAGGAGCTAGCCAGCCGAGATGCAGAGCCAGCTGTGCTGCGCAGTGCAATGACACTTGAGATGGTGATTCGCTCTGTCATCAACGCCGTCCTCATTTCCAACACACATGTTGTCCGAGAGTACGAAGGATGGCCAGAAGTCATCGCAGACGGTGTCCCCTTCGTTCCTACACAGTTGTGGCAATGGGGTGCCGAGAACTTGCGGTGTGACTCGCGTCGCTTCTCCGACCTCCACTTAAAGCGCTATCTATGGCCACAGGCGGAGATGAAAACTACTCGCCGTGGACTGCAGCTCTACCGAGGCCTCTATTACATGGGAGACGCAATGCGCCAGCAGAGTTGGTTCGCAGAAGCACTGCACCGTCGTACATCCGTAAGGACGGTTTTCCACCCAAGCGTGACCAACAGCGCAACCGCTCTGCCCCTGGATGCTCATGGTGCTGCATGCGAGCTAACGTTGGTTCGTCGCAGCCAGCGCCTGGGGGGCGTTAGCTTCTCAGAACTGGCTGCATTGGAACTACAAAAGAAGCATCAGAACGCAGCGGCTGCATGGTCGACATTGCCGATTGCTCTGGGCGCCTACAGCCGCATTCTCAATGATGCTCGCTCAGAGCGCCAGCAGGCTGCAGCCGAAAAACTGCCGGGTGAAACCCGCGCGGAGCGTACCCGGGATATCCGGGGGAATCGCGAAGCGGAGTTGGAATCCATGACCCACGAAGTGGTCCAGGACATGTCTTCAAGCAACCCCGATACGGACGCCCCGCCACCACAAGTGCAATTGAGCGAACCAGATGAAGCCGTCGGGCGAACTGCAGAGCACACACGTCGAATCCTCGAGGCACGTCGCCGCCCCCAGAGTCCTCCTCTTCCCTCGGAGTCCAAGCCATGACCGTTAACGCACATCCGCCGCAGCACCACCAACTATCAAGTGCTGTGGAACCTCTGATGGCCAAGTACTCCAGAGAGCCCGGTGTCGAACCAGAAAACAATCCGCTGGTGCTCGCGTTGCCGCCAGTAAAGTCCGACGAGGAATGGCTCGAGCAGTTGACCTCACTACCAGCATTTGACGAGTCCCAGCTCTTGGACCCGTCCTACCTACGGTCGTACTATGTGGCCGAGCTCAAAGATTTCTTTGTTCCTGCTGAGCGCGCCCGCGAGCTTTCTCGCCGTGTCGACCAACTCATCCGCATCGGGTACGCAAAGCGGAATCCATTGGTCGGTGACCGCTTTCGTGACCTGCAACGAGCTTATTCGCAGGCGCAGTCTGCCAAGACTCAAACGGCGGCGAAGATTGTCTTCTCTCCGGTTCGTCCCATCTGTAGCTTCTCGCTCATCGGCGTTTCCGGCATGGGCAAGTCGACAACCACTGAGTCGGTCCTCGCCGCCTACCCGCAGTACCTGTTGCATGAGGCACTCGCTCTTCACCAGGTCGTATGGTTGAAGGTGGAATGTCCCAAAGACGGGAGCGTGAAGGAGGTGGCGCTAAACATCCTTCGCGCCTTCGACCTAGTTCTTGGAACGTCACACACCCCCAAGTCCACCAGCCGAGTCACCCTTGATGACCTGATGTCACGCGTTAAGCAGCTCGCCCGGGTGCATTGCCTGGGATTGTTGGTTCTGGATGAGCTTCAGAACGTCAGCGTTCGAAAAAGTGGCGGGCGTGAAGAACTGTTGAACTGGTTTCAGGAGTTGGTCAACGAACTCAAGCTCCCGCTCCTGATTCTCGGCACTTTCAAGGCTCGCGAGGTATTGCAACTTGACGCGCGTCACAGTCGCCGTGCTGGCGTTATGGGTGGCGCGACATGGCGACCTCTGGCGATGGATGCAGAGTTTGAGCTTCTGGTCGATACGCTCTGGTCTTTTCAGTGGTTGCGTGCGCCCGGTGAGCTGTCCGAGGAGTTCAAGAGGGTCATCTACGAAGAAACCCAAGGAGTGGTCGCGTTTATTGTTGACATGTTTCTGGTGTGTCAGCTGCAAGCGTTGAGCCAGGAAAAGGAGACCTTGACGCCAGCTATGTTTCGCAAGGTTGCAAGAACTGATTTTGAGTTTCTGCAGCCTTTGCTCAACGCCTTTCGGTCCAAGCAACCGAACCGTTTATCGAAGTTTTCTGATGTCGAGGCGTACGACATCGATGAACTCATTCAGCAACGCCAACTGCTCATTCCTCAGACCTCGGACGGTCGTACTCAAGAAAAGCCGGGAGTCAGTATGGTCGCGAGGGCAACTGCGGGGATGCGTTCCACGCTTGGCATCTCTGACACAGAAGCTCGTCGGTGGGTGGAAAGTGTCCTGACCGGGGAACACAAGTCGCACATGAAGCTTACGAGTGACGCGCTGGCTGCGTACTTCAAGGCACGAGACTTCGAGGCGGCCCATGCGGGTACTGCTTAGGCCATATCCAGATGAGCTTCTGTACAGCGCCCTAGGCCGTACGGCGTATCACTTCGGATACCTGAGTCCGAAACAGTTGCTATTGGGTCTCTACGGCAACAGAGGTGTGCTCGCCGTGCCAGACCTGCCATGCAATTTAGAAGCGCTGGGAGAAGCGACGGCGATTTTCTGGAATCTCACACCCGAACAACTTGCCATGCACCACACATTGGTCGGTTACTACACCCACTTTCAAGGCTGTGAAGCGAGACGGCAAGTTCTCGATGACATGCGCAGCAAGGGTGCTCATCTGCAACTCCGGCTCGGTATTTGCGCTGGCTCTGCCTTAAGTCCGCGACGCTTTCGAATGTGCTTGAAGTGCCGCGATGAAGACCGTCTGCTGTATGGCGAGTCGTATTGGCATAGGAGTCATCATTTGCCCGGTGTGCTCGTGTGTGACCGTCATGGCGATGTTTTGATGGAGACTCAGGTGCCGTTCAGGCCTACCGGGCGTCACGAACACGTAGCCGTACCCATGGAGGGCGCAGAGGAAAAAATGCGGCCACTTGTCGGTACTTTGGAAAAGCCTGAGGTTGCCCGGTCTCTTGCCGCTCAAGCGGCGGCCCTTCTGTCAAGACCCGCGCTTGCCGACGAAACCTTGCTGGACTACCGAATGGCCTTGAAGGTCTGCGGTTTCTCAGGTGGACAGGGCGGCGCCAATAGGTTGCGTGAGGCATTTCGCAGATACTTCGGCGCCGACCTCCTGGCCGCTTCTTTTCGGCCATCGGAGAGTTTGGAATCTCTGCAGTGGCTCGCTGAAGTACTTCGAAGACCGCGGCGACCCATGCATCCTTATCGGCATTTGCTAGTGAGCACCTTTATCGCGTCACGCCTAGGCGCGTATGACGCCCCCGCCGTCATTTCCATACAGAAATTTTCAAGGCAGTGGGGCTTGTATCGTGACCCGAAATTGCGTGCCGACGCGGGCGCTATGGCTCATCAAGGTTATCGCACGCATGCCATTGCCCGCGCACTGGACGTGGACTGGAAAACGGCCGCCCGGTTGCTCGAACCGTTGAATGAGCCGGTGGCACGCGGTAAGCAGGAAGATGGCATCGACCGGGAGGCTTGGAGTGCGCTGGCCTGTTCGAACCCCGCACTCGGGAAGAAGGGGCTTCGGAGAATGTCTCCGGCACTTTATGCACGGCTGTACCGCAACGACCGTGCCTGGCTGGTGGATTGGAAAACAGCACGCAGTACGCCGTCACCTTCACTTCGACGAGTGGATTGGGACAGCCGGGATAGAAATGCAGCGGCCCTTATTCGCCAACAAGCGGATAAGGCATTGCAACTAAGTCCCCCTCGTCGTGCGTCGCGCAGTTATATCCTCGGCGTCCTTGGAATGCGAACGCTGCTGGCGAGGAAGCCAGAGTTGATGCCGCTCTCGATTCAGACACTGCGTGAAGTGGGTGAGACGGTCCAGGCATTTCAGACGCGGCGTCTGCGCTTTGTTCTCGCAGAATGCGAAGGCACATCGATACGCGATTGGATGGTGCTCAGGCGAGCCGCCTTGAACCCCGCCCGTTTTACTGACGGCGGATTGATACTGCTGGCCGAAACGCGCCTGTCGATGCGAGGTACTTCGCATGTCGTGTGAGCTAAAAGTAGGTGGGGTGGCTTCCACGAGCGAGCTGGGTTGGCTCAACGGCTGGAAACGCTCACACAATGGCTTCGAGTTGGAGGCATTTGTTCGGCGCGATGGGCAATGGGAAAAGCGACGAGTGCCTGCGGACTGGCTCTACAACAGCCGGTCATGTGAGCCATCTAATCTAGGTCCTTTGCGCTCAGCTACATCGAATCTGCGACTTCGGATTCCAGACCTTTCCACGCTCCATCCGCTCCTTAATCCGGGAAGTGTGGCCAGGGCCGTAGTGCCCGCGGCTCGCAATACACGTCATGCGATGTACGTCTTTGAATGCGAAGAGGGCAATGTCTATGTTCCCGCGTCGCTTCTCATCCGAGAGCTTTGGTTGTGGGCGGACTCAACTCTCGACGCGTTGCTCACGCCGGGAAGTATTGGGCTGCATCTCGAACCACTTCGCGATGATGAGGGACCATTTCTTCAGGTTCGAGGACCGTTGGCTCGCGCGAAACAGAGCGATACAGCGCTGCGTCGTTTGAGCTGGCTCGCGCAAAGTGAAGACGCCAGGCTCTCCTGGTCTAGTGTGCTGACATTTGCCCACAGTGGGACACTTCGCTTGAATTTGCCCAAAGCATCATTTGATGCGTGGGCCTGGGGCATTGAAGTTCCGTCCGGCCTGCTTGTTGTGGAACTGTCCTCTGTCAACCTCCAGTTTCACTTGCAGCAGGCGAATTGCCGAATCTTGATGGGACATGCGACCCGGCGTTGTCCTTCTGAAGCAGTGCGACGAACTGGCCAAGTCAGCTTCTAGTCGTATCAACCGTGAAAGTAATCTCGCGAGGGACTGAATGACCATGCCCCAGCCAGGCTCTGAAAGGGTGCGTGCGACGGTTGTTGCTCAAAGCGCCCAGGTGCGTCACGTCCTTGCTAAAACAGATAGTGGAGAGCTTTTAGCAGTAACCCCGCGAACGTTTGAGGGGGATTGGGAGATGCTGAGGCGCGGCGATGTCGTCGAGGTCATCAAGACCTGCGAGCCACTGCCCCAAGTCCTGCACGCCCGGCTTTTCCAGGCAGGGGACGACTAGCGCCTGTGTTCTGGCAGTTCATTTGAAAACACCGAGTATTTCTGAAGGACAACGCTCACCGACCTTGCTCTTCATGCTGTGTAGAAATACAGTACTTTTCATCGTGTGCCCATTTGGAGAAGTGAAATGCAAGATGAGAAGTACCTGGCGAAGCTGAGAACGCACTGGAAGCAGAACGCCGTCTTCCCAGCCATGACCAAGCTCTGTGAGGTGGTGGAGCTGTATTCCACGTCGAGCGTTTTCGCTCTCGAAAGTCCGCTCAGTGATGCGGCCTATCTTGAGCAATGGGACGCAAGTATTGGTCAACGAGCTCATTTTCAAGATGCTGCGCTTGGACGCCAAACGCGGTCGGTACTTCGAACCCGCTCAACCCCGCCTGCCAGCGTGCTGAGCCCCCAACCTCTCTTGAGGTTCTGGCAGTCGTGGTCGGCCTGGCCCATCGCCTTCGCGCCTAGCTAGCTACCACCCACCTTTCCCCCGCGAACGCCCGTTCGGTCAGGCGCTGGCGGAGCCATGCCCTTTCTCTGGAGTCCATCGTGCACAGGCTGCTACTTCTTGACTATGACGGGTTGCTCTACCCGGGTGAGCCTAAACAGAGGGACACGTCCTGGATGCCCTGGCTCGTCGAGGCCCTGCGCCCCTGGAGCGACGTGCGCATCGTTTTGCACTCCACGGGCATCTACAGCTCGGCTCTGCCTGACCGTGGCCCTCTGGGCGAAATGGCGCCGCGCCTCATTGGCAGCACCTACGGGCTTCCCCACAAGGAGGCACTCGAGGCAGCTTTGCGCGTCAACAAGCAACGGGTGGACCACCACCTGATGGTGATTGCGCACTCGACCGTCCTGCCTGAGGGCCAGTTCAACGTCCTCGTGTGCGACGCGGAGTTCGGACTTTCCGCGCTAAAAACGCAGGCTGCCCTGAGCGCATGGCTCTGGCGCACCCGCCCGCCGCTTCGCAATGTGTTCGGCGCCCGGCTATCCAAGGGTGTTCGAGAACATGTTCTCTACCTCGATTTCGACGGCGTGCTTCACCACGAAGACGTGCGGTGGAGCCTCAAGCGCGGCCCCTTCCTCAACGCGCCGGGTCACAGCCTCTTCGAGCACGCGGCTCTGCTGGAAGACCTCCTGAAGCCTTACCCACAGGTGCACATCGTGCTGAGTACCACCTGGGCGCGTGTCTTCAGCTGCTACGGCGCTGCGAAACGCCTGCCTCCTGGCCTGCGTGACCGCGTTGTCGGCGCGACCTGGCACAGCGAGATGCCTGAGCAGGCCTTCAAGGACAAGCCGCGCGGGACACAGGTGCTTGAGGACGTCGGGCGCCGCCGGCCGGCGCATTGGCTGGCCTTGGACGACACGGGCCCGAGACCATGTGCTCATCACGGACGAGCAGCTGGGCATTTCGGCCCCCGGCATGGCGGAACGCATCGCTGCCGCTTTGCAGCGGATGCACCACCTCTAGAACACAGAAAGGATGGAAGCCGAAGCTACCCAAGTAACCACCGCCGGAGAGCGCTCGGGACCTGCTCGGACTTTCACGCCGCCTCTTAGCCACCAAGTACCAACATGCGCCTTCTCTTTTTAGATTTCGACGGTGTCCTTCACCCGCTTGACCCGGAAGCCCAGGGACTTCCGCATTTTTGCTGGCTCCCTGTTCTCGCTCGGCTTCTTGAGCAGCAAGACGACGTGCGAATCGTTGTGCACTCGACCTGGCGCTATGACCACACGGACAACGAGTTGCGTACGTTGCTTGGGCCACTCGGGCCTCGATTCGTGGGCAGCGCTCCACGTGCGCCGCGCGAGCAGGCAATCGAGATGGTGCTTGGGGCAAACAAGGAGTCGGTGGTCAGTCACCTCGCGCTCGACGACGATGCCAAGGAGTTCTCCGGAAGCACCGTGAATCTTCTGCTGGTGGAGGCGCACTTGGGGCTGTCAGACGCTCGGGTTCAGGCCGCGCTGTCCGAGTGGCTCTCCGGACCAGCATGCTGAGTGGCATGGTGCGAGGAACGAGGCTACTTTGAGGTGCAGGAGAACGAGATGTTGACACCCGATTGGGAATGCGCTGACGGCACAAAAGTACGCCTTGGGTCTATGGGCACCTCGCACATCCTGAATGCACGGGTCTACTTGCTGACAGGAACCGGTCCTCATGGCCCGATGGTGAGGCCGGGCTGCTCTGGTTTTTCCAACCAGGAGTGGATTTGGCTATTCGAAGCCGAACTGCTTCGGCGCTCCAGGAGGAGCACTTCATGTTACCCATCGCAGAGGTGACGCAAGTGTCCAAGCGGCTTGAGGGGCGTCGCGCACGCACAGTTTGCTCACGCTTTCTCATCACATATGAGTATTCTCAAAATGCATGAAGTATCAGCAAGGTCAGAGCTCGCAGCAAATGACGGCCATGCATGACCAGGGTACGTTGCGAGTGTTCGCGACCGTTCTCGGCCGTGGACTGGACACGCCTTATGTCCTCGTTGAGGACGAGGGGGCTGACCAGTTCGTGGTCACTCCGGCAGTTTTCGAGGGCAACTGGGATGCACTCGAGAGCGGGGACGTTGTTGAGCTCATCACGACGAATGAACCCGTGTGCAGGGTACTGCGCGCTCGATTGTTCATGAGCTTTGGGGGCCTCTCGTAGGGAGAGTCGCTGGGCGGAGAGGTCTTGCGCCTCGACTGGGTGCCTTGCTATTTCCGCTCTCTGTTCCATAAAGCAGACAAAGCAGACATTTTTCCGTTCAGTTCGACACACCCAACCCAGTTGACATTGGGGCGTTTGCCGTGCTCAGGGTATTCCCCTGCACACTTCAGAAAATTTTGAGATGGTGGCTTGGGGATTCCCTGCAGGTGGTCTGCCACCCTGAATTCGCCATGGCCTGTCCGCCTGAGTGCGACATGGTGGCTAGAGGGCATTCTTTTGATGAGCCTAGTGACGTTGCAGCATTGAGCTGGTCATCGACCGAGGACTTAACTACTCAAAAGGGGGAGGGGGCTACTTGCTACAAATTGTAGGAGGCTGTCTACTACGCACCTGAAGGGTGAAGGGAGCGACATGAAGTTCGGTATGCGGAAGCCATCCATCAAGAAGATGATTGCGGCGCGCACGTCGCCGAAGAGGTTTGTTGCGCATAGCCTAGGGGTCAAAGCACCTCGAAGATGGGGCTGGCTCACGAATCCCAAGCGTGCCGCACAAAACCGCGTGTACTCTCGAACCACCGTGAGCCTCTGGTCCCTGCTCAAGGAGCTGTTCAGGGGGCGACGCTAACGTCGCGAGGACATCTGAAAACCAAATCAACCTGAAAGGAAGTACGTTGACTGAACAGATTTCGTTTGGGGGCGGCGAGTTTGCTGACAACCCCGAGCCTCGTTGCCCTTGTGTGCTTTTGCTCGACGTATCTGGCTCGATGCAGGGAGCTCCCATCAACGAGTTGAACTCGGGGATGACAGTGTTTCGCGATGAACTCTGCGCAGACGCCTTGGCCATGAAGCGCGTTGAAGTCGCAATAGTCACTTTCGGTCCCGTACAAATTGAGATGCCGTTCACAGGTGCGGAGTCTTTCATCGCGCCGCAGCTCCATTCGCAGGGCGCCACTCCGATGGGTGCAGCGATTCATCAGGCCATCCAGCTCTTGGACAGCCGTAAGAGTGAGTACAAGACCAACGGCATTTCTTACTACCGGCCCTGGATTTTCCTTATCACTGACGGCGGTCCTACGGATGAATGGAAAACCGCAGCCGCCGCGGTCAGAGAGGGCGAAGCTGCTAAAAAATTCGCCTTTTTTGCTGTTGGCGTTAAAGGCGCAAACATGGAGGTTCTCAGTCAAATTAGCGTGCGCGAGCCACTGTCGCTTGACGGGCTGCGCTTCCGCGACATGTTTAAGTGGCTCTCTAGCTCGTTAAAGTCGGTTTCGCAGTCGACTCCTGGAACGGAAGTGGCCCTGACGTCGCCTTCTGGCTGGACCTCCGTGTGAGCTGGCGGGTTGTTGCTACTTCCCAGCCCGGAACCTCTCACACCTCAAGCGGCAAGCCTTGCGAGGATAGTTGCTGGGCACAAGTCCACCGAACTGCAAGTGGATTACCGCTGCTCTCCATCTTCGTCTCAGACGGGGCAGGTAGCGCCAGCAATGGGGGTGAAGGCGCAGACGAAGCGATACAAGCTGCCGCGAAATACCTCGACAAATACGTTTCGCAGTCCGAGTTCGGCCTGAACGACCAATGGGCCGTAGGCTGCATCACAGCCGTTCGGGAGCACGTATATCAGCTTGCAGCGTTGAAGGGCTTAGTCGCTCGCGATTTCGCCTGCACATTTCTTGGTGTCATCGTGTTGCCTTCAGCTGCACTTGTGTTTCAGGTGGGTGATGGTGGCGTCGTTCTTGATGCTGGAAATGGCTTGGAGCTAGCAGTGGAGCCGATGACAGGTGAGTACGCCAACATGACTCACTTCGTGACCGATGATGACGCCGTCACCATTCTGAAATCGCGTGTGTACCAAGCTTCGGTGACGAAGCTTGCGGTTTTTAGCGATGGGTTGCAGCGGCTTGCGTTAAACATGGCCAGCAACACGCCTCATGAACCTTTCTTCGCACCCTTCTACAAGGTGCTGTCTACTGTCGGTGAAGACAAGGAGGACGAGCTCACTGGCGCACTCGTGGACTTCCTGAACAGCGACCGAGTCAACGAGCGCACTGACGACGATAAGACACTCGCTCTCGCGCTTCTGGTTCCCTGAGCAAGACCGGGGGCAGTATCTTGTTCAATTCGCGGGGAAATCCCATCCAGATTGGCCACGAGCTTGGGCGGGGTGGAGAAGGTGCTGTGTATGAAACGCTCAACGCACCAGGTTTCGTGGCGAAGTTGTACTTGTCGCCGCCCGACGCCAAGAAGCAGGCAAAGCTGACGTTCATGACGCAAACGGCCGATGCCAGTCTTCTGAAGTACGCCGCTTGGCCGCAGGACACCCTGCACAAACAAAAGGGTGGACCTGTGGTGGGGTTTCTCATGGCCAAAGTGAGCGGCCGTGACCCCATCCATATGGTCTATGGTCCGAAGCACCGCCGGCAGCAACGACCAAACGTCGGGTGGGACTTCCTGCTCTACGTGGCACGAAACACCGCCGCTGCGTTTGACACACTGCACGTACATGGTCACGTTCTCGGGGATGTGAATCAGGGAAACGTAATGGTGGGCGGAGACAGCCAGGTCGTCCTCATAGACAGTGACTCGTATCAGATTCGTGCCAAAGACACGGTACACCTTTGCGAGGTTGGAGTTTCCCACTTCACTTCCCCAGAGTTGCAGGGAATTTCTTCCTTCAAAGGGGTTACCAGGACATCCAATCACGATAACTTCGGCTTGGCGCTCCTCATCTTCCACCTCCTGTTTGGTGGGCGGCATCCGTATTCAGGAGTGCCTCTGAGCAAAGGTGTTGGGGATGCGCTTGAAACTGATATCAAAAACTTTCGGTATGCGTACTCGAGAGACTCGGCTAGCCGGGGAATTGGTCCACCGCCTGGCTCTATCAGCCTTTCCATGGTGCCCGATGCAATGGAGGCAATGTTTCACCAATCGTTCACAGAGCGCGGTGTCGCCTCGGGAAGACCAACTGCATCTCAGTGGGTTCAGACACTCGATGCTCAGAGGCAGAAGCTAAAAAAATGTACCGCCTTGAGGACGCACGTTTTCCCTTCGCATCTGACGTCATGTCCATGGTGTGCGCTGGAGCGCAAGGGCATCGTCTACTTCATCGACTTGGGCAGCTCAGCGACGCAGACTGCGAATGGTTTCATGCTCGCACAGGTCTGGGCGAGAATCACCGCGGTTCCACCCCCGCCAGCTGTGACCATTCCTGACCCTGCGACGTATTCGTTGAAAGGAAGACCAGTATCCGGGGCCGCAGCGAACAAAGGAAGCACGCTGGGTGCGGACCTTGCAATCGTCTTTTGCGTGGTGATGTTCTTCATTTTTCCGGAAGCGTGGTTCATCTGGGGTGGTTTGGCTTGGCTTGCATTTGCCAATCGAGAACCATCCGAGGCACCAGAGCGAGCCGCTGAACGTAAAGCTCGTCGGCTTGCCGAGGAACAGGCCGAGAAGAACTACAAACAGCTTGTTGGCAGACTGAAAGAGCAAGCTGGGCCAGAAGGTTTCCGTGCCAAGCGGGCGAGTCTAGAAGGGCTCAAGACTGAATACGAGCAACTCACTCAAGCCGAAGATAAAGAGCTGGAGCAGCTCAAGAGCACGGCTCAAGAACGTCAGAGGCAAAAGTTTCTGGATGGGTTCTTCATCGACAGTGCCGACATCCCAGGGGTGGGACCTGGAAGAAAGAGTGCGCTTAAGTCCTTCGGCATCGAAACGGCTGCAGACGTAAGGCGCAACGCCGTGATGCAGGTTAAGGGCTTCGGTCCCAACCTCACTCGAGCCGTTTTGGATTGGCGAGCCAGTTGCGAGCGGAGATTCACATTTAATCCGAATACTGCGGTTACAGAAGCAGACCGAAATGTGGTTCGTGCGAAGTACATCGCGCGTCGGCGAACGATTGAAGGGATGTTGGCGGTCGCACCTACTGAGCTAGCTGCCTTCAACCAGACGGCAATCGTGCGAGCGAATCAGCTTCGACCACAGGCAGAGAGCGCAGCTCGAGACTTAGCTCAGGCGCGCGCTGACTTGGCGCTGCTTTTTTGAGATGGATAGGTGTAGAGGATGCCAAGTATCCAAACTAGCTGAAGACTACAGTCGTCGCGCTGTGGGATGAGTAAAGCTCTCAAAGCGGTCGTCATCGCTGCCGCGAGCAATACTCGAACTGAGCAAACTGAGCATCAACGGGTTTCGTGGCGAAGGCATCAATGGCAAGCAATCTTTACCTCTTTCCAGACACCAATGTCTTTCTGCAGTGCAAGCCGTTGGAGCATGTTGGTTGGGAAGAGTTTTCTGGTTGGGAGCGCATTGAGGTAGTCGTAACGAGACCCGTGCAAGCGGAAATCGACGCGCTCAAAGGAAAGGGAAATAGCCGCCAAGCGTCGAAGGCGCGAGCGGCAACGTCGCTGCTACGCAGGCTTCTTGACGAAGGCAGTGACCACCTAGTCCTTCAAGAAAAGCCATTGGTTCACCTTACTGTCCGCCTCGACCTCAAGCCAGATGCCTCGGCAACTGCGCTGAACTACGACTTGCGAGATGACCAGCTTGTGGGAACCGCACTTGCGTTCCAGGAGGCAAATCAGGATGCGGATGTGCGCCTCTTGACTGATGACACCGGGGTGATGTTCAGCGCACGAACGGTGAAAGCGACGTGGATGGACATTCCTTCGTCGTGGGTACTGCCCGCAGAGGCCGACGAGGCGGAAAAACGGGAGCGGGTCCTTAGGGACCAAATTGTCCAGTTGCAAAAGGCTGAACCCCAGTTTGAAATTGACCTCGAGATACACGAAGCGCTGGACAAGGCCCAGACGGCAGACGCCAAGTCGGACGGTGTAAAGAGGGTCACGAAAGGGTCTGGGACGTCTGCGCCCATACCCCCAAATGGAGCCTTGAGGGCAACCGTGACCATGTATGAACCTTTGGAGGAAGAGGCGGTGGGAATGTTGATGTCTCGATTGACCGAGCGCTTCCCTCAAGCCACAGATTTCGGTCCAAAAGAAGCGCATGAGCGTCAGTCTTCCCAAATCCCCTTTCCGTTGTCTCTAACAGGGCACCACAAGGAGGTTTTCACGCCCGCCAGTGACCGGGAGATTAAGGAATACAAGGAAGCGTACGTCGGATGGCAATTGAAATGCAGGGAGCGTTTCGAGGGCTTGCATGAGGCCTTGAACTCTGAGCTGGAGTGGCCTCAGTTGATTGCAAGTATTCGCAACAGTGGTTCTCGCCCTGCGGAACACTCGCTGGTCGTTATCAAAAGCAAAGGTGCCCCATTCCTGCGACCACCTGCGCACGATACAGAAGAGGATGACGAGCACCCAGGGACGGCCGTGGACCTCATGGTTTTGCCAAAACCACCAGTTGCCCCGTCTGGCAGATGGCGCTCGGTAGGAGACTCAGTAGGAAGCATTGCAAGGATGCTTGCTAGTGGCTACGCAACCCCCGCGATTGATTCCTTCGCCAGCTTCATTGAACCCCCACTCCACCGTTTCGTTCAAGACGACAACTCGTTTTACTGGCGCGATGGGACAAAAGGCATGCCAAGCAAGTTGCTTGCGCTGACCTGCAAGCAGTGGCGACACGCTCAAGGTCCAGAACAGTTTCGACAGTTCGTTCAGTGCCCGCTTGAGCCTGGGGAACATTCGGGGGCGATTTCCGTTGAGGTGCATGCGGCCAACTTGACAGTACCGGTTGCGAGGCAGCTGCCGGTACGCATATGGGTGGACAGTGTCACCTGTCAGGACCTTGCCACAGCAATTGTTGAGCTTCTTTGACTTCGGAGGACGTGGTCACAAATAGTGCAGGTGAGTCCGTGCTCGGCGTGTAAGGCAGTCAAAGCAGATGTCTTGCGCGTTCAAGCGAATGTATGCATGTCCCGTGCGGCAGGATTTCCGGCGGGTCGAACTCTCAGCAAATGCGGCGCAGCTGTTGTGCCCCTAATCCCATAAGTGGGCTGGAAGAGGCCCCCAGTGTCCCCTAAATGGAGGATGGGCATGTGCCAAAAACGGTAGGACAATTTGATGCAAGCGGTGGTCCGAGTATCGCTCGCGATGCCGTCAGTATTGCCGTCAAAGGAGTTCAAAGTGGGAAATCGCCTGTTCGCAGCCTCCTTAGCAGTCGCTACTCTCATCGGACTGAGCGCTTGCAGTACACCGCAAGCCCAGTTGACCTACACCTCATTGCCTAAAGAAGGATATGAGGGAGCAGGGTTTCCTTTTGTTGTCCCAAGAACGGTTTTGAAGGTGACCCCCACGGCTGACAAGTCAGGCGCCACGGAGAGCGTCGCATTTGTCGCAGTGCCCCTAGCAATAGCCCAAGGCGGCAAGAGCCAACTGCCCACTTTCGTTGCAATAGACAGCAGCTCGAGGGGCTTCGCTCTAACCCCCACCACCGTTGGCTCTATAACCTACCTTGATGATTTAATTGTCAGCGCAATAGGCACGCAGGTTACAGACAATCGCAAGGATGCAGTTACTGCCGTAGTGACCGCTGCCAGTCTTGCAAGTTCATTTGCATCAGCATCAAAGGTGCCAAATTGCGCGAGTGATATCGTTCCTCTCAAGTCGTTCGTAGTGAGTGATTTTTCTGGCCCTGCAGAACTGCCTGTTCCGAACGCTAAGTGTTGGGCGTACAGGTTAGTCGAGGCGCCGGTCAAATTGATAGGGAGAAGAGCCTATCCAGTTGCCGGTCTCGAATCAGTGAAAGATGCAAACTGGTTTCCTGTTCCGGCGTGTAAGGCATACAGTATTCGCGTATTTCATTGCGCAAATGACGATTGCACAAGCGAGCGTAAAGATATCCAGAGTTACGAAACCACCATATCTCTTTCTGCCGGTACGCACTATCAGCGAATCCCTCTGTCTGCTAAGGGAAAAGTGTCACTCCATACAGACTATTGCGGTGCTGATGTTACCAATGAGAACGTGGTTGCGAGTGATTGGAGTCTTCTAAAACAACTCCTGAGTGATGTGAAGTCGAGCATAAAATGAATAGGCTTGGTTCCTCGTAGAGAGCACTGAATGCCTCAGTCTCAATTCTTGTCATTGGCGTTGGCGACGCTGTCATTTTTTTGCTTTTTGCCTGTAGGCGTTGCTCAAGAAGCAGACAAGCAAGGCTTGGTACTTGTTCAAAGGATGGTCGATACCAAGTACTCCTACGACTCGCCACTTTTTTCGTCAATCCTTAACTCAACCCTAACACAGCCATATCTTGTTAAGCCAAATGACACCCTGCAGACCATTGTCAGCAAGAAATTTCGATTAGGGCCATCCGCGACTCCCGAGCTCTATGCAAAAATGGTTACAAGGATTCAGTCGTTAAACGATATTTCAGATAGCAATTATATTCGTGAAGGTTCGCAGCTTTCGCTACCTGACATCCCGCCTTTTCAATGGAAGAGCCCTCAGCCTGGTAACCCGAACTACGGGATTCCGAGAATGCAAGTCGGGCCTGCCTATTCAGACATCCTCTCAGACCAAGTTTCAAGCAAATCAAAATTTGATGATTTATGGAACATTTCCGACGAAGGGCGACTGGCTGAGCCGCTGGTGAATCAGTGGCGCTGGCTTACGGTTGAGCAAGCTAAGGCAGAGGCAGCGCTAGCCTTGGGTACCGTCGACGCAGGGTTTAGCTCACATTGGTCACAGCCTTTGACCCTGAAATTTGGTCAGGCCCCAGTTGTTGTAGAGTCAAAAAGCAGCGTCGCTTCGGACTTACAATTCCTTTCGACGTTGATTGGTAGACGAAAGCCGCAGCGGGATGTGATAGTTTTTGTGCTCGATGACAGTTGGCCATCAAACGCAGCATTTGACAGCTCCCGAAAATTTGTCTTAGAGGCGCTTGCCGCTATCAGGTCAGCTACCCATATACCCGTTGGGTTTCCAAAGGAACTGTCGGAAATGGGTAAGACAACTAGCTTTCCGAAAGAAATACCACAGGCGTCTCTACATTCGGCCCGCATAGAGTCATCTCTAACGGACTTCACGCGACTAACGCCAAGAGTAAAGGTGGTCTATCTACCTCTCTTCACGGAACAAGATTGGGCAAAGGAGCTTTGGCAAGAGCTTACTTATACCGTGCTTGCTGCAACAGCAATGCATACGAAACTTGGGGTTATGAGACCAGGTCCGTCAATAGTTGCGCGTTCTCGGTCAGATGCTGTCCTACTCGTAGGACAGATTCCATCCACCGTCGTCAACTCCCTTGGCCCTGCTCAGCAGACACCAATCACAGTCCTGCAAAAATTCGCGCATCTCTATGCGACGACCACCGGTATTCCATACTTCATAAGTATGTCGTGGACGGTGGAGAAGCGTGAACTTGAGTTCGGTCCAGACCCAGACGCATTGGGGGTATCGCTTGCAGCGGCGGGAAATGACAAGAAGGAAGTAGTAGGTGACGCTGTCTATCTTGCATACAGAGCAAAGGCAGCGCCAGGTGACGTCCTTGCTGTGATGAATACCAATAGCTCTGGAACAGAACTATGCGGAAGCAGTAAATTACCGTTGATTGGTCCAAACCACTTTTATGGGCTAGCCTATGACGGAACGTTTGACAATGGCCGGGAATGTGGAACGAGCTTTTCCACGCCGCGCGTCGCTTGGCTTTTAGCCCTACGGCAAGCTTATGAGGAGCCAGTAGCACAAAAAAGCTGGCCGGACTGGTACGCAACGTTTCGAACTTCCATCGTTGGCCTCCAGAACGCCACACATACAACAAGCCGCCGTTATTGGTTGCCAATAGACGCACTGTTTAAGGACTTGTAGGCAACGTGCATGTGGATGCACTGAGATAGCAGGTGGCACACGTGCTTCAAATCTACACTTCAGAGCACGCCATGACGTCAAGCGGTAATCTTCGGAGCGGTTGTCACCCTCGTCTCTAGGAGCAAGGCTTCTTCATCGCGAGGGGAGAGTACCTTCCATGCCATGCAACGGTCACAACCATCCTCATGAATGCAACTGCGGTCGGGTGGCTTTATCGAGATGACGGTGAACTGCCGCCGCTTCCTTGAGGAAGGTACAGGCTGTACGCGCTTGTCTCCACGCTGTTGAAGCAATCTCCCCCGCAATCGGGCCGGCAGCTTCCATTCGATATCGCCCTACGAGGGCAGGCTAGGTCTACCCTTCGCTGGTAAACGGGATTTGCTTCATTGGACTACTTTGCGGACGAGCGGCTCGTAGCTCGGCTGCAGATGGAACAGCCACATTCGCAGCGTCTCCCCTTTGTAGGAATCGTCAAAGGCAGGAGCCATCTCGCCCGGCGTAAGTCGAGGTGTGAGGCGAACAATGCCCGCGTCCGCCGTCGTAAGCCACTTGAAGTGCTTAGAGACCATCCCAGCGGTCGACCCAATCATCTCGAACTCCTGTCCTTCGGTCCGCTCAGGTGGCTGTGCTACCAGGTCGACGAAGTCGACTCTGTCGCCAGCCATTGTGGCAACGGGGTCGTGTGCGTCCCATCGTGCGTGGAAAACCAGATAGAACGCTACTTGCCTCTCGAGGTCCGAGAGTATTTCCCGCCCCTCTGAGAAAAATGAAAGTGCACCGATAGTGAAGTGCGCGAGACCGTCTTCGTTGATGAAGCTTGGGCAATCTCTTTCTGCATGTATTCGGCAAACGAGCGGTGGAACTACGCCAATCATTCGGTCACCAAAGGCTCCAGCAAGGGTTCGCTGCAGGGCATCTGGAAACCGCAAATTTATCGTCCCATGTGGCGTCTCGAAGTCCTCGACCTTGTTGATGGTCCATTGTCCGAACGACTGCCAGAAGACTGCAATCGTTAGCGGATGGCCCTTGAGATGGGCATAGCGCTTGAGTCTAGCTAGGTAGTTTCTACTGAAAGTGACGGGCTCATTCAATGCCTCCTTGCTTGCGTGCTTGACCTCAACGAAATATCGCTCACCGGATTTAAGCGCTACGAAGTAGTCAGGTGCTTGAACTTCCTCGCCGGCGTAGAGCGGGGCTGCCGAATCTTCTTGGTGAACCAGTTCTGCCTGACCCAGTGAGGCCACTACGTACTCAAACATCTTCTCGGCCCGGCGGCCAATCAGAAGACGCATGTCCTGGATTCCTCGCTTGGTGGCTTCGTCAAAGGAGAACACCTCACCGATGCGGTCCAATGGGAGGTTAAATTCTTGTCCAATCTCTGCTGCTAGTTCGATTGCGCCATGCCTAGATGGCTGTCGTCTTACGCGTTTCATTGCATCCCTCCTCTACGCACTGACATACACCTCAAGTCAGCGAACTGTCCGACTCAGGCTTCGATGGTGAAAGTACCTTCGCATCGGTCAAGACGCGTCGGTAAAGTGCGAGGAACTGACTAACTGACCCCCATGACTTTGCCAAAGGCCTGTTCGTCAGCAGCGCCGCTAGGCACCAGAGCAGACGTTTGAGGTCCCGCTCCACGACCACCCGAACCTCTCCTAGGGTTTCTGCCATCGAGTAGGACTGTCCGTCCTCGGCGTAGAGCAGCTTGTTGCGATAGTCTGCACGCTCCGTCACGAAGCGCTTGACTCGATTGCCTCCCGTATCAGGGAGCCGTTCCAAGAACTCGCGGTAGAGGGAGGCGACCACAGAGTCGTCGTGCTCGTCATCCACGGAGATTGATACATCGAGCGGGCTGATGTCAATGAGGTGCTTTTCGTCTCCTGCAAAGAGCTGCAACACGACCCGACCGTCCTTCACCCCAGGTTTGATTTGCCATGACGCAAAGCCTTCCAACCCGGTGGGAGCGATGCCATGCCTCAGAAAGTCTTCGAACACAAATGCCATTTGTCCAAGTACTGGCGTGAAGGCGAGCTTTACCAGGTGGTTCTTCTGCTTGGCCACGAAGTCCCGGTGCTCAGGAAAGTGTTCTGAGTTCAGTTTGAGCCACTCGAAGATGGCGACGACCAGCTCCTCTTCCGCCGCAATTAGGCGGATGGCACCCATCTCGTCGTCGACGCCTTCTAAGTGAATAGCCTTCTGTAGGTGATGCGCAGCCTTCGCAATGCGCGTCTGGACTTTCAACGGAGCGACTTTGAGGATAGCAATGACAACCTCTTCGCCAGCGAGCCGCTCGAGCTCGGCAGTGTCTATAGCTATGTAGTCCTTCCCAGGTTCGCCTGATGGCCCCTCAGATTCTTCTCTGCCCATGCGCATCTATAAAAGTGATGTAGGAACCGCCACAGAGTGAACGAGGACGAAGGTCAACTATTCGTTCACCCGCTCGGGCTTGGTAAGGGTAGCCTAGGTTTAGGTCACCCGGATGAGGGTGTCGTAGAAACTTGCTATCGAGTACCGATGCAAGCCTGCACGAACGTCAACCAGAGCCTGACTTGCACGACCACTGCGGCCTAGCCGACTCACGCGGTGCTTGCTAACGCATTTTGAGGCGTCCCTATCACTTGCGCCTTGTGTACTTTGCTGTTGCTCCAAGAGCCCCCCTCAAACCGCCCTCCGGACAGGGTAAACAGCTTTGTTTCGCCGAAACTGGCGGCGCGGGTGACCCCGTGTCATAGGCCCTCCATTCAGTTAACAACCCAGCTGGGTCTGACGCTGAGAGGGGCAGCAAGACCGCGGGTTTTGCCCCCTCTTGGTAAACGACTCCGTTTCCCGCGCACAGATGTTCCGTATTTTTTGAGAATAAAGCCGTAACTTCTTCAAAAAATACGTACAACGTCATGCGAGCTAAACAAAAAACCCGTAACTGCTCGGCGAGTGGAAATAAGCCGTCGAAAGTCCTCCACAAGCGAAACTCTTTCGCATTTTCGCTTGTAAGGAGTCAACTTAAGGCTGGATTACAAAGCCCGACGTTGGTCGCAGATGCCCGTATCCAGTCTGCAGCCGTCGTCCGGTCGCCAGAGGTCGACTCTGCAGCGACAGCCGACGATGGGATACAGCGATGCGCGCGGGCTCTTTGCCACGCTGCGGTCATTCAGGACCTCGCAAGGTGAGGACCTGAGAGG